>Ga0210040_10007434_pt1 | contig 13251 bp, 19 predicted proteins | sample CryGeyCG12114_NA_FD_185462 | JGI IMG/M metagenome (GOLD analysis project Ga0210040, IMG submission 185462) | Groundwater microbial communities from aquifer - Crystal Geyser CG19_WC_8/21/14_NA (SPAdes) (version 2) | ecosystem: Environmental > Aquatic > Deep subsurface > Groundwater | place: USA... | reverse complement strand
TTAGCGTGCATGACGAGGACCTCCTGGGGTCTGTGAAGTGGTCGCCTTCAGCAGCTCCACCTCACGCCAGGAGGTCCTCGCCGTTCAGCAAGCAGTCAGCGCGTGTCGTCGCAGACGCTCAACCAACGTCCCTGGGCAGTACAGCTAGACGGGGCGGACCTGGTCGGCCTGCGGGCCCTTCTGGCCCTGGGTGATCTCGAACTCCACCCGCTGTCCCTCGTCGAGCGAGCGGTAGCCGTCGCTCTGGATCGCGGAGTAGTGGACGAAGACGTCAGCGCCGCCCCCGTCGACCGCGATGAAGCCGAAGCCCTTCTCGGCGTTGAACCACTTGACCGCACCCTGTGCCATCTGCCTGTCTCTCTCTTGCGGGGACGGCTCCCGCACTGCGCGGAGGCCGAGTCGTGCCGACCCGGCGCCGTCTCCGTACGCCGGACCGCGACGTTCACGCCCGCGCCGGGTGGCGCGGGCGATCACCGAAGCGACTGGCGCGCAGGGTACAGACCTGCAGGCGGTTGCGACAGCCCCCGGACGAGCACGCGGGGGCGGGACCGCCGAGCGGCAGGGCTAGGCCCGGACGACCTTGTCGGCCTTGATGCAGGAGGTGCAGACGTTGAGCTTCTTGGGCGTCTTGCCCGCTGCGCCGACCATGGCGCGCACCGTCTGGATGTTCGGGTTCCAGCGCCGCCGGGTGCGGCGGTGGGAGAAGCTGACCGCCATGCCGAAGCCCGGCCCCTTGCCACAGACGTCGCAGTTGGCAGCCACGGTGCACTCCAGAGATCAGGTCGTACGGGGAAGATGTCGAGGTGCCCGGCTCCGCCAGGCAGAGGGAGACCCTAGCAGTCGGGCCCGGACGACCGGCCCGGGCAGCCGGGCGCCGGCGACCGGCTCGGGCAGCGGGCCGGCCCGGCACCGCCGACTACTCTGCGCTCGTCCGGTCGCCGCGCCACCCGCAGGTCGAGCCGTCGACGTCTGGCCGCAGGACCGGGAACCCCCGGGACGGGACCACAGGGACGGGGGCAGCGTGCTGCGAGTGCTCGACGCCGACGCCCTGCGCGGCTGGTGCGAGCGTGGCCGGGCGGCACTGGGCGCGGCCTGCCGGCAGATCGACGACCTCAACGTCTTCCCGGTGCCGGACGGCGACACCGGGACCAACCTGCTGCTGACCATGCAGGCCGCGGCCGACGCGGTCCGCGCGGCGCCCCCGGACGCCGCCGCGACGGCCCGGGCGCTGGCCGAGGGCGCGCTGACCGGCGCGCGGGGCAACTCCGGCGTCATCCTCTCGCAGCTGCTGGCCGGCCTGGCCGAGGCCTTCGTGGCCAGCGGCGGTCAGGTGGGAGCCGCGGAGCTGAGGGCCGCGCTGGCCCGGGCGGCCGACCTGGCGTACGCCGCCGTGGCCCGGCCGGTCGAGGGGACGCTGCTGACGGTCGCCAGAGCTGCCGCCGACGCGGCGACGGGAGAGGACCTGCTCGCGGTGGTCACCTCGGCGCGCGCCGGTGCGGAGCGGGCGCTCGCCCGCACTCCCGAGCTGCTGCCCGCGCTGCGCGAGGCGGGGGTCGTCGACGCCGGGGGTCGCGGGTGGGTGGTCCTGCTGACGGCGCTCGAGGACGTCGTCGTGGGGCGGACGGGCCCGCAGGCCCCGTCGTCCGCACGCGGGCCGCAGCAGGCCGCGGACACCGGTGGCCTCTCGTACGAGGCCTTCGCGTACGAGGTGCAGTACCTCCTGCGCGACGCGCCGGACGAGGCGATCGCCGCGCTGCGCTCGACCCTCGTCGGTCTCGGGGGCTCGGTGGCGGTGGCCGGCGGGGGCGGTCTGCACAACGTCCACGTCCACGTCGACGTGCAGGGCATCGGCCCGGCGCTGGAGGCGGGCACGGCCGCCGGCCGCCCCTTCGACGTCCGGGTCAGCAGGTTCCCCGACGTCCCGCCGGAGCCGGGCGTCGCGGTGGACCTGGGCGTCGCCGTGGACCTGGGCGTCGCGGTGGGCCTGGGCGTCGCGGGCGAGCAGCCGCGCCCGCCGACGGACGCCGCACCGGTCGCGGCGGGGCGCCCTGCCGGCCGGGCCGTCGTCGCCCTGGCGTCCGGTCAGGGGCTGACGGGGCTGTTCCAGGCGGCCGGCGCGGTGGTGGTCGACGGCCCCGGGACCGGACCGGTGGACGGACTGGCGCCGGACGCTCCCGTGCTCGACACCCCGGGCCAGCACGAGGCCGTGGCCGCGCTGCTGCGCGCGGTCCTCGGCACCGGCGCCGCGGAGGTGGTCCTGCTGCCCAACGCGCCGTCCCTGTCGCACGTCGTGGCGGCGACCGCGGAGCAGGCCGCCGCCCGCGGCGTGCAGGTCGCCGTCGTCCCGAGCCGCTCGGCGGTGCAGGGCCTCGCCGCGCTGGCGGTCGCGGGTCCCGGCCTGGCCCTCGAGCAGGACGTCGCCGCGATGTCCGCCGCCGCGCAGGCGACGCGCTGCGCCGCGGTCACGCTCGACGGGACCGGGGCCGCCTGCGGCCTGCTGGACGGGCGGCTCGTCCACGTCGGGCCCGACGTCGCCGAGGTCGCGCGCCGCCTGCTCGACGACCTGCTGGACGGCGCGGAGCTGCTCACCGCCGTGCTGGGCGCGGGCGCGCCGGCCGGCCTGGGCGCCCTGCTGCACGAGCACGTCGGCCGGCGCGGGTCGCAGGCGCAGCTGGTCGTCGTGGACGGCGGGCAGCCGGACGTCGTCCTGCTGCTCGGCGCGGAGTAGGCCACGCGGTGGACCTGCGCACCCCGCTGACCCGGGCCCTCGGACCGCGCAGCGCCAAGCCCCTGGCGGAGGGGCTGGGCCTGCACACGGCCGCCGACCTGCTGCGGCACTACCCGAGGCGCTACGTGGAGCGCGGGCAGCTCACCGGGTTCGCCGGCCTGGAGGTGGGCGAGCACGCGACGGTCCTCGCCGAGGTCGTGAGCGCGCACGGGCGCCAGCTGCGCCCGAAGCTGCACAAGACCGACGTGGTGGTGCGGGACGAGACCGGCGCCCGCATGAAGATGGCGATCTTCAACCGCTACCAGGCGGAGCGCGACCTGCGGGCCGGCCGGCAGGCCTTCTTCGCGGGCAAGGTCGAGCGGTTCGCCGGGACCGTGCAGCTCGCCAACCCGGTGTACCAGCTCGTCGACGACGACCAGGGCGCGGTCGTCGAGGAGTTCGCGGGCGCCCTCGTGCCGATCTACCCGGCGACCGCCAGGTTCGACACCTTCAAGATCGCCAAGGCCGTGCGCGTCGTGCTCGACGTCGTCGACGTCGGGGCGGACCCCGTCCCCCCGGAGCTGCGCGAGGCGCACGTGCTGCTCGGCCTGTCCGACGCGCTGACCCGCATCCACCGGCCGCGCGACCGCGCGGACGTCGGCGCCGCCGAGCGCCGGCTGCGCTGGGACGAGGCGCTGGTGCTGCAGGTGGTGCTCGCCCAGCGCCGGGCGGCCGCGCAGGTCGAGCGCGGCGTGGCGCGCACCGCCGTGCCCGGCGGGCTGCTGGACGCCTTCGACGCCGCGACGCCCTTCGAGCTGACCGCCGGCCAGCGCACGGTCGGCACCGAGATCGCCGGCGAGCTCGCCCGGGCGCACCCCATGCACCGCCTGCTGCAGGGCGAGGTCGGCTCGGGCAAGACGCTGGTCGCGCTGCGGGCCATGCTCACGGTCCTCGACAGCGGCGGCCAGGCCGCGCTGCTCGCCCCGACCGAGGTCCTCGCCCAGCAGCACGCCCGTTCGCTGCGCGAGGTGCTCGGGCCGCTCGCCAGGGCGGGGGAGCTGGACGGCGCACCGGTGGCGACCCGGGTGGCGCTGCTGACCGGCTCGCTGGGCGCCGCTGCCCGACGCAGTGCGCTGGCGGAGGCCGCCGACGGCACGGCCGGGATCGTGGTGGGCACCCACGCGCTGCTGTCCGAGGGCGTCGAGTTCGCCGACCTGGGCCTGGTGGTGGTCGACGAGCAGCACCGCTTCGGGGTCGAGCAGCGCGACGCCCTGCGCGCGAAGGGGACGGCGCCCCACGTGCTGGTCATGACCGCGACGCCGATCCCGCGCACGGTTGCCATGACGGTGTACGGCGACCTCGACGTGAGCACGCTGCGCGAGCTCCCGCGGGGACGCTCCCCGCTCACCACCCACGTGGTCCCCGCCCGGGAGCGCCCGCTCGCCCGTACGTGGGAGAAGGTGCAGGAGGAGGTGCGGGCGGGACGGCAGGCGTTCGTCGTCTGCCCGCGCATCGGCGACGAGTCCGGGCCGGACGGGGACGAGCCGCCGCCCGAGGAGGGGGACCGCCGCCCGGCCGCGGCCGTGCTCGAGGTGGTCCCGCTGCTGCGCGAGGGGCCGCTCGCCGGGCTGCGCGTCGAGGCCCTGCACGGCCGGCTGCCCGCCGACGTCAAGGACGACACGATGCGGCGCTTCGGGCGGGGGGAGGTCGACGTGCTGGTCGCGACCACGGTGATCGAGGTCGGCGTCGACGTCCCGCGCGCCACGGTGATGGTGGTGCTCGACGCGGACCGCTTCGGCGTCTCCCAGCTGCACCAGCTGCGCGGCCGGGTGGGACGGGGCAGCGACCCGGGGCTGTGCGTGCTCGTCACCGAGGTGGACGCGGACAGCCCCGCCGGCGAGCGCCTGCGCGCGGTCGCGTCCACCTCCGACGGGTTCGCGCTCAGCCAGGTGGACCTGGAGCAGCGCCGCGAGGGCGACGTGCTCGGGGCACGGCAGTCGGGCAGGCGCAGCTCGCTGCGCCTGCTGACGCTGAAGCACGAGGACGTCATCGCCGAGGCCCGTACGGCCGCCCGCGCTCTCGTGGCCGCGGACCCGGCCCTGGAGCGCTCGCCCGCGCTGCGCACCGCCGTCACCTCGGTGCTGGACGAGGAGCGCGCGGCGTTCCTGGAGAAGGGGTGACCCGCATCGTCGCCGGCACGCACCGCGGCCGCCGGCTCCAGGTCCCCGCGGGCCCGGGCACCCGCCCGACCGCCGACCGCGCGCGGGAGGGGCTGTTCTCCTCCCTCGCGAGCCTGACCGACCTCGAGGGGGCGCGCTTCCTCGACCTGTACGCCGGGAGCGGGGCGCTCGGGCTCGAGGCGCTGAGCCGCGGGGCCGCCGCCGCGACGCTCGTGGAGAGCGCCGAGCGGGCTCTCGCGGCGCTGCGTGCCAACGCGCTCACGCTCGGGCTCCCCGCCGAGGTCGTCGCCCTGCCGGTGGAGCGCTTCCTGTCCGGCGAGGCCGCGCCGTACGACGTGGTGGTGCTCGATCCGCCGTACGACCTGGACGTCGACCCGGTCCTGGAGCAGCTCCTGCCCTGGGTCGCGCCGGACGGGGTCGTGGCCGTCGAGCGCCGGACACGAGGGCCCGCGCCGACCTGGCCGGACGGCCTGCACGGCCTGCGCAGCCGCAGGTACGGCGAGGCCACCCTCTGGTACGGTTCAAGATCATGAGAAGGGCCGTCTGCCCGGGGTCGTTCGACCCCGTCACCCTTGGCCACCTCGACATCGTGGGGCGGGCCAGCGCGGTCTACGACGAGGTCACGGTCGCCGTGCTCGTCAACAAGAAGAAGTCGTCGCTGTTCACCGTCGACGAGCGCATCGAGATGCTGCGCGAGGTGACCGCGTCCTACGGCAACGTCGTGGTCGACAGCTTCCACGGCCTGCTGGTCGACTGGTGCCGCGCGCACGACGTGCCGGTGATCGTCAAGGGGCTGCGGGCGATCAGCGACTTCGACTACGAGCTGCAGATGGCGCAGATGAACCACGGGCTGGCCGGCGTGGAGACGCTGTTCATGACCACCAACCCGCTGTTCTCGTTCCTGTCCTCCAGCCTGGTCAAGGAGGTCGCGACGTACGGCGGCGACGTCTCGCACCTGCTGCCCGAGCCGGTGCACCGCCGGCTCGTCGAGCGGCTGTCGCAGCGCGCGCAGGAGGCCTGACGTGGGCCGCGGCTATCCCGGGCTGCGCGACGTCGACGACGTCCTCGCCCGGCTGGTCGACCTCGTCGAGAGCGCCCGGTCGCTGCCCATGTCGGCCTCGTGCGTGGTGAACCGCGCCGAGGTGCTCGGCCTGCTGGACGACCTGCGCGCCGGTCTGCCCGAGGCGCTGGACGAGGCGCAGGACGTGCTCGCCGACCGCACCTCGGTCATCGACGACGGCCGCCGGGAGGTGGACCGGCTGCTGGCCGACGCCGAGGTCGAGCGCCGCCGGCTGCTCACGGGCACCGACCTGGTCCAGGACGCCCGGGGCGAGGCCGACCAGGTCCTCGAGGACGCCCGCGAGCAGGCCGCGGCGATGCGCGCCGAGGCCGAGGACTACGTCGACGCCAAGCTCGCGAACTTCGAGATCGTGCTCACCCGCACCCTGGAGGCCGTCGAGCGCGGCCGCCAGAAGCTCTCGGGCCGCCACGAGCTCGACGCGCTGCGCGAGGGCCTGCACGACGACCGCCCGCTGCCCGGCTGACCGCGCGCGACCGGCAGGAGCGGGGCCCGCGTCCGCTACGCTCGTCCCCTGACGCAGCGCGCCCTGCGCGTGCCCGTGCGCCTCCGGACCCTTCGGACCCCGACCTCATGATGACGATGGACAGGAAACAGCAGCACCGCCTCGACCCCCGCAAGCCCCTCGTGCTGGACACGCGCGAGCTGGGACGACGACCGGGGTCGATGCGCGAGGTGCACCGGCTGGCGGCCGCGCCCGAGGGGCTCGGGATCGTCGACCTCATCGGCGTGCCGGTCGGCGCGGACCTCGACCTGGACCTGCGGCTCGAGAGCGTCATGGAGGGGGTGCTCGTCAGCGGCACGGTCGTCGCCCCCGTCACAGGTGAGTGCGGACGCTGCCTCGAGCCCGTGCACGACACGCTGGCGGTCCGCCTCCAGGAGCTGTTCGTGTACGCGCCGAGCGAGGACGGCGAGGACGACGAGGCGCGCATGGAGGGCGACCTGCTCGACCTCGAGCCGACCCTGCGCGACGCCGTCGTGCTCGCCCTGCCGCTGACCCCGCTGTGCCGGCCGGACTGCGCGGGGCTGTGCCCCGAGTGCGGCGAGCGGCTCGACGACCTGCCCGAGGACCACACGCACGAGGCGAGCGACCCCCGGTGGTCGGCGCTGCAGTCCCTGCTGTCCAGCCCGAAGAACGAGGAGTAGCTCTCATGGCCGTCCCGAAGCGCAAGATGTCCCGCAGCAACACCCGCTCGCGCCGCTCGCAGTGGAAGACCACGGTCCCCACCCTGGTCACCTGCGACCGCGGCCACACCACGCGGCCGCACACGGTCTGCCCGGAGTGCGGTCGCTACGACAAGCGCACGGTCCTCGCGGTCTGAGTCCCGTCCCGGTCCACGGCGCCCCGTGACCCGCGTCGCCCTCGACCTGCTCGGCGGTGACCGCGCTCCCGAGGCGGTCGTCGACGGCGCCCTGCTGGCCGCCGCGCAGGACCCCGACCTCGCGGTCGTGCTCGTGGGGCCCCCGGAGGTCGCCGGGCGCCTGCTCGGTGAGCGCGGAGCGGCCGGCAGCCTCGAGGTCGTCGCGGCGACGCAGGCGGTCGGGATGCACGAGGACCCAGCCCGGGCGGTGCGCACCAAGCGCGACGCCACGGTGCGGGTCGCAGCCCGGCTGGTGCGCGACGGCGCTGCCGACGCTCTTGTCTCGGTCGGCTCCACCGGCGCGGCGCTCGCCGCCGCGGTGTTCACCCTCGGCCGGCTGCGCGGCGTGTCCCGGCCGGCGCTGGCTGCGGTCGTCCCCGCACAGGCGGGGCCGCTGGTGTTCCTCGACGCCGGCGCCGGCGTGGAAGCGACCCCGGACCTGCTGGCCCAGTTCGCCCTGGCCGGCGCGGCCCTCGCCCGGGTCCGCCTGGGCCTGCCCTCGCCGCGCGTGGGCCTGCTCACGGTCGGCGAGGAGCCCGGCAAGGGCGACCAGCTGCGCCGCGAGGCGCACGCGCTGATGTCGACGCTGCCGATCGACTACGTCGGCAGCGTCGAGGGGCGCGACGTGCCGTACGGAGGGGTGGCAGACGTGGTTGTGACGGACGGCTTCACCGGCAACGTCCTCGCCAAGGGGCTGGAGGCGGCGGCGAGCATGCTCACCGAGACGCTGCGCGCCGCCTTCGCGGCGAGCCCGGAGCGCGCCAGCGCCGCGGCCCTGCTGCCCGCCCTCGAGGAGGTCACGGCGATCATGTCCCCTGACGCGTTCGGCGGCGGCGTGCTGCTCGGCGTCGACGGCGTGTGCGTCGTCGGCCACGGGGCGTCCTCGCCCCGGGCGGTCGCCGCCTGCGTCGCGGTGGCGGCGCAGGCGGCCCGCGAGGGGCTCGTGCCCCGGGTGGCCGCCGACCTGTCGGACCTGCTCGACCACCGGCGCGCCGAGGTGGCGACGTGACCGGCGAGGAGGTGCTGGCCGTGGTGCGGCGGGCCTGCGTGACCGTGCTGGAGGTCGACCCCGCGGTCGTGCAGCCCGGCACCGCCTTCGTCGCCGACCTCGGCGCGGACTCGCTCGCGCTGGTCGAGATCGTCGAGATCGTGGAGGAGACGCTGGCCCCGCTGGCGCGTCCCGGCTTCCACATCGACGACGAGGACCTCGACGGCCTGCGGACCGTCGGGGAGGCCGTCGACTACGCGAGCGCCCGGCTGTGAGCAGGCAGGCAGGCAGCGCGCAGGACGGGAGCGCGCAGGACGGGAGCGCGCAGGACGGGGGCGCGCAGGACGGGGGCGAAAGGCCGTACGCGCTGCTCGAGGTGGCCCTCGGCACGGACCTCCCGCACGCGCTGCTCGAGCAGGCGCTCACGCACCGCTCGTACGCGTACGAGAACGGCGGGCTGCCCACCAACGAGCGGCTGGAGTTCCTCGGCGACGCCGTGCTCGGGCTGGTCGTCACCGACGCGCTGTACGCCGCGCACCCCGAGCTGCCCGAGGGGCAGCTGGCCAAGCTGCGCGCCAGCGTCGTCAACACCCGGGCCCTCGCGGGCGTGGCGCGCGGCCTCGGGCTGGGGCGCTGGCTGCGGCTCGGCAAGGGCGAGCAGGCTACCGGCGGCCGCGACAAGAACTCGATCCTCGCGGACACGACCGAGGCGCTGCTCGGCGCGGTCTACCTGCACGGCGGCATCGGGCAGGCCACGACGGTCGTCCGGGCGCTGTTCGACCCGCTGATGCACGCCGCGTCGCGCAGCGGCGCCGCGCAGGACTGGAAGACCGCGCTCCAGGAGCTCGCCGCCAGCACCGGGCACGGCCCGCCGGAGTACGAGATCAGCGAGAGCGGACCGGACCACGCCAAGCGCTTCCGGGCGGGCGCGCGGGTCGGCGGCCGCGAGCTCGGCAGCGGCGCCGGGGGGAGCAAGAAGGAGGCCGAGCAGCTGGCTGCCGAGGCGGCCTGCCTGGCGCTGGCCGTGCCCGGGCCGGACAGCTAGTGCCCGAGCTGCCCGAGGTCGAGGTCGTGCGCCGCGGCCTGGAGCTCGGGCTGGCAGGGCGCACCGTCGAGCGGGTCGAGGTGCACCACGCGCGGGCCGTGCGCCGGCACGCCGCCGGCGCCGCCGACTTCACCGGGCTGCTGCAGGGCCGCACGGTCCTCGGCGCGCAGCGCAGGGGCAAGTACCTGTGGCTGCCGCTGGACTCCGGCGACGCGCTGACCGGTCACCTCGGCATGAGCGGCCAGCTGCTCGTCCAGCCGCCCGAGGCCCCCGACCAGACGCACCTGCGGCTGCGCTTCACCTTCACCGACGGCGGCCGCGAGCTGCGCTTCGTCGACCAGCGCACGTTCGGCGGGCTCGCGGTGGTGGCGGGCGGGGCGGACCTGCCGGGCACGATCGAGCACATCGCCCGGGACCCGCTGGACCCGCTGTTCGACGACGAGGACTTCGTCGCGGGGCTGCGGCGCCGGCACAGCGGGGTGAAGCGGGCGCTGCTCGACCAGACGCTGGTGTCCGGCATCGGCAACATCTACGCCGACGAGGCGCTGTGGCGGGCGCGGCTGCACGGCGGCCGGCCGACCGAGGCCCTCACCCGGCCGAAGGTGCGGGAGCTGCTCGGGCACGTGCGCGACGTGCTCGGGGAGTCGCTGCAGCAGGGCGGGACCAGCTTCGACGCCCTGTACGTGTCGACCGAGGGCGTGAGCGGGCTGTTCCAGCGCTCGCTCAACGCCTACGGCCGCGAGGGCGAGCCCTGCCCGCGCTGCGGCGCCCCGATCCGCCGCGAGGCGTTCATAGGCCGCTCGTCGTACAGCTGCCCGCGCTGCCAGCCCCGGCCGCGCTCCCCGCGCTGACCCCGTCCTGCGCGCCGCGGGCGGCCCGCACCGCGGCCGGCACCGTGCCGTCGGCCTGTCGCGGCGTCCACCGCTGGTCCGGAGCCCACTGCGAGCCGCAGCCGGCGCAGCTGAACAGCGGGGCAGGGCCGGGGGACCAGGAGCACAGCGACCGGCACGGGAAGACGGCCAGCTCGGGCATCAGTTGCCCGCGCCCCCGCCGTCGCTGTCCTCGCCCGGGCTCGACTCCGGCGGGTCGACGTCCGGGCTGCCGGGCGCCCCTCCGGTCACGCCGGGCAGCGGCTGGACCAGCGGGGGGTTGGTGTACGGCAGGTCGCTGCCGAGCGGGCTCGGCGTGCGGACGACCTGCACCTGGGTCGGGGAGGCGTCGCGGGAGTTGCTGTCGAACTCCTCGGCTCCCTGGCTGCAGCCGGTGGCGAGCAGCCCAAGCAGGGCGAGCGGGAGGACGACCCGGGGCAGGCGGGGGCGGGAGTTCGGCATGGCGCAGGGCTACCCGCCCGCGCAGGGGCTACCCGCGCGCCCCACCCCCGCGCCTACGCTCCCGGGCGTGCCTGCCGCCCGCCTCACGGTCGCCGTCCAGGGGCACGTGCAGGGCGTCGGCTTCCGCTGGTGGACACGCGCCCGCGCCCTCGAGCTCGGCCTCACCGGCTCCGCGGCGAACCGGCCGGACGGCAGGGTCGAGGTGGTCGCGCAGGGGGAGCGGGAGGCCTGCGAGGCGCTGCTCGCCCTGCTGTCCGGGCCGGGGACGCCGGGCCGCGTGGACCAGGTCGCGCACTGGTGGAGCGACCCGCGCGCCGCCACCCAGGGGTTCGTCGAGCGGTGACCGCGGACGGCTGCCCGGCGTGACCTGGCCGTGACCTGTTCTTGACGCCGCGGGGTGTTCGTGACAGTCTGCGCACAGACGCCGGTGAAGACCTCCCGGGTCGCCGATCAACGACCTCGACGCGGAGGACACGCATGGCCAAGGCCCTTCTCGGCCACGTCGGCATCGGCGCGGACCTGCAGCTCGTCGCCGAGGTGCGCCGGCTGCGCGGCCGTGTGCGCGAGCTGGAGACCGAGCTGGCGCTGGCCCGCGCGACCTCCGACGCGCTGGCCGCCTCGCTCACGGTCGAGGACGACCTGCGGACGCTGCACCTGGACCGCAACGAGCCCGCGCTCACCTAGCCCGACCCGCTGCTGAGGGCGTTCCCGCGACCGCGGGGACGCCCTTCGTGCGTCCGGGGCCGCCCGGCCGCCCAGGGCGTGCCGCGTCGCGGCTCGCGCTGTCATGTCCTTGCCGTCTGCCTGCTCGGTATGCATACTCGCCATCTGCATACCGAGTAGGGGATGATGATGTCGGTACGACACGGCCTGCTGGCGCTGCTCCTGGAGCAGCCCCGCCACGGCTACGAGCTGCGCGCGGAGTTCGAGCGCCGGACGGGCAGCACCTGGCCGCTCAACGTCGGGCAGGTGTACACGACCCTGGCGCGCCTGGAGCGCGACGGAGCGGTCGAGGGCGGCGAGGAGAACGACGCCGGGCAGAAGCAGTACGTGCTGACCGGTCCCGGGCGGGCCGAGATCGAGCAGTGGTTCGCGACCCCCGTGCGGCGGGAGAGCCGGCCCCGCGACGAGCTGTCCGTCAAGCTCGCGCTGGCCGTCACCGCACCCGGGGTGGACGTCCGGGCGGTGCTGCAGACCCAGCGCACCGACAGCCTGCGGGCGCTGCAGGACTACACCCGCCTGAAGGCCCGCGCCGGCGAGGACGACCTGGCCTGGCTGCTGGTCCTGGACGGGCTGGTCTTCCAGACCGAGGCGGAGGTCCGCTGGCTCGACCACTGCGAGAGCCGCCTCGTGCGCGCCCGCGCGGCGGCGTCCCCGCCACCGGCCCCTGCGTCGGTCCCGGCCCGGCAGCAGGCCCACCGATGAGCGCCGTGCTGGAGCTGCGGGACGTGCGCCGGGCGCACGGCACCGGGGAGGGCCTCGTCCAGGCGCTCGACGGGGTGTCGCTGACGGTCGCGCCGGGCGAGCTCGTCGCGGTGATGGGGCCGAGCGGCTCCGGCAAGTCGACGCTGCTGCACCTGGCCGGGGGACTGGACCAGCCGACGGGCGGCGAGGTCGTCGTCGAGGGCACCGTCCTCGCCGGGCTGTCGGCCAAGGCGCTGGCCCGCGTGCGCCGGCGCGCGGTCGGCTACGTGTTCCAGGAGCTCAACCTCGTCCCTGCGCTCACCTCGGCGGAGAACGTCTCCCTGCCGCGCGAGCTGGACGGGGCCTCCTCGCGCGCCGCCCGCCGGGAGGCGCTCGCCGCGCTGGAGGCGGTCGGGATCGCCGAGCTCGCCGACCGCTTCCCCGACGACATGTCCGGTGGGCAGCAGCAGCGCGTCGCCATCGCCCGGGCCCTGGTGGGTGACCGGCGGCTGGTGCTGGCCGACGAGCCGACCGGCGCGCTGGACTCCACGACGGGCGAGCAGGTCATGGCCCTGCTGCGCACCCGGTGCGACGCCGGGGCGGCCGGCGTGCTCGTCACCCACGACGCGCGCCAAGCCGCCTGGGCCGACCGGGTCGTCTTCCTGCGCGACGGCCGCGTCGTCGACGAGTCGGTGTACGTGCCGCCGACCAGCTCCCTCGGGGCGCTGACGTGAGCTCGTGGGCTGCCGCGCTGCGCATCGCGCGGCGGGACGCCTGGCGGGCGAAGGGCCGCAGCGCGCTCGTGGTCGCCATGATCGCGCTGCCCGTGCTCGGGGTGAGCGCGATCGACGTCCTCGTGCGCACCGACGAGCTCAGCCCCGAGCAGTCAGCGAGCCGCCAGATGGGCCGCGCCGACGCCGTCCTCAGCGACAGCGGAGTGCTCAGCCTCGACCAGGTCGGGCTGGGCGGCGAGCAGGGGAGGGCCCGGCCCGCCGGACAGCCCGCCGACCTCGCCGCCGGACTGCCGCCCGGCTCGCGCCTGCTGCCCGACGCCTCGGTGCAGGGGCGGGTCTCCGTACCGGGACTGGCCACCAGCGCGACCCTGCGCGAGCTGGTGTACGCCGACCCGTTGGCCACCGGCCTGTACCGGCAGGTCG
>Ga0210040_10007433_pt1 | contig 13253 bp, 8 predicted proteins | sample CryGeyCG12114_NA_FD_185462 | JGI IMG/M metagenome (GOLD analysis project Ga0210040, IMG submission 185462) | Groundwater microbial communities from aquifer - Crystal Geyser CG19_WC_8/21/14_NA (SPAdes) (version 2) | ecosystem: Environmental > Aquatic > Deep subsurface > Groundwater | place: USA... | reverse complement strand
CCATTGTGGAGTATGTGGTCGTCCCCAGGCTCCCTCGGGATGCTGCTGTGGAGTGGCAGATCTGGGCTCACAAGCATAATACTGCTTTTGAATGTACGGTTTGAATTAAATACATGTACACTTGTTAGTTGTTACTAAGCGCTCAAAATTACCCTAAAAAGGTTTTGTTTCTAATGAATTGCTACTTCAAAGGCGCCAAACTAAGATAAAATTGTGAACAAACTTGTGGTGATAATGCGAATTAACGAATTTTGGAACAAGTATTCCTTACTGTGAAAAATGGGTATGAATTTTGGGTTTTACGGAAAATTTTTCATGTTTTGGAAACAAAAACACCGAAAATTTCACGTTTTGGGTTCAAAAGTGCCGGAAAACTTCATGTTTTACATTATACAGCCCGAATCACGAAATATCTTTTTTATTGCGAGCTTTTTAATGTGGTTTTGACTTGAGCTCTTTTTCGTAAAATTATGAAGTTTAAATTGAATTTTTATTATATAGATGAAGAAACTGGATGCTACATAGACAAAGTGAAAGTGAGCATAATCCGAAGATGGAATTATGAAAATCGGGTTGCCGCTATAGTTTGTAGAGCATCTTTGAGTAAGTAAACCATTTTTCATTTACAACTCACTGTTTTTCGTCTGTCTGTATTGGACTTATTTGTGTGTATTATTGTTCAGCGGAGGACTGCTGTGAATCTATAAATCTGGAGCAAATCAGTTTGACGGGAGAATATGCGCTCAACAAACTGTTGCAAGACGCAGCGGAGGAGAATACGTCCGACTGCTCATTCCGTGTCTTTTACCGAGCAGGGGCTCTGGACCCTTCCCACGTGTTGACCGCCATGGAGAAAATCGTGGACAAATATTCGGTCACATTCTCGATCCTCCCTGTGGTGGCTTTGCGACAGAAATCCACTGTCCTCAGTTTCTGTGCTGTTCGTCACCAATAGCTACTGCATTTTTATCTTTCAATATTTTTCACATTTATTTCGTGATATTGGATTGCCTTCTGTTGAGTATGTTTTTTGGGATTCATTGAGATCTAAAATCTACGATTCTGAAATCACAATTGGGTTCAAAACCCGAAAAAAGTCATTTTGGACTACCACTTTGGGGCAAACTAGCCAAAATTGATAAAATGAGCCTTTTTGATTGCGGTCGGTGAATTTTAGACCTTGATAACCAAAAATACATGCTCTGAATCAAATCTCACTGTTTATAAACGGCACCATAGAACAACTTGCTAACTAACTAATTAAAAGAGCTTACAAAGTCGGATGCTTGATCCCACATATAGCTTTAACATAGTGATAATGATCCCTAACTAACTAACCATATATATTTTGCATCACATAAAAACCATGTGCTAAAACGGTGCTAAAAGTTTTAAACCAAGGTTAATAATGCCAATGATGATTGTTACAGTATGTATGCATTATTGTTGTAATCCACTCACATAATATAATTACAATTAACTAACTATGTTTTAATTACTGAATGCCTTGTATAACTTTTCTTTTTTCGACTTTTGGATATTACAAGTGCACCAGCTTTTTACTGCTGTGAGAAAATGTTGACAGCATATATATTTATGTGCCTTTCCCTTGTCATATATGGTGGATCCTTTTAGTTACTGCATTTACCAAAAAAAAAGCTGCCAAATATAATATATTCCATCGGAGAGTGTGAGTTAGTTAGTATACCTTAAGTTTTGCTGACTTCCATATAATTATGAAATCCTCATGCTCAATCGGTTTTCCAAATAAACGAGATGATCCTTATATACTAAATTGGATGTGTTTTCATTTCTACTGACCAATGCGTTTTTTACGGATGCAAAACTAATGAGAAACTGACTGCAAAAAACATGCAATCATTACATATGAAATGCGCGTGAAAAAATATGCGGTTAGTTTTCTGACATGCATAGATAGTTTAGAGCAACCGCAACACACTGGGCGTTGGATTGTAATTTCCCTGCAAATTATCTACACAAGGTGATTTTACACAAAAAACTGCAGAAAAAATCAGAGGATCCATTTTTTAGGCCAACATAACGATTGCCATATAATTACATATGAGATTTTTGGGGCATACACAGATTCACGAATCAATTGCATTTCGTATTCTGCTGGGTGAACATGGCAGAGCTGAAATTAGATTTATGTGTGCAAAGTACAACGCATTTGCTGGACACTTTGGCCACGCTCAAAGAAAATATTCGCATTTTAGAAGTTTTCTTACAAAGTGGGTTGCGTGGCGAAACTCAGGTATGCTAACCTAAAATAGAAATAGTTTTTCAAGATTTTTAGATGCAATTTTTTTAGAGTCCTAGCGGTGAATATAATAATGCCCGGCCGCAATCTTCCCCGGGATATGAAACCTTGTATGGACGCCAGAGCCGAAAATCATATGGCAATACTAAGTCGTATTTGTGCACATGTAGCAGAAATACGGAGGAGAAATTAAAACTGTCAACACGATTTGGTTTGGGCGATAATTCTAAAATTGCAGCCATTCCTACGCCCACTACTAGTGATGGGAAAAAGGTAACATACAATTAGTTAGTTAGTAGTTAGCATTGCATTTCACTTTTAGTGGGTTCCAAAAGGATTCTATGTTGTCAAACATATATGTAGCTAGCTATAAATTTTAGTCAACCTAATTATAATGGAATATCAATTAATTGAAGGGGAAAGTTGAGACGGATATAGCTTTAGCAGCCCAATTTTTGTAGTTTTTATAAATGCTGTATGATTTTGCAGAAAGGTAGTGGCGGAACAAAAGTTTGGCCCAGATTGAATAGAAGTGCAAGTTTGAGACGAGAGACGGCTGTGGAGCGAACTACTACGAATGCAGGTTTTGCAAATGATCAGCATCAGTTCCCATTTCACTCTTTTTCTACATCTACTAATGGGAAATAGCTGTGTATGAGATAATTGCGTGTGGAGATGGGATTTTGTGATGACAGATTTTGGATTTAGAATGTTTTACGTGTGTAATGATAGGGAATGGGGATTTTTTGCTTGGGGATATAAGGTGTGATGTTTTTTCATACTGGAGAATAGGAAATAGGAATTTTGTGGTTTAGTATTTGAAACATGGAATTTATTTAGCTGGTGCTATCTACAGCATGAAAATTTGAAATGCCGGAATGTAATACGTGCAATTTTTTGTTACATTAGAATCTAAAGCATGTATTTTTTCTGGGCTTTAGTATTTGAGACATGAAATTTATGTATATAGTGCTGTAAAATCTAAAGCATGAAATTTTTGATGCCTTAAATTCCAAAACATGCAATTTTTTGTTACTTTAGAATCTGAAGCATGATTTTTTTGTGTGCTTTAGTCTAAAAAACGTGGAATCTACATATCTAGTGCTGTAGAATCCAAGCATGAACATTTTTAACCTTATACCGATTTTTGTGTGAAATATTGAAAATTGTCCAATAAATAACTTTTTATGACCAATATGTGTGTCAAATGGCAAACATTAGGGCATCCCAGCTATGCATAACATAACTATCCTATATTACGCGTCCGCGTCTATTGCTCATGCAATCTTGACAGGCATAATGTACAGCCTTTTATCCTGCCTTTTATTCTTAAACTCATTTAAAACCCAAAACAATACAAATCAAACATAGTCTCACCATGCCCCAATGTATTACATGCAACATTACCTACGCAAATGACCCTAATTGGATCCAATCTGTGTTCCGGGCAACTCACATTCCATTTCACTGGCTGACCTCTATGACCTAACTCCACATGTGAATGTCTGTCACTCGCAAAAGTAGGTAATAATTTAAAAAAATCCTGTTTTCCATATAACCATGCCCGCATGCATTCCACCACTCTATACTTCTTCAAATAGCTCATTGAATGAAAAAAATACCTGAGAAGCCAAGATGAAGCTAACTAACTAACTAGCTAGCCTTTTTTGCTACTGAATAATAATCACTCCTATTTAGTTACTTACTAAGCTAACCCAGCTATAATACTATGAATAAGTGTTGGGCTACTCACTGACTGAACGAATGCTCTGCTGACACACAAAGCGTCAAGTTCTTCTTTTCATCCGGTCTAAGTAACAAACTAACCAACACAGAATGCCATAGGTTGCCAAAAAATGATTTTACCTGTTCAAAACCATGCATGCAACAAGAATCGAAAATGTAACTGATGATGATAGACTCGTTTCACATCTCCCAATCAACTTCAGTCGCTCGTGAACCCCAGGGAGAAGCAGAACGTAGAATTTAGTCTCATTATTGTTAGTTAGTCTAACTAACTAACTAACTCAAGTGCAGTGCACCGTGTTATAATAACTTTCTCGCACTCACTCACTCTCATTTGTTCCCAAAAGGAATTGCATAGTCAGTTTGAGTTTGCCCGTGAACAGTAGTGGTGACTGTGTAAAAACTAAAAGTGAATTCACATGCATGCTCATCATTTTTGACCTACATTGTGATTCAAATTACGATTTTTCATGGTATGTAATTTCACATGGGAGATTTCAATCCATAGACTCGGTATATTCATGTTGCAATCTATATTTTCAGATGCACTGGAGCAAATACGGAGCACTAGCAGTGCTGCTAGTCTCCCTAGCTTATGCAAAGTCCATAGACTCTGTAAATACGCGCCCATCTTCCCCGATCCACCATCCCTCAGCGTCCCTGAGTATTGCAGGGGATTTGAAAGATGTGAAACTCAAAGCTTCTATTGACCAGTTAGTGCGAGCTCTTCAATATCCCGCAAAAGAGTCTGTAATAGAGCCGAAGTCTGAGAAATTAGCCAGGATGGATCAAATCATCACCAAGCACAATATTGGTCAATATAAGACGGGGAAAAAGTTGGCCGACCCTGCCCATGTGCCTAAACCTATTGTTATTTCCTCCTCTCCCTTAGTGGTAGGGAATGCGGAGGATAAGAAGACGGTGGGAAAACATCAGAAGCGATCCCGCAGTTTGGTCACTTTGGGTCGGGACAATATTAAAATCATTGAAGGAGTGAGAATGCCAGATGATGAGATGGACAAACATTACACATGGAGGAATGCGAGAGTGATCAAAGGATTTTTAGTGCCCAATGGGGATTCTCCCAATCCTCACAAGAAACGACAAGTGGTCATGAGTCCTGAGGAGATTCAGAAGTATCTGTCGCAAATTCAGACGCAACAGCAAGCTTATGAGCTTCTTAGTCAAATGCAGGGGCAGCCTGCACAGTCTAAAGTGTTGCACGATTCTCCGGAGAAGCAGGAGTTGCTTCAGCAAGAAATGCAGCAAATGATGCAACAGCAATTGTTACAGCAGCAACAACAGCAGCAACAAGCTAAAGCTATGGCGGCGCAACCTCAATACAATAGTGTGAACCCGGGTGCAGGTCAATCGGTGACACAGCAGGAACAAATGTACGTTTTGTCCCAGGATGGTCAATCCTATGTCCAATATCAGCAATCCCAACCTCAACAGAGAGACAATGGACAAGCGTTGATTCAGGCTGCCGTACAAACGGCGCAACAGCAGCAGCAACAATTGGCACAACAGCAACAGTTGGCGCAACAGCAACAGTTGGCGCAACAGCAGTATGCCACGCAACACCAGGCGCCAGCAGTGTCCCAGTTACATCAACAAGTGGCGGCTGCGGCGGCTGCCCAAGCGCAGATCGTGTTGCCCCAAGGGGCTAGTGTTGTGCCCTCTCATGAGTTACCTCAGGACGGACTTATTGCCCAGATGGCGCAACAAGCGGCCTTAGAGCAACAGCAGCGGCAATTGGCATATCAGCAGCAGATGGCGCTTTATGAACAGCAGCAATCATCTCAAGGTACGCAATTTGCAGACAGAATGGCCCAAGCTTATGCGCCCTCTGGTGGTACTAATGCATATTTTATTCAACCACAAACGTACGTAACAGGCGGTGGCCATGCAGTGACTGTCCCGGTTCCAATGATGGGTCAGTCCAGCCATTATCAGCAAAATCATCATCATCATCAACAGCAGCAATCGTCCAAGCCAAGTTTAGTGAGCCAAGCGATCCAATTTAATCGGCGCACAATGGAGACTGTGGAAAAAACGGCAGTTGTTCCCGCGCTGGCTTCTACTGGATTGCTTCTGGGTTTGGGCGCTTTAGCGGCAGGGTGGTACTTATCCAAATCCAATAGGGAAGTAGGTATTGTGAAACGAACGGGGAAACCCGCATCTTGGTCTAGCAGTGCGACAATCCCTGGGTCACCTAAAACATTGGACCGAAAACGGCGCGACGCTTACACTCCCCCGGGTGAAGTAGACCAAGCTACCTTTTTCCAAAGTATTATACAACAATCGCTCGAAAAAACGCAGAAAGAATTTGAACATGAACCAGAGTCTTCAGGATCCGCGCCGCAACATGTTTATCAGCATGAAGCGCCAGCATATGAGCATCAACAATCACGACCAAGTCGACACAAGCAAGAAAAAAAGCATCGCGAAGGCGACTACATTGAGCGGGAAGATCGACACAGACCCGCCAAAAAACATGGAGGCGGCGGAGGCTGGACTATGCAGACTGGAAGCAATTTCGCCAAAGTTGCCGTCCCCGCGGCCATTATGGGGATCGCAATCATTGGAATCATCGCACTCATCGGCGGCTGGTACGTGGCTGGGGCGAATCGAGAAATCTCTTTCATGGAACCTACCGCTATATCCCGTCGCAAACGGTCACTGATGACCGCACCAGCCTGGGCCGACACTTGGCTTCAGCGCGTTTTGAAAGCAATCCATCGGAACCCTTATGATGACATGCCCCAAGGGATGATGAAAAGCATGGTCCCCAACCCGTTATTAGACCGCTTGGGAGAAACTAGTAAGAAAAGTGAACTTGAATTTAAAATTTCTAATGGAGGCATGTCCACCATGTTAGCGGGGGGTGCAATGTTGGCTCTAATCGCTGTAGGCGTTGCTACAGCTTTCGGCGCAGATTTGAGCACAGCAGCGGAAAGTGGGCGCGCCAATAATTTGAATCACTTGAGAGCTCCACGTGCCTTCTTTATAGACAATGGTTTATCAAAAACCGGGATAAAAGAAGAGCCCGGATTTCTAAGCACTATGCTTGAAAACTTAGACTATAGTTTATCCGAGAACGGGATGATTGAAAAATTGCAAAAAAATTGGGAACATAGTCCATGTGCGAAAAAAGTATTTTGCAAAGTCTTGTCTACCCAGAATGACGATACGGTGAAACTTTTGGAGAAGCGGATGACCTTTTTCATTAATTTGTAAGTTTTTTTCTTGGTTTTTATCATTGTGGGAACATTATGGTGTGTTGGTAACAAACTAATGCGTAGGAAAGTGAATCGCATTGGCAAAGGCTGTAGAAAGTGCACGAAGAAATAATGAAATCCTTTGACTGTGCTCTGTATACAGTCGTGCTGATGAGTCGTATTGTTGCATGAGAAGCGCAAAAAATTTGTTTTTTTAACGGGACCATTTCATTATTACGTTAGTTTGCTATACCCAACAATCAGATTCCTTTTCAAACAACCGTGCAGACATCATAACTCTCATTTTTTCTCATTAATGTCCTGTCACAACTTTTATGCCTGCACAATATTATATGCATAGGTTTTCAAAGCGTGAATATCACTTGCTAATGTGTGTTATACACAAAAACGATACAGTTTTGAGAGAAATTTTAGTATGCACATTTTAACATAAGGTTCGGCAACCATAATTACAAGGTTACATAGTTAGTACTCAATAAACAAAAATATTTTCAATCAGGTTTCCGATACATTTTAAATGCAAGGTAATCACATTGCGGCTATACATTACTACTTGAAAGTTAAGTTTTCTCTTTTTCCTTCAGACGTAATAAATTGCACAAACTAACTAACTAACTATAGCTCCTGTTATTCTGGAATCCTGCATTGATGTAATGCAATAATGATTAAAGTGTGCAATGTGAAATCATAAATTATTCACATTTTTTTGTCACTCTTTGTTGCAACTGCAACATTGTGTATATTTTCACTAACTTCCTTTATTGATAGTTTTTTGTATAAATAAGATTCCTAATTCAATGTTAGTAGATGATGGTGCAACTCTTTTCGCTTTCTATCTGAAGATCCATATGTAAATCGTTTTATCAAAAAAAGTTCCCATGCGTTGAAATGAATGTTAAAGACAAAAAAGTGTGCATTCTCCTCACTCTAATTAGTTATTGTTTGTATACCATTTCTTATTGAAGCTGAGATCATTTTGTCATCTAATTAGTTCAACTAACTAACTTCGATATCAATCATCCTACACAGTTTTCAATGGAATCTCAAACTAACTAGGTTGAAAGTAAGATGACTAAACATTTTGATTGAGTAAAAACAAATAGGATGAATGAAAAGACTCAAATATTGCAGTTTTACTTTTAAGGTCGTGGTCAAATACACACATAAGTAAACAATGCAATCTCTATAGTTAAGTTGAACCAGGTCACCGAAAAAATGTTCCCAACTAAAATCTAGGTGCAATGGTCAAACTTACAAAACAGGTATGACAAATGGTAGCACGGGTGACATAATTTTGAAACAAGTTTTACACTTTGACTTACTTTCAATGATTGTAATTCATACGATTTTTGAACACACATAAAGATCGAAACCGGTCTATATGATTTACTTATTACTTACCGTGTGTGTACGTCCAACCAGGTTTATAGGCTAGCCCTATGGAATAATACACGTACATTTGGGCTCACTTGATTAGTTGACCTTGTTTTGCCCCTATCCAACAGTTTTCCTTTTAGGATCCCCATGCACAAAAAAATGGCGCATCTAATTCCCATACTAATTGTTTACAGAATGCCAGACTCGCTTTCCAGATCATTGAGCGGCACTTTGAGTGGGATCATGTCTTCCATCCAACAAAAGGACTGCTCTGCCTACACTTGCTCAAGTGACCATAGTAAATCATCCCATACTAGTAAAAATGTTGTGAAAAGAAGAAAAATTACAAAAAAGTCAATCCGCCAGTCCAAAAAGAGTAGTTAGTTAATCATAGTTTCTTAGTTTCTTAACTATTAGTGCAAAAATATACAGAAAACATGAAAAAATGATATAAAAAGTCGATGATGAAAATATAGAATGCATGATGCGATAATTTATGCGTGCCAGGATATCTACAAAGTATTGAAAAGTGTCATAAGTGTTGCAAGTGGCAATTTTTAGAATAGTGTGTGCAAAAAAAACATCAATTATTCATATTTGTGATGCTTTTATCGACTGATGATAATGTTTATTAGTGTGAATGAGTTTATAGTGAATATGTGTATCATTTGTACTATATGGGTTTCACTCTCTGTTTTGGGTTTAAAATGAAAATTTCGTCCCTTTATCCCCACCAATAGCATATGGAATGAATAATGTCATGTTAGTTAGCATTTTTCCCCCTTCATTGTTCGTTTTGTGTCCTTCTTTAAACCATGCGCTTATCTTTACTAACTTACTAACTAATTGTTGAATGGTATTATTGTTACTCACGATTGTGTTCGTATTAAATGTATGATGGTGTGTGAACAAATCTTGGCTCAAATAAAATGCAAAAACAGTATCAAACGCTACTCTTTTTTTCATACATATTGAATTGACCCAGACTTGAACTAGTTAGTCAACGCACCTTCTCTGCATATTAATTCTAACTAACTCAACACGTTCAATTCATGTGGTCTGGTCTGGTCAACTCGATAATGCGGTGTGATGACCAATACAACAAATCGCATGCACAGATCCTATGGCTTGCTAACTAACTAACTAACTACAATCCGTGTTCAATTTAATAATGCACTATGGTAGTAAACTAGTTGACAATGGTATGTATCTGGGACAAAATAATGAATCCGCCAACAAACAAGTTGCATTCAGAGTTTTTATTATTTCTCCAACATTACAACTTAAGTATGTGAGTTCCAATAAGCCTCTCAACTAACTCACTTACTGCGTTCAAACCAATGGACAATAAAAACTGCCCAGGTGGGAGATTTTCACCATTAGTGGGTCTCAAATCAAATCGTCTCGTACAACGTGGCCATGAATTGAGCATTTCCTTTTTTCGACCCGGCTTGATAAACTGCCAGCATAGATGTGCTAGAATACTCAATAGAAACACACAGACGAAAATCATACGCGCTATCCTATTCATCAGCTAACTAATATTTACTTCTATGGTGAGTTCATACATTTATGAAAAATCCGAGATGAGTATTTGCACTAACTAAGATTACATAGCTGTCATAATTCGCAGCAGCAGGCAAAACAAACTGGGATAACAAATCAGACTTTGTTCAAACTGTAACCTCTAATTTTAAATACTATTCTGGTACCCTGGTACATATTATAGTAGTTAGTTAGTATAGCTACTGGACAAAATAAAGCAATAGCATTTCATATAGTCAGAATTCTTTATACACCTCATGGTTTCAAAGTCAATTGTTGGTAAATACTCAAGTAAACCGTTCAATTCAAACTTACTAACTCTGTAAACAGTCTAAAAAGTTAAAGTTACACCTCCCAGAAGTCGCAGTCAGTCCGTATAGTTATAATGTATAAAAGTTATTACAAAGAGAGCTAAAAGAAACCAAACCATAGACATGTTTTACCCACCAAATTAACTTATTTCCCCCAAAAATGCATTGCCCATACCCTTTTTGTCTGTGTAAAGGATTTTTTCCTCGCCACCGGAATAAATACTACAATCCGTGATAAAAAATGACTCCACACTAACTGTAATAACCATTTAAAGACCCCAAAACGAAAACTTAACAACATATCAACAGAATTGACCAAATACATTCCACCTTGGCAGCTAACATACAATAAATTATTGCACACCCAATATTGTGGTGACTGACTGGAGCTGCACAAAACTAAAGTTATTATAGCCTACCATTGTGATTTTTAGTGCTCCGCATAGTCCGATTTAGCCAGTTTTTAGCTGAACTCAAACCGAACGAAAACTTTCGGTAGGTTGCTGTAGAGCCGAACTGAAACCGAACCGATTAAAATGCATGTAACAAATTTTTTTTCGTAATTTACAAGTAATTAGTCGAATATAAAACAATATTGGTAAAGAAAACATTGAAATTAGGTTGAAATAGCTGTAAAATTCTTTGAAAACATGTAAAAAACAGATGTTAGGTTTTCTTCGGTCGGTTCGGTAAGATTTCATGCCAAATCGAAACTGACCAATCGGTTTTTTAGCGGTGCACTTGTGATAATACAAATAAAAACACGAAAAATTCATCCCCACAAGGAGACACAAGAATGGCTCATTTACACACAGCCTTGGTAAATACAGTTAGTTAGTTAGTTAACTATCGTCCATTAGCATCAAGCAACATCCAACTTTTCAATTCGCATAGACATTGACTCGATCTCCTTCTTGATAGCACAGGAGCCACCGCTAGGACTGCCAGGGGGATTCCCCAAAGAATTGTCCCCCAATTTCCCCAAATGATGCTCCCCCCGTGGGCTATTATTATTGTTGGAATGATGGGAGAAACTATTGCTCCTGAGGGAGAATCTACAGTCAAATTCACGCAGGCACGTGGCCAGCTCCTCCTGCTGAACTTTCTTAGAAGCATTGTTGTCGAGATTCTGCTCTTTGAGTTTGGAGACGACGGTCGTTTCCCTGAGATCTTCCAGCGACTTGGACCGGTAGAGGACCGGAATAGGGAACTGCTCTTCAGTCTTTTGGGCCTTCCATGTAAGGGGGGAACAAGAATCCTCCAGTCTTAAGTCCTCCTCGTAGCCATTGAGAGTCCTCAGAGCTGTGTGATGGAATGTGGGTCTTCGGCAGCGCCCGTGTAACTCGTACGGAGTGTGGCGCCCTCGGATCCGGCGTTGGATCATTTTGTTGGCGTGAACGGCGGAATACAGCACCGTTTTTTCTAAGCTCCGAGTTTCCCGGGGGAAGTTCATCTGCCTGCTTTGAACGGAATCAATAGTGAAGGGTTAGTTGAGAATTTGAGAAAGGATATAGTTATAGTTATCATATTGAAATGAAAAAAACTAGGCAAACAGGAAATAGTATTTTGTTCGCACTGAAATCAAGCGAAATCAAAACGATGCGTTTTCTCATTCAAATCATTGCAATAGCAATGGAATGGGGTACATTCATTTACACGCTATAAGTTTTGATCATTTGTAAAACACTCGCATAATTTAAGATAGAAGATGGCTAGTGGCCGACAAAAACAATATTTTCAAAATGTGCATTGCACCTGCTGAACTAAAAGACAAGGAGCACGTTCTCGTCCACATAAAACCCGAAATTTTTGCATTGTCACCGAATTATCACAATTAGTTTTTATACATACCTGCGGGGTGACACACAAGCCAGAGATCGTCTACCCCTGAGCCTCATTTCACTTATATATTCTTTTCGAGCCGTCGTCACTGTACTCAACATTCCCAATTGATCCAAAGCAGTGTCCAAAGCATCGTCCATCGTCACTCTCCCAAAAGTCCCAAAAATCTTCTACTTATTTGGTCCCTCTTCCAAAGTTAACAATCAGCTGCAGTGAGTCGCGAGATCTTAGATTCAACAATCGGTCCTGCAATCGTTGAAAAATAAACATTACTTTAGATACTTTAGAATCCAACAATATGCCATGTTGTGTAACGACCACAAACTACACAAAGATTCGAGCTTCGAACATTAGCCATTAATTAGATTAAGAGAAGACTCACCACGCAACCAGTAAAATTCGGCTACTTTTCGTCCAACTAATCTAAACGTCTCCCTAACTAACTATTTCACTAATAATTAAAACTAACTAGAAAATCTGAACAACGAAATCAAAATCCATTGGATTGCTATTTGGGTAACTTTTCCAGTGTTCCTAATGCCAATCAATTAATATGCCACACCTCTCACAAAGAACTGACTACAATTATACCACAAAATGGTGTGTAAAAATGAAATTTTGGACCGATTTGATTCTCACAAGTCGTTAGAATTGTCCATTTTCCTTTCTCTCGGATTTTGTGCTGGTAGGCTGTGTATATATTAAAAACAACAAACGATCAACGAGAGAGAGAGTGAACTATACAAGTAGTGGAGTTAGTATACAAAAAATGCACTAAAGCCTAGCTGCAGGACATAGCACAAAACTTGTGTACATTTTGCTCACTCCAGTCTTTTTTTGTAATACAAGCATTCACCCTAAAATGCATGTTGTGTCCAGCAATGGAACTCAGACGTAGAGTCTGTAGTA
>Ga0210040_10007432_pt1 | contig 13259 bp, 15 predicted proteins | sample CryGeyCG12114_NA_FD_185462 | JGI IMG/M metagenome (GOLD analysis project Ga0210040, IMG submission 185462) | Groundwater microbial communities from aquifer - Crystal Geyser CG19_WC_8/21/14_NA (SPAdes) (version 2) | ecosystem: Environmental > Aquatic > Deep subsurface > Groundwater | place: USA... | reverse complement strand
GTGCAGGACCCCGATGGGCGCCCCGGCCTCGTCCACGACGAAGAGCACCTGCACCTTGCGGTGGTTCATCAGCGCCACCGCCTCGACCGCGAGCATCCCCGGAGGCGCCGTCAGCGGCGCCCAGGTCGCCACGTCGCGGGTGAGCTTGCCCATGAGCCCCTCCATGTTGCGCCGCAGGTCGCCGTCCGTGACGACGCCCGCCAGGCGCCCGCCCCGGACGACGCCCGCGACGCCCATGCCCTGGTGGGTCATCACCAGGATCGTCTCGGTCATCGGCGTCTCGGGGTCCACCAGTGGCAGCGCCTCGGCCCCCCGCATGATCTGCCCCACCTTGACGAGCCGCGCGCCGAGCCGCCCGCCGGGGTGGAAGCTGTGAAAGTGCTCGGGCATGAAGCCCCGCTGCTCCATCAGCGCCACGGCCAGCGCGTCGCCCAGCGCCAGCGTCATCGTCGTGGAGGTCGTGGGGGCGAGGCCCATGGGGCAGGCCTCGGTCGCAGGCGGCAGCACCAGCCGGTAGTCGGCCGCATCCATCAGCGTGCTCTGCCTCCGCGAGCCGATCCCCACCAGCGGGATGCCGATCCGGCGGGTGTAGGCGATGATGTCCGACAGCTCTGCGGTCTCGCCGGAGTTCGAGACGAGGATGCAGACGTCCCCGTCCGAGATGGAGCCCAGGTCGCCGTGGCTCGCCTCGGCCGGGTGGACGAAGTGCGAGGGGGTGCCGGTGCTCGACAGCGTGGCCGCGATCTTGCGCGAGACGTGGCCGGACTTGCCCATGCCCGAGACGATGACGCGCCCAGGCGTGCGGAGCAGAAGCTCGACCACGCGGGTGAAGTCCTCGGGCAGGTGGTCCGACAGCGACAGGAGCGCATCCCCCTCGGTCCGGAGCACGCGGCGGGCGGTATCGAGCGTCCCGGCGGCATCGAGCCGGGTGCCATCCGGACCGGGCGCGACGAGACGCCCCAGGACCTGTGCCTTGCCTGTCATGCCTTGCTCTCCGCCTTCGTGGGACCGGGGACCCTAGCAGAAATGCTTCCGGCGCGCGCCGCCGCAATCTGTCGCGCCTGGGCAATGGCCACCAGCGCCCAGGCCCGCATCGCCTCGTGGGTGTACTCGGCCGCTACCTTGCGCTGCGCCGTCGCGACCATCTCGGCCCGCAGGTCCCGGTGGGTCAGGAGGGAGGTGAGATGGCGCATTCAATCCTCGTCCGTCGCGGCCAGGAGGCCCGCGCCGCTCGCGCAGGCCCGGTGATAAACCGGCAGGTCCGAGGCGACAACCGCCATTCCCGCAAGGCTGAGTTCCAGCGACTTGATGTCGGCCTTGCAGCGGTTGAACGGGTGGTCCGCTGGCGGCGCGATCCCGCCCAACCAGCCCATCGCCTTGAGGCGCGCCAAGCAAGGCTGGTAGTCGCGAACCCCCGGGTCATGGCGCGCCTGGGTCCCGAACCGCTCCAGATCGGCGGGAACGGGCGCCGTCCCGAAGACCTCGAAGCGCGGGGCCGGCATGACCTCCAGCAGCCGCTCCACGACCGGCAGCACCATCGCGAGGTCCGGACCAGCCCCCCCGTGCCCATGTAGCCCAGCACCGGCACGTCGCTCGGGAAGGGGTCCGCGATCGCCGCCGGATCGGCGGAGCAGGAGAGGTCGCCAACATGGAGCGTCGCCCCGATACCGTCGTTCCGCAGCCCGTCCGCCAGTGGCGCCGTGGAGAGGTAGGCCACGTCGCTGGCCTCCAGCGCCCCGCGAAGCTGGCGCACCCGCTCCGGGTCGCGGCAGCGGGCGGCCTTCTCCGGGGCCAGCGACTCGGGGACGTCGAGGAGGTCGTCGTCGAGCTGGTAGGCGACCGGCACCCCCCCGCTCCCTCGCCCAAGCGATCGGCGGCAGGGCCAGCGGCGAGATCAGGCGCAACAGGACCAGAAGTCCTGGATTTCCTCCGGAAGCAGCGCGCCCAGTCGTCCCGCGCGGGTCCGAACTCCGCGCAGGTGAAGCGGACATGACCCTCCAGTGGGTTCAGCAGGAAGATCGCTTGCGTCGCGAAGGCTTCGGCAACGACATGGAGGTGCCGGATCGGCCACTCCGGGGTCATGCCGCGCCCTCCAGTCCCGTCCGCCCGCCGGTGGCGTTCACGAGGAGCCGCGCGAACCGGCGTTAGACCTCCGCCGGGTGAAGCGGCAGCCCCGGGCCCCGGTGCCACTCCGCCTGCCGCTCGCGGACTGCCTTGGGCCGGAGCCGCGCGTCCCGCAGGAAGCCCACCCACTCCTCCAGCGAGCTGATCCGTGTCAGCTCCTCGCACTTGGACAGGTCCATGACGCCGTCCGGGTCCTGCCACACTCCGACCGGGACCCCGGCCAACGCCATGTCGAGCACGATCGCCGGGGGGAGCCCGAGATGCCGTAGTCGTAAGCGTCGAGGTCCACGCGGTAGAGCGGCAGGTTGTTCAGAAGGACGCCCGGCGGGAGCACCACATTTTCCCGCAGCACGTAGCGTCCCGCCGGGTGGAGCCACAGCGCCACCGGCTCCCCGGCCGCCAGCACGGCGCTGATGGCGCGAAACGTCTCCATGAAGGGCTGGCCGTGGTTGCATGATGCCTGCAGGCCCACCGAATGGAGGCCCTTCCAGATCTGCGGTGGGTGGCAGTGGCGCGGCAACGGCGGCGACGATCTCGGCCAGCCGCCCTCAGGGCGGCTCGGGCCGCGCGGGTCGCCCGAGGGGCTGGACGATCAGCCGGTAGAGCTCGGCGGGGCTCAGTCCGGACAGTGCGACGTCCGGGTTGGTCGCCTCGTGAGAGTCCTCCTTCATGGCGCTCTCATCAGGAGCCGCGAAGGTCCGCGAACCCCAGGGCAGAGCCCTCCCGCGCCGCTGGACCTGCCAAAGGTCGAACCGCCCGCACGCCGCGCCGACGTCGGCTGCGTTCCAAGGTCGCCGGCCGACGAGGGCGACGAGGCCGTCACGTCCAGTCGCGTCACCGCCCGCGCAAGGTCATGACGCCCGGTCGCGATCGAGGGTCCCTTGCCGCTCAGGCGAGCATCGCAAGGACGCCCAGATGCGCCACGCCGCTGAGCCCCAGGGCGAGTCCCATCGGGAACGTCCCCCTCGCGCGGAGCGACACCGGGCCCGCGCGCCGGAGGGGCGGGATCGCGCGAAGGGACAGCATGACGGCGAGGCCCAGCAGCATGGCTCCCGAGAAGAGGACGGCGAACAGCGTGTAGGTGCCGGTCGGGATGAAGAGCAGGAGCGCCGCTCCCATCTTCACGTCTCCCCCGCCCACCATCCGGGCCGCGAACATCGCGAAGCCCGCGACGAACACCGCCGAGGCCGCCAGCCCCCGAAGGAGGGCCTCGCCCAGGCCGATGGCAGGAACCGTCAGCACGAAGACGGCCAGGGCCGCTATCACCGCCGCGTTCCGGATCCGCATCCGGCTGAAGTCGGTCCAGGCGATCCAGACCAGGATGGGCGTGGCAAGAGCGAGGGGAAGGAGGGGCAGGGGCAACGCTCAGGCCCTCCGCGCCGTGACCGCACCCGCGACCTGCCGTTCGGTCGTCCACGGCGCGAGCAGCAGGTAAAGGAGCTCGACCATCGAGGTGGTCCCGGTCTTGGCGAAGACGCTCCGGAGATGGGCCTTGAGCGTGGAAGGCGAGATGGCGAGCTCCGAGCAGACCGCGGCGCTGTTGAGGCCGCGACTGAGAAGCACGCAGACCCGGAACTCCGCCCTCGACAGCCGCGCGGGGTTGGCGGTGCTCAGGAGAGGTTCGCGGGGCCAGGGCCGGGCCTGCGCCTGGCTCGCCAGGATGGCGTCCGAGAAAAGCCCCGGACTGCGCCGGATCCAGGTCCGGCTCAGCGTGTCGGCGAGCGTGTTGAACAGCCCCTGGGACCCGCCGGCCGGGGCCACCGCGAAATGGATCTCGATGTAGTCCGCCCACTTCTCCTCGAGAGCGAGCGCCACGACTACCGTCTCGGCGATGCGGGCCCGTTCCTGAAAGACCGCGAGGGCAGGATCGTCATGCCCTTCGGTGAGCGAGGAGAACCAGACCGAGGCGGGGCGGGGCCGGTCCACGTAGCGGCCCAGGACGCAATGGGCATAGGAGCGCGTCACCTCGAGGCCGGGGCGCGTGAGGGCAGGGACGTTGAAGGTCACCGCGCGGGCGCCGCCGCCGGGCTCGCGGACGTGGCGCGAGAGGCAGACCGCCCGGGCGCCGAGCCCTTCGGCGAGCTGTTTCAGGGCAGTCACGAGGGGGAGGCGACCTTGCAGGCATTCGCACCAGCTTGCGATTGCCTCGATCAGTCTGGCTTCGGCCAAGCCGCCGGCCACATGGATCGGGTTGCGTTCGAGATTGAGACCGTCGCTGATCGCCACGAGGCACTACTCCAGGCAAAGTATGACCGCTCGTCGCCCCTGGACGTGTCCGACTTATCGTTGAAGCTTCGTGTCTGGACTTCCCCTGGGATCAACCTCTCGCACCTGCAGCTTTGCGTCAAGAAGATGACCCAACTCCCTCATCTTTACGACCAATTACAACTTCCGGGTGAGCCTTGCCCCATCTGTCTGACCCGGGTCGTGCCGCTTAGCTGAACAATCCATGGAAATGGCTGGAATTGCGTCTCAGCTGAAATAGCGCAGATACCGAATCACCACCGGCCCGACCGTGATGAGGATCATCGCCGGCAGCATGAGGGCCGCGAGCACGGCCGACATCTTCACCGGCAGCTTGTTGGCCATCTCCTGCGCCTTCATCTCGCGAAAGAGCCGCATCTCGGCCGCATAGGCCGTGAGAGCCTCGGACATGCTGGTACCGAACTGCATGGACTGCGTGACCACGCTTGCGAAGGAGCGAACCGTATCGACGCCCGTGCGCGTGGCCATGTCGGCGAGGGCGGCTCCGCGCGGGCGACCCGCCTGAACCTGCCGCTGGACCGAAAGGAACTCCCAGGACAGCTCGGGCGAGACGGCGGCGAGCTCGTTTCCGACTCGGGTCATGGCCGCGTCGAATCCCAAGCCCGCCTCGACGGAGACCTGCAGGAGGTCCAGCGCGTTGGGAAAGGCCTGCTCGATCCGCATGCGCCGCTCGGCGACCCGACCCTTCAGCCAGTAAAGGGGTCCGAAGTAGCCCGCCCCCACCAGGATCGAGAGTCCCTGGAGGATCCTGAGGTTGCTCATCTCCGCGACGCGGGTGTGGAGGTCGAAGGGCAGCGCGACGCCCGGCACCCGTCCCAGGATGACCAGTGCCAGCAGCGCGCCCGGCAGCAGCACGCCGAAGACGACGCGGATCAGCTGGAAGCTCCGGACGGCATTCGGGCCGGAGAAGCCGGCCTGCGCCAGGTCGCGGGCGAGCTGGACCCGCTGCGACAGGTCCGTGGGAACGAAGGTCTTGGCCAAGCCCCTGGGGTCCTCGTCGGGATTCCGCAGGAGGCCGCGGTCCACGCGCGACGTGGCGCGCGCGCTCCGCCCCGCCGCGAGGCGCGCGGCCGCGGGGTTCCGATCCCCCGCCAGAGCGGCGAGGCCCACGAAACCCAGGAGGCATCCCAGGCCGATGCCCGCCAGCAGGAGGCTCCGGGGCGAGAGGCCGAGCTGGGTCGAAACGAACTCGATCTGATCGAACATGACGGCCTCAGATGCGGAAGTTGACGAGCTTGCGGAGCACGAGCGCGTTGGCGGCCACCAGGACGACGATCGCCGCCATCATCGGCCGGTAGAGGGGATCGTTGGCGACCCCGCTGAAGTAGCCGGGCGAGGATACCGAGGTGAAGACGTAGATGGCCACCGGGATGAAGGTCAGGAACCAGGCCGAGAGCCGGCCCTCGGCAGAAATGGCCCCGATGCGCCGCCGCATGGCGATGCGGCCCCGGATGACCTTGGACAGGACCTCGACCACCCGGGCGAGGTCGCCCCCGGTCCCGTGCTGGATCGCGATGCTGGCCGACAGGTAATGGACGTCCTCCATGTCCACTCTGTCCGCGAACTCCTGCACCGCCGCCACGAGGTCATCGCCGTAGCTCACCTGGTCGAAGATCAGGCCGAACTCGGTGCCGATCGGGTCGGGCATCTCGCGCGCCACCGCGCCGATCGAGGTGTTCAGCGGGTGCCCGACCTTGAGGCCCCGCGCCAGCAGGTCGAGTGCGTCGGGCAGCTGCGCGACGAGCGCGTCCACCCGCTTCCGTCGCTTGGACTTGACCACGAGAACGGGCAGGAGGAGCGACAGCGCCAGAGCGAGGCCCATGGCCTGCAAGAGGGGAAGAAACCGGATCGCGGCAAATCCCACCAGCACCGCTCCAAGGAGGCAGAACAGCAGGAACCGGGCGGGCGGGACGGTCATCCCCGCGCGCCGCATCTCGCGCGAGATGTTGCCCAGCACCGGGATGCGCCGAAGGAGCCGGGACTCCTCCGGCGACTTGAGCAGAGCCAGGACTTCCTCGGTCGTGGCGCCCTTGCGGATCATGCGGAGCCGCCGGTTGCGCGCCTCCGCGTCGTTCTCCCCTCGGGCGAGAAGCTGGCCCAGGCCGGTGACGAGCAGGAAGGCCCCGAGGGCCACGCCGACATAGACGAGATAGACGACTTCCTGGTCCTGGAGGAACGGGATCATGGCTCAGCGCTCCGCAACGAAGGCGCCGAGGTCGAGGTCCACCCCCGCCGCCGCGAGCTGGTCGGCGCAGCGCGGGCGGATGCCGGTCGGGATGAAGTCGCCCAGCACCTCGCCCGACTCCGAGCGGCCCTTCTTCCGGAAGATGAAGATGTCCTGCATGGTGATGACGCTGCCCTCCATCCCGGTGATCTCGCTGACGCTCATCACGCGGCGGCGGCCGTCGGCGAGGCGCGATAGCTGCACCACGAAATGGATGCCCGAGGCGACTTGGCTCCGGATGGCGGAGAGCGGGAAGTCCACGCCCATCATCGTCACCATCTGCTCCAGGCGGCCCAGCGCGTCCCGCGCGGTGTTGGCGTGGACCGTGGTCATGGACCCGTCATGGCCGGTGTTCATGGCCTGGAGCATGTCGAAGGTCTCGGCGCCCCGGACCTCGCCCACGATGATGCGGTCGGGCCGCATCCGGAGCGCGTTCCGCACGAGGTCGCGCTGGGTCACGGCGCCACCCCCGGTCGGCGTGGGCGGCCGCGTCTCCAGCCGGACCACATGGGCCTGCTGGAGCTGGAGCTCCGCCGCGTCCTCGATCGTCACGATCCGCTCGCGCTCGTCGATGAACGAGGACATGGCGTTGAGCATGGTCGTCTTGCCCGACCCGGTCCCGCCCGAGATCAGCACGTTCATCCGCGCCTGCACGAGGCCCATCAGAAGCTGCGAGGCCCGGGACGAGAGGGCGCCGGCTTCCACCAGCCGCTCCATCGTGTAGGGCTTCTTGGAAAACTTGCGGATCGACATGGACGGCCCGTCGATGGAGCAGGGCCGGATGATAGCGTTGACCCGGCTCCCGTCCTCGAGCCGCGCGTCCACCCAGGGCGTACTTTCGTCCACCCGGCGGCCGATGCGGCTCACGATCTTGTCGATGATCCGCAGGAGGTGCCGCTCGTCCCGGAAGCGCGTGGGCACCTTCTCCAGGACGCCGAAGCGCTCCACATAGACGTTGCGGAAGCCGTTCACGAGGATGTCGTTGATGGTCGGGTCGGCGAGCAGGGGCTCCAGCGGACCTAGCCCCATGACCTCGTGGAGCAGTTCCTCGACGATGGACTTGAACTCGGCTGCCGGAAGGGGGTTGCCCTCGGTCGTGAGGACCTGGCTCACCAGCGCCGTCACCTCGCGCCGCAGGTCATCGGCGTCGACCTTCTCGATCACGTTGAGGTTCAGCCGCTCCAGCACCGCGTCGTGCAGGCGGCTCTTGAGCTCCAGGCGCTTGACGAGATCCCGCTCCTCGCTCGTGACGAAGTCGGCCGGTGAGGGGGCGGCACCACCGGGGCGGCTCGCGGGCGAGGTCCCCGTCAACGGAACGACCTTGGGCTGGGGCACGTCGACGGGGCGGGAAAAGTTGCGGAACATGACGTCTCCTAGTGCCGGCGGGCGTGGGCGGGTTCGTTGCGGGCCAGGGCGGCGATGGTGTCGCGGGCAAGGGCGGCCATGGACTTGGACAGGGGCGATCTCGCCGCCGCAGCCGACAGCGGCACGCCGCGGTCGCTGGCCTTCCGCACGGCCTTGCCGTCGTAGGGCAGCCAGTGCTTGAACGGCCGCTCCAGAAGCTTCGCCGCCTCTGCGTGGTGGCTGCTGCGGATCAGCGGCCTGTGCTCCTGGCTCATGACCACCTCGACCTGGAGCGACGGGTTGTTCTCGAGATAAAGATCGAGAAGCCGGCGCGCCTGCCGGACCGCGGGGACGGTGCAGTCCGTGACCAGCATCAGGCGGTCAGTCCGCTCCAGGACGGCGGCGACCCAGAGGACCAGGCTGCGCGGCAGGTCGATCACGACGTAGTCGAACTGCTCCCTCAAGGCCTCGATCAGGGCGCCGACCTGCGCTCCGGTCAGGACCTCCAGGGGGGCGAACTTCGAAGGGGCGCCCAGGACCCAGAGTCCCTGCGAGCTGGAGGCCAGCGCCTGGTTCACGAAGGTGGAGTCGGGCACGGTCCCGTCCGTCGCCATCTGGTAGAGCGCCTCGTTCTCCTTGACGTCGAGCAGGCTGGCCACCGATCCGAACTGGAGGTCGAGGTCCACGACCACAACCCGATTGCGGGCCACCTTGCGCAGGCCACGCCGGTCCATCAGCCGGTCGGCGAGGTTGACCGCCAGCGTGGAGGCCCCGATGCCGCCCCGCGCCTGGGCCACGGTGACGACCTTGCCCCGCCGGCCCTGCGGCGCCTCGTAGATCGCGGGGAGGTTCGGGCGGACCCAGCGGTCGATGTGGTGGCGCAACTCGTCCGCCCCGGTGTCCCAGGGCAGGACATCGGTCACGCCCACCTGCAGAAGGCGACGTGCCTCGTTCAGCGGCAGGTCCGGCGCCGTCAGCGCGACCAGCGTGGCCGTCCGCTCGGGCGAGCGCTGGAGGCTGCGGATCGCGTCGATGTCGAGGTCCTCGCCCGGCGTGGTGCGGAACAGGATCACGTCGGCGCTGGCCGAGAGTCGGTAGGCGGCGCCGTTGAGCCGCGTGAGCGTGCCTTCGCGCCGTTCCAGCTCCACGTCCGGCATGGCGCGGAGCGCCGCGTCGATCCCCGCCGTATCCTCGCCGGCACCGACCAGGGCAATCTGCGTCTTGGACTTGATGGTCATGGCCTGGTCTCCTGTTATCCGGCTTGGCCCAGGGCGAGATCCTCGCCCGGCAGCGACACGCTCATGGCGGGGAAGGTGAGGGGGGGCGGGGTGTTCCCGTTCGCGGTGGCCCCCGCGATCCGCGCCAAGCCCAGGAGCGGCGACGCGAACTGGAACCGGAGGTCCTGGAGCTCGACCGTGACGACCGGGACATAGGGGCCGCCCAGGAAGTTCATGGCTGGATCGTAGGAGTAGCGGAAGCGCAGGTTCGCGGCCGTGGCGTTGCCGGGCAGCAGGCCCGCCACGCTGTCGAAGATCTGCGTCCCGGTCGCGCTCGCCGTGCCGGAGCAGGGCGCGGCCGAGGGCACCGTCTCGCCCTGGCAGACCGCCGCCCCGCTGCACGGCAGGCCGAACTTGGCCGCGTTGGCGGTGCCCGGCTCGTTGATGGTCGGCACGCCGAGGCAGACCGCCGGCCGCACCGCCGCCATCCGGGCCGCCATCTGCACGGCCTTCTCGGCCATGGCCCAGTTGTAGGCGAGGCGACCGAAGTCGAGCAGCATGAAAAACATCAGCAGAAAGACCGCGACGACAAAGGCCAGCTCCACCAGCGTGGTGCCTTCCTCATCATCGCGGAGCCGCCGCAGGTGCCGCATCCCCCTCATGATCCGAAGACCCGGCTCTGGTCCGAGATGGTCGTGACGATAAACGGGTCGATCCCGTCCGCCACGAACGCGAAGATGCCCTGGAAGGGGAAGTCGATCCGAACCTGCGCCGAGACTGTCACGCGGGGCGTCGAGGGGAGTCGAAAGCTCCCGCTCACGCAGGTGAAGTCGGCAGTGACGGGCTGCGGCGCGTTCGGGTCCAACCGGACCTGCGCGGGAAGAACCGTGGCGCCGCTGGTGCTTTCGCGCACGAGCCGGGCCACCAGCGCATTGTAGGTCCCGGAGGCTGGAAGGCTGCTCGGGCAGATGTCCGTCGGGACCATGCGGCTCACCTGGCGCGTCGCCTCCCGCACGCCCGCGATCACGGTCTGGTAGGACCACATCATCCGCCCGCCCTCGATGGTGACGGCGAAGAGCAGCATCAGGAGCGGCAGGACGATGGCGAACTCGACCAAGGCGACGCCTCTCTCGGAGCGGACGAAGCGGCGGAGGAGGGGGGGGATCCACATGGCCATCACCGGTACAGCTGCACGAAATCGCGGAACGTGCCGTCGGTGGCGGAGCCTGCCCCGCCTACGCTGCCCACCACCTCTCCATAGAAGTTGAAGTCGGAATGATCGGTCCCAACCGGCTGAACCATGAAGATCTTGACGAATTCTTGCACCGGGATGTCGGATGCACGCCCGCTGAAGGTGTTCGTCTGGCAGTCCACCGCGGCGGCGATGATGGACCGCCTGTCAGGATCGGTGGACGGGTTCTGATGGCACTGCGGCACCCCGGTCTCGCGACGCGGCGACCCCAGGATACGGCCGGCGGAGGTAGCGCCGATCTCTCGCAGGTAGAACTGGTAGCGAGTCGTGGCGGTCGGGAACGGATCGGTGTCGTCGGCATAATTGCGGTTATTGTTGCCGTAGTTGGTGTCGATGTAGGCGCGACGACCTTGGGCCCAGACGCCATCCCCGAACCGGTCCGAGCCGACAAAGCTGCTGGCGCAGGTGCCCGACGAGATGCAGTCGTCGACGGGAAGGGGCCTGGATTCCTGGTTTAGCGGCGTGTTCTTCGCGGACTGATCCGGAGTCATGTTGATGCTGTCGCACTTCTTTCCCTGGCGGGGTGTCTCGTAGCCATCGATCACGTTGGGGGCCGGGGCATAATCGGGGTCGTTGCGCTCATCGTTCATGGTGGTGTCGAACTGGTCGAACCGCGTGTTGAAGGCGGCGGCGAGCCCGTTCTTCTGGCCGGGCTCGGTGTCGACGCCATTGTTGATCTCGTAGCAGGACGTCACCTGCCCGGCGGCGCCTACCAGGCACTGCCACAGCTTGTTGCCGGTCGCCGACATGCCGGCGCAGGGGCCGGCGGGGTTTGGAATGGCCGTCGTTGTCGGGTCGAGGAAGCCGAAGTTGCCAGGCTGCCAGGCCGCGCCGTTGCCGCCGGTGCGCAGGACGAGCAGATCTCCGACGTTCGCATCGGCGGTCCAGCCGGTGTGGGGAATGCAGAACATCAGGGGCGTCGTGTCGCAGGCGAACTGCGTGAAGCCTGCGACGGCGTCGCCAGATACTGCGTGGTTCGGCTCGTCCTCGCCGCTCATGCCGACGAACGCCGCCGCGAAGGTGAGAGGCACGTCGTGGTCGCGCACCCGAACGCGGACGTAGCGGGCCATGCGCTGCTCGGCCGTGCTGTAGCCTCCGTCCGCGTCGATGACCGTGTCGGCGAGAGGGGCGGCGTCATCCGCGTCGATCGCCGACATGAAGGTCAGCCTGACGTCGCCTCCGAGGGACACGTCCGTCGCGGCCAGCGCCCGGCCACCCGTCCCAAAGGTCTGGCTGTCCGCGATCATCGCGGCCGCCGCGGCCCTCGCGCGGTCGATGGAGTCCCCGCGGCCGTCGAGCTCTCCCGCGGCAGCCAGCGCGACGTTGTCGGCGAAGCTCTGAAGCTCGCTCTGGCTGGCGGCTAGGCGGCCCATGTCGAAGGACAGGGCGATCATCCCGAGCAGAACCGCGAGGGCGATGGCGACGAAGACCAGGATCGTTCCGTCCTCGTCACGTGTCAGGCGGCGCATCGCATGGTCCTCCTTCCGGCCCGCTCAGTAATCCTCGTTGGACACGACGCCGGCGCGCCGCACGGTGATGCTGCGCCGCACCGGCGCGGCCTCGACGGGCGCGGCCACTTCGACCGGCTCGGGCTCGATCATCAGGAGATCGTTGAGGTTGATCGCTGGCAGGATCGCGTCCACCGCCGCATCGGGGTCCCGGAGGCTGAGCGACAGCGTCCCGGCCTGCTGGGCCAGCGCAAGCCGCTGCCCCTGGTCCGGCGTGACCTCCACCGTGACCGTGCGGGCGATGGCCGGCGAGTCGGTCTCCTCGCTCGAGTCCTGGTCCACGCCGATGACGCGGATGTTCTGAAGGATCGTGACGGCCCGGAGCATGTCGCCGTTGCCCTGCGTCATCACCACGTCGACCGAGTCGCCAGGGGTGACGAAGCCGCCGACGGCGGTCTGCGCGTCGACGTTGATGGCCATGGCGCGGGCGCCCTCCGCGAGGGTCTGCGCGATGGTGACCTTCTCGCCCCAGTCGCTCACGCGGGCGGCGGTCAGAAGCTCGCCCTGCGCGATGGCGCGCATGGCGCGGCGCGGCTCCTCTCCGGGCGCCGGCAGGACCATGGCGGCGTCGGTGAAGACCCCCGGCGGAACGGAGTCGACCGGCCAGCTCTGAGTGGCGACCATGTGCGGCTCGATGGGCTGGCCGAGCGGGATGTCCCGTGCGGCGACGAGGACGGCGACCGTGGCCATCGCCCCGTCCGCGCCGGCCTTGGCCTGAATCTCGATGTAGTCTCGCGCGGCGTAGACCGATCCGCCGGCGACGCCGAACCCGATGAGGACGAGGAGGATCGAACTGAGGCGCATGAGGTGCTCCGGTTGCTCAGGTGCGAAAAGCTCGGTCCGCCACCGGGATCGGACGGCGGCGGACCGGATCGGCAGAGCCGCTCAGCAGGTGGTGGGAACCGTGCCGGAGGCCGGAGCCATGCAACCGCCCGCACGGCCCATGGAGTCGCTGATGTCGTCGGCCAGGGTGGTGAGCGCAGCGGTTCCAACCGCGACCGCCAGAACGATGGCGATGCCGTATTCGACGAGGGTCACGCCCTTCTCGTCCTTGCGGAAGCGGGCGAGGGTGGTCACGAGCGCGTTGCGCATGAGCGAATTTCCTTGTGTGCGAGGTTACAGGGCCGGTTCGGGACTTGGCTGGGCCGCTCACGGGGAACCGGCCTGAAGCGAAACTTAACAGGCGCTTAAGACCTCGCGCCTCGACCGGAAGGGTGTTGTTTCTCCATCCCCGGTTGAATCTTTGTCGAAATCTGGCCGACTTCATGGTGCGGGCGCCGCAGGTCCGCCGCAATTCGGGCCGACTTGTGGCATTTCCCGGAATC
>Ga0210040_10007431_pt1 | contig 13260 bp, 9 predicted proteins | sample CryGeyCG12114_NA_FD_185462 | JGI IMG/M metagenome (GOLD analysis project Ga0210040, IMG submission 185462) | Groundwater microbial communities from aquifer - Crystal Geyser CG19_WC_8/21/14_NA (SPAdes) (version 2) | ecosystem: Environmental > Aquatic > Deep subsurface > Groundwater | place: USA... | reverse complement strand
CGAACCTGCATCCCCGACCTCTCCTCCACCGACCCCCGCCGACCGCTGACCGCTGACCGCTGACCGCTGACCGCTGACCGCTGACCGCCACTGTGCTCGGCCGGTGTTGTCCAGAGTGTTGTCCGCGGCCCGCCCGGTGTCATCCGTCACCGGGGTCGGCGATCAGACCCGGGGCTACGCTGCGGCCGTGAGCCGGCGCCGATTCCCCCGCGCGGTCGGCATCGTCGTGGTGGTCTACCTGGCCGCGATGTCGGTGGTGTTCGCGCTCCTCTCCGCGCAGAACGCGGACTTCGTGCGCACCGCCGGTCAGACCGAGGGAACCGTCGTCGCGCTGGTGGCCCGCGCGCCACTGGGCTCCACCCGGGAGGCGCAGCCCGACGCGCGCACCCCGAGCCTCGCGCCCAAGGTGGCCTACGAGGTCGCCGGCCGGACCTACGACTACGTGGCCGCGCACGGCCGGGCGCGCCAGCGTCTGCAGGTCGGCGACCGGGTCAGCGTGCTCTACGCGCCGGCGGACCCGGGCAAGGCCCGGCTGCGCGGCGAGGGACGGGACTCCGGGCCGCTGGTGAGCGCCGGCTTCGGGATCGCGGCCCTGCTGCTCGTGCTCGTGATCGTCCGCCCGCGGCGGCGCTCCGCCGGGCCGCGCACGCCCTCGGGCCCGGCGCGCGCGAGCGCGCCACCCCTGCCCGCCGTGGCAGACTGATCCTCGCCCTCGGGCGGTGCGACGGCACTGGGACCCGGGCCACGACCGGAGACCGACCGCGACCACCGAGGAGGCTGCAGCACATGACGGCTTCCACGCGCGAGCGCGAGACCGACTTCGAACCGGTCTACCACCGCTACGGCCCGCACCGGGCCGGGGTGCCGCCGCTGGTCCCCTACTTCCGCGAGCTGTGGCACCGCCGCGGCTTCGCCACCGAGATGAGCAAGGCCTCGATGCGGGGCGCGAACACCTCGACGTTCTTCGGGCAGGCCTGGCTCGTCCTCAACCCGCTGCTCCTGGCCGCGGTCTACTACCTGCTCGTCACGATCCTGCGCGGTCGTCACGACCCGATGGTCTTCGTCCACCTGACGCTGGGCCTGTTCGCCTTCAACCTCGTGTCGACCTCGATGAGCACCGGCACCAAGTCGGTGGTGTCGGCGGGCAAGCTGCTCATCAACACCGCCTTCCCGCGGCTGCTCATCCCGCTGTCGGCCGTCCGGACCGCGCTGTTCCGCTTCCTGCCGACGGTGCCGGTCTACCTGGTGTTCCACCTGGTCTTCCTGACGCGGGTGTGGTCGCCGACGATGTTCCTGTCGCTCTACTTCTTCGGGTGCCTGCTGCTCTTCAGCGCGGGCCTGGCGGCCTTCTTCGCCACCCTGCAGGTGTACTTCCGCGACACCTCGAGCTTCCTGCCGTTCTTCGTCCGGATCTGGATGTACCTCTCGCCGGTGCTCTGGCTGCCCGAGAACGTCGCCCACTTCTCCAAGACCCTGCTGACGATCATCCGGCTGAACCCCATGTACGCGATGCTCGGCGGCTACTCCGAGACCATCCAGGAGCAGAAGGTGCCCGACGTCGGGCTCTTCGTCAGCTCCGGGCTGTGGGCCGTCGCGGTCGCCGTGATCGGCTTCCTGTTCTTCATCTCGCGGGAGCGTGATTTTGCTGTCCGTCTCACCTGATCCCGTCGCGGAGGACGAGAGCGCCACGTCGCCGTACGCCGTCCGCGTCGAGGACCTCTCGATCACCTACAAGACGACGTTCGAGCGCAAGCCGACGCTGAAGCAGGCGCTGGTGCGCTTCGGCCGTGGGGAGCGCAAGGTCCACACCGTCGAGGCGCTCAAGAACGTCAGCTTCGACATCCGCGTCGGCACGGCGATGGGCATCATCGGCTCCAACGGCGCCGGCAAGTCGACCCTCATGCGGGCCATGGCCGGCATCCTCCCGCCGACCTCCGGCAACGTGGAGGTCTGGGGCCGCGCGAGCACCCTGCTGGCCCTCGGCGTCGGGTTCAACAAGGCGCTGTCCGGGCGGGAGAACATCGTCCTCGGCGGCCTGGCGGCCGGCCTCTCCCGCCGCGAGGTCGAGGAGCGCGTCGAGGAGATCGCCGAGTGGACCGAGCTCGGCGAGTTCATCGACATGCCGATGAACACCTACAGCTCCGGCATGGCCGCGCGGGTCGGCTTCTCCGTCGCGGTGCACATGAGGCCCGACATCCTGATGATCGACGAGGCCCTCTCGACCGGGGACGCGCACTTCCGCGAGAAGGCCAGCGCCAAGATGGCCGAGCTCCGCGACAGCGCCCGGGCCATGTTCCTGATCAGCCACGGTCTCGGCAGCATCTCCGAGATGTGCAACGACTGCATCTGGCTCGACAAGGGCCGGCTGATGATGCGCGGGTCGCCGGAAGAGGTGATCGACGCCTACATGACCTACGTGAAGGTCAAGAAGTCGCCGACGACGACCGAGGAGATGTGAGCTGAGCCTTCTGGCTCCGCTCCGCTCCGCCGCGGATCTCGCTTGTCCCTCTGCCTTCCTCCTTGCGCGAGGGCGACGGAAGAACGTTGTCGCTCTCGCTCCAGTCGTCCAGGCAGAGGCGCGATATCCGGCGCTGGTCGGGCCGCAGGAGATCCGGCCCTGCTGCGCTAGTCCGCCTCGAGGCGCTTGCGGAGAAACTCCGCCAGGTCGCCGGTCTCGCCGTCCCGGCCGCCGCGCCCGACCTCGAGCGGCGGCGGGCTGGGCGTGAGGCGTACGCCGCGGAGCCGCTCGCGCAGGCCGCCCGGCACCGTCAGGACGTAGTAGGCGCCGTCGTCGCCGACCGCCACGCTCTTGTTCTTCCGGAGGTACCAGCCGAGCTTGTCGGTCTTGACCCCGTGCCCGTCGAAGAGCGTCGCCCGCAGCGGCTCGGGAGCGATTCCCCGCGCGCGCGCCTCGGTCAGAAAGGCGTCCACCAGCTGCTGCGCCTCGCGGGACTCCGCCTGGTCCTTCAGGGCGGCGAGCTCGACCCGGCGGGCGGCTTCCTCGGCGCGCGACATCCTCGGAGCCTAGCCCCGGAACGCATCGTCGGCGCTGGTCGTTGACCCGTCCGGGCCTGGACCGCGCTACGCACCGACGTGCGCCGACGGCGGGTCCCCCTAGACTCCGAGGTCACCGAGGCAAGGACGAGCAGTGAGCCAGACCGCCGACGACGGGCCGGCCGAGCCCGGCGGCCCCCGACGCGCACGACCCCGCCGGCGCGGGCTGCGCGGGGCGCTCGTCGCGGTCGCCGCGGTCCTCGTCGTGGCGCTGGTCGGCGCCGGGGTCTACGCCTGGACGATCAACCGGCAGATCACCAGCAACATCACGCGCGGCATCGAGCTGCCCGCCGGCACCCCGACGCCGGGTGCCCCGACGGCGGCCGGCTCCCCCACGCCGACGCAGCCGCGCGAGACCGGCGCCCTGAACTACGTGCTGCTCGGCTCGGACAGCCGCGACGACGCCGACGCGAGCGACGGGCGCAGCGACACGATCATGGTCGTGCACCTGAACGAGAAGCGCACGAAGGCGTACATCACCTCGTTCCCGCGCGACATGTACGTGACCATCCCGGGCTACGGCAAGAACAAGATCAACGCCGCGTTCGAGCTGGGCGGGCCGGCGCTGACCGTGAAGACGCTGCAGGACCTGACCGGCACCCACATGGACCACGTCGTGCTGGTGAACTTCGAGGGGTTCATCGACCTGACGCAGGACCTCGGCGGGGTCACGGTGGAGAACAAGACCGCCTTCTCCTCGCACGGCTACGACTACCCCAGGGGCAAGGTCAAGATCGAGGGGAAGAAGGCGCTCTGGTTCGTCCGCGAGCGCCACTCGCTGCCGGGCGGCGACCTCGACCGCGCCGAGAACCAGCGCAACGTCATCAAGGCCATCGTGGCCAAGGGCCTCAGCGCCGGGGTCATCTCCGACCCGGCGAAGTTCAGCTCGTTCGTCGGCAACCTGTCCAAGCACCTCACGGTGGACAACAGCCTCAGCGACTCCGAGATCCGGTCGACCGCGCTCTCGCTGCGCCTCGACGCGAGCGACATCGAGCTGCTCCAGGCCCCGCTCGCCGGCTTCGGGACGGCGGACGGGCAGAGCATCGACATCGTCGACCAGGCCAGGCTCGCCGAGCTCGGCAAGGCGCTCCAGGACGACACGATGGGCGCCTACGTCGCCAAGTACCCGCAGGGCTGATGGTCGACCGACGTCCGGGGCGACGATGACCTTCGTCGCCGGGCTGCGCCGGCTGTGGCGCCACGCCCTGTTCCGCCGCCTGCTGACCGTACGGGTGGCCATCCAGGGCGCCGACGGCCTGCTGCAGGTGGCGCTCGCGTCGTTCGTGCTGTTCTCGCCCGAGCGGCAGCCGGACGCCGCCTCGATCGCGGCCGTCCTCGCGGTCACGCTGCTGCCCTTCTCCGTGCTCGGTCCCTTCGTCAGCGTGACGATCGACCGCTACTCCCGTCGCCAGATCCTGCTCGTCGGCGCGCTCGGCGAGGCGGTCCTCGCGCTCGCCCTCGCGGGCGTGGTCGCCACCGGTCAGCGGAGCGGGGTGGCCGAGGTCGCGGTGTACGGGATCGTGCTGCTGAGCATCAGCCTCACCCGCTACCTGCTCGCGGCGCTCTCGGCGTCGCTGCCCCACACCATCGACGCCGACGAGTACCTCGTGGCCAACGCCGTGGTGCCGACCATCGGCCCCGCGGGCGTGCTCGTGGGGGCGGGCCTCGGGACCGTGCTGCGCCTCGTGCTGGGGCGGTCGATGCCGGACTACCTGGCCAACGCGATCCTCTTCGTGATCGTCGCCGCCGCGTTCGGGGTCGCCGCGCTGCTGGCCCTGCGGATCGGCCGCCGTGCGCTCGGCCCGGACGCGACGACGCCCGCCGTCCGCGCGGGCGAGGTGCTCCACGGCCTGGTCGAGGCGGTCCGGCACCTGCGCTCACGCCGCGAGGCCGGGCTCGGGCTCCTCACCATCGGGGCGCACCGGATCGTGTACGGGATCGTCACGGTCGCGACGATCCTGGTCTACCGGAACCACTTCCACACCGTCGACGACGTCGAGCCCGCGATCGCGGACCTCGGGATCCTCGTCGCCGCCACCGCGATCGGGTTCGTCGCCGCCGCGGCGGTCGCCCCGCCGCTCTCGGCCCGCTTCGGGATCCGGCGCGTCGTCATCGGGTGCCTGGTCGGCTCGGCCGTGTTCCAGCTCGTGCCCGGGGCGATCTACGCCCGGGTGCCGCTGCTCGTCGCCGCGTTCCTGCTCGGCCTCACGGCACAGGTGATCAAGATCTGCGTGGACACCCTCGTCCAGGCGCACGTGGACGACGACGTCAAGGGCCGGGCGTTCGTCCTCTACGACATGGTCTTCAACGTCGCCCTCGTGCTGGCCGCCTCAGTCGGCGCGCTGGTCCTGCCGGCCGACGGGCGGTCGGTGGCGGTCCTCGCCGTGCTCGCCCTCTGCTACCTGCTGACCGCCGCCGCGTTCACGGCCCTCAGCCGCCGCCTCGAGCTCGACCGCGGCACCGAGTCGCTGCGCGCCGACCCTGTCGAGGGCTGACTCCGAGCGGGCCCGGGCCTCAGTGCTCCTGGCGCTCCCACCAGGTCAGCAGCTCGGCGCGGGCGCGGTCGGGGCCGAGGGGGCCCTCGTCGATGCGGCGCTCGAGCAGGTAGGCGTACGCCTGCCCGACGAGCCGGCTCGGGCCGACACCGAGGATCTCCATGATCTGGTTGCCGTCGAGGTCGGGCCGCATCGACTGCAGCTCCTCCTCCTCGGCGAGCACGGCGATCCGGGCCTCGAGGTCGTCGTACGCCGCGCTCAGCCGCGCCGCGCGCGCCCGGTTCCGGGTGGTGCAGTCCGCCCGGGTGAGCACGTGCAACCGCTCCAGCTGGTCGCCGGCGTCGCGGACGTAGCGGCGCACGGCGGAGTCGGTCCACCCGCCGTCCTCCCGCTCGCCCGGGCCGTAGCCGTGGAACCGCAGGTGCAGCGTGATCAGCTCCGAGACCGCCTTGACCACCTCGGTGGGGTAGCGCAGCGCGGTCAGCCGCTTGCGGGCGAGCTTGGCGCCGACGACGTCGTGGTGGTGGAACGAGACCTTGCCCCCGGCCTCGAAGCGTCGGGTGGCCGGCTTGCCGATGTCGTGCAGCAGAGCCGCGAGGCGGTTGACCAGGTCCGGCCGCGCGGGCAGCCGCTCCTCCAGCTCGATCGCCTGGTCGAGCACGGTGAGGCTGTGCTCGAAGACGTCCTTGTGCCGGTGGTGCTCGTCGCGCTCCAGCTGCAGGGCGAGCAGCTCGGGCAGCACGTGGTCGGCCAGGCCGGTCCCGACCATCAGGTCGAGGCCGGGACGCGGGTCGTCGGCCAGCAGCAGCTTGCTCAGCTCGTCGCGGACCCGTTCGGCCGACACGATCGAGACGCGCTCCGACATCGCCTCCATGGCCAGCACCACGTCGGGGGCCGGGACCATGCCGAGCTGGGCCGCGAAGCGTGCCGCCCGCATCATCCGCAGCGGGTCGTCGCCGAACGAGATCTCCGGCTCGGCCGGCGTCATGAGGATCTTGCGGGCCAGGTGCCGCAGGCCGCCGTACGGGTCGACGAACCGTCGTGACGGCAGCTCGACGGCCATCGCGTTCACGGTGAAGTCACGGCGCAGCAGGTCGCCCTCGACGGTGTCGCCGAACACCACGGCCGGCTTGCGGCTGTCGGCCTCGTACGCGTCGGAGCGGAAGGTCGTCACCTCGACCACCCAGTCGGTGCCCGCGTCGGTCACCCGGCAGCCGATCGTGCCGAACTCCTTGCCGATCGTCCAGACGGCCGGGGAGAAGCGCCGCAGCAGCGCCTCGACGTCGTCGGGCCGCGCGGACGTGGTGAAGTCGAGGTCGTTCCCGAGCCGTCCCAGCAGGGCGTCGCGGACGCTCCCGCCGACGAGGTAGAGCTCGTGCCCGGCGGCGGCGAAGAGCTCCCCGAGCCGGTCCACGACCGGGGTCAGCCGGATCAGCTCGGCGAGCGCGTCCCGCTGGGCCTCGTCGAGCGCGAGGAGGGCGCCGTCCGCAGGACGGGCGGACGCCGGACGGGTGGTGGGCACGGCGATCCACTCTACCGGCGCGGCGACCGGCGGCCGGGCGTACGACCGGGGTCGGGACCGGCGCGCGCGGCGTCGCGACCGGTCGGCCGGACAGGTTCGCCACCTAGGATGCCCCGATGAGCAGGGGGTGCACGCGGGTCCGCGTGCGCCCGTCCCACGTGACCGCGAAGGGCTTGCGCACGGGGGTGCTGCTGCTGCTCGTCCTCGCCCTCGCCGCCGGGGTCGCCGGGGTGCTCGGCCTGGTGGCCCGCCCGCTCCCCGCCGCGGCCGACGAGCCCGAGGCGCTGGCCGCCATCCGCCTGACCTCGATCAGCCCGGCGCTGCCCGCGCCCGACGGCACGGTCACCCTCGAGGGCCGGGTCACGAACACCAGCAAGAACCCGATCGTCCGGCCCCAGGCGTGCTTCTGGCGCGACCAGGCGCCGATCACCGACCTGGAGGGGCTCGGCTCCGCCCTCGGGTCGGCGTCGAACTCGCCGATCGGGAGCCGGCTCTGCCGTGACCCGGGGCAGTTCCAGGACCTCTACACGGCCGCCGCGCCGGACCTCGCCCCCGGGGCCTCGGCGACCTTCAGGGTCTCGGCCCGGGTGGCCGACCTCGCGTTCGCGCCCACGGACGGGGTCTACCTCGTGGGTGTCCACGTGCTCCAGAACGGCGTCCCCGTCGCTGTCGCCCGGTCCCGGGTGTTCCTGCCGGTGCTGTCGAGCGACCCCACCCGCACCCTGCAGAAGGCGACGCTGGTCGTGCTCGACTCCCGCCCGTCCTGGCTGGCCCCGGGCCTGCTCGTGGACGACCACGTCGCCCGCGACGTCGCCCCCGGGGGCCGCCTGCGCGTGCTGCTCGACGCCGCGGCCCGCCGGGGCACGAGCTACGCCGTCGACCCGTCGCTCGTCGCCGAGCTCCAGACGGTGCGGGACGGGTACGCCGTACGCGCCGAGGACGGGACCACCACGCCGGGCCCGGGACAGGCGGACGCGGCTCGCTGGCTCGGCGACCTCGCCCGGCTGCGGGACTCCCACGACGGCTACCGGCTGCTCTACGGCTCCCCCGACGTCGCCGCGCTCGCGCACGCCCGCCAGACCGACGTGCTGCAGGCGGCGGCCGCGGCCGGACGTCGCGTCGAGGCGACGGCCGACCTGCCCCTGCTCGTGCTCCCCACCGGCGGGGCCGCGGACACCGCGACCCTGCAGGCGGCGGCCGCCCTCGAGCCGCGCGCCGTGCTGCTCTCCGACAGCGCCACCCGGGGGGCCGGACCGCTGTTGCAGACCGACTACGGCACCCCGCTCCTCACCTACACGGCCGGCGGCCTGGGGGGCGGGCCCGGCCCCGAGCCGCAGGAGGACGCCGTCCACATCCAGCAGCGGTCCCTGGCCACGTCCTGGGTCGAGACGACCAGCGCCGAGGGGGCGGGCGCGGCGCAGGTGCACCTCGTGCGCACCAAGGCCCAGGCCACCTCCACCGACCAGACCGACCCGCCGTGGACGCGCACCACCCCGCTCGCCCGCGTGCTGGACCGCGACCCGGCCCGCTGGGACCAGGACCTGCGCTACCCCGCGTCGGCCGCGGACGACGAGCTCACAGCTGGCCAGCTGGCCGCGGTCGAGCGCCTCGGCTCCTCGGAGCGCACGTGGCGCGACCTGCTGGCGGACGGGGACGGCGTCACCGCCGAGGCCGATGCGGCGGCCGCCCGGGCCGCGAGCGGGAGCTGGCGGGGCCAGCGGGGCGCGAGCGCGGCCTACCTGGCGCCGCAGCAGGCCAGCCTCGACTCCCGGCTCACCGACCAGGTGCGGATCAGCACCAGCCCCAAGGTGTCGACGGTCGCGCAGCAGGGCGTGTCGCTGCCCATCACGATCCGCAACGACCTCGCCCCGCAGGGCGACGGCGGGACCGACGACCCGGCGGCCATCCGGGTCCGCCTGGTGTTCGAGTCCGGCAACTCCCAGCGCCTCACCATCAAGCCGGTCAGCCCGGAGCCGGGCGGGGTCCTCGCACCGGGCTCGGGCTACACCGGCAACGCCGCGGTCACCGCGCGCGCCAACGGCACGGTCCCGGTGGTCGCGCAGCTCTACACCGAGTCCGGCCGCAAGGTCGGGCGTCCGGTGCCGATCGAGGTCCGGGTGACGCAGAACGGGACGACGGGCTGGGTGATCGCCGTGGTCGCGGGGATCGTGCTGGCCGTCTCCACCACCTACCGCATCCGGCAGGTCGGGCGCGAGCGTGCCCGGCAGGAGGCCGCCCCCGAGCAGGACCACGCCGCCCTGGGCTCGGTGCCCTCCTCCGAGCTCGGCGCGGAGCACGACGACGCCACGGTGGGCAGCTGATGACCGAGCAGGAGACGCGGCCGACCGCCGTCGGGCAGCAGGACCCCGGCGCGGCCGGTCAGGCCCGGCGCGACGAGGCCTCGGCCACGCGGCGGCTGGTCTCGGCGGGCGCCGTCATGGCCGCCGGCACGGCCCTGTCCCGGGTGCTGGGGTTCGTCCGGCTCGTGGTGCTGGTCGCCCTGTTCGGCAACGCCACCCGGCAGGCCGACATGTTCGCCATCGCGAACACCCTGCCCAACAGCATGTACATCCTGCTCGCGGGCGGCGTGCTCAACACCGTCCTCGTGCCCCAGCTCGTGCGTGCCGTGCGCCGGGACGCCGACGGTGGTGAGGCGTACACGAACCGGGTCATGACGGTGGGCCTGCTCGGGCTCGGGCTGATCAGCGTGCTGCTGACCCTGGCCGTGCCGCTCGTCGTCGCCCTCTACTCCGGCCCCGGGTGGAAGGCGCCCGGGCTCGAGGCGCAGTACGCCTCGATGACCGCGCTCGCCTACTGGTGCATGCCGCAGATCTTCTTCTACGGCGTGCACGTGCTGGCCGGCCAGGTGCTGAACGCCCGCGACCGCTTCGGCCCGATGATGTGGGCGCCGATCGCGAACAACGTCGTCTCCGTCGCCGTGCTCGGCGTGTTCGCCCTCGTCTTCGGCCAGACCGACCCGGGCGCGGCGTTCACCCGGTCGCAGGAGATCCTGCTCGGCCTCGGCGCCACGGCCGGCATCGCGGTCCAGGCCGCCGTGCTGGTGCCGTTCCTGCGCTCGGCCGGCTACCGCTTCTCCCCGCGCCTGGACCTGCGGGGCACCGGGCTGGGGCACACCTTCCGGCTGGCCCGCTGGACGCTCGGCTTCGTCGCCGTCACCCAGGTCGCGCTGGTCGTCGTGAACCGCCTCGCCACCGAGGCGACCGTCGGCGGTCGCGGGGCCGGGCTCACCTCGTACGCCAACGCGTACGCGGTCTGGATCCTGCCGCACTCCCTGGTCACGGTGTCGCTGGCCACGGCCATGCTGCCGTCCGCCTCCCGCCTCGGCGCGGCGGGCGACCTGCGCGGCGTGGCGGCGGAGACGACCCGCACGGTCCGGCTCGCGGTGGCGGTCCTGCTGCCCGTGGCGGTCGGCTTCGTCGCGCTCGGGCTGCCGGCGGCCCAGCTGGCGTTCGGCTTCGGCCGCGGCGGCCGGGACGCGTCGTTCGTGGGGTGGGCGCTGATGGCGCTGGCCCTCGGGCTGGTGCCGTTCACGGTCCAGTACGTCCTGCTGCGCGCCTTCTACGCCCTCGAGGACACCCGGAGCACGTTCTTCCTCCAGCTCGTCATCGCCGCGGTGAACGTCGCCGCCGCGGTGGTCATCGTCACCCTGGTCGACGACCCGCTCTGGGTGGCCGCCGGCCTGGGGCTCGCGTACGCGATCGCGTACGGCGTCGGCGTGGTCGTGTCGTTCCGCCGGCTGCGCCGCACGCTGCCCGAGCTCGACCCGCACGAGCTCGTCCGTCACTGCGTCCGGCTGCTGCTGGCCGCGCTCCCCGCCGCGGCCCTCGCCTGGGGGGTCTGCTGGGTGGTCACGAGCCGGCTGGGGTCGCGACCGGGGCTGTTCCTCGCCCTCGTGCTCGCCGGAGTGGTCGCCGTCGCCGTGTTCATGGGGCTGTGCCGGCTGCTGCGGGTGCCCGAGGTCACCCAGATCACGTCGGTCCTACGTCGCCGGCGGGCGCAGCAGCCCGGTGCCGCCGCCCCGGAGACCGTCGACCCGCTGGACGCGGCCGACGAGACGGTGGTCCGCGAGGCGGTCGGGCCGGGGACCGGGAGCAGTTCTGCACCGATCGGCGATTCCACCACACGGGTGAGGCCCGCCGCTCTTACCATCGACCAGGTATCACCCACCCCCGCCGCTGCTCTCGATCGGGGTGACGAGAGCGCGGCGAACGGCAGGCCCGAGGACGATGGAATGACGCAGACAGCGGTCGCCCCCGCCCGCCCCGACGACGACGACGCGGACACCGCCGACCGGTTCCTGCCGGTCCCGACGGCCGCCGCGCTCCCCACGGGCACCATGCTCGCGTCGCGCTACCGGCTCGAGGAGCTGATCGCCGACTCCCGGCCCTCGGTGACCTGGCGGGCGTTCGACGAGGTGCTGTCCCGCTCGGTGCTCGTGCACGTGCTGGCCCCCGGCGACCCCGACGAGCGCGAGCTGCTGGCCGCGGCCCGGCGCGCGTCCGTCGCCACCGACTCCCGGTTCCTGCGGGTGCTGGACGCCGTGCAGGGCTCGGAGTCCGACGTCGGCTCCTACATCGTCTGCGAGTACGCGACGGGCCAGTCGCTGGAGGTGCTGCTCAGCCAGGCCCCGCTCTCCGGGCTCGAGGCGGCGTGGGTCGTCCGCGAGGTCGCCGACGCCCTGTCCGGCGTGCACGGCCTCGGCCTGCACCACCGCCGGATCAACCCGGAGAACGTGATCATCACGCCGGCCGGCAACGTCAAGATCGTCGGCCTGCTCATCGACGCGGTGCTGCGGCCCAACCGCGGCACCAACGTGCCGGGCGCCGACACCGGCGAGCTCGTCGACGTCGCCGACCTGGGCCGCCTGCTCTACGCCGCGCTGGTCTCGCGCTGGCCCGGCGGGCCGGCGTACAGCCTGCCGGCCGCGCCCCGCCTGGGCCGCCGCTGGATGACCCCGCGCCAGGTCCGCGCCGGGGTCTCCCCCGCGCTCGACAACGTGTGCGACCAGGTCCTCGGCGACCCGCCGCGCCACCACGCGACGCCGATCACCACCGCCCACGCCCTGGTGCAGGCGCTGACGAAGGTGCTGGGCACCGCCGACGCGTCCGCCGACCTCGAGCGCCGCCTGCACCAGCCGATCCCCGTCGTACGCCACGGTCCCGGCCGTTCGCAGGCCGCCGCCGACCCCGACACCGGTTCCCCGCCGGTCAGCGCGCTGCTGGACCAGCCCACCGAGGAGATGACGGCCGTCCGGCCGCTTCGGCCCGCGAGCGACGCCGGCGCCCCCGCTCCGCACGCACCGCTCCGGCCCGCCGCGGACGCCCCCGTCAGCCGTCCCCGCTCGGTCCCGCTCGCCGTCGCCCCGCCCGTCCGGGTCAGCGCACCGGTCGCAGCGCGCCCCGCAGCCCGTCCGCACCACCCCCGGCGCTGGATCGCCGTGCTCCTGGCCCTGGTGCTGGTCCTCGTCGTCGCGGGGGTGGTGTCCGCCCAGGTCCTGAGCCGTCGGCTCGGGGCCGACCCGGCCCCCACCGCCTCGAGCGCACCGCCCACCTCGGCCCCTGCGCCCGGCACCCCGAGCGGAGAGGTCGTCAAGATCGCCTCGGTCCGGGACTTCGACCCGCAGGGCGACACCCGCGAGGAGAACCGCGACCAGGTCGGCCTGGCCATCGACGGCAAGGACGCCACCCGCTGGTCGACGGTCACCTACAAGGGCAACCCCCGGCTCGGCGGCATCAAGCGCGGCGTGGGGCTGGTCGTCGACCTCGGCGCCGCGCACCAGGTGGGTTCGGTGAAGCTGCGGCTGAGCGGCGACGACACCGACGTCCAGCTGCGGGTGCCCGCGTCGGACCCGGCCACGACGACCACGGCTCCGATGGGCTCGGACAAGTCCTGGCGTACCGTCGCCAGTCGTTCGGGCGCCGGCTCCTCGGCGACCCTCACGCCCGACTCCCCCGTCACCACCCGGTTCGTCCTCGTCTACCTCACCTCGCTGCCGAAGGAGGGGAGCGGCTACAAGGGCGGGATCTACGAAGCAGAGGTGCGGTCTTGAGCGGTGGCGCGACGGAGGGCCCGGCCCCCCACGCACCGACCGCTCCTGCGCTCCTGCCGAGCGACGCCGACCTGCTGCACGCTCACGTCGAGGGCGACCCGACCGCGTTCAGCACGCTC
>Ga0210040_10007429_pt1 | contig 13261 bp, 3 predicted proteins | sample CryGeyCG12114_NA_FD_185462 | JGI IMG/M metagenome (GOLD analysis project Ga0210040, IMG submission 185462) | Groundwater microbial communities from aquifer - Crystal Geyser CG19_WC_8/21/14_NA (SPAdes) (version 2) | ecosystem: Environmental > Aquatic > Deep subsurface > Groundwater | place: USA... | reverse complement strand
TATGTAGCTCTATCTACATAGAAAACTAGAGCTCCATGATGATGATGATGAATAGTCTAACTTTATTAAAAAAATAATGTCAACCATCACATCATATGTAATACGTGTGTGGGTGTCAGGTGATAATTTGATTCACATTTCTTGTAGCATTGCTCAGACGGGTTGGTTGCTAGCATTTGCAAATTTGACTTTCCCCAGCTGATTAGCAAGCGACCAACCATTCTGCGAGCTCACTAATGACAATTAGCAAATTAATAATATTTTTCGTTTGCGTTCAACCACCTTTCTTGTTATCACGACACGACATGAGCACAGTTGGCTCATTAAAGGCGGAAGATAAAAACAAATGTCATTCATCATGTTATCCTTGAAGAACGGATGAAAAAGTGTGTTTGAAATAACATACAACTATTCTAACTAACTATACATCATACATACATACATTCGTTCCAGAGCGAGCTTATTTGATAGCTCATCTCCAGCACTAAATTATTTGCTGTTGTTTGCATTTTTACGTAGCATGTCAAAGAGCTGAACATGTTCCCCCTCCGGAAAATAAATAGAACGTTCCGAAAATAAAATTCTTTAGTTAGCTAGTTGGTTTTTGTACTAACTAACAAACATCTGAACTTTTCCATTCAGATACGATACACGCGATTATACTGACTGACTTCAAAGAGTTCCCTGGAGACGCACCGTAGATCACATGTACAATACTGTAATCAGCCGTGAATTATTCAATATTTTCTGAAACCATATGACTGGATGATGTGAGGTCGTTCCCCTGTAAATGCTCGCAGCAATCACTTATATTTTACATCCACCCATGCATATTTGGCGGTAGCTAGTCATTTAGTTAGTTAGTTAGTTAGCTGTTAGCTGCTTTAAAAAATGTCCAACCCATTATTAAGAATGATAAATTTTGCTCTGGCACGATCATACAGCACGTTGTACTTTAACTTATTGACTAATCAATCAACAGCAGTTCCATCGTGCTAAATATATTTTATTGGGAGCATGATGTATTCTAGTATATACTTAGGAGAGCACTAAAAGAGTCAGAAACATGGCAATAAAGGCAAAGGCTATTCATCAACAGTAAATCAAAAGCCATCAATAATATTATTAAGTGTTACAATTTTAGCATACGGTAATAGCTTTTAAGAGCACGTTTTTTTCGTCCTGTGGGCAATGCTATATTAATTTAACGGGGATGAAAATAGGCAATGCAACAAGTTAGTTAGTTAGTTAGTGTTAGTAATGTAATAGATTTTTATGTGCTATTGGGAAGACTGTGTGTCTTTAAAATCCATTTACTACGATTGCATTCAATGATAATTTGAGAGAGGATTTTTTATAGCCTATGGTGTCATATTGTGGGTTTTCTAGGCTACTAGACAGTGTATTAATAATTCACACTCAATATTAATAATAATTAATCATTTCTTAATATGAATTACTGATTTGAATATGGATTTGCTTTTATCCCCGTAGTCCTCTTTGTCTTTTCCTAATGAACATGCCTTTAAAACTGATTATTTTTAAATAGCCAAAGTTATCAATCACAAACAAACTGAGGCCATTTTTTTAAACATGCAATATTTGGTTCTTTCTTATAACATTTTTGGCACTTGGTGCATTCACTTATTGCAAAAACTAAGCATACATATGTTTCATTCACTATGAATTTAATACAGTGATATTTCATGGCCTGTTTCTTTCATTTATTTCGCTTAAAGTGACAAAAATTTCTTTTAGGGGTAAACGACATTTTCTCTACAGGCTGATGATCACGATAATAGTAAAGGAAATAACAAAAACTACTACTATATAATTTAATCTATCTTACGTTTTATCATCACTGCGCTCTATAAAACTTACGTGCATTGCTGGCAGATTTAAGTCCTACTTTTTGCGTTGGTTACATTCTCTACATTTTATTTCATAATGCATGAATTCTTGTCCTCAAGACAGACATGCCAACTTTTGTGTGTTCTTTGCACACCTCCAAGAACGTGGAATGTGATCAAATGAGTCACAATGTGTGCCCACAGTAATTATAATTGTCACAGAGCTAGGCACATGTCATGTTCCCCTCATTGTCATGAAAGTCAAGTGAGTTTGCAAGTAATTACATCATGATGGCAATTACCGTAAATTGTCTTCAATTTTGTCACCGAATCACTGTGGCCAGTGGTTTTTCAAGTTAATTACAGCTCGAGATGACAACTTACATGGTCAGTCTTGCATAATGTGTAGTTTGTCAGTACGTGATATAACTCACCAATTGTAATTATAGAGTAAGGCTGATCCAATCATTATGTTTGTTTTGGTAATGAGACATTAACGTGGAAAATCGTATTAGCATTATTTTTTCCCGAGTGAATCTGTTGTCAGAAATAGACCAAGAAGAAAAAATGCAATCACCCTGCTAACATTTCAAACTCGTGTAGCTCCACGTGAAAAAAAATAATGCATTATTTGTGGTGAAAAAATCTGCTTGTAAAGAAGACCACTGTGCACAATAGTATGAAATGGAATTCACGAACGAATGGATAACCTGTGAAAATCTTGAATGGCTTTTATACATGATTGAATTTGCTCAGCCAGTCCCATTTATATATTACATTCCATGTATTATAGTGAAAACAACGTCAGAGATAAATTGTACTGTGGGGATTCGTAAAGAAGAACAAATTATATTTTACTATTATTGTGTGCAGCACAAATGTGATGTAGGAAGGAAATTAAGAACTTGCATTCGCATTCAAATTACAAGTTTCAAATATCCTTGTCTCTAACTTTAGCATTATACATATGCTTTGGAGATCCGCTAATTTCTCTGTTGACCTGATTCCGCTTGGGATTTAAATTGCTTTAGGATTCAGTTTGTGCTTCATTCAATTATCTCCATGCATGAACAAATGTAGTAGCAGTGGTAGTACAGATGAAACGACTGCAAATTGGATGCGAAATATACGTCGCAGGCTCAATTTAGCTAGTTTGTACATTAATATGTTGTCGTATCTGTTGAAAGTGTACTTGAAATATTCAAAGGAAACATATTTATTTAATATTCCCTACCATTTGTATTCCGAACTTAACTTGTGCAACGCACATGTTTGTTAAATATTGTGCCTGTCCTTGATGTGTGATTGAAGTTCTGAGCTCATTGTAATTTTCCTCACTCTTTAGTAATTTTACAAGTCGCTCATCAAAAATCTCAAACGTGAGCACACCTTTTTAGTGAAAACTTGACACGAGGTGTCATAATATTCTCGTATGGCAATACAGCTAACTAAATTTTAGCGACCAAAGTAGTATACCCACCATGTGAAAACTATTGAAAGACTTGAGGTCACGTCTCGTCACAAAAAACAAAGGTTTCGTACATGACACGACTTTTGCAGCAAAAGTCTCATTCTATTCTTCACGTTGGTTAGTTCGTTAAGACCGAAAATGTTATACTTACTTACTACTATGCATAGCATAATGTTACATACGCAATGTGCAGAATATTAATCACTGTTTCCAACAAAATTAAAAGGTCAAAATATCATATTCAAGCAATGGCGTTTCCTCAGTCGTGAAAATCTTTTGTCTCACTTACTTACTACACTGTGCTGATTTTTTGTGCACACACAAATTACCTATACTCATCACATGGGTAAATAGAGCCATATTAGAATTCACACATTTTCATACGCTACAATCTCCACTCACTTTTCATCTATAGATTGACACCCTACTTGAAGCGAGACTTAGAAAATGACATGGTTCATCCTTGATGATTTATTATCTCCTCCAGATTCCATTGGCTGGTTTTAAACAGGAAATTTGGAGAGCGTTTTCATTCAAAATGGAAACAAACAATACCCTTATCCATTATGATTCCCCTTAGCATATGCAAATTGCTCTGCTTTGCATTCATTCTTCCCATTACCCACGCAGTTAGTAAGTTATTAAAATCCCGTAAGCCAAAGACTGGCTATTTACTTACTATCAGAACACGCCCTTCCCATACGCTTTTGTTGTCCACGGGAGCTATGCTAACGAACATGCATGCATGACTTTGTTCTCCCATCTGTAATTATAATGATACATGTGGAACAAAAGGCTTTTGTAGTGAGTTTCTGCACATTTTTTAGAGGTTCATTTGATTGTAGCCTTTTTTTTTAAATCCCATCATATCATGTAGCTTCATTTCATGACTGGTATAAAAGGAACATAACAAATGAGTTGTAGTACATGTCCAATTGTGCAAGTCATGTTTTTTTAGCTTGTACATGAAGATATTTTTGAGGCTTACTGTACTAACTAACTAAGAAGTTATTTTTTGGCAGATCAACCAGTTGTGTTTTTTTTAGTCTACCCTCCTTATTACTTACTACCATTTACAAGTGGTTACGGTGCATATAATTTGCATGACAGTCACACCACAGCACGTATTTAAACTACGTGCTCACTAAACATGTCACTCATTTGATCCGTACCGTATTGGAATGATAATAATTCGTTTAGGTAAGTTAGAATGGCTGCATACACTCAAAACCTCTATGTTAAATTTTTCATGATGACTCTTGATAACAACGGTTTCTCCATTTTTTTCTTGCCGTTTCATTCATATAAATTGAGTTGACAAAATGGCTTCATCAATTTTGTCTCACTTTGGGAATTATGTTGCCGTGTTACAGTCAAAGCTAACTAAACCAGGTTGCACGATAATAATTTATTCTTAATTGGTGTTTGTTTTTCGTCTTTGTCCCAATTACTTCCGTTTGGGATGGGTGAATGTGGCACTTTTATATTTTCTAACTCTATGAAATGACAAAAAACATTAACAATTTTTTCTAGAAGCTGGGGTAAAGGTATTACGAATTATTAGCATTCGCACTCTACGAGTTTTTACTTGTTCAAATATTACGACTTTGAGTTCGTGAATTTTGATAAGTAGCAAACGAAACTATTTACACATGACTTCTTGTCATGCATAAATTAAGACTGTTCCTAGTGGGCAATCATAATTACCTTCTGAATGTTATTTACATGGGTTTTGAAATTATGGCTACTCTATGTGTCGGCATCCACAGTCTGTCTCCTCAAGCCCCATATAGGACAGGTGTGAACAATGAGGAAAAGTACAGCGTTATTACTACCAGTTGAATATTTTTCAATTGTACTATGTGTACAATCAGTCGTTCGGCCCTGCCTGTAACTAACTAACATGCTGCTTTGTTATTCTAACTAACGAAGGAAGCAAAAAACTACAAATTGAATTCCAACTGCCCCGAATGTACATATACCCGTTTCAGCAAAATCCAATTTGAGCAACAGTTGGCTCCATAAACAACAACATGCAGATGATAACATCTCCTCATATGTACCTTACTGTTTTCCTAACTCAGACACTTCCGGACCCGAAAATTTCCTTAGTGCGTTCAGTACATGCATAAGGTTTCATTTGAGTCGCAGCAGTCTCCCTTCATAGTTAGTTAGTTAGTTAATGTATGCAATCTAAACTCCATATGGACAGCTTTTGGTCCCGGAAGGAAGTTCACGAAAAACAATTTTTCTTCCACAGCAGTTGATTCGGTGAAGTACAATACTTGATATAATTGCGATCAGAGTTTTTCCGGAAATCTCAGGGCATGAATACTATAGTAGTTTGTTATTATGTCAATATTATTCCCTTTTTCCACACAAGTCTATTTGGAGATACCAAACTGAGTGAGTGGGCAAGGGTGAGCTAACGTTTAGTTTCAACTGAAAATGCAACAGTTGGTGGTGCGGTTTGGTTCACATGTAGCTAATAAATAAATTTATGGTCGGTTTGCACTAATGCCAAACCGACTAGCTTGATACTCACCTAGCCTGGATGAAAAAATAATTATTGCTCTATTAGATATTGTATAATTTTTCCCTTTGATCCTACTTTTCTCTAAAGTTTACAGCCAAGATGAAACGATTTTCAAAGCTGTATTAAATTTGGTGGATGAAACGCTAAACCAAACAAAAGTTTCCCTCAACTCAGGTAGACTTCTAGTTAGTTAATAATAGGCCTTTGATGCGAAATTGAAATTTCCTTTTGTTGAGCACTCTATGTACTTTTGACTACTGTGTAGCCAAAGAGTAGTTTAGTAAATGATAAGGCTCTAGCCACACTCATTATTATTTCCAACGTTGTAACTTGTAATCACCCGTGTTACTTGAGTTAGGAAATCCTTGAAGCCACATAGGGGAGTTCGCCCAATTTTGCTATGTAAAGAGAAAGTCAACGCAATAATGACCAAAGAAAACATTATTTTTGTCATTAAATAGAAGACTATTTTTTGCCAATCATCATTATCTTAACTGCCAAAGCGTAATTAAATCTCAACCATCTTTGAAAAAAATGAACTCATTGTTCCCTGAGACCATATTGAGTCATAATTATCCAATCAAGCGTGTACTAAACCATTGAAAAATCATTAGCAATGTAAGATATTGTACGGAATGGACGTCATAAAAATTATTGTGCAATACTAAATATTTGAAAAGTATTTCATTCACAAAGTGGACCATCATCCTAACTGAATGCTGAGGATGACATGAGATGATCCAAAAATGGAAGTTTTGATTAATGGACTTTACAGCTATGTAAGCATATGCCGACCAAAAGGAATTTTTGGCATTCATCATAAAAGTCTTTGCGGGTGCTCTTCACAAGTACAAATTAGCTTGTGTGTGATGAATACCTTTGTCACACTGAACAAGACGTTTTTTTTATGATTATGACTTGCAGTTCTATGTGACAACAATGTTCACAGCTATAGCAACTGATTTTGGACATAATCACGGCATTCCATGTTTTTAAAATCAAGCCTACCTAGGTACAAAAGAATCCATACAGGAATTTTATTGTTATTAGCTGGTCCTGTCCTACATATTTCTTGTTGCTATCAACTCTGAAAATGAATAGTGACCTTGCATTCGCTTGAATACAAAATGGGCTGTGTTGTGAATTAATTCGGAATTCTCAAGATTCCCTTTTCATTTCAATATTACTGACATCCCTTGCCAGTTGTCATAATATCATTAGTTAGTTAGTTAGTTAGTTTTAGCCATTGACGAAATTTTATAATTATACACAGTCACTTGTGACTGACAAATCATTTAAATATTGCGTGGATCGCCTAAAAAATGATAATAAATGTGAATGGATTTTTGACAAAATAATTGCGTTTGCTAATTATTGTGGTTTCGTTGTCCCTTTAGTCTTAAAGCTTTAAGCACACAAAACTACGCACGACAATAATTGCCTTGGATGAGTAGTAGTAGATTTTTTAAGTGGGCAAAGTTTGATACAATTGACGGATGAAGTGATGCAACTCATTTTGGAGTGGCTGGGTTTGACTTATTGCTTTGAGCAACGAGATGAGGATAAGGCTTTGAGTATAATGCGGTAACAGATCAAATAAGGAAATGGTGAAAGTATAATATAGCCAGTAGTCATTGATGATGATACTGATCTACAGTGTTCCTCTCATCTTTGTCACGATCGCAATTATATAGAGGCATTGACTGAGGTGATAATATTTCGTAAACTGATTCATCGTGTGGATCCCAAAGTGATGTAACAATGATCAACTAAAATTACAGAATGATAGGTGCAATTTGTTGGTCGTTTGTTCATCTTCATTGATTAGCAAAAAGTAAACATTGTCATCCATCGCCGTCTCGCTATTCAGATATGGCTAAATATACAGTGTGTCCATTGTTTAATTGTGAGCATGAAAAAATTGTAATTTGCTTCATGCTCAGTTGTACATTGTTGTGTAATGGTTTTTACAGTGGCATTATCTTGACGAGTTTATGAGCAAATAGATTTAAGCCATTGTAATGTGATATTGATTTTAGATTAATTTTATTCCTTATGGGATAGAATGGATGATTAATTTATTTTAGTTAGCCACTAGTTATAGATGACAAGTCTATTATTCCTGCAAAATGTGTATGTATGTAGTGTGTTTTTGGCTCGGATTTGTCAAATAAACTGATATTTGAAAAATATAATGTAAAAATAAGGGAAAAAAATTCCTACAAACAAGAATACCATTTCAATTTATTTGGTTTTTATAAAAAATTGAAATATGGAACAATCCTGTGAAGTTTGGTTGTCTGCTTCATCTATGGTATCTGTTTACTTTTGTATTTCTATTTAATGAGACGTCGTCAACTAAATTGCTGAAAAAATTCACGTTTTTTCAACAAATTTGTATTAATGACAGCACAGTCCGCAACAATATCATCTCCCATTTAAGTTCTGAAAAAAAAACTTCTGTCTCAAGTTGAACAAAATATTTCAAAGACAATCACAAAGTATCTTGCCAAATATTTCTCTGTTGTTAACGTGAAAACTCTAGTTTTCAGTTTGAAATATAATATTGTCTTTCATGACAAAGATGATAAGAGACGGAAATGAAACCTGGAGAGACAATGTAGAAATAACAATAGAAGCTTGGCGTGGCTGACAGGAGTGCATTGCTAGCAAATTCCATTGTGTACCCAAATTTGGAATGTGAAACTAAAAGTTTAAGAATCATTATCGACCGAACTTACTATTGATTGACCCTTCATTAGCTTATTATGCACAACACATTTTATATTGAAAAAAAGGCGTCATTTTGCTGATGTTATAAAAATGAATAGATAAAATCTACAGTTTCAACTCCTCACTCAATGCGCGGAACGGAAATAGAAGTGCGGTTATATTTATTTGCCGTACTAACGAAAATGTTTAAAACTTGATGACTAACGGGGCAATCAAAAAGTTAAAAACAGCTTATCATATAGACACAACATATTGAGATTATGAATTCAATTTGGTATTTTGAGGTAAAAAAATTTCCAGTTAGTCAATAAAACATATTTATCTATCCTTCAGGTTTTAAAACTAAATAAAAATCAAAACACATCACAGTAAAAATAAAATCACAATTTTTTCAATTGTTTTTGATAAGTCGATAGGCCTCTTACTCGAGAAAATTTGATAAAATATATATTATTAATCCCGGAGCCGCTTTAAAATCATATTCTGAAAAGTTGAGACGCAAAAAGATTAAAAAAGTTCTTTACCTTCTCTTTTGTCTGCCAATAATGGATCTACTAGTTGCTCCAAATGATACCAAAATCAATAGCTTTCATTCACCTGGCGAACTTTATACATTTTCATTATTAGGAAAAATGTACCTTTTCTCTGAAAAGTCATGAATTAAAACGTGCTCAGGTTTCTCAGGTCTCTTGTTTTGCATTTGATGCAGTCAATGATAAAAAACTGTCGACTGGGAAAAACTTATCACTTTATGAGAAAACTTTTATGAGCCTTGCATTCTGAGAATCAATGAAATGCAAAAATGCCTTATTTTGCAAATGAAACACAACCCCTTGCTTACATAAGAAAGAATTTATTCGAAACTGAAGTCAATCATTTCCCTTTACAATACAAACTGCGCAATTTTTAACAATATTATTTCATGTATCAATTTTTTCTTCCATCTTTGTTTTATTCCCACATACTGAAGAGAAAATAGCCAGTTAAGTTCATTCGAGAAACTATGTCCAGGGATAAAAAGGAAGGAAAAGTTGGATAAACAATAAGAGCAGGGAAAACTTATGGCACAATACTTTGAGACTAATACGGATTCGTAAGCTGCTCAACCTATCTAAACTGAGCAAAGTATATAGTGAAAGAAAGCTTAAGACAAGATTGCATTTCAGATTAGAGCTGGACTTGAAGCTTTGGCAAATATACGTCACTAGTCGCTCTAACTAACTACTAAAGTTCTATTTATAAATACATGGGCTCGGATTTGAGACAAAACTTGGGAGATCTTTGTGCCGTTTTCTAATTTTTCCCCGTTTTCATACATGGAGTAAACGTAACAAAGATTTTGGGGTACTTTCACTGCTTCTATTATACAATCTGCACAAAATATATTCTCCAAGGGAGAGGATATGATAATCCTGTCATCAATTTTTAGCTCCACTTTTCTTTCCCATCACTAACAGATGAAAAAAGGCACATTAATCTCACCCCTAGCTTGTGACAGATATAGGTTAAGTGACGTACAGCGCAATTAATTGCCCTCTATACAAACTCAACTTATTCCATTGTTGCACGTGGTAGTATAGCAAAAAAAGCAGTTGGTGCTAAATGTGTTCTGCTATACGGACACGGTAGATGTTCCATAATGGCAAATTTGTACATTATTTATACTGTGCAAGCTGATACTTGCCACAAAGTGGGTCACAGAGACTGATGTATTACGGACATATAAATTTCCAAAGTGTAATGGCTCTGAAAACGTATACGGCAGGGAAAGTCAACTTATTAAATTGGCGCTGTGAGACAGAAATGAATGATTTCTTGTGTCTTGAGTCATTTCCATTAGACTTGACATTATTATTTGTAATCAGCAGAGGAATATAAATTAATGTGTTCACACGCTGCTTGTTTGGATATGATATGGCTGTGGAAAATTTCCGAAAAGCATTTGAAACACTACTAACTAATATGTTGAATGAAAAGCTATTGAAGGCGACAGAAGGAGAAGCTTACGTGCGTAAGCAATTACTGGGTGGAAGGGACACACGTTGTTTCAAAGTTTTTTTCCATTAATTACTGTGGATAACGAGACACAAGATGATTGTGAGCAGTGCAAACTTTATTTACAATGTCTTATAGAATTAATTGTCTACTTTATCTTTGTGTCTAGCCTGTTTGCTTTCTCTATGTATCGATTTGGTGGGACTGAATGGACACAATATGTAACCAGTGAAAACCAGAATAGCATAGCAGAATCTCAACTTTTTGAGTCCCTTTAGCTTCTCTGTTCAATGAAAGTGCACAAAAGCAAACACTCAAGAAATTGTATTAGAAATATTGCTCACAATAATAAAGTAACCTTTTCGTCTGCTTTTCGCTATCAAGACAAATTGAAGACATGATAATCGTAAGGGAAAGACTCAATTATATGAAAAAACCCGTAGTGAGTGTACAAAACTAAAAAATAAAAGTTGAACTGAAGCTTCGTCTTCTTGAAAAGCAAGTTAACCCAAATTAATGTTTGATTTTGGAAATTGCTTTCACACTGTGATCAAAGAAAATAAACGTTACTGGAAAATCTTATGAAGTTTTATGATTGCAACGTAACCGTAATATCAATTTTATTTGATCTGTTGACATTGCGTGTAACACCCTGACATTCATAATGCATTGGCTTGTTTGTAGGGTTGCCAGTATCCAGACTTAACTTGACTACCAAAAAACTGTTGATATCTCGTTCAATGTCACCAAGTTTTTTTGAGATGACTTACAATAATCCATCAAGTAATTTGTCGTAACTAACATCTGCAATCTCAAATAGTTAATTACTTACAACCTAACTAATCAGCACAGTAGCTTTGGTCCGGAAGAGTGAGATGAAAAATTGGAGTGGACAGCGGAATAAATCATTTCACCACAATTTGGCGCTCCTGGCAAGAAGCAGTTCTTTAGTAATAGAGGAGCTGGTTGGTATAACTAATTCACCTTGGACTGCAATCATCATCCTCACCATAAATATTATGATTGTTCTCAATAACCCCGCTGTGACGACGTTTGATTTGGGAGACGTTGAGTTATTGGAGGAGATACACCCAATTAACGAGTAGTTAGCACACACACACGCACACATGGGCAATCCTATAGATTTGCATTAGCCGATTAGTTGGGTTTCTACATTTTATTACGGAAATTAAACGTGGAGGTCGTTTTATTAGACTACTAATGATGCTTGCCATTAGGGATTGTGAGCGTGATCAATTTGCCAGCTGCTCATGTTATTCCACAGATCAACATTGGCGATAATTGATGAACGTGAACTTGTACTTGCACTTTTTTGTGCATTACTTGTGTGTGTGTGTGTGCGAATTGTGATTGAAGGGATTCCATATAATGTGGACATTCACTTATCAAATAACTAGATTTTTCTCAATCTACTTACTGTTGGTATAGCTGATGTGTTTATTGTAAATACGGTGTGCAAACCATTTTGGATTGTAGGCTCAAATATGGCAGGGAGACAGGGTCATGCATAATACAAAAAATATTTGGTGAAAAATTCACTACCCACGTAAGGATCCATCTAATTACAAATTCAACTGGAATGGCTCGCAGGTAGTTTATATTCTTGTTTGGTAGTTAGTTATAGTTAGTAAATGTTGATTCATTATTTTAAGACTTTTTTTTACCCAACTCAGACAATGTTCTCTCATTTGGGAAAACAATTTACCATAAACAGAAATCAATAAAAAATTAATATGAGTTTTTGAGGGGTTACAGAAATTTTTAAAGCAAGTTTTTGGTCATAAAATAATATTCATGTATATATGTTGAAGGAAAAATGAATATACCGCAAGGTGCATTTCATTTATGGGATTAAATAGGAGGGTTGAGTAGAGCTGGAACTGGAAACGACTTATTTTTTTGGGATTCACTTTTAGATGTAAGTACACATACATTTAACGACGTTTCCACTTGTGAACTGCAAAAGCCGTTTTTCTATTTCCCTTGCAGGAAGTCAAGGTGCAGGATTTGAGATTTTTATCTCCTCTCATTGACTGGATTGAATGAACCAAAGATTCCTTATCACTATCACATACTTGTACAGTGCAAATGCTTCCTTTCACTACCCCATTGCATGCCTGTACGGTAACATAACAATAAAAGTTTAAAAATCCGAGAAAAGAATAGGCCCTCTTTCAATGCAGCAAATATAGGAAAAAATTTTTTTTACTATTATCATCATTTTGATTTTCAACGTGCACTACTTGCCTTCAAAATTGTCCGTTATGACTGTGGAAACATAAACACTAGTTGCTTCATTGTTTCATACGAGGAAACGTAGCCGTTGAATAGCACATTTATCAAAAAGGTACGACTTACCTAAAGGAAATGCATTGTTAAGTTGTTAGGCTAGTGTCGCCGGTGTATTGCTTGCTCGAAACAACTAACTAAAATACTTACTAACTAACCTGCCTAATAGAAAGGAAAAGTAATTTATCTCATGCTCTACGTAGTAGATGAGCCGATATTGAAATTACCAACTTGCAAAGGTGCAAACTCAATCTATTGAATTCACTTAGGAGCACCTTGCCTTTGGGAGACAATAATAAAGAAAATAATAGGCCTCCTGCGCAAAATGATGAACTTTTCTGTCATTCAACAAACAATAGGCAGGAT
>Ga0210040_10007428_pt1 | contig 13263 bp, 5 predicted proteins | sample CryGeyCG12114_NA_FD_185462 | JGI IMG/M metagenome (GOLD analysis project Ga0210040, IMG submission 185462) | Groundwater microbial communities from aquifer - Crystal Geyser CG19_WC_8/21/14_NA (SPAdes) (version 2) | ecosystem: Environmental > Aquatic > Deep subsurface > Groundwater | place: USA... | reverse complement strand
AATCAACATCATTTTGATTTTCGCGCCAACAATAATACTACTACAAGTTATTCCAGTAAACTGATCAGATGACCAAAAAATTACCCTAACATTTCAAATTGAAACATTTAATTACAAAATTAAACCCTTTTGGTCACGGTTGGGGTTATTATCTAAAACCTGTCTGAAAACTGCGCACACAACTTTTACCCCGTTCCAAACAGAGTGTGTTAACAGAAATTCCAACTTGCGTTTTCAGGTGATTTTCCATTTAACATGTGGAGCATAGTGCGCTCCCGTTTCTAGTAATTTTAAGACTCCGCCTTCGGCTTCCTAATAAACGAGCTGAAAAACTAAACAAACTTTGATGCATTATGTATGATACCAAGCAAACATTAGATAAAATTACAAACTAACGTTTTCCAGCTTTTAAATCTTTTAAAGAGACACACAAGTCATAGTTACTAACTAGCAAATAAAACGAGCTAGCGTGGTACTATGATCCACGGCAAGTGGATAACAAAAACTATCGCTTTAAACTTCTGAAAACAATGTATATCTTAAGCTTCTGTAATAGTCATTGAAAAACAAAAATTTTAAAAACTTGTTTTACTTCAAACAGAGCCATTGTCACTTTTTTGCTTTGCTTAAAAATTTTCAAATTATCGACTTAAACTTAAAAATATTTGTAACGCATAAATCACAAAAATTTATTGATTTCCCTATTTTTGCCACCGTTCAATCAAAGAAAATTGTATTATGCATTCTCAAACTATGTATAGTGACCAAGTCAGATAATGTGTAGCAAATTCTTCGCTAAGTAACATAGCAAACAAAGAACAACAAATAGTTTAAAACATTTGCAACGGTCGTAAATTTAAATCTTACTCGCTAAACTTCTTTGTTATAAAATGAGTAAGCGCGGAAGCTGTTGCGAGTATTTTCTTTGGCATGCTTGCTTACAAATTTACACTACGTCCCAAGAAAGCTTTACATCTAGATTTTTTAGGGTGCACAAAAACTGAGAGTAGAGAAGGTAATTTGCATGCATTAGATTACTACCAATAAGCAATCGTCACACATATGTACATACCCAGTTTCATTCCGATCAGATTAAGGATTGGCGAGAAATTCTCAAACAACTATTCATGTGGTATCCTAAGCTTTCCGTTGATTTCATAAAACTGCACCGCTGCTAATTTGACTGCACAATCATAAACTCTAATCAAAAAATTCTGTGCTGTGTGGATGTGATGCAGTAGCAATTCGACCACGACAAAAGTGAAAAAGTGGCAATACTGGTACTGGTGGTAGTTTGATGGATCGAAGAATTGATAAAAAATACATTTTTAGCACTAATTTGACGAATAGAATTTATGTAATGCATATTGATTTTTGACGATAAAGCAAATAATTTGATCGTGAGCAGAAGGAATATAAAACTGCTCAGGAAACAAATTTGATTTTAGATATTTTGGAAGTTTTCGCGCAAATCATTAATTATTCACACCAGGCCTCGAACTTTTTCATCAAGAGATTATGCGTCCAGACTGAATAACTACTACCCATCGACCGGGAAAGCATACAAAAAATATGCCTCCAAAACTTGTAACAAACTATTCCGTGAATCATTCATATTCATAGAAATAGTAGGACCTAGGTAAACTTAAAAGACATGCTAGTTTTTTAGTGAACAAGTACTAGTACTTACTTGAACCCAGTTTATGAAGAAAGGTGTGTTTGCATTATGTTAGGTTTTTTTCACTACCATTCAAGCTAGAACTTATTACAACGATTATAATATGATAAAAATATTAATTTAGAAAACTTTCTTGTTGAAAAATCACTTGTTCATTGGCGCAAATGAAACCCATTTCAAGACTACTGACTAAGAGGTATTTACTAGTTTATAGTTTTAAACTAGTTAATCGGTTAGTTAGTTGTGTGTTGTGCTTTAACTAAAGACGACGAGGAGGGCGAATAGAGAAAGCTGTCCCGGTCAAAACGAGAAGGGGTTTGGCAATTTAATTTTTCCACAAGACAGCGTACAGCAGTATTTTGTGCATGGCTGTTCAAAAACTTGTCATTCATTACGAATTGCGGAAGCAAGTTCTTTGTCGTCATAAATATATTAGTTTGAATTGACTCAAACTTGGTCATTACTACAAGTTTTAGAATGCTGAGCTAATATCCGGTCTCCGGTTCTATTTATTAACTAACATCAACCAAATGGATCACAAAAATGGCAAAATGTCCACGGTTTCCATATTTTATCCAGCAAACCAATCCTAAAAATTCCACTTCTGCTTACGTTACACTACCCCTGATCCGCACAAAAGTTTCGCAAGCTAAGAATTATCACATTTTCTTTTACTTCCCGTACATTCTTGAGGGAGGCAAAGCAAACAAAATGGGCGAAGGCGCATAGCCCTAATGCTTCTGTCACTTTGAAGACATGGGATCATATATTTTGGAGTCTTCACCTTAGACAACAATAATTTATAACGAATGACACATCTTCGGTGATCAATCAAAATCAGACTGTACATCTTTGACCTTAGTGGACACTTTATCCATATGACGTATACCGGAATTGTAGAGTTCAAGAGCTACCATACCGAGAAAATAAAATGCTCCTGCAAACGCATCACTTCAATCTATAGAAGGCATATTCTAACTTGGGATTGGGTTGCGTGCGGAATGCTGCAATGTTGAAAGTGGTGTTTAAACACTTGTATGTGTACAGTTTAACTATGGTATTAAGTATAACGTACTAAATTGGCCTTTAAATTTGTAGTGTTTACTGAACGAATTAATTTGAAGGGAGATAAAGGGAAAATATTAACTACCTCAGCAATAATGGCAGATTCTTAATGAATTTGTGCCGAGTTATTGCCATGCGCGCTGCTGCGATTAAAACGATGATGAGTAAATGTAAGCTAATTATAGAAAGTTATAGATTGCCAAGGTGGGAGATTTATGGGATTACATTCTACGATAACTTAATATACTATAGTTTAGTGCTTCTAGCATGCGGTCAACTACTTTAATGAAAGTGCACTCTAAATTATCTTATTTTAATTCACATCTTGTCCCATGAAAACATAACCATCACTATACTAATGATGGGAACAATTTATTGGTAGGTCCCATTCGCCCTGTAGAAGTATGTATCTATAAGAAAAAGCACTCTTGGAAATTAGAGTCTCAGCATTTCTATGCTTGCATTCTCTCTGAATAAAACAGATTTTTAAAAAATGTGTGTAAATGAGTAAATTGCGACAGTCAAACAGGCACGGTCAATGTAGTATATGCGACACAGCCAAAAGAACAAATTGAATAGATAATGCAGCAGGCTCCAATCTCAACATGGATGGAACAGAGCTGATAAATGCACAGTAAAATAAAAGACAAAAAGATAAATACATATAAAAAATAAACGTAAACTTTTAAAATTTTTCACAAAACCAGGAGTTTTAAAATTTTTTTGTTGAAATAAATTTCTATGCAAATTTATTTATGTGCAAAACTTTTGGCGTTAATTTTCACTCACTATAGTCAATAAGCTGCTATCATTGGTTTGGTATCCAAAAGACACATAAAAAGTGCTTTGAGCAACTAACTTTCTCATTCCTTGGATTTAAGAGCCTGTCTATTAAAACCAACTTGGATCATTAGATAGCCTGGTGTTTCCCCCATCTGGTAAACTTATACAAACCAAAAAACTTATTCATAGATTCCTGTATCCACCCAATGAACCAATGGCACGTAAATACCTCAATCATGCTCCAGTAATCTTCACTTGTAAGTCTATCTAGAAAACCTCAGAAAGGATTAACGAATCAACAAGCAGTACTGTTAACTTTTATATGGTATCACATAAAGAGCAAATTTAATTACTTTTGGTGTACATGAGTCCGAAATATCCAATCAACACTGGTTTTTACAACCCAGCTCGGCCAACTTTCCAGTCGTCCATGTGATGTTTTGTATTATCCCACTTTCCCAGTTTAGTTCTTTAGTTAGTCAGGGGGACTTAATGCACCATATTTCATTTGATTAGATCAGGATTAGCTATTCTTCTCTTTCATTTGTTGACACGTATATAGATAGAATAAAAAAAATCTTGGTCTCCCCAACCGACCACTCTTGTAATAATTGGCTATGGATACTACATTTTATAACTGACTGATGTTATTATTTTGCAAAAGCAAGTTTTTGCTTTCATTTGGGATGGCAGACGGAGAAAGTAAATACTGGTAGCTTACTTAATCAAGCTAATGGCGTTGAATAGTAAACAACACTATTGGAATGGGCTTATAGAATCTGTGTATTTCCATTCCACTATCAACTAATTACGCACAAAAGGGTAATCATAGCTGCTGGCCAACCTACATATGTGGAGCAAGAAAGTCTTTACATGAATGAAACTAGCAAAAGCTTAATTCCAGGATCAGAATGGTTTCACTTGAAAGAAAAGGTCCATTGGGCTATATTCTGCATCCCCAATCATAATCCAATGAACATTATAATTGGCTGCGCCCATCCCTAGTATAATGGGCATCTCATATAATTTGTCAAGTAAATCCAATCTTCCATCTCAGTTATTTGCAATATTATTCTGTAATAACTAATTGGTAACACGACTCAAGTCTAGTCCATGACATTAAGACATGGTGGGCTAGTTTTTTAGTTAGTTAGACTTCCTTTTTTGCTATTATGAGTAACTAACTCACAATTGACCTCCACTGGGTCACATTTCCCGCAAAGAAATGTGTTGAACTTTGCAATTTGGGGGTAATCTGTACACCCTGCTCACAAGATCTTTCTGACTGACATGGCACAGGTAAAAAAATAATATCTCCAGGGTATACTTACTATGGTTGGGAGGATTTAGTTAGTTCCTTTTGTAACTAACTATGTGATTTCTGGGCCTTCCCACACCAGTCAGTCAGTTAGGCTAGTTAGCGCAGTCAAAAGTGCAGGAGCGTGTCTTTTCTGTCTAGTTGGTGACTTTTTCGTGCAAGGACATTGGGACTTACAGAAGCACGTACATAATGGCTCTTAATGTGTGCGTACAGTTGGATCTTGAATATGGTAAAGAGATGGGAGAGAGGAAGGAAGGATAAAGGATGGAAAAAGAAGACTTATAATAATGCTAGCTAGTCTTTGTCATTGTTAAGTTGAACGAACATGAATGAATGATACATAGTTGGAAGTAAAGCCTCAATCAGAAGAGTCTGTCTGCCTCCTTCCCAATTTTTTCATTTCCAGATTTTTTCGTATGCATAATGATGGTTTTTTTTTTGCTCCAGGAAAATATTTTTAGAGAATATTTTGCAGGTACAGTAGAGTTAAGATGATTTCTTAAATTTGAGCTCACTGAAGCTTGACGCTTTGAAATTTGCCCATAGAATTGCTCATCCACCATCAGTTTCCAATATGAGCTCTATTTACGTACCCATACTGAAATGTACAGAACTCTGGGAGGGTCGTGGGTGAGGGTAATGCGACCAGTAGAATGGAGATAATAATTGGCTGGGACTAGAACTACCTAAGAATTATGCTATAAAATTTCATGAGTAGGTTTTATCGCACATTTGAGATCTGTTTTTTTACCTAATTCATCGTGTCACATTCCGATTTGTAGCGTTGTGTAGGTAAAGGTCAATTGGACATTATATTGACCACTTAGAAATAATTTAGAATGTTAATATTGTAAATTAGAGCAATGTTTCTAACTTTTTAGTCGGTTTTTGAACTCGCTATAATGTACATAAATAGCCAGTTTTTAGTTGAAAAAAATTTAAAGTCAGTCTTTGTAGGTTTGCAAAAAGCTATAAATTGTGTTTTTTTGTGCAGGTAATACGCTTTAGTGAACTTTTTCTGTTATTTGCTTTATTTGCTAAAAAATGAAAACAAACCCAAATATGCAAGCCATTTATCATCCTGCAAGATTGCAGTACGTATGGGATATGAGTCTGTCGTCTTTTCGTACACCGAAACATGAGTTATAGTGCTGCAACTAAAAGTGTACTAGAAAAGTTAAATCTTATAAAATGCATATTTTCACTGCCCAGGCGTCCCAAACAATTTCTATGCCTCCTTTTCGTATTATTTCAATTAGACTGACAAAAACTAATGTGTCAAATTTGAAGCTTCGTCCTAGAAAATCAAAGCACTCATCCTAGCCTCTTGTCATCTACCACTACAAACAGAAATGATAGTTTATTCCTCACTGCTCCACACTTTCACTGAAGCCCATGAATTTGACGAGCTTGTGTGAACCGTTTCATTATGATTACCACAGCATAACTGTTTTTATTGCAATTTTAGTTCCTCTACCACTGTGGGTCCTTTTAATTCCCATACAAATCAAGAGGCTTTTATTGTTTCCAAAACTACTGACTGACTGTGAGTAGAAAGGCATTGCAATAAACTTGACTTGCGATAAATAATGCAACTTTCCCACAATATTACACTCTCGTGACTGCAGTTTGCACTCTACCATTGCAGAATATCTTACAGTCTTGTACAGTGCTGCTCACTCGCTCAATCACTACATACCGTAAATCTGGCTTTAACACTTCAGTCTATATCATAACTCCCACTTATCTTCCTACTCCAGGGTAAAACGCTTACAAAGCAATCTTACGCCAGGTGTTTTAATACCGGATTTACGGTATTAATAGTTGTTTATTAGAGTGCAGTAAGAATCCTCTCAGCACGACAAAATGGTAACAAACAATACATGGAAAAGCCGCTGTAGTACGTATTACATATAAACTTCTCATAGACGGGGTGAAAGTCTGTGTGGTCCTTTTCACATCATGAAGGAATGGGGGAAAGGAGGCTTTCATGTTATCTTGAAGCCGTTGGAGTTCATCCAACAATCACAATTTTCATCACATTTGAAACTCATTGTGTGATCGTAATGCTGTAGCAGGTAGTAAAGTTGACAAAATTTATGGTTTTCTTTCCAGCAACCAGTCTGCCGATCGTAAGATATGAACAATAAATGGAAGAGTCTTTCAGTTGAGAGATCCTAGCGCGCAGTAGCCGTTTTAATGTGCAAATATGAACTACTCAAACTACTATAAGGGAGGTTTTTAGATTGACTTTGAAAAATAGTGTGCTCAGTAAAATTTCCTTTTGGCATGACTAAATGAGGAGGATACTTTTCAGTAAGGTCTCTTTATAGTAATCAAACAACTCGCTTATAACGGTCACTTGATGACAACAATAATAATTATATAATTCACAAATGAAAAAAATCTGGGTCAAGCATTTATGCACAGACATTGGTAACTTTTCTCCATTTAATTGCATTGCAAAAAGCTACCGAGACATTTGTGAATACCCCTAGTTTAAAGTTGTAACCTTGTAAGCAAGTTGTTTGATACTGTGCTCAGACTTTGGTTTGTACTATAATGCTGTTTTCTTCTTTACTGTCCTCTTGCGTCATTTTGAAAGTTTTTAGACCTAAACATTTGTGTAGCAGTTTTCTTTGAATACGTTAATCCTTATATAAGAAACTTAGCGCTTGAAAATGCGTTCGAATATTCCATAAAGGCATGTCAACGAAACGAAGATAAGAATTACGCGACTAGTTAGATCCGAACTCAATGGTAAGCTTAAATGGACAAAGGAAATGCACTCACCATAAACGATTTTGTTGGTTTGTGAATATTTTGTATCGTAAACGATTCGCAGTCCAGCATGGAAAATGATAGAGTTTTAAGAAATACTTATGTTGGTCAAATTTGGTGATCATTTCGTATATTAAAAAGAAAATCAAGTTTAAAGCACAATATGTTCTACCATTCAAAGCTCCATTATTGCATTCCCATATAAATATAGTAATATAGCATGATTTCAGTAATTTACAATGCGTTTTGTACTTGTTCAATAGGATCAAAGATGAAGCTGAGCTGTTCCGCATATCAAGCTGGTAGCTCCTATGCTCAAAAGATTTTGACAGGTCATATGCAAAATTATGGCTCAACTAGCACAACCACCGCTTCACCCAGTGGAGATGGTTCTCATGGAATCGTAATGCCGACTTGGCAGGTAAGTTTTCCCAGCTCAACTCCTTTCAAGCGTGTATGTAAAAGCAATAGGTAAAATGTGCATGGAATAACTTTTCCATCATGAAATTATAATGATAAAAGCGAGCTCTTATTGTGAGACAAATAAAGTCTACCCAGTAGAGATGTGGTTGGTTATACAAAGTATAGATTTTTGCATCATATCGAAAAACATTGTTGGTATAACCAGGTGTAAACAATGGTTTTAACATGATGATAAATATCTAAAATTAGCTAAAATGATAATGTGAGTGAGCCAATGAAAGTTTTCATTCAACACTTCTCATATACTATGCTTTTTACCGCTAGTTAACTCTGTATTTCATGTAAATATCCTCCAAAGTCTTACATCAAATTTAATGTCTTTTGTTCCGACAGAATTATTAGGGTTGAACGAAACGAAAGTATTTTTTCTGTCATTTTCTTTCACAAAGTGTAGAAATAAATCCATAAAATATAAAAAAGAGGAGCCTTTTTAGATTTACGCACGGAAAGTATTGGATGAAATAGTTTGCACAGAGGTAAGCAAACCTCTCACATCATTTCATTCACAGTGAGAGACCTGTTTGTTGCTTCCTGTGTTGCGGTGCAAAAGGCATTTAAAATCGTGGGCGCTGCACACAATTTTGTTTTGTGCCACTTCCCACCACTACTACGACCCGATGATAATACATTTGAGTTGGGATTTAAGTTGGTGTCACTTTTAGAAAGCTTGTTGACTTGTTCAGTGCATGAACTGTTCAAAGAGATATGGGGAGATTGATGTGGTCGATCCACAAGAAATTTCTGACACTAGCAATTTAATTTAAAACTTGTTTTTCTATCGTCCGCATAGCTTTGAAACTTGCGAAAGCTGACTTGCATAGACTATGAAAGCAGATGTAATTGCACCCGCTTCACAATTATATTTGCTCCATGTTCAAGAATTAAATACAAGGAAAAAATGTCCTCGTTTCATCACGGAAACCAAATCTTCATCCGATTCCCTGTGTCATTGTCCATTGCCGTAATCTCAGAGACATTTCTTGTAATGCATATCGAACTGTGAGTAGTTCAATACATAAAGAGAATTACACAGATCTTTTGTCAACTTTTTTTTGCTAGCTACACTCAGCACTTCGTTAAAACGATCAAAAATTGCGCTGCAAAGAAATGTTAAAGGATATTACGCATAATTTGAGGAATGAAAATCATACTATTTTAAAGTAAGTACTAACTGTTTGAATAGTATTACTTATCGAGTAAGTAAGTAGAAACCTTTGAAATATTCGGGAAGTGTTTTTTTCGTCAAGAAAGCTTGACAGATAATATTATCAACATAAGGTATACCAAGTTATACTTCATGCCGAGGCTTTTTGTAGAAATGTGGCAGCACCGCGTAAGCGGTGCTGCACATTTCTAAAAAGCCTACCGGCACTCGCATAATCACAATTATACTTCACCCGCATTTGCACAACGTGCAACAGCCGCAAAGCTGTCGCTTTGCGGTGTTGCAACGTCGTGCAAAAAGCTCGCTCGTATAATTTATTGATTAAGATGGTATTTTTGAATATACGGGAGCACAACGTCTGCATGCATGTGTCAAAAGGAATGGATGAGTCGGGAAATCTTGAAAACGCATTATGGACACACTCCCATTCTTATGAACACATGGACTGCACACGGAATATACTGTATACACGAACTGGCAAGACTCAAGTTTTTTCAAGCCACACACTGGCGCAAACTACAATAAATCCTACCGGTTAGTTTGAGTTGACACCCCTAGCCATTTTTTGGGTCAAACTTACACTTACTTATTTCTCGCACTAACTACAGTATTATCCCAAAAGTTTGGAAAATGTCACTGCGGGGGTGGAACAGATGAGAGAAATTCACATCATTACGCTCTTTAAAAGGAGAGTAGCTAGAATGTACTGGAAACTAAAATATTAATACGGGATTTCTCGGAGTGCTCTACTGCTATCATCATCCACCATAACTCAATCAGGATCTATGTTAGACCCTTTGAAATGAGATTTGAAAATACTTGGTAAATGGCATTGCGCAACTAATTAAGTTGAGTGGCAACTACATCTTGTTTTGTTCTTTAATGATTAATACACAGTGATCATTGTGACAAAATTTGTTAATATACGGCCCGTAGGTTTATGTGAGACGCATCTTAAGTTTGACAGTAGCAGCTGAGGCAAAAGATGAGTACAAAGTTGAGCGGCTCACAAAACTACCATTACTTTAATGACTTGAAAAGTACTTGTATGTTTCACATGATTTAGGTCATATTAACAGGAGGGCCGTGACTTGAGCAAAAGTTTATATTCGGCAGCGCACTTTGTGCTCCGAATACGGTATACAACCGGAGAGAGTGAAAGGGGGTGACCCAGTTGTTTCTGGTGAAAGGCCAGTAGAGTAAACTTTCATCAAAGATGGGAAAATAAATTTGTACAAGAAAAATATCTAATATGCGAAAAAGTTGCTGCTTAAGAGTTTTGTACCGAGATCTTCTTTTAAGAAGGCAACAGGAAAAAAATACGTGAGTAACTTATCTGTTTGACAACTTTTTTTTTTGGTTCATGGAAGTGATCAGGATGTTTCAATGCATATCAATTACCCTAGAGAGGGAGGCAAAGAGAGATGCATATGCATTTGAATGATTCGAACCGGGCTTTTTATCTTGGCACCACACAAAATGGTACATTTGTGCCTCCATGGTCCGTTTATGGGAAAACTTTGCAAGTTTTTTTTTCGCAGATTACACTGGTTTTGGAAATTTACGATCGCTTTTTTCTTCAAATGAGCTTTAGTTACTTTAGCTACACACGCACATGTGCATACAGTGGGTATTGACGGTTTGAATTCAATACGACGAGTGAAATGAGACTGCTGGATGGAATTCTGTATTCGTTTTCGCTGAAAAAGAAGGTACAATTTTAATCAATCAAATATTTTGCACAAAATATACGACTCATATGGAGAAAGTGACTTTTTTCTTGATCAATAATAGTTTACCATTTTGACTTTGGCTGTGAAACTTTCCCTGTGTACCGACTGACTGAATAACAAACAAATAATCATGGAAAGTTCCTTGCTCAGCACTTTGATTAAGAATGTTTGTTGCATTTTCAATACAGCCTAATACTCAAGTTGGTAACAGTAGGGTAGGAGATGTCTACTACTCACTTTATATTGCATAAAGTTTTGCAATTTGTCACTGATTCTAACTATTGTAAATACATAATGTCATAGTGCTAGCGTTAGCGACATAAATTTATTCAGTGTCAAATAAACATTCATTGTGCTCAAAAACATGTTCCATCCATGTATGTTAGATGATTTACAGTTTTTTCCAAACCTTTCTTGTCACAATAATATAAATTTAAATATAAATTTAACATGCAGTGCATAAAACAATTTGCTATTCTTATCTTGACACGTATTGGGCCGGGATGCAACCATCCTTTTTCTGAGCACTAAATTATGTACACGCAACAAACACTTTACTGAGCAACTTTACCACATCAAGCAAAGCTGCTCTATTATGTCTATTTTATACTTATTCATTTAGTGCTTTGACATTTCTTCTTTTCAAAATTGTTGTTCCAAAGTATAGACTATCCGGAAAAAGGAGGTAAATTTTTCTTGTCCTGTGTGTGATAAATTTGTGTAGTAGGATACGATAAAATTTACCTCCTTTTTGCGGACAAGGTATACTTGCTATGTGAAATAATGCATGTGAATTTTATATTTTCGTGACTAATGCCGGAAATAACAAGATTCAGCATAATATCTTTTTAAGCAATAAAAAATAATTCGGGGAAACCCAAAGGTCCTATGGATGGGAAGTATATTTGACTGAAAAGGTAGAGACAAGAAATACTCATTAATAATGGTTACTATTTTAATTAAATAATAATTTGGTGTTATTTCTGACCCGAAAAATTGTGTCCATAGAAATCGTCCTTTATACAAATTACAATACATAAGTTACTCACATTACAGATAGATTGAGAAAAAGAGCTACTCAAACAAAACTACTATAACGATGTGACAAAAAACGTTGGATACGATGCATTATGCACTGCTAACTGCTAACATTAAGCATGTATTTCAAAAGCTTGAAATAAAAAAATCAGGAAAACGGATCTCCTCACTAAGAAAATGTCTTGTCCGCAAAATAATTCTCAAAGAGAGCAATTCTAAAAACGTTTTGCTTAGGGAAGGGATTTCTAGGAAATTATTTTTCGGTGAATAAAGGCTAGGGCTAGAATACTTTGATGATCTAGTGTGGGAGGCCGTTCCACCCGTATACCTCGAAAGTAAAAACAGCGAAACAAAAAACAGCGAAAAAATCACCTCGACAACGAAAAACAGCGAAAGGAAATAATATCGAAACTTCGTTCTAACTGGGAAAATTCTGCTAAATAAAAAGGTCTATTCAAATAATGCATGATCTATTTACTTCTAATCGAGAACTACGACGCGACAAGGCTTCGCCCGATATGTAGGAGCTCCGCCCATGCTGGAGGAATATTTCTAAACTGGCCGAGGGGGGTGTGGGGGGAGTGGGGAAGGCTTTTCGAGCACAGGCCGGAGTGCAGAAGGGAGCTGGGAAGGCCTTGGGTTCGGTAATCGCCGAAGGCGATTTCCGGCGGGCCTTCCCAGGTTCCTTCAAACGAGGGGTTGTGTGAAGCAAAAGTCTTTTCAGCGTCCCCCCACGATTCGTTGGTAGAAAACTTTTACAGTAGACTTCGAGATGTTTAGTTTCCATGGATTTTTGTTTCGCTGTTATTATTTTCGCTGTTTTTACTTTCGCTGTTTTTCGTTTCGCTTAGAAACCATTCTATGTTTATTGGTTGAGGCTATGTTATGATAATAACTAACAAACTACTGTGTGCAAAAAAAAGATGGAAAAACTCACAAATACTGTGCCACCTTAATGCCTACCTATAAGACCATGGAATCAAAAGCTATATCAACAGAATAAGAATACATAGGAGCTAACCAAAGTTATAGTTAGTCAGCATGCGACATCTTTACCCTTCTTATAAATCAAATCAAGTGTACACAGTGAGTTAGTTAGTCAGTAGCAATATCAAAGCAAATCATTCGTTGTTTTCATACATCCACCAATCCTGTACTTACAGCCCCAGTTTGTATCCCAGTTAAACAGCAGCAGTAGCATAGTAGTACCAATGCA
>Ga0210040_10007427_pt1 | contig 13265 bp, 13 predicted proteins | sample CryGeyCG12114_NA_FD_185462 | JGI IMG/M metagenome (GOLD analysis project Ga0210040, IMG submission 185462) | Groundwater microbial communities from aquifer - Crystal Geyser CG19_WC_8/21/14_NA (SPAdes) (version 2) | ecosystem: Environmental > Aquatic > Deep subsurface > Groundwater | place: USA... | reverse complement strand
TTAGTTGTTCCAGTACAATAGGTTCGCCCCGCCGAATGACAATGAGCAAATCTTTTACGTAAAGAATGCCCACAATATTATCGATGGTTTCGCGGTAAATAGGAATACGGGAATACCCTTCGCTAAAGACCATATCCAGAATTTTATCTTCCGAAGCTTCAATATCCAGGGCCGCCAGCTTGGTACGGGGTACCATAATCTGCTTTACCATGCGATCGTTAAAGTCAAAAACATTCTCGAAAAGTTCGTGCTGGGAATCCTGCATGGCCCCACTATCTTTGCTTTGTTCAAAAATTAACCTGAGTTCTTCGGAGCTATGCACTTCGGCACCGTGCATGGGTGTAATACCAAATGCTCTTAAAACCAGGTTCGAGAAACCATTTAAAAACCAAATAGCGGGTTTAAAAATAAAATAAAAAAAACGCAATGGCACCGAGGTAGCCAAAGTAGTAGCTTCGGACCGCTGAATGGCAAGCGATTTAGGAGCCAGTTCGCCGAAAACAATGTGCAGAACAGTAATAACAGCAAAAGAAAGGGGCAAAGCAATTTTATGGGCCAGGGCTTCGTCACCAACTAAGTTCAGCGCGTGCATAACTTTTATTATAATCTGCGATACCACGCTTTCGCCAATCCAACCTAACCCCAAACTAGCCAACGTAATACCCAGCTGGGTGGCCGATAAGTAAGCATCGAGGTTATTGATCATGTCGAGGGCAATTTTAGCTAACTTGCTGCCGGCCTGCGCCCTTAATTCAATCTGGGAAGCCCGTACTTTTACAATGGCAAATTCGGCGGCCACAAAAAAACCATTTAATAATACCAGTAAAATTGTAATTAATATATTTATTAGCATAGATAGTACATACATGTGCTTACAAAGGCAGGTAAGCTTCGCGTAATCAGCCTCAAAGATAAAAGTAAGGTGTTATAATCAAAGTAAAGCCGGTAAGTTTCACGTAAGCTTACTTTGCCTTTATTATATGGAAAAATCATAAATAAGTTCTGAATAACGTTCTGGTTATTACAAAACCTTGTTAAAAATAAGGGCACAAGCCAGATAAGCAAAATTTAAATGTTTGTGCTGGTAAATATGTTAATTTTGCAACTGATATTTAAAGTAGCCCACAAGGCTAATTTTGAGATGAAATTTATTAAACTATTTGTTTTAGGTTTAGTTCTGATTTTAAGTTCTTTCGCCGGCCGGGCGCAAGTGCTGCAGCCAGCCCGCTGGAGTTACGACGTTAGCCGCCAGGAGGTGAAGGTAGGCGAAGAAGTAGAATTAATCTTTAACGTAAGCATACAGCCCGATTGGTATCTTTATTCCAGTGATTTCGATCCGGACTTAGGGCCCACCGTTACTACTTTTACCTTCCAGAACCATTCGTCTTATACCCTGGTGGGTAAAATTAAACCAATAAATCCGAAAAAAAAGTATTCCGATGTTTTCCGCGGCGACTATACTTATTTTACGAAGAATGCCCAGTTCCGGCAAAAGATAAAAGTACTGAGTCCGGATTTAACCGTGCAGGGGTCGTATGAGTACCAGGTTTGTACCGATGTAGATGGCAAGTGTATTCCTTTTGAAGATGATTTTACTTTTAACCAAATAAAAGTAAGCAGCGCTGCTTTACCTGCGGCAGCGGCTACTGAAGCGGCTACGTCGGCGATTGATCCCCTGGCTTCTAAACCCGCTACTTTCGATCCCGATAAAAGCTCCGGCGTACTGGCCGATGACCCGGAATTTCAGAATTTAATTGCCGAAGTAGATTCGGCGAGGGCCGATTCAGCTCGTCAAGCGCAAGCCCAAATTGCTGCCCAACCCAATACAAACCAACAAACGCCAGTAGCAGCGGAAACGCTAATCTCCACAACTGCACTTACAACTCCGCCCGACACTTTAGGCAGTTTTATTTTATTAGCTTTTGTAACCGGTTTACTGGCTTTGCTCACGCCCTGTGTTTTCCCGATGGTACCCATGACGGTTACTTTTTTTACCGGCAATAGTGCTAACCGGACGCAGGCTATTTTTAAAGCTTTTATTTACGGCCTATCGATTGTAGTTATTTATACCCTGATTGGTACTTTGTTTTCGCGGTTGGCCGGCCCGGATGCCGCGAATTTTATTAGTACCCACTGGTTGCCCAATATTTTATTCTTCCTGATTTTTCTGTTGTTTGGAATGTCGTTTCTGGGCCTGTTCGAAATTACGCTGCCCAGCTCGCTGGTAAATAAAGCCGATGCCCAAGCCGATAAAGGTGGGTGGTACGGTGTTTTTTTCATGGCTTTTACCTTGGTGCTGGTGTCTTTTTCGTGTACCGGGCCGCTGGTGGGTAGTTTATTAGTTTCTTCGGCGGGCGGCGAAACCCTAAAGCCTATTGCGGGCATGATGGCTTATTCCACGGCTTTTGCCTTACCGTTTACTTTATTTGCCGCTTTTCCGTCGTGGCTTAAAAGTTTGCCCAAATCGGGGGGCTGGCTCAACAGCGTTAAAGTTTGCCTGGGTTTTATAGAACTGGCGCTGGCCCTGAAATTTTTGAGTATGGCCGATCAGGCGTACCATTGGGGCTTGTTGGATCGGGATATTTTCATTTCGCTCTGGATCGTTATTTTTACCTTGTTGGGCTTTTATTTATTAGGTAAACTTAAATTCTCGCACGATTCGGACTTGAAGTTTATTAGTGTACCTCGCATTTTATTAGCTATGCTGGTGTTTGCTTTTGTGGTGTATTTAATTCCGGGTTTATTTGGGGCGCCTTTAAAAAGTCTGGCTGGTTATTTACCGCCCCAATCGTCCCTCGATTTTGATTTAAATGCCCAATTGCGGCCAAGCAACTCCGAAGCTAGCGGCGGAAATAATGCTGCTAACCCACTTTGTGAGGAACCTAAGTACGCTGATTTTTTAAAATTACCGCACGGTTTACGAGGCTTTTTTGATCTGGAGCAAGCCAAGCGTTGTGCCGTGGCGCAGAATAAACCTATTTTTATTGATTTTACGGGGCACGCCTGCGTAAACTGCCGCGAAATGGAGGCCAACGTGTGGTCGGACCCGGCGGTGCTCCGGCGGTTGCAGCAAAATTTTGTGGTGGTGGCTTTGTACGTAGATGATAAAGCCGATTTGCCCGCTAGCGAGTGGTATGTATCTGCGTACGATAAAAAAGAAAAGCGTACTTTAGGTAAGAAAAACGCCGATTACCAGATTACCCGTTTCCAGAACAATGCCCAGCCGTTTTATGTACTCCTGGACCCGGCCACGGAACAGCCTTTAGTTGCGCCAACCGCCTATAATTTAAATGTGCAGGAGTTTGTGAAGTTTTTAGACGCCGGCAAAGCACAATTCCAAAGTAAACGGACATTCCAATAAAGATTTGTGCTTCGCCAAATTATAAATTAGGAATTAGAAATTTTGATTAGGTAGCTTCCTTCTCTATTTGGTGGCTCCTATTTATGCTAGGGATTAAATTGTAGGAGCACCAGTACCTTTCGTTTAATATTGGATAACAGCATTTATTAGCTATTTTGTTTACTATAAACAAATTTGTACGTAAATTGCCTTAGTACTTATTTGAGTTTCAACCAGCATAAATTATTACATGGAAAGCCCCTTAGCAGTTGCCAATTATTTTATCACCAAATCCTTGGAAACTGGTCAGCTTCTAACGCCTATGAAGTTGGTAAAGCTGGTATACTTGGCTCACGGTTGGTATTTAGGTTTAACCAATCAGCCGCTTATTAGCGAAGGCGCAGAAGCTTGGAAATACGGGCCGGTGGTACCTTCTGTTTACGATAATTTTAAATCTTACCGCGGAAATCCAATTACCCAACTGGCTCATACCGTAACACCTACCGGGCAACTTTCTTATTTTCCTTTAACCGAGCCTAAAATTGGCGAGTTTTTAGACCGCGTTTGGGAAGTTTACAACCAATATAGTGCAGTAGAATTATCGGCTTTAACGCATCAGGAAAATTCGCCTTGGTACGAGACCTGGCACCAAAACGGCGGCAAAGAAAATTACGGAGTAGTTATTCCGAACCACCGCATAGAACAACACTACAAACATTTGGCAGAAAATAATTTAAAGGCGCATGCAGCCGCCTAATTTCCCGAACCTAGCTGCTATTCAACCCCAGCCATTGCCATCCGACCCCGCTGCTTTACGGCAAGGCGAAAAGGAAGACGATTGGTTTGCGCAGGATAAGAAAAAACAGGCTCATTTTCGGGAGCAACGCGCTAAGAGTTTAATTCATTACTTGATTCTGGGTATTATTTTTTTAATTGGTTTTTGTTTGGCGGGTGCCCTTATTGTGCGTGCTCTTCATTTAATATTGCCCGAAAGCTGGATGTGGCTTACTGCGGCGCAAATTGAAGTGATTGATGATATAGGTAAGTTAACAATTACCGGCGCCTTAGGCGGCTTATTAACCAGATATTTAAATAAAAATGCCGAAGATTAGTTCTTTTGGTAAGAGCCGTTACGCAGTATCTACAATAAAATTTATTTATTAGTGCCCCAAGGCCAAACGGCTAATTGCTACTTTCAATTACTAGCTCATTGTCAAAAGCTATCCCTAGCATAGGTATTGGCCTTTTAGGCTGAGGTTAAAATATTATTCAATATGCCTTCCTAACAGTTGTTGGTTAATATAGCCACCAGCAGAACTGCTCCCGACCAAAATCTTAAAAGCTTAACCATTTATTTTGAATTTAGCGGATTAAATGGCCGGTTTATATCTTGATCTTGGATATAATTAATTTAAAATATTATAAAATTAACAGAAAGAATTATTCTGGTTAAATGAATATTTGTGTGTATTAATAATGAAGTATTTAAGTTTGTGTATCAGTGCAGAATACTAAAAATAAATATGGATAATCATGAATACCTCTATAGATAAACTACTATTTTTGGAAAATATTTAGCAGGTAAGGCAAACCTAAAATTAAAGGCCTGTTAATCGGAATATGCAATACAAATCAGCTACGCTTCTGCTTCTGTTAACCCTGGTTAGTTATTGGGGCCAAGCCCAAACCGGTATTCAAACCCGGCTAGCTTATACCTACCAGGATAAATTTGATTTTTCCGATGAATGGCAATATCTCTCTACGGATATTTATTTGTTTAACGGCAGCAAATTTACGCGGGTAGTAAATGAACTCGAAAGCGGGGCCGGACGCGACAAAAAACATTACCGCAACGATCTGGAGTATTTATTCATTTCGGCCCAACTTAAAAATATTAAAGTTTTCGGCAACGAGAATGTTATTTATCCGCTCTATAATTTTAACATAAATACCGATAAAAAAGAATACACCACCCAGGTAAGCGATAATATCGAGGTTATCCGGATTATTGATAAACTGCCGGTTTCTGACGAAAGTAAAAATATAGATGCCACTATTGCCGCCAAAGCCATTACCAGCGACGAAAGCGGCGAAATGTTTAATATTGTGTCGTCGCAACTGGTAAATATTTCTAAGTTAACCAACCCGACGGGGGCGCTTTTATCGTTGGTGGGCGAGTTCGGTAATTTATTAGGCACCACTTCTAAAAAGAAAGAATATCGTTTTAGCTCTACCATCCGGCTCTACGAAGGCCAGGATTTTGATACCCGCCTGCACTCCGTGCGCATGTACGTGCTGGTACCGCCCGATGCTAAAAATCCTACCCTGCGCACGGCCCGGTTTGCCGAATATTTGGGCAGCGGTCAATCTAACCTCGATCGCCGGAAGATAGAAGACCTGGTTAATTATAAAGATTATCCCTTCCTGATTATTGCTAATTATAAATCGTTGTATAAAACCGATGTATTAAGCGGCAACGAAATAAATACGGAGCTAATAGAGAAGCGCAAGCAAAAAATTACCAATGCGCACGATGCAGGCTTGGTAAAAGACGAAACTTATAAGCAGGAAATGTATTACATCGAATACCTGCGCACCTTTGCCGACCTAAAGCAAAACCTGAATAACTATAAGCTCAATTATAAAAACAACGTATCGGAAGCCAACTCCAGAACTTTGTTTTCGATTATCCAGAGTTACCGCAGCCTTAAAAGTACCCAGCGGCAACGCGAAAAAGAGTTTGCCAAAAACAGCACTTTCCAAACTATTTTTAAACCCGAATACCAGACCATAGCCGCCAGCGCCGACTTATACCTGGAAGGCGATCATAACCTGAAGAACAGCAAAGAATTGGTATTGACGTTGCTGGAGCTGGATAATGAAATAAAAAATAACCTCAATGCGGCCAAACGCGAAGCTTACCTGGCCAAGCTGAATGCAGTGGAGTTACCGGGTAAAGATTTCTTATCGGCCACCATAGAAGGCGAAGCCATCACCCGCTACATTAATTTACTCGAAGATTTGCAGTACAAAGAACTGTTTGAGAAAGATATAAACAAGTTAGCGCAGCTGCCTGCCACCGACGAAGGGTTGACTTTCCGGAACAGCTTGTTAGAGAAAGCCAGCGCCACTAAATGCCTGAATTGCCGGGAGCAGGTAAAAGTAGCGGTATTGGCTTTTAACAAACGGTACGAGGCTGCCAAGGCCGAAGAAGCAGGCCGGAAAACCGAAGAACTGCGGAAACTATCCGACCAGAAAGTGATGGAATTCCTGAAGAAAAAATATTGCATCGATAATAACCTTACCAGCAGCTACCCGCAGAAAGACCAAATGCCCGCTTTTATGGTTCGTTATAGCGAAAAAAACAACGAACTGGGTAAACAAACCGAGGAGTTGAATACGCTGCTGAAAGATGGTCCGCGCAATAATAATCTGGAAGGTATAACCGATTATAATAACCGCCTGGAGTTAACCATAAAACAAATAGAAACTGCCTTTAACGATATTTGTAATGCCGAGAAAACACTTTGCAGTTGTTATAGCGGCGAATTAACCGGGCAAAAATAAAAAATCAGCCATATTTTCTTTTCCCATTATTACTGCGGACTCAAGCCTTGCCAGATGAGCCTAGATTGATGATTTTATTAAGTCTTGCTCTGTTAAAGCAAAAAGCCCTGCTAAATAATTTTAGCAGGGCTCTCTATTGTTTAAAAAGATATTAAGCTAACTGGGCTTCTAATTTTTGAGCTAAAGCATTTTTAGGCACCGCACCTACTTGCTTATCTACCACCTGGCCATTTTTAAATACCAGCAGGGTTGGAATGCTGCGGATACCAAATTTAGCCGAAGTTTGTGGGTTGGCATCTACGTCTACTTTACCTACCACTACGCGGCCTTCGTAATCGCCGGCTAGTTCTTCTACTACCGGGCCTACCATGCGGCAAGGTCCGCACCACTCTGCCCAGAAATCTACTAAAACAGGTTTATCAGAATTTATTATTTGTTCGAAATTAGAATCGGTTATTTCGATTGCTTTATGTGTCATAACATTAATTTAATTAAAGGTTTGTTATATTATAAATAACTATCAACAGTATTCTTAAAAGACTTATACGTTAATGATTGTGTTTTACGATGCTTATTGGTGTTTTTTCTTTTAAAACATGCGCCAAACTGGCTAAGTTTTTAGATGCATCCGGGTCTTCTGCTTCTATATAGTTGTTCCAGCTCTCTACCTTTAAACGTTTCCGACCACCAAATTCGTTCGAAGTCAGCACATAATTACCTTTTTGCACCGTTAAGCCATCAATTACCCTATCGGGGCCGGAACGGCCATAAACCGATAAATACATGGTATCGGTAGCGCTAACCAAGGCCATCATAATACCCGGCGAAATAACCGATTCGGTAAAAGTAAAAAGTTTGCTCGTTTTATCATAACTCACGTGCGGGTCGGTGGCAGTTTTAGCTTCGCGCAACGAATAAACTTTTACCTGGCCCGTAACAATGGCCGCATCGGTTAATTGTTTGCCGGTTTTATCGAATAAGCTAAAAGAAATACCCTGACGCGAAAAGTTCTGCGCCCAAACTACCGTTGCACTCATTACCAACAGGGCCAAAAGCAGACCCATTTTCTTGCGATTTGTTTTTACTTTTTGTTTCACGTTAAAATAGATTTGATGATTCATACAAATAAGTAGCCAACCTTTTTTCTGCCATTCTGTCGGTAGTAAAGGTAGCAGGAGCAAAATAATACTGCGTTGTTTCCATTAGGCGTTTTTGAGTTTAGAAATTAATTAGCCAGAAACACCTTAATACCTAAACGCACAAAATTGCCTGTTTCGCATAATTCCATTTTGGTGCCAAAATAAAATTTTATTTTTTCTTTTAAAAAGCAAATTTACAGCTTTAGTAAGTTGCCGGGTAATGAGCAAAAATAAGAAGTTGTTGTTTGAGCATTATTGTGGCTGGAGTAAGTGAACCAGAATTGCGGGTAAAATACTTTGGTAGTGGTAATTACTAAATTTATTTTTTGCCCAACTTACGCTAATCTTCCCCGTTTAGGCTGGCCTATTTATTTCTGGGTTAACCTGAAATTTTAGCAACGACAGCTTTCTTTACTTTCGTAATTAGGGTTTATGTTGCAGCGCGGAGAATGCTTATAAATTAAATAACACGAAAATAATCATTCCGAAACCAAGCGCGCACAGCAAAAGTATGAGCATAATTTGCAGCCGATTGGCCCGGCTGCTACTACGCCCTGCGTTTTTAAAGACCATAGAACTTTGTCCGGATGCCCGGGGAGGCATGGTGGAATAGGGGTTTTGAGTAGCTTTACGTTGGGGTGCTCCCGTATTCGTTTTGTAATTGCCGGCAGCAGGGCCACTAGTCGAAGCTGACTTATTAAAAAAGAATTGGTATTTTAAATCGTAATTTTTACGTTTAGTTACATTCGACAAAACGTCGTAGGCTTCTTGGGTCTGTTTAAATTTTTCTTCAAAAAATTTATCGCCGCTGTTCTTATCCGGATGAAATTTAGTTGAAAGCTTACGATATGCTTTTTTTATTTCTTCTGCCGAGGCAGAGGGAGATATCCCTAAAATATCGTAGTAATTTTTCATTTATGTATGTATGGGTCAACCGCACAATTTCATAATTTAAGATAGGTTAAAATGAAATTATGCAATTAAAACTTAATATTAGCTATTCACAAGCAAATAAACGGGCTTTTAATTAAAAATTTTTGAGTTTCCGCCAATTTACTAAAAGCAGCAGTTGTAAATACCTATTTAAAATCAGGCAATTACAACAATTTACGTGCCCTAATACTATTCTCTTTTGCTTGCTGCTACAAACGTTTACGGATAAATACGTTAATTGCGTTGGAATAATACGATTCGGGTTTATTTTATTTTCACCTGGTGCTGCTAAGGCTGGTGTTTCCTGATTTAATCTAGGTAAACTTTGTAGGTTCCACCTTTAAGGACTATTTCCTGATAAGCTGGTTAAAATTATTTACTTGTAAAAGTGGTGCTGGCAATCTGCTGACTTTGGAACCGAATATTTCCGGTATTTTCTAACACGTTTGTGTTTGTAAACCAAAAAGATAAATCTAAATTTTATATAGAATTATTTCTGCTCCTTAGGCGCAAGCTTTGGCCGGGTCGAATGTTCAAACCGCAATATTTCAGGAAAAATGAATATTGTTAAGTGCTCAAGCCGAGACTTCTATAGTAAACTACTTTAAGTTTGGGCGCAGCGGTATACAGGAGTAGAAATACTGGCAGGTTTTCAACCTGCGCCAGTTGAAAACTGGCGGTTAAAAAAGCCACCAGTTACCGCTCCGCTCAAACTGGCGGCAGGTGGGGCAGTAGAAATTTGTGGTAATTACAAACTAGCATAAAAAAGCCACAATTTACAAACTTACGGCATGAGAGGAGAGTTGGGAAAAGCGGAAAGCACGGAAGTAACTTCCGCGCCATAGTGTGCTCTTTAATATCAGTATGCCTGGGCACAGGAGTTTGCGTATTTAATATATCATTACGGTAAATATCATGGTTAGCACCATGCCTGGCTAAAAAGCAATTATTAGCTTCTAAATGCTTAATTAACTTACCTCTTTTCAATTATGCTATCTCCAAAGGCTCCTCATATATTTTATTACCAGTATTAGTAAGTTCTTTATCTTTCATGTACATCAGATATTCTTTTAGAGCATCCAGAATATTAGCGCGCAGTTCTTCTTTCGTCTCGCCTTGACTTAGAACATCGGGAATCTCTTTAATCTGCCCAATATAACCGCCTTCTTCTACTTCCTCTATTATTAAAGTTAATGCAGCCATTTCTAATTTCTATTTATCTTAAATATAACGGATAAATATAATTACTGATTTTATAACCAGCAATTTGTCGCCGAATCAGGTGTTTTTTACTTGAGTGAAAGGAACTACTTTGGCATGCGTTACACTTCGCTAAACGTGTGCTATATAGAGGCTAAAAATCCAGCAATAACAATTAATAACTTATAAAAATAAAGACCGGAATTATTTAAATTCCGGTCTTTTCATAGCTTATTAAGAACAATTAAGCTTTTTTATAAGGGAATTTTTTAGAAACACTTCTCATCAGAGCGTTTGTTAAAGATTCGGTGCTGCTGCCTATGCTGCCAGAAGCCTGATAATCATATTTCCAGAGTAATTTACTATCCGCTTTATCGTGTAAAGTAACGGTAGCTGTAGTTTTATTCGTGCTACCCCACGCGCCAACCAATAAACCCAATGCAACAGCTGCTCCATCAGACATAGGTTTTGAAGTAATTAATTTACCTCCAATAACTGCATCAACACCTAAAAGCTTACAAGCTTCTTCTCTCGATAGCATTTTGATATCCTCATAAGTAGTTCCGGCCTGTAATAACAACGAATTGGTTTTATCAATATCCTGAAAAGAAACTGAATATTTATCTTTGCTCATTTCTTTTAACAAATAAGCATAAACACTATTTTGTACTGCAAAGCCAGTACTTTTCTGTTGCTCTATAAGATTCTCTCTGCTGACACCTTTTGGTAATCGCTTTGCATCTATCATCACCTCAAAAGGCAAGATAGCTACTGTTTTGTGCTGCGACTTCACTTCTTTGAAATCTGTAGCCGTGTAAATAGAAGGTCCGCAACTGCTTACTGAAATCATCAAAGCAAGCAAAAAAATGTAAATGTTTTTCATAAGGGTTTAGTTAGATTAATAAAAATTTTACGCTTGAAAGGTAAAAATTAATTGCACAGATGTCAATAGCTTTAATCAAATATTGTTAAAAATTAATATATATTATATGCTCACCCTCGGTCTGCCACCAGATAGACCAAACCGTTTCGAATTGCGACACCACAGATTAGGTAAAAGGGAGAAAAATGGTCGGTTAAGGGACAGACAGAGGAGAAAGATGTGCTTGAGTGCTCAAGCCGAGAATTTTATAGTAAACTACTTCAAGTTTGAGCGTAGCGGTAACTTGGAGTAGAAATGTTGGCAGGTTTTCAACCTGCGCCAGTTGAAAACTGGCTGTTATAAAAGCCACAAGTTACCGCTACGCTCAAGTTTACGGAATGTGGGGAAATTATTTACTTTACTGTATTGGTAATATCTATTTAATTAACCTTATTTAATGAATTGTGATATTAACTATAACCAAGCAAGAAAGTTAATGGAAGAGTCAGTAGTTTATCATTATACATCAGTTGATACCTTTTATAATATTTTATCAGGAGTAAAGGATAATAAAATCTGCCTTAGAGCAACTCATGCTCGTTTCATGAATGACCCGAAAGAATATGATTATGCGTTATCGATTATGAAAGAGTCGATGATAGAATATGAGATAAAGAATAATATCAATGATAAAAGAAAAAGTTCTTATCTTTTTGAAAAGGATAGTTTGTTCCCAAATCTTTCTGAACTTGGCGGTGAACCATATCTTTTATCCTTTTCAAAACATTCGGATGATTTATCTATGTGGAGAGCTTATGGCAAAGATGGAACAGGAATAAGTATTGGCTTTGATTCAGATATGCTAAACCAGTATGGAAAGGAAAATAGTAATACTCAATATTTATAGTGTGAGTATGAGCACGATAAAATCATCTCTGAACTAATTGCTTACTGGAATAAAGAGTACAAAAATTTTCAAATGAATGAAAATAATAATGGGACAGGTTTTAATGATGGTAATTTGTTTTTTTCAATACCCAAGTTATGTTTTAAAGCAAAATCTGAATCTTATATAATTGAGAGTGAGTGGAGATTATGTAAAAATGAATTTAATGAAGAGAATATTAAATTTAATGTTAAGGGGAATTTGATTGTGCCTTTTATTGAACATTATTTTGATAAGAATATTATTAAGGAAATTTTTATTGGTCCAAGTGCAAATAGTGAACAAGTAGAAAGAGCTTTAAAAATATTTCTAAGTAAATTCGGATATGAAAATCTATCCAAATCCATAAAAAGGTCTACAATTTCATATAGATCAGTATAGAACAGGGAATTGTTATAAACAACTTATTCTCCGCCGTGCCAGGTGTTTTTCACCTGACACTTATTGGCAGCAATAAAGTCTACAACAACTTACAAGTTCCAATCTCACTCTCTTTCACTTTCTGAATAAAGGTTTTTGGGTCGATGCGGTACTTGCGCGAAAACATTTCGATGGATAAACGTTCGGTCGGGTCATTCAGCATTAGTTCCAGTTTTTTAGGGCCGGGAGCGGCTTGGGCGGCCTCTTCAATGCGGTCAATCAGCAAATCGTTCAGGCTCCGGATGTCGATATCGACGCGGACGCCCTGGGCCATTTTGTCGGTGATATCGCCCAGCAACTGAATGTTAAGCGGTTTTAACTCCCACTGGTCTTCTGTTTTGTAACGGAGCTGCATTTTGCCTTTGATAAACACAAACATACCTTCTTTTAAGTAAGGCGAAAATTTCACGTAATCTTCCCCGAACAAAGCCATGTTAATAGTAGAGTCGTAATCTTCTAAAGTGAACAAAGCAAAGGGGTTGCCGTTTTTAGCCGAAGTTCGGATAACGATATTCGACAAGATACCCGCTACGTTGACATCTTTGTTTTTGTAATCAGCAACTTTTTCCAGCGAACAAGTGCAGTAAGAGTCAATCTCCAGGCTAAACTGGTCTAAAGGGTGACCGGAAATATAGAAACCTACTACTTCTTTTTCCCGGCGTAACTTTTCGGTAGGGGTCCAGGGTGCTACGTCCGGTACTTTGGGTAAGGGCGCGGCTACCGCGGCTCCGCCGCCAAATAAAGATTGCTGGGCGGCGCTGGCTTCGGCCTGGTGGTTGTTCCCAAACCGGACGGCTTTTTCAATGAGGTTCTGCGTTTCGCCTTCGGGTATTTCCAGGTACTGCGCGCGGTGGTATT
>Ga0210040_10007426_pt1 | contig 13267 bp, 8 predicted proteins | sample CryGeyCG12114_NA_FD_185462 | JGI IMG/M metagenome (GOLD analysis project Ga0210040, IMG submission 185462) | Groundwater microbial communities from aquifer - Crystal Geyser CG19_WC_8/21/14_NA (SPAdes) (version 2) | ecosystem: Environmental > Aquatic > Deep subsurface > Groundwater | place: USA... | reverse complement strand
TAGACGAGAACTTGCCGAATCCGAATGAATTAGCCATTAATTGGTTTGAATCAAAATTCAACAGTGCTTTCGAGCAAATGGAAGACCATTTTAGCAAATTCCGGATATCGGATGCGTTGATGACCGTGTACAAGCTGGTTTGGGATGATTTCTGTTCGTTGTATCTCGAAATGATAAAACCAGCTTACCAGCAGCCCATTGATAAACAGACTTTGGAAGCAACTACTGGTTTCCTGGAAAATATATTGAAAGTTTTGCACCCGTTTATGCCTTTTATTTCGGAAGAAATTTGGCAGGATATAGCGGAGCGGAGCGATAAAGATTATTTAATTATAGCTCCCTGGCCCAAATCGGCAGCCGTGGATACTATTTTACTCGAGCGGATGGAAAAAGCTATGAGTATAATTGCGGGTATCCGGAACGTACGTAATTCTAAAAATATTCCGCAAACCAAGGCTTTGCACCTGGCGGTTAAAACCCAGGAACAATCAGTTTTAAATCCATTTGTAGGTTTAATTCAGAAATTAGCAAATATAGCGGAATATACCTACGTGGACACGAACGTAGAAGGCGCCCTAAACTTTGTAATTGGCGGCAGCGAGTTTTTTATTCCGATAGAAGGAGCCGTAGATGTAGGGGCCGAACGCGAACGATTGGTGAAAGAATTGGAATACGCCCAAGGCTTTTTAAATGCCGTAGATAAAAAATTGAGCAACGAACGTTTTGTGAAAGGTGCACCAGCCCAGGTATTGGAAAAAGAGTGGCAGAAGAAAGCCGATGCCGAAGGGAAAATCAAAGCTTTGGAACAAAGTATTGCGGCAATCAGCTAAACCTAAATAGCGAATTTCTTTCAGAAAAAGAGATAATTAACTTTACTAACACCTGTAATGTAGCAAAAATAAAAAGGCGGAGAATTAATGTTCTCCGCCTTTACTTTTAATGATCAACGGAATCCGCAGGTCATCCGGATCTATTATTTTGTACCTGTTGTTTAGCTTACTACAATGTATAAGCATCTAAAACCTGCCAATTTATCTGGTCGGGTGCTTGTACCTCGTAGCGCAATACCATATAGCCACCCTGATGCCCGTCTTCAAAATAAGCCAAAGCGTAGCGTTCATTTAAAATCTGAATATCCCTTAATTTTTGTTCTCCCCCTAAAACACCTTTAGTAATTACTATTTCTTTCTGATTTGTAGTAAGGTTTTCTTTTAACTCGGCTTCGGGGTTTTGTAAACCTTTTTGCTGCAAACGGCTAATTTCAGCAGAACTAAGGCGGCCCAGAGAACTGGAACTAGGTGTTACTTTTTGGGTAGGAGCCAGGGGGATAGTCTTACTTGGAACTACCAATTTTTGCAGCCGGTAAATTTCCGTATCCCGGTCCAGTAAGCGGCGGTTGGCCAAGGCCAGTTCGGTTTGGGTAATGTTGTATTGCCGGTAAAAAACAATGGCCATAATTAAGGAAGCTCCACAGAAAATCAGAAATAAAACATTCTTCATAAATCCTTCGGTATAAAATTAGCTTACATTTAGATGTATATTCTACACGAAGTAAATAGAAGGCAACGTATATTCCCGGATTCATACCAAAAATATTTAACTGCAGCAAAAGGCTACCACAACCAATCCGGGCAAATGGTTTTATTTTTATTCATTAATTTTATGTTCAGCACCACCTCGTGGCTACCTTGGCTAAACTGGTTTAATTCGGAAGTTGTAACGTCGTACGCGTAACCAAAGCCCATTTTGGAGTTTATGTTAAAGCCGGCTATAGCGGTAAAAGCATCGTCTTTCCGGTACGTGCCGCCTACAAAAAAGCGGTCGTTGTAAATAGCTTTCAGGTTGATATCGGTGGCGGCGGGGCTGGGTTGCGCTAGTTTGGTCAGAAAAGAAGGTACCAGCGATAGAAAAGGAGAAAGTTTAACGCGAAAACCTCCTGATACATAATAATGCGGCTGTAAGGTGTTTTGAGCAGTTACACTAGCATCGTTTATAAAGTTACGTTTTTGCGAAGTAAACTGGGCCGCCGATATCCCGCCAAAAAAGCTTTTGGAATACACCCACATTCCCAAACCTAAATCTACTTGTAAGTTTTTTATGGCTTCACTGGCCAGCGCCGGATCGGATGCATTATCCATGTTTAAATTTTGGGTATTAATGCTGTAATTTAATAAACCAGCGGAAGCGCCACCCGCTAATTTTACGGTACGGGAAACTGGTAAATGATACGCGTAGGTTAGGTTGAGTCCGGTGCGGGTAATGGCCCCGCTTTTATCAGCCTCAGCCAGAAACCCCAGTCCATGATGCGGTTTTATTTTGTGCGTCTTACTATTATTGTCCCTGGTTACAATGGTTTTTACCTTGCGCCCGTTGCGCAGCCGAAAGTTAACTTCGGTATTAATATTTTTTTTATTGATGGGCATGTGAGCACTAAAATACAAGGTACGGGGTGCGCCTTCTATGCCAATCCATTGATTGCGGAAACCCAAACGCACATCGGTATAATCTTCGATGCCCGTAATAGCCGGATTTTGGAGGTAGTTATTAAGGGCAAATAAGCTGTATTGAGCTCGTTGCTGCGCCATAATAAAACCAGAAGATAAAATAAATGCCAGGGTAAAAAGTACGCGCATAAGCAAATTTTGTAATTATGAAAACTTTCGTCTATTCGTATGGAATTACCGGATTAAAGTAATGTTCCCGGATAGGGGCTTCTCGTCTTTATTAAGTTTGATTATAAAATAATAAGCTGCCACCGGCATGGGCTGCCCATTAAAAGTGCCATCCCAGGGAGTACTATAGCCTATGGAAGTAAAAATTTTATTTCCCCACCGGTTAAAGATTTCAATTTCGGCCTCCGGATAATGTTCAATGTGCTTAATAACCCACGTGTCATTGGCGCCGTCACCGTTCGGCGTAATGCCATTCGCCGGAATAATGCGGGGAATTACCGTTACCGTAATCTCATCGGTCGAAGTACAGCCCTCTGGAGTTTCCACAATAACGCGGTAAGTAGTAGTTTCCTGCGGCGACGCTATCGGATTAGTCACATCGGCATTGTTTAAGCTACTCGCCGGGGTCCAGGTATATTTAGATCCGCCGGAAGCTTTTAAACCTATTTTGTTGCCTTTGATAATAGTTACATCTTCCCCCGCATCGGCTACTGTATTATAGGTAGTTACCTGTACCGGTACCCGGGCACTAACACAACCTGCCCGCTGGCTCTCTACATAATAGGTAGCTTTTTCCATTATGGGTGGCGTGATATAAGTAGGACCAGTAAGCACCGGAACACCACCGGTAGCCTCCGTGTACCAGGCAAAATCCACGTTGGTACCCGATGCCGTCAGGGTTGCCGGCGAACCCACACAGGTAATAGCATCGGCCGTAGTTGGCACCGGTGGAAGAGGATTTACCTGAACTTTTATACTGTTGCTGACTACTTGCTGACAGGGTGCCGCATAAACGGTACGGCGGTAATAAGTAGTAGCTGTAAGAGCTGGCGGGGTATAAGCCGCCTCACTATTTTTGCCGGGAGCGGGGCCAAAAGATTCCGGCTTATCTTCCCTGCTCATTTCCCACAAATAAGTATAAGCGCCGCTACTGCCTTTAGGATCACTGCCGGTAATAGTTTCGGGAATAACCCCGGCACAAACTGTTTGGTCCAGGGTTAATATATTTTGGGTAATGGGCAAAAGTACCTTTATCAAAATTGGGTCGCTTTCGCTGGCGAGGCACGGATTCGAATAAATTACCCGGCGGTACCAGGTAGACTGCGTCAGCGCTGGGGGCGAAAAATCTTTTAGATTACTTACTCCGGGTGCGGTGGTATAAACAATCCCATCTAAGCTCATTTCCCATTCGTACGTAAAATTATCATTGCCTCCGGTATGCGTAGTGCCGCTTAAAACAGCTGGTTTAGTTCCGGTACAAATGGTTTGAGCCGCGGAGATAATATTATTTTCGATAGTTTTATCAACAGTAATTTTTACGGCCCGGGAAATATCTTTGCAACCACCCGAAATGATGGTGCGCCGGAACCAAGTATCCCGGGTAACATCGCGCGGTTGATAATCTTTCAGGTCATTAATATTGGGGGCCGGTTCAAAACCTCCAGAACCACTTTGGAAACTAATCTCCCATAAATACTTAATCGTGTTATTGCCGCCCGTGGCGTTAGTACCAATTAAGGGAGCGGCAGTGGTGCCAATGCAAATTCGCTGGGCGGTACCAATCGTGTTTTCAGTTACGCCTGGGGTTACACTTATCCGGACCGCCGGACTGACACTTTCGGCGCAGTTACCCGAAATAACCCGCCTCCGGAACCAGGTCGGATCTTTTATTTCACCTGGTTGGTAATCCCGGAGATTGTTGGGATTAGTACCGGTAACTGCTTTAAATATATTATTATCAGTGCTGCTTTCCCAGATATACATGTACTGGCCATTTCCTCCTTTGGGATCACTGCCGGTCAGTAATTCGGGAGTAGACCGAGCGCACAAATCCTGGGATTCGAAAATCAAATTATTGGTGATTGGTTGGCTAACAGTTACTTTAATAATCTCGGATATATTATCGCATTCCCCGGATCGAAGGATACGCCGAAACCAAGTATCTTCCGGCAGCACGCCGGGATTATAATTGGCAGCATCCGCAGTACCGGTAGCCATTCTAAAATCATCATCTTTGGTGTGGCTTTGCCAGATAATGCTGGTACCTGTCGGAGGCACTGTTCCTGTAATTAATTCTACTGGCGTATCGCTGCAATAAGATGTTTGACCTAAGGTTATGGTATTAATACCCGTATAATTAACTTTTATGGTTTGCGTGGCCGAAACCGAATTTCCACACTCGTTGGTGGCGATTATTTTTACTGTGTAAGTTGCGTTGGAGGTAAATTGTATGACCGGATATTTACTGGCTGCGGTGGTGCTACTGGTAAAACTATAAGTGCCACCTTCTACTTCCCACAGGTACGCACTGATAGCACTATTATATTCTTGGTAAGTGGGCACGTGTTTAGCATTTGCAGAACCAAAAGTTAGCGTAGGAGGCTCGTTACCACAATAGTTCTGTGTGGCTGGTAATGTAACCGTTGGTATGTCTTTTATAACTATCTTTTGCGAGCTTGTGTCGTTTTTACAATCATTATAAGTACTAAGTCTTAGATGATAAGAGCCCGGCTTTGTAAAAATAAATATTGGTTCTTTATCGGTAAGTGTGTGGTCCGGAGCTAACTGATAATTAGTACTCGGGTAAACAGACCAAGTATACCCGGAAATATTGCCCGAAGAAAGATTAGTTGTTCTAACAGTGGCATCAATACAAGCATTAGCTGGATTAATAGTGGTAGTGAAAGCGCCTTTTGGGGGGGGGATTACGTCAATAGGTATCTCTATAACTGAAGAGGGGGTACAACTGTTATCAGCTTTTAAAGTAACAATATAACGGCCAGGAGCCTTGTAAGTATGTCTGCCTTCAGTACTTTCTCCAGAATCATCGCCAAAATCCCAGGTGTACGTAGTTTTACTATTACATTCTGGATTTAAACCTGCTTTGGTAGTATTAATAAATACTGTTTCAATTCCAACACAAGCAGCCTCTCTTTCGAGTTTAAAACTTGCAATTGATTTTGTATAAACCCGAATACCCCCAACAGAAGCTTCAGTGGTACCGCATCCGTTTGCTGCTACAATTAAAAATCTGAAAGTATTAGCTGATAAACCGCTTTTATTACCACAAGAAGTTTTGGTGTATAAATGAGAAAGAGTAAGATTTGGAAGAGCCAGTAGTTGCTGGTGGGTGTAAGTTTCTTTGGGCGATCCATCGCCAAAATCAACCGTGTAAGTTGTGGTTGGGTGGTTACTAGCAAATCCTTCAATCGGAAAATCAATGTTTAAACGATCACAAGCAATTGTATTGCCATTGCCACGTACAGTTATAGCCGGGTTTGAGATATTGTATACATTAAATTCTTTGGTAACACTGCATCCGTTAGTACTTACTAAAGTATATGTTAGAGTTCTTGCTCCAACTGGATAAGGATGACTTATATTTACAGGAGCAGCATTGCTTTTATAAATAGCCGACCCATCGCCCCAATCAATTTCATACGATTTTATTTGCCCTACTTCTGTTCTAGAATCATCAGAAACTATTAAATTAAAAGTACCACCCCCACAATTGCGAAAATTATTGGTGTTGGTTAAATTTATTACGGGTCCGGGTTTTACAGTTACAATTTGCGGCTGGCTAGTTCTATCACATTCAATATTGTTTGTAGCGGTCACAGTTACGCTAAAATCCTGTCCTGCCAGATTCTGAGAGTAAAAAAGGTGTGATACGGATGTTCCGCTTGCAATTAAGTCGTCACCAAAATCCCAAGTATAAGTTAAGCCAGCTACCGGGTCGCTCACGTTAAAGTTAATTCGTGTACCACTGCATTGTGCCGTTGCGGGAAAAAAAGTAAATTCTGGTTTTGCTGGTAAGCTACCTTCAGTAACATTTACTTCTTCTGAAAAAGCAAAAGTACACGCCGAAGGTGTGGCAGTACTACTTACTTTAACTTTATATCTTCCTGCAACAGAAGCTCTATAAGTTGCTCCTCTTTGGCCGGATAACTCTATATCATCGCGATACCATTGGTAGCTAAGTTTTGTACCAGTATTTGCGGTTAAGAGAACAGAACCACCTGGGCAAAAGCTTGCTTCCTGCGTTGGCAAGATGGTAGCTATGCAATCAGCTGCTACACTCTTTTGTAGGAAGAAGCAAAAAAAAGTAGTTATGAAAACTATTAGATTAGTTTTTCGCAAAAGCATGTAGTGGAAATATGTAAAATTTTAATCTATGTAATTAGTTAAGTAAATTGTTAATTATTCCAGGCGGCATAGGTTAGGATATACTCGTAATTATTTTAGAGGTTATTGGGTTTATTTTGCTAATTAGTTTTAGTAAACTTTAATAGGGTAAATTATTAACACATTATTAAATCTTAAACTATAATAAAAAAGGTATTTTATTATTTAGATATTTGAAATTAGTAAATAAAATAATTATAAAGTCAATTGTATATAATTAATAATTAATAATTTGGCATTTTCTTTTAATAATTATATTTTAAATTTATGAATCAATAATACATTTTTTTGAATATTAGAATTTTGCTTAAAATTACCAAGTAGTGTATAAGTTGGAATAGGTGATTAATTAAGTGAGATATGCGCTCTAAATAAGTGGAGTTATATTTAATGAGCAGAAAGAGTTTTGAAGTCTTAAGCAACCGTTTGCAGGATATTATGAAATGCTTATAGCTGGTATTGCCCGACGTGATTTCTAAAGCAACTTAACTTATAATTCTTACTGTTAATTAAAAAAAATACAAGTTGCTATACAGGTACGAGGTAATTAAAATAGTAAGCTATTTAGCAAGAGAGCCTATTCACACTAGTGAATAGGCTCTCTTGCTTTTACAATTTTTTAATTCTTGATTTAACTATAAGCTTAAGTTATAGGTATATTTTTAAATTGATGTATTGCTATCAAATCCTTCGAGGTAATCGGCTACCCGCTTTACAAACATACCGCCCAGGGAACCATCTACTACGCGGTGGTCGTAGGAATGCGATAAAAACATAAAATGCCGGATACCAATCAAGTCGCCTTCGGGGGTTTCGATAACGGCTGGTTTTTTCTTGATTGCTCCTAAAGCCATAATAGCTACTTGAGGCTGATTGATAATGGGCGTACCCATTACATTGCCAAAAGAACCAACATTCGAGATGGTGTAGGTACCATCCGATAAATCGTCCGGTGTTAACTTATTGATACGCGCCCGATTGGCCAGGTCATTTACTTTTTTGGTTAAGCCATTCAGGTTCATCTGGTCGGCATTTTTAATTACTGGTACAATTAAATTACCACTAGGTAATGCCACGGCCATGCCAATATTTATATTCCGCTTTTTAATAATAGTATCGCCTTCTACCGAAACATTAATCAGGGGGAAATCCCGGATGGCTTTGGCAACGGCTTCCAGAAATAAGGGCGTAAACGTCAGGTTTTCGCCTTCCCGTTTTTTATAAGCATCTTTGGTTTTATTCCGCCAGTTCACCATATTGGTAACATCGGCTTCCACAAAAGATGTAACGTGCGGCGAAATCCGCTTACTGTCCACCATGCGTTGGGCAATCATTTTGCGCATGCGGTCCATTTCTATTATTTCGTTCGCACCGCTAACCGAAACAGTAGCAGGATTAACCGCCGAAGCTGTTTTTGCCGTAGCTGGAGTCGGCGACGGAACAGTTGCCGGTGCAGCCTCAGAAACAACAGGAGGGCTGGTTACCAGATCACTTGCGGAAGAATTTGGAGCAGTATGGCGATTTTCCAGGTAAGAGAAAATATCTTTTTTGGTAACCCGACCTTCCAGCCCGGTACCTGGCACCCGATCTAATTCCGCCATTAATATTCCTTCCTGGCGGGCAATATTCATGACCAGCGGCGAGTAAAACCGGCCTTCCGAAATTGTGGTGGTGGAACTTGTCTGGGTTACTACCGGTGCTTGGGGCACTGCTGCATTGGCGGGCGTAGGTGGAACGTTAATTGGCTCGGGAGCTTTCTCGGTGGTGGTTTGGTTAACTCCAGTAGCCGGGTTAGCAGCATTCTCGCCCCCATCTGCTTCCGTATCAATCAAGGCAATTGCTTTACCTACCGCTACCACTTCACCTTCCTGGGCTAATATTTCGCGTAAAACGCCAGCTTGGGCAGCAGGTATTTCGGTATCTACCTTATCCGTGGCTACTTCCAGCACCGATTCTTCTTCTTCAATGCGGTCGCCAACATTCTTCAGCCATTTTAAAACGGTACCTTCAATAATACTTTCACCCATCTTGGGCATCAACATTTCAACAAGAGCCATATGGTAAAATTGGGTTATGAGCGATTTAGGTATAAGGGCGCGTACGGCAATTAGTTCGATATATTATTCTTCAAAATTAAAACTACTAAGTAAGTGGACAAATATAAATTTACTTCTAAGCTGATTTATAATCTATCTTATCCAAATCTAAAACAAACTAACTTCAGTTAAATCTCGCTACTTATGTCCGAACTATTCTGAGTAAAAGCCTGCCGTCCGGAAGCATCTTATTTTATAAAGATTAGCCAAAGGTATAAAATTTTATAAAAACCTACCTACGCATGGTTTAGTTGCTGGCGTAATAAATTCAGAATGGCATACGTAGTATACTCAATATTAAGCAGCCGGTCTTTGTTATAGGAGAGTTGCCGGGCTATGGTTTTCTCTGCATCAGCGTAAGCTATCCAAATAGTGCCTACTGGTTTATCCGGGGTGCCGCCTCCCGGGCCGGCAATACCGCTGGTAGCTAAACCAATATCTGTATTTAGCAGTTTACGCACATTAGCGGCCATTTGACTTACAACAACTTCGCTTACGGCGCCGTGCTGGCTTAAATCATCCGGCGTAATGCCCAACTGGTTTATTTTTATATTATTATGATAAGCCAGAATACTGCCCATAAAATATTCCGATGAACCGGCAATACTGGTTAGTTTATGCGCCAAGTGACCACCCGTACAACTTTCGGCAGTAGATATGGTTAGTCCTTTTTCTTTTAACAAATTTCCCATAGCGGCTTCAATGGGTATTTCGCCAATAGCAAAAATATATTCCGGAATAAGTTCTTGCAATTTATTGGTTTCTGTATTTAACTGCTCCTCCAGGTTATCCTGCCTATTTGAGAAGCCGGTAATTCGAAGCCGGACCCCATTTAAGTTTGGTAAATAGGCCAACTTTAAGTTATCGGGTAAATTATCTTCCCAGGCGGCTATTTTATCCGCCAGAAAAGATTCGCCTAAGCCAATGGTTTGAATAACCCGGTGTTGGATTTGCTGGCCTTGAAATTTCTCTTTTAGTTGGGGTAAAACAGTATCCGACATAATCCGCTTCATTTCGAAGGGAACACCCGGCAAAGATATATAAATAACCTCTTCTTCTTCAAACCACATACCGGGTGCCGTACCCAACGGGTTTTCAATAGGCGTGCAAGTAGCAGGTAACATAGCCTGCTGCCGGTTTAATTCGGTTACTTCCCGGTCGTACCTTTTAAATAAATGGGCAATGTGCAGGAGCGAAGGTTCGTGTAAAACCAGTTCCGTATTAAAATACCGGCACAAGGTTTGTTTGGTTAAATCATCTTTAGTTGGACCTAAACCTCCGGTAATAATAATAACGGCAACTTCTTTTTTTACCTGATTTAAAGTCTGAATAATGTGTTCCGGATTATCCGAAATTGATGTAATTTGCCGGACTTTCAAACCAATCTGGGTTAATTCGGTGCCGAGCCAGGCCGAATTGGTGTCTATAATTTGTCCGTAAAGAATTTCGTCTCCAATGGTAATTACATCTGCTAACTGAATATTCATTTTTTGGTCTGATTTATGCAAAAGAAGTAAATAATAATTTTTAAGTATATACAATAACTTTATGAGAAACTATCTCCTGCCTGCTTTATTCTTTGTTGCTTTGAGCTATACCGCTTGTACTTCCGCCCAAATAGGAACTGTTTCGCAGGGCGTGAACGATGCCATTAATGCTAACCGGCCGCTTACCGAAACCGAAGTAGCCAGTGGCTTAAAAGAAGCCTTATCCGTAGGCATCAGCAAAGGCGCTACTACGGCTGCCCAAACCGATGGTTATTATAAGAACTCATTAATCCGTATTCCATTTCCGTCCGAAGTTAAAAAGGTTGAAACTTCTTTACGGACAATTGGTATGGGAAGTCTGGTTGATAATTTTGTGCTATCCTTAAACCGGGCCGCCGAAGATGCTGCTACCAGTGCAAAGCCGATTTTTATCAGTGCGATCAAACAGCTTACCATAAAAGATGTCTGGGGTATTTTAACCGGCGGCAAAGATGCCGCGACCCAATATTTAAAAAGAACGACTAGCGATCAACTGTTAGTTGCTTTTACTCCTAAAATTCAGACTTCGCTGGATAAAACCAATGCCACTAAATATTATTCCGATGTGATGGAAAGATACAATACCTTGCCTTTGGTGCAAAAAGTTAATCCGGATTTAACCGGTTATGCTACCCAAAAAGCCATGGACGGATTATTTTTGCTGGTTGCGCAGGAAGAAGCCAATATCCGGGAAAATCCCATTGCCCGTACTACTCAGTTACTCAAACGGGTCTTCTCAAAACAATAAAAGTAAACCAAAATAGCTTAAGTCTTTGAGATAACATTTAGTAATAAGATTTAAAGTTCTATTTATTCTGCCAGGTTTGCCTACTTATAGGCAAACCTTTTTTATTTTGGAGCCGGATGAAAATCAGAAATGCGAATGGCTTCTTCACAAAAGCTGTACTCCTGGGGCACGTTGGAAGATACTAGTACCAGCCGGTTTTTGCGGTTTTGCTGCACGTTTTCCAAATACCAGTTCACACCCTCTTCATCCAGATTGGTCGTGGGCTCGTCCAGCAGCAGGAGGGGGGCATCCGTATAAATAGCCAAACCCAATTTAAGCCGTTGCTTCATGCCCGAAGAAAAATCTTTCACAAATTTATGCCGGGATTTCTCTAAATATAATTTTTGTATGAGTTCTTCCGGCGATTTAACCACCAGAGTTTTAAATCGGGCGTGGTACCGGATTAATTCCAGCAGCGTAAATTCTTCAATGAGTTCCAGATAAGGAGCGGTATAAGCCAAGTAACGAAACAGGCTTTCGGTAGGTATGCTTTTCCCCTGATAATGGTACTGAATGGTTCCTTCGTTCGGTGATAAATATCCCGAAATAATATTAACCAAAGTAGATTTGCCGGACCCATTATGTCCCAGAATAGCGTAAGCTTTATTTGCCCCAAATTCGTAGTTCAGGTTTCGGAAAATCCATTCGTAATGATACCGTTTGCCTAATGCGGCAACCTTAATCTGCATCTTTAGCCGAGTAGCCTTTAATGACGCCGCGTTCTGAGGTTCGGAAAAAATTCAAAATATCGTCCCGCTCGGCGCTGGGTGCCATTACTAATTCTATTTTATCCAGGGCGGCGGTATAATTTAGGCCACTTAAAAACAGCGTGCGGTATATTTCCTGTATTTCCGCAATTTTTTCGTTTGAAAAACCCCGGCGGCGTAAACCGATAGAATTTACCCCGGCATAAGCCAGCGGCTCGCGAGCAGCTTTTACAAACGGCGGTATATCTTTCCGGACCAGCGTGCCGCCGGAAACCATTACGTGCGCTCCTATTTTTACAAATTGCTGAACGGCCGTAGTACCACCAATAAATACGTGGTCCTGTACTTCTATGTGGCCGGCCAATTGTACGGCATTGGCTATAATTACATTATCCCCAATTATGCAATCGTGGGCAATATGTACATAGGCCATTACCAAACAGTTATTACCTATTTTGGTGTTATTCTTATCTAAAGCAGTTCCCCGGTTAATGGTTACACATTCTCGGATAACAGAATTATCGCCAATGGTAACGGTAGAAGGTTCGCCTTTGTACTTTAAATCCTGGGGAGCAGCGGAAATAACGGCACCGGGGTATATTTTGCAATTTTTGCCAATCCGGGCACCTTCCATAATGGTTACATTGGGACCAATCCAGGTGCCTTCTGCAATTTCAACATTTTTGTAAATAGTGGTAAAAGGTTCAATAACTACATTCTGGGCAATTTTGGCTTCCGGATGGATATAAGCTAAGGGTTGATTCATTTCTAAGAATTAAGAATTAAGGACTATGAATTATGAATTGTTTTTTGAAAAATGCTAAAAATATATCTAGCATAATCTCAAAAAGCAACAGGTAAATGTCTGCTATGAAAAGAAAAGAGCTAAAGAAGTCTATTACTTAAATTCATAATTCATAATTTCTAATTCATAATTTGTTTTATACATTGTCTTTGCGTACAATACTGGCGGACATTTCGGCTTCCATTACTACTTTACCGTTTACAAAAGCCTGGCCCTGCATTTTGGCAATACCTCTTTTTATAGGTGCCAGTAACCAGCATTTAAATATAATAGTATCGCCCGGTATTACCTTGCGCCGGAACCGGCATTTATCCACACCCAGGAAGTAGGTCCAATAATTTTCCGGATCCGGCACCGTACTTAGTACCAAAATACCACCGGTTTGCGCCATCGATTCGATCTGGTAAACACCCGGATAAACCGGATTGCCTGGAAAATGCCCCTGAAACTGTGACTCATTCATGCTAACGTTCTTAACTCCGATAACCG
>Ga0210040_10007425_pt1 | contig 13268 bp, 7 predicted proteins | sample CryGeyCG12114_NA_FD_185462 | JGI IMG/M metagenome (GOLD analysis project Ga0210040, IMG submission 185462) | Groundwater microbial communities from aquifer - Crystal Geyser CG19_WC_8/21/14_NA (SPAdes) (version 2) | ecosystem: Environmental > Aquatic > Deep subsurface > Groundwater | place: USA... | reverse complement strand
GATTAGGATAACTCTACCGCTTAGGCTCTAAGGCACCTATAAATCAATAGTCTACAAGTTTAACCACATGCTGATGTAGCAACGCCTGATCGAAATGACGTTGTCGAACGTCAGCTGTATGGAATCATGCATGGTGGCGACCTTAGACTTCCAACGTTGGCGAGGTGGCTGATTGACCGATCAACTCACGAAACGGTGGGCGGCCCGTGTCGATGGTAGCCACCCGCGCTGGGTCTCGTAGCCTGATAGGCGCTGAAGCGTGAGAACCGAAGATTCAGTCTGGCTCGCTCCGTGTTTCTGGAAGGCGACTTCTCAACAACTGTAAAGTGGGAGTTGTAGGTGCCATCCTCCAAGACACTGACTGGAGAAGTTCTGCCATCGACAAGATCATATTCATGTGAGTTAAAACTGATCTTGTCGTTGTCGGCCGACGCTGTTGGCGGCATTTTGAGACTTGCTTGGTGAGTGGAATCTGCGCAAGGCGGGATGTTTCAACTAAGCATGCGATACCTTTGACTCTTGATTGATTAGTAAAGACGGTTATCCTCCAGCTTCATTTGGGAAGTGCATGGCAAGCCATGAACCATGCTGCACGGACATCCCATGCCGTAGGTTAGTCTCAACTCAACTGTCCTAGTGTCGACATGACAACGCTGTCACTCCTCACATTGCCTCTCTATCGAGCAAGGCTGTGGCGGCAAATGTAGCATAGGGAGTAATCATTAGCTGCCTTGGACCCCGCGATGCAAGTACCCCAGGCATGACACTCAGATACCCACGCCGAACAGGGCTGCTTTCTAGTCCCATGACCGCTTTCAGACTTCCTTACTGGACTTGAGCTGGCCAATACCGAAAGCGCGGATGAACGGTGCTTGTGCATGATTCGGCAAGAAGTGATAGCATCTGCTAGCAACTCGCAAAGGTTCTGCAAGAGTTGCGTTGACCTGTACAGGACACCAGCATCGGGTTGCATAGAAACGCTAATTCATGCGTGCTTACTAAGCTGAGAAAAGATCGTCGTGCGCTCGCGGCTCACCTAGCCTAAGCACCGACCAGCTTCCAGCTCACCCGACGTAAGCGTGAACTCACTCGAGCCATGCACTTGCTTACCCTGCTCTCCCCTACCTAACGCCACACGTATCAAAGCTGAAATCGAGCCATAACTTATTTGATAACAATTATTCTGCCGTCGGGCCCTTTTTCGCATGTGGCTTGTCGTCTTGACAGCGCATCACCGGGAGACTCCACCTAGACAGACGCCAATCCTCAACAGGTCTAGCGGCCTGTATGGCCGCGCGCTGCCATCGCTGTCTCACACACCTCCACCCTCCGCTGTCTTCGGGCAGCGATCAGACAGCTTGATGTGCGATCATGCGGCACTGGGTTTGAAAAGCAGTGAAGAAATATCGTGCCCATGGCAGACGCCACAGCAGAGCAGCATCTCGAGGTTGACGAGGTAGGCATGACGACTCTGTCTAACAGGCCGTATCTATGTCACCGTTGACACGTAGCGAAGGCTAATACTTGCACCGGTAGGACATTAACGACGACAGAGATTCCGCAATTGGTAGTGAAGGGTATGAGTCCGGCGTCAGCGACATGGCGGGATAGCTGAGCGGCTGATCAGGGCATCGGACACCACCTCTTTACAGTCTTGGATCACAGATTACCGTGAAGAGAATGGTCGGACTTATCACGCTTTCAGAGATGGGGCGTACTTGTCGGTTTTCCAATCGTATATCAGAAGCCAATGCTGAACGAACAACAGTCAACCGAACGATGAGGTGGCCCAGGACACGCTAGGTTGGTTTGCCCCCATTGTTGCAACCGCTCCTGCCGTGCCCACGCCATAAGAGCCGGAAACAGTGCCGCCACGCTAATGTCCCAATTCAGACATCTCACATCACCTGTTCCTCAAGACGTTCCACAACAGATTGTTTCTGGCTCCATTGCCCCAGCAGGTGAACAAGGGTAGGCAGAATTGGCCCTAAGATGTGGCCTAAGCACCTGATCTTTTGACTATAGTCCTCGACATCGGCACCGGCACCGGCATATGGGCCATCGATTTCGCTGATGAGCACCCCGAAGCCGAGGTCATTGGCACCGACCTCTCTCCCATCCAGCGTAAGCTCCTCTCACGTAGCAGCGATCACCAATCTCTAACCGTTTAGCACAATGGACGCCGCCCAATTGCCACTTTGAAATCGACGACGCCGACCAGTCTCACTGGACCTTCGGCTCCTCCACCATCGACTTCGTCCACGTCCGCTCCCTCTTTGGCTGCATCACCTCCTGGCCCGCCTTCTACGCCGAATGCTACCGAATCCTCAAGCCTGGTGGATGGATCGAGCAAGCCGAGTTCTCGCCCGGTTTCTATTCTGACGACGACACTGTCACGGACGCGCACATCATGGGCGACTGGATCAAGCATGGCAAGAAGTGCTTCGAGATCATGGGCAAGGAGATCATGGTGTTTGAGAAGATGAAGTCTCAGATCGAGGAGGCCGGATTCGTGGACGTCGAGGAGCGCAAGTACAAGTGGCCAATAGGCACTTGGCCTAAGGACCCGAGAATGAAGGAAATCGGTACATGGACGCGCGCACATCTAAACGCTGGTCTTGAAGGTTGGACGCTCAGAGGCCTGACAGGGCTGATGGGCTGGTCGAGAGAGGAAGTGTTGGCCTATTGCGCAGGGATGCGTGCGGACATGCGGAACCCGAAGCTGCACGGCATTCACGAGATGAGGGTTGTGTTCGCGAGAAAGCCCGCTGCCGATTAAAGCGTCTGGAGCTTGTGACAGGCCGGTAGAAGTCGTCGTTGCCGTTAGTGGAGCGCGAGAAACCAGCTTCACCAACAGCAGAGATTCAGAAGGCCTCGACGTAATTTAGACCATTTAGCCTCTTCTACATCATTGTCCTCCGCTGGAGACATGGTATCTATCCACAACCCACTGCACGCTCTCGCCTCGCCTACACCCTACCGCCAGCAACCCAGTCCACACCCCGGACCACCTTCTCGAGACATTCTCCAGTGACCTTCAGGTTAGGGAACCAATGAAAATAGTGCGGGAGCCCTTCCCAGAAGTCCTCCCTTACCCCGCTCTTACTTTCCTCCTTCAACCGCAACGCCAGCACGCGCCCGTCGTCACGGCAAGGATCGTGTTCGGCGGTAACGATATACGTGCGTGGAAATTTGGGCAGGGCCGGGGCCAGGAGTGGGAAGTGCCGTGGGGAGGTCGCATCGGCGGAGAGGTGGAGAGGGTCGGTGGGGCGGACGAAGTTCTGGGAGGCGATGAGTAAGTAGTATTGGCGATAGCGAAGAGGGCAGAGGAATGCAAAGATGAGACTGCAGAGGGTAGGATGAGTGGGCAAGTCTTACAAGCATGACCTCCCTGGTTAGTATAGGAGCTGAGGTGGCTTTTTCGACATAGGAGGTATGTATGTCGTTGTGGGGTCCAGTGTAGGGCGGATCAACGGGGTGACAGAAGGGGAAGAGGGCGACGAGGCCGGTGATGGGCCGTGTGAAGAGCGCTGAGTCCTGGCTTTGCGCGTAGGCGAGTTGGATCTAAGGATTGAGGGTCAATAAGGATGGAACACTTAGGGATAAAGAAGGGGCGTTGGCTTCGTACTGCGAGCGAAGCTCCTGCGGAGCCTCCGGCGACGAGTAGGGCGGAGGAATTTGTCAGGGGCGGGGAGTGCGAGGCTGCCCAATTGACGGCGATAATGCCGGAGGAGATGATTTTTTCGAGATTGTACTGGGGAGCGAGTGGATAGTCGACGTTAATAACGACGGCGGGTGTACGAGCAGCGATGATCCGACAGTGCGCTTCCTCGCTACGGATATTGCCTGACTGCAGTCAGCCTGGAGGACGACTGGGCAGGGACGGCGGGTCGGTACCGGAAATGTATCCACCGCCATGGAAAAAGACAACCAGAGGTAGGTCGTCTCCTTTGTCGCTCGGGGCATAAATGCGGACTGGGATTGCGGGTGTGATATCCGTTGCTGGAATAGTTTCATCAACTGCTACTATTAGCTGGTAGTTCAGGGGCGGGCCGTGCCCGCCAGGTAGCAAGCGCGCCCGGACTCGGCCCTTGCAGTGCAGATGAAGGTTGCAACGGACCGCTAATAAGATTTACCTCGAGCTCAGGCCATTGTGTCGCTAACTGCTCGGCCATGCCATTGAATGTTGGTATATCAATGTCCGCATTGGCCGCGAGCTGCGGCCGCGAACCCAGGCCTCTCTCTAGCTGTGTGAGCGGGGTGAGCTACAAAGTGCCAGATGAGGGGCACGTAGACTAAGCGACTCACCTCCAGCCATTCTGGGTGGTAGACGTCTGTTGAATTTGCCATACTAGAGCCTTGAATACTGCCTAACGAGGGGCAGAGGAAACTGAATTGTAGCAAACGCGGCGTAACCTGGATAAGCGGTTAGTTTATCGTGCAAGCCAGGCGGCTTATAAGTGACTATCGGCGGAGCTGGGGCCGAAGCATCCCGATACACTGGCGAGCACGGGCAACCTGGCCTTAGCGCTGAGTGAGCAGGGCAAGTACAGCCACGGGGGATAATTATCCGGATTCCGTGCGTTCCTCACTAAAATTGTGCTTAACTACCTCTTATTATCTTAGTAATCCGGGTATTAATACCTATTGTAATTAAGATGTTAGGTACTAAATTAACTATTTTAACTATATCTATACTAGTCTTAACGAAGTAGGTAGAAGAATTAGGTATATAAAGCTAATTTTCTATTAGCCGAAATAGAAATTATGCTTCTAAGCACTCGTTTAGGAGAGGCTCTAAAGGTATATCTTTTCTTCGTATTCTAGCTAAATAGATATTAAAGATATAAAAAGACTTTCGCGTAGTAATATATAGAGAATTACCTATTCTACCTATATAGTATAGTAAGATATAGAATAACGCTTAAGTTATAGCTATAGGGCGAGTTGAAAAAGTATAATTTTAGTAAGGACCGTACGGAATCCCGATAATTATCCCCCGTAGCTGTACAGTCTCGTGCAATAAGTATCCGCGTTTAATGCTTTCCTTACTAAAAGTATAGATTTTTACCGGCTTTTATAACTATAACCTAGGTGTTAATACTATAATATTATTATATTAGCTTATAGACCGAGACCTAGAAATTATTTAAGAATAATCTTAGTATAATTATCTTAGTATTCGTAGGGAGACTTAGAGAGGGACTTATTTTATTAGGACAATTATGCTTAAAGCACTAATTAAGCACTAATTAAGCACTATTTTTAAAGTAATCGGTTTTAGTCGACTGTAATACGAATAGAAGACTAAATTAGAAGAAACTTACGCCTAGTAGTATATTCGAAATCGACTATTCTATCTATATATAGAGAGATTAATAGGTTATCCTCGCCGTTATTAAGGTATAAGAGGTAGTAGAAGTACGATTTTAGTAAGAAAAGCACTAAACGCGAATACTTATTATACAAGACTATACGAAAAGGCTAAGAAGATATATCGTTAGGTATAGGGGTTAATATAGTATTATAAATTAAGAGATATAATTAAACGACTAGCGGGTTACTCGTGTATTATAGTGTAGCTAACGTATATATAAGTAGGTTATACGAGGAAGCCTAGTACGTAGAGATAAGATAATAGAATTACGTAACTAGTAAGAGTAATTAGTACTAATTATACTAATTAAAGGTGATTAAGCTAATTAAGAAATTAGGACTTATAAGTATATAGATATAAGTCTTCTTTATATAGTTCTATAGTTTTATAGTTAACTTAAGTTATACTAGAACTCTATCTATATATAATTAATCTTACTATAACTTATCTATATTAGATCTAGCCTAGCTTACTTAAGTAGAATACGAGGTTCTACTCGTATTATTACTAGTTATATAAAGAACGACGCCTTATAATATTTTAACTACCTTCTTACTAAGCTCGATTATATATAAGTATAAGTATATTAAAAGCTATACTATCGCTAAGACCTTTATCTCTAGCGATAATAGGCCTTATTAATAAGTTTTAAACACTTAACTTTAAAAGTAAGATACCTACTACTAAGATAAGCGGTAAGCCTAGTAACTCCTTAGTTACTAACCTTACTCTACTAAGTACTATTAACGATAGTACTTAACTTAAGATTAAGAACTTAAAACTCTTTTAAGAGAATTAATTTAAATTTAAGAACTTCTTATTATAAGTATAAGTATATATTAAGTATAAAGGTATTACTAAGTATAAGAACTAGATTATATAAGCTAGTACTCTTCTTAAAGATAAACTTATCGAATAGTTTAAGATATACTTAAAAGACTACTTTAAGAAGAATAAAAAGAAACTTAAACCTTAAATTAACGAAATATTTAATAGAGGTATTAATAAGTTTATAGCTAAACTTTAAAAGCTTTATAGATATAAAAACGAGACTTAAAAGATTCTAAAGAAATTACGTTTACTTAAATAAATCGATTTAGTTATTAACTATATTATAGAATTCTAGCGGCTTAGTAATAAGCTAGAATATAATAATATAAATCTATAGACTATAGTCTTTTATTTAACGATCTACTACTTTATAACGAACGTATCTAGGTATTAAATAATCTTAAACTTTAACTTATAATACTATACTAATATTATAATTCTTAAGTCTTTAGATATATAAGGATTGTAGCTACTTATAAGATACTAATAAGAGATTACTAGTAGCCTAGCTACTACTTAAATATTAAACGATATATAAAGAATTACTATACTTATAAGTAGACGAAAGCTTTTTAAGATATAAAGTTAAAAGGCCTCTACTAGCTAAAGGCGCCTTATAAGGCTTAGGAAGATATAGTTATAGACTTTATCGTCGATCTCTTCTCTTTAAAGCTAGATAATACAACGTATTATAATATACTTATAGTAATTAATAGGCTAACTAAGATACGTTACTATATCCCTACGAATAAAATAAATACAATAGCGATAGCTAAGATATTTTATAAATATATCTTTCGAATCTATAGCCTACTAAAGACGGTAGTATTAGATTAAGAATCGTAGTTCGTCTTTATATTTCTTAAGCGATTATATAAACGTTTAGATATTAAGCCTTAACTATCTACCGCGTATTACTCGTAGACGGATAAATAGTTAGAGAACTCGAACTAAATAATAAAATAGTACCTTCGAGTATATATTAACTACTTATAAAAAGACTAGGCTAAATAGTTACCTACTATAAAATTCGTAGCTAATAATTATACCTTTAAAACTACGAAAGTATCCTTCTTTATAGCGAACTATAGATTTTACTCTAGAATAGGCTTTAAACTAGTAAAAGAAGTAATTCTTATAGAACTCGCTAAGCTTAACGTATAATAGGCCGATACTTTTATTAACTAAATAAAAGATTTATATTCTTAACTTTAAGACGAGATAATTCTCGCGTAAGTATACTACGTAGCGTAATTAAGTCGGCCTATAATAACCCTTTAATAAGGAGATAAGGTATAGTTAGATATACGTAACTTACGAATAATTAGACTATTAAAGAAGCTAGATAATAAGAATCTTAAATCGTTCGAAGTTCTAGACTAAATTAACCCTTAAGTTTATCGTCTTAAGTTACCTATAATAATATGTATTTATCTTATTTTTTATATCTTACTCCTTACTCTAGCGTATAACGACCCTCTACTCGGCTAAGTAGAAGCTTAAGAACCTTCGCCTTCTACGATTATCGAACGAACCGAAACCTCTAAGTAAGGATAGTTAGTAAAGGAGATTATAGACTCTATAGAGTTAAGAAAAAGGTATAAGATACTTAGATACCTAGTAATATAGAATAAATACGTACTTAATTAAAGAAATTAAAAAGAAATACTACCGAGCTATAATAAACTAGTGCTAGAGTTCTATTATAAATATCTAAATAAGCTTAGACTATTAAAAGAGTATAAGTTTATTATAATACTATTAACGTAAGTAGCGCCTATAGCTTCTTAGTAAAGGAAGTAGACTACGGTACTATATAGAGATAAAAGTACGGGATTTAAACCGTAAGAGAAGTATTATAAGGCGTCGTCCTCTACGTAATTAGTAAGGGTACGAGTAGAACCTCTTGTTCTACTTAAGTAAGCTAGGCTAGATGTTATATAGATAAGTCGCGATAAGGTCCGTTATATATAGGTAGGGTTCTAGTATAACTTAGGTTAACTACGGAACTATAGAACTATATAAAGAAGAGTCGTATCTATATACTTATATTTATAGTCTCGAATAGGAAGCTTTAGTATAGTATATTAGTATATTAATATAGTATATACTACTAAGTTGATATATTAGGGTATTGCCCTTTCGGGTAATTACGTAACGGACCCTAGGTCCTTACGTGCTAGGCTTCCTCGCAAGACCTTCTTATATCCTAATCGTAGCCGCTTCGTAGCTATAGTTCGTAATAAGAAGCTAATTAACTCTTACCTTTACTATTTATTTATAAGCTAAGGATAACCCTTCTTTAAAGAGAGGGGTAATATTACTATTTATCCTATTTATACGTTATTATATAGTAGTCGCAGTCTATACCTTAACTACTAAGATCGTAACCTTCTAGATTAGATCTTCGTATAGCTTTTTAATAATTAATACTATTTTATACTACGAGAGTATAATAATCCTATAAGGTCGATCTCGTTAATTAGCTCCTCTTCCTCTACTACTTAAGGGACGAAGAGTAAAGTAAAATCTATAGTTATTATCGTATCTTTAGGGTATTATACTTCGGCGTTAATTCTATCTACCTCGCTATCTTCTTCGGTAGATATATTATTAGGGTCTTCTTCTTCTATTTAGGAGTCGACGAATACGTTAGGAGTAGTATACGTTATATTAGTTAGATCCTCGATAAAAAAAGGCTATCTCGCTTATGATAGCGAGTAGTATACTGCCTCTGCTTTATACGAACGTAGGGGATAGTTAAGGTAACTAGGGGTAGATATCTTAATATCTTATACGTAATAACTAGTTAATTAAGGGTAGTAGTCGTAAAGATAGAGTAATAACCGTAGGTCGTAGCTTCTTTTAAGAGGCTACGTACTATTATTACTTAAACTATTATTCCTTTTATAAGCGCCTTTAACCGAGTAAGCGTAAGTTATCGTACTTTACTTTATACTAGAATCGAGGAATCGTAGTTTATAGATACTCTATTATAATAAGTATACCGTCGCTTCGTTATTAGTTAAGTCTTAACCTTTAGGTTAGTTATAATTACCGTCTTCGTTATACGCACTTAGTTAATATTAACTTAATAAGGTCGCGTAAATACGGTTCTTCGGTAGTACGGTTTTATATTACGGACGTTAATATATAATAATAACTTTTAATATTATAACTAGAAAACCGTACGAAGGTTTAAAAGAACGAGTTATAGATAATTCTCGACCGATATAACCTTAATAAACAATGTAAATAATATAAGTAAACGCGTAATTCTATAATAAAACTAAATATTAAGTTGATTATAATAAAAAGAAACTACTAAAATTTAAATTAGTACCTTATAATATTATAATAAATAAATACTAATTATATAATAATAGAGATTATTTATTTATAAAAATAAAGCTAAGTAGAGAGTTACGCTACTAATAAGAATAATAATAAGGTTATAAGTCGAATAATAGCTTTTATAAAACTCCTACTTAGTTCGTATAAGAAAACTCGAGCTTATTATTTAACTAAAGAAAGTTAAAGTCTACTAATATAACCTTCTAATTCTTAAGTAATAACTCGAGTATACCTAAAGCTTTTATCTTATAACGAATTATTCGAGATAATATTTTAGATAGCTTAATAATAGAGTCTTAAATATTATTAGCTCTTAACTCTAATAACGCTAATAAGGTCCGTAGTTACGTAATCTCTTTACGTAACCTATAAGACTCTTACTCTTTTAGTCTCTTCTTCTTATTTACTTTACGAAACTCCTTTAAGGAAAAGGTACTATTATAACTTCGCTAGTATAGTATATACTTAATTTACTTTATTAAGTATTTACGATTATAATAGTATAACGTATTATTATTAATATAAGCCGTATACGATACTATAACTAGATTCTTAGGAACTACGATTAACTAATATAAACGAAAGAGGCGCTTAAAGCGACTAAGTTCGAGTTTTATAAAACGAGAGGGTTTCGAAATTTTAGTAATACGAAACTACTATACTATTAACTATAAAAGAGAGAAGGAAATATAAATACTAAAGAAAACTTACTAGTTATATACTTACGTAGATATAAGTAAGCTAAAGAGAGAAAAGTATTACGGATTATAGCTATAAAACGGCTATGCTCTAAGATATAAAAAGGTCTCGCGAAGAAGCCTAGTACGTAAGAACTTAAGGTTCTATTATATAACTTTCTAAAGAGGTATTATACTAATATATTAATATACTAGTATAGAATATATTAATATACTAATATACTATACTAAGACTTTCTATTTAAGATTATAAATATAAGTATATAAATATAACTCTTCTTTATATAATTTTATAGTTTTATAGTTAACTTAAGTTATACTAGAACTCTACCTATATATAATAAACCTTACCTTAACTTATTTATATAATATCTCGCCTAGCTTACTTAAGTAGAACTAAAGGTTCTACTCGTACTACTACTAGTTATATAGAGGATAACGCTTTATAATAATAATACTAGTACTTACCTTTTAATCGCTCTCGTTAACTTAAAGTATAACGATTATAAATATTCTACTTAGCCTAAGTTAAATACTAACTAGGCTTATTATCGAATATACTTAGTTAGTATAAGTATAGTATACTACCTCTTAAACGAGATCTAGCTTTAGGTTTTTAATATAGTATAGGCGCCCGCTATAGCTACTAACTTTAGAGATTTATACTAACCGAATAGCTTTCTTAAGTAGATCTACTATTCGCTCTTTAAATTAGTAGGATATAGTATCGTTTAGAAGTAGCGTTAGTCTATTAAGACTTATCGTTTCCGCTTATATCGGAATATATCTACTACTTAAAACGACTAATAGTCCGCGTTAATACTATAGTATAGTGTTATCGCGTAATCGCTACGCTACTAGAACCTATACTAGCACCTTATATTCGTTCGCTTAGTATCGCCGCGAACACTACGTTCTACTCTTACGAGAACCGCCTATAGAGGTTAGGCGGATCTATATAAGTATAGTCTCTAGTACGACTATCGTAGAAGTCGTTACTACTACTACTACTACGAGCTTAGTATATCTAACCGCTGCGGTAGGTACTGTATCTAAGGTTAACGTCGATATTAAGGCTAATAGATATTAGAGTAGAAATACCTAGCTTTATTTAGCTACTTCGGAGTCTGCTTATATAGTTTCGGCCTATAACCGTATAGCTAATACTGCTTAAACGCCGTTTATACGATCGACTACTAACTACTCGCCTTAGATATTTATCTCTACTCTCGTTTATTAATATCGGAGTTTTCGGACTTTCGTAAGGCTATCTACCTAAATTCGAGTACCGGTATACTCGTAGCTAATAATTATATTTACTCGAGTACTAAGGTTATTAGTAAGTGCTCTATTAACTAGCTATAAAAGCTACTAGTAAGCTTTTTATTTATAGTAATAGTAATAAATACAAGAGTAATAAGCTATATTTACTTCCTTATAAGCTCCTTTTAACCTTAATACTACTCGATTAGTATTAATTATAGTAAGGCTACTTAATTATAGCTACTAGGCTGTTATTAATAGATCGTACTAGCTCGTTTAATACGGCTTAACTATTTCTCCGTAAATCTAATTAGCTGTATAATAAGGTAGAACTATACTACGGTATCTCGTATAGAATAGACGCCTTCTTCTACTTAAAAGAGAAGGTATCACCTCGGCTTTAGTATACTACGCTATACGATACCTTAGGTTAGCTAAGTCGCCGCAATAACCTTAGAGAAAACTAATTATACCTACTAGCTCGACGGGGTAGGCTAACTATTTACGATTCGTAAAGTAGTAATTCTAATAGTAGCGGCTAACGAAGTTATTATTCGTACTTATACTATTACTATAAACTCGGTCGACGCTATTTAATAAAAGCTCGGTATAGCTATTTCGAAAGGAGGCTACTTATAGATTATTAGTATTAACGACGAAGGTATTATTTACGTATTAAGTAGCTATATTAAAGGTCTCTAGGTCGAAGATAGAGTAATCGCGATAAGCGACGAGTTCTTTACGTATTAGCCGTTATATAATATATTTTAGTAATATTTTTATATAACTACTTAATATATTTATAAGATCCCTAATACTATAAGGTTCGCTAACGCGATAGTACTACTACTATATTTAAGTACCGCTGCTAAAGCGCTTTTTAAGAAGAAAGGTATAGATTTATCTTAGCTATAACTTAGTAACGCTAATACCTATAGTAAGTAGAAAGACTTATATAATAAAGACGTCGTTATCGTTTAAGGTAGTAGCTCGATCGTTAGCCTATACGCGATTTAAATACTCGTACTTACAGGCTACTATATTATTATAATAGTAAGTAAGTATAATTATAACCTAGTTAAAGAGGCTAAAGCTAAAGTAGTTTTCGATTATAAGGAAGATAGCTGCGTTAAAGAGGTTTGTAAGTAGGTTAAAGAACGATATTTTAGTTATATAGGTATATTAGCTAGTATAATCGATTAGACTAGTAAAAGTATTAAGTAATATAAATAAGTTACGAAACGATTATCTAGTAGGAAGTTTATCGAAATAACACTAGCGCGAGGGCGAATATCGTTACTAGATCTTAGTAAAGAGATTAAGATAAGTGCTTATAAGTAACTTTATATAAATATCTAATTAAGATCGTAGAGCTAATAGTTAACTATAGGTCTAGCTATCGTATAAGACGATCTACTAGAGTATATCTAGAAGGAGTGGATGCTATAAGCACTTAAGAGGGGCGAGCTAAAGTGTCTTCTGCGATCTAAGATCGTAGGTTATGGCCTGGACAGTGTGAACAAGGCTTGCGAGATCATGGGCTAGGGCGTAAGCGGAAGCAAGCTTGTCGTCACCGACATTTGAGCCACGAAGGCAATCGAGTACAGAGCCGTAAGGGCTACGAATGTGGTGCCACGCTTATAGTAAAAAAATACGGTCGCTCCGGGCCGGTTCTAGCGGAGCAAGACTTACGCCACAATATGAATAAGGTCACGTTTCGTCGCTTCATCAAAGTCGAGCATATC
>Ga0210040_10007423_pt1 | contig 13272 bp, 9 predicted proteins | sample CryGeyCG12114_NA_FD_185462 | JGI IMG/M metagenome (GOLD analysis project Ga0210040, IMG submission 185462) | Groundwater microbial communities from aquifer - Crystal Geyser CG19_WC_8/21/14_NA (SPAdes) (version 2) | ecosystem: Environmental > Aquatic > Deep subsurface > Groundwater | place: USA... | reverse complement strand
GCATCGCGCATCGATCCGCCCGGCTGGATGATCGCGGTCGCGCCTGCCGCAACCGCCATGTCGATCCCGTCGGCGAAGGGCAGGAAGGCGTCGCTGGCCATCGCGGAACCGATCGTGCGGCTGGCTCCCCACCCGGCGGCCTCGGCCGTCTCGCGCGCGCGCATCGCGGCGATACGGCTGGAATCGCGCCGGTTCATCTGCCCCGCGCCGATCCCGGCGGTGACCCCGTCCTTGGCATAGACGATGGCGTTGGACTTCACGTGGCGCGCAACCGTCCAGGCGAACAGGCAGTCCACGATCTCCTGCTCCGTCGGCGCGCGATCGGTGACGACCTGCAGGTCGGCGCGGGTGATCGCGCCGGCATCGCGCGTCTGCGCCAGCAGCGCGCCGGCGATGGGCTTCACCAGCAGGCCGGCCCGGCGCGGATCGGGCAGGTCAGGCAGTAGCAACAGGCGCAGATTCGGCTTGGCGGCGAAGGCGGCGCGTGCGGCCTCGTCAGCACCTGGCGCGATCACCACTTCCGTGAAGATCTGGCAGATCGCACTCGCCGTGGCCCCGTCCAGCAGACGGTTGACGGCGACGATCCCGCCGAACGCGGACACCGGATCGCAGGCGAGCGCCGCATCCCATGCTGCCACCAGGCTGCTCGCTTGCGCCACCCCGCACGGATTGGCGTGCTTGACGATCACCACGGCGGGAGCACCCCCGGCGAACTCCGCCACCAGCTCCAGTGCGGCATCGGCGTCGTTGTAATTGTTGTAGGACAGCGCCTTGCCCTGCACCTGCTGCGCCTGGGCCAGCCCCTGCACCGCCGCGCCGAACGGGGTATAGAGCGCCGCCTGCTGGTGCGGGTTCTCGCCATAGCGCAGCTCGCCCACCTTGCGGCCGGCAACCGCCAGCATGTCGGGGAAGGCCAGACCCTGGTCGGCATGGGCGAACCACTGGCTGATCATGGAATCATAGGCGGCGGTGGCGGCAAAGGCCTTGGCCGCCATGCGCCGGCGGAAGGGCAGCGTGGTGGCGCCGTCATTGCCGGCCAGTTCCGCCAGCAGCTCGGCATAGTCCGCCGGGTCGGTGACGATGGTGACGAAGGCGTGGTTCTTGGATGCGGAGCGGACCATGGCCGGGCCGCCAATGTCGATATTCTCGATGATCTCGGGCCGCTCGGCGCCGCGCGCCACCGTCTCTTCGAACGGGTAGAGGTTCACGATCAGCAGGTCGATCGCACCGATCTCGTGCGCCTCCATTGCGGCCATGTGCTCGGGCTCGTCGCGCACCGCCAGCAGGCCGCCATGGATCAGCGGGTGCAGCGTCTTGACCCGTCCGTCCATCATCTCGGGAAAGCTGGTGACATCGGCCACGTCGCGCACGGTCAGCCCCGCATCGCGCAAGGCCCGCGCGGTCCCGCCGGTTGAGATCAGCTCGACCCCGCCCTTCGCCAGCCGGCTGGCGAGTTCCACCACGCCGCTCTTGTCGGACACGGACAAAAGCGCCCGCCTGATCGTCACGTCACTCATCGCGTCCCCGTTTCCATCCGTTCGAACCGCCAGGCGATCGCCGCGCCGTCGCGCGCCAGCGTGCCTTCCAGCACCAGTTGCGCGGTGCCGGTGGCGAGCCCCTCGCCATCGACCCACAGGCTTTCGTCCACCGTCACCGCCTGGCCCGGCGCGTGGAACCGCCAGCAGGTGCCGTCGGGCAGTTCCAGCAGCGCGCCGTCGGTCATCCCGTTCTCGGCGGCAAGCAGCGCCGGCTCTATCCCGGGGCCAAGGTGAAAGCGCAAGCCATAGCTGACCTTGGCCCGGCGCCCCTTGCGTCCGGTGGGCACCAGCAGGTCCTCCCCCGTCAGCAGCCGGCCGTCATCGCTGAGCGCCAGGGTGCGGCGGTGGACCAGGCCGAAGCGGGCGGCATAGCCGTCATGGCTCGCCTCCACCTGCGTCGCCGCCCGGCCGTCTGCGGTTTCCGCCCGGCGCCGGTCGACCTCGACCTCGCCCACGCCCGTGCCCAGCTTGCCCGCCACCTTCACCGCGGTGGAATTGGCATCGCCCAGCACCAGTGTGGAATGGGCGGCGGTGGCGCGCAGCAGCGGCTCCAGCCGGACGGGCACCTCGCCGCCGGCCGCTGCCGCTCCGCCGCAATTGACCACGATGCGGTGCGCCCCGGCGGACAGCTCGAAGGCGAGCGTGGCCGCACAGCCGCTGAGCGCGTCACGGGCGAGCGGCGGCGGTGCGGCATCCATCAGCAGCACGGTGCGCGCCCTGTCGCCCGTGCCGCCGACGATCCGCTGGTAACCCCATTGCCGCGCATCGACCAGCGGCCGGGCGCGCACGTCTGCCGCGGCAGCGAGCGCGGCGATCCGCTCCGCCCCGACCGCCCAGGCGCCCTGCCAGCTGCCCAGCGATCCGTCGGCGTGCAGCACGGTCAGCAGCGGCGGCAGCAATTGTTGCAGCATGGCCGTCAGCTGCGGCGGCAGCGGGCGGCGCGTGGCGCGGTAGCAGGCGGCGAGTTCGACCAGCAGTTCGATCGCCTCGATCTGCGCCAGAGGGCTGCGCGACAGCACGCCGCCGTCGCGCCCGACCAGCTCGCCCATCGCCTGCGCCAGCCCGGCCTCCCCATGCAGGCGGCGCGGCTTGCCGTCGGGCAGCAGCAGGCCGGCGGCGGTGACCGCGCACCAGGCGGCAACGGCCTCCAGCGTGGTGTCGGCCTTGCCTGCATGGCGATCGAGCCACGTGGCATGCTCGCCGATCGCATCCATCACCCGCGCGCGAAACACCCGGTCGCTGCCTGACAGGATCAGCGGCGCATGGACCAGCCAGGCCAGCAGGCGATGCCCGGCATGGCCGACCTTCCACGCGGCGCCGCGCTGTGCCCCCCGGTTGTTTCCAAGGCCGCGATTGGCGTCCAGCCAGGCGCCCAGCACCCGCTCGGCCGTCGCCGCACCCTGTGCCGTCGTGCCGCTGCCGGCCAGGTCGCGCAGCCAGGCAAAGCCATGGACCACGCGCTCCACCGGCGGGGCCATGGGCGCCGCGGCGGCAAAGTCGACCTGCGCCAGCGGCAGCTTCAGCCCGTGGACCAGGAAGTGCCCGGCGCGCAGCGCCATGCCGGCCGGGCGGCTGCCGGGCAGCGGGCTTTCGACGGTCGCCAGCAGGCGCGGGCGCACCGGGCGGCCGAACGGGCGCGACAGGGTGCTGCCCGACAGGCCCATGCGATAGGCCATGCGCACCAGCCGCTCCCCCGCATGCGTCTCGGGCGCGAAGGAGGGCAGGGGCAGCGCCTCCTCGATATGCGGCTGCTGGGCCGGCGCAGGCCTGGGTTGCGGCGGGGGAGGTGGAGCGGGCGGCGGCGAAGGGGGTGGTGGAGGCGGCGGTGAAGGGGCTGCAGCAGCCTCGGGCACGGGCTCTGCCTTACGGCGGCGCGGCCGGCGCGGGGCACGCGCCGGCCTGGGCTTCGGCTCGGGCTCGAGCTCAGGCGCGGGCTGCGGTGTGGCGACGGGCGCCGACGCCGCTGCCGGCTCCTCGTCCTCCGCGATGCGGGGGCGATTGAGGAAGAGGTTGCGGTGCCCTGGCCCGCCCGGCTCCCCGGTCATGCCCTGGCCTTATCCCTCGCCGCGGATCGCCGCGATATTGGCGGCATAGGCGGCAGGCCCGCCGGCAAACACGGCGGAGCCTGCAACCAGCACGTCCGCCCCGGCAGCGACGCATTGCCGCGCCGTTTCGCGGTTCACGCCGCCATCGACCTCAAGGCGGATGTCGCGGCCGGTCTTGTCGATCATCTTCCTCACCGCCTCGATCTTGCGCAGCTGGCTGGCAATGAAGCTCTGCCCGCCGAAGCCGGGATTGACGCTCATCACCAGCACCAGGTCGATCTCGTCCAGCAGATAGTCGAGCATCTTGGCGGGCGTCGCCGGGTTGAGCGAGATGCCCGGCTTCGCCCCGGCGGCGCGGATCGCCTGCACGGTGCGATGGGTGTGGGCGCCCGCTTCCGGATGCACGGTGATGGTGGCGGCGCCGGCCCTGGCGAAGGGCTCGATCCACAGGTCCACCGGCGACACCATCAGGTGCACGTCGAACGGCTTGGCTGTGTAGGGCCGCACCGCCGCCATCACCGCGGGGCCGAAGGTCAGGTTGGGCACGAAATGGCCGTCCATCACGTCGACGTGGATCCAGTCGGCCCCGGCCTCGTCGATGGCGCGCACCTCTTCGCCCAGCCGGGCGAAATCGGCGGACAGGATCGAGGGGGCGATCAGGGGGCGAGGTACAGGGGCTTGCATCTGCCGACCGTTACCATGCGCGCAATGACCGGCAAGCGCGCAGTGGCGATTTCGACAAATGCCCGGCCCGGCGCTACCGTCTCGAATCGGGACAGGACGAAAGCCGACAGAGACAATCTGCTTTGATCGCCATATCTTGATTTGTCGAGCGAACTCCGGCCAACATCGCGTGAATAGGCTATGTTGCGCTGCAGTATAACGTGTCGTTGTTCGGTACGCGACACAAAAACTTGTAGACTGTTAGTTCCTGGTACGTAGTTTCACGTACTTTCCCGCGACATTGGCTGGGCACATTGGTTGAAGTATCCATCATCTGCATTTTCTATAATGCAGAAGAGTTCTTCGATGAAGCAATAGCCAGTGTTCTGGATCAGGACTACGCACGTTTTGAGCTGTTGCTGGTCGATGATGGATCTGTAGACGGCACGACTGCAAAGGCCCTGGCTTACGCCGAGGCCTATCCTTCGTATGTCCGGTATCTGGCCCACCCCGGCCGCGTGAACCGCGGCATGAGCGCGGCGCGCAATCTGGGCCTGGCCCATGCTCAGGGTGATCTCGTCACCTTCATCGATGCAGACGACCGCTGGCGTCGTAACAAGCTGAGCGAGCAGGTGGCGCTCATGACGGCTCAGCCGCAGATCGGGATGCTGGCCGGCACGGTGAATTACTGGCGGAGCTGGGCCGGTGGCCAGGATCGGCTGGTGCACACCGGCCATCGGCTGGACGCGCTGGTTGATGCGCCGGAGGCCGCATTGGCGCTCTACCCGCTGGGCCAGGCCGCCGCTGCATGCCCTTCGGACGTGATGATCCGGCGCAGCGTGCTGGAGGCGGTGAACGGGTTCGAGGACAGTTTCACCGGATCGTTCGAGGACATCGCGCTCTTCAGCAAGATCTTCGTGACCGCGCCGGTCTGGTTCTCCAGCGCCGTCTGGCTCGACTACCGCATCCATCCGACAAGCTCCGTGTCGGGAATGCTCGGCGGCGGGTTGTATCCGCAGCGGCGACGCATGTTCCTGAACTGGTGCTACAGCTGGCTGCGGCAGAAAGGCGGGCCGGAAGCCGTGCTGCGCGCCACGCGGCGCCAGCTGTGGCGCGACCGGCTGCGCCCGGCAACCTACCGCCACACCGCCGCCGGACGCCTCGCCTTCGCCGCACGCGATTGGCTGCGCCAGGAAGGAAGGGCAACATCGCGGTAGGCGTCGTCATCGCTGCGTACAACGCCGCGCCCTGGCTGGCCGAGGCGATCGAGAGCGTGCTGGCGCAGGATGTGGCGGCAGAGGCGATCATCGTGGTGGACGATGGCTCCACCGACAGCACGGTGGCCGTGGCGCAGCGCTTCGCACAAGTGCGGCTGGTGCAGGGCGGCGCCAATCGAGGCCCGTCGGCCTGCCGCAACGAAGGCGCGGCGCTGGCGGATACGCAGCACGTCCTGTTCCTCGACGCCGACGACCGGCTGCTGCCAGGGGCGTTGCGCCATTCGCTCGCCTGCATGGCGGCGCATGCGGGCGCGGGCTTCGTCTATGGTGCCCATCGCCGGACAGATGCCGACTGGCATCCGATAACGCCGGTGATGCTGCTGCCTGCAGGGCCGGAGCCGCGCCTTGCCTTCCTCCACGCCAATTGCGTCGGCATGATCGCCACCGCCTTGTTCGACCGGGCGAAGCTGCTGGAGGCGGGCGGTTTCGACGAGGGCTTGCGCCGGTGCGAGGATTACGACCTGTTCCTGACCATGGCGACACGCTGGCCGGTCGGCTGGCACGACCATGTGGTGGCGGAATATCGCATCCATGGGGCCAACACCTCCGCCGATCCGGCCGACGTGCTGCGCTGGGCGTGGATCGTGCAGCAGCGGCACCGCCCGCCAGCCGGGGATAGCGCCGGGCAGCGCGCGCTGGCTGCCGGGCGGCGCAACTGGGCACGCGGCTATGCGCTCGCGACCTGGCGCGAAGGCAAGGAGGTTCCTTTCCGCCGCCGTCTCGCGCACAAGGGGCGCATGGCCCGTCTCGCGCCCGCCGCTTCCTTTGTCGCTGCCGCCACCAGCCTGGTGCGCACTGTCCTGCCCGCGCCCGCTTACGCCGCGCTGAGGCGGCGGCTGACCGGCACCCCGCCGCCCGGCCGCGTAAACATGGGCGACCTGGCCCGGCCCACGCCGGTCAGCGCCAATTTCGGCTATGATCGCGGCACGCCGATCGACCGGTTCTATGTCGAAGGGTTCCTCGACCGGAACCGGGCCGACATCGCAGGACGCGTGCTGGAGGTCGGCGACGCCGAATATTCGCGCCGCTTCGGCGCAGACGCGATCACCCGGCAGGACGTGCTGCACGCCCATGCCGACAATCCGGAGGCGACGATCGTGGGCGATCTGGCCGATGCGGGCCTGCTGCCCGCAGCGTCCTTCGATTGCATCGTGCTGACCCAGACGCTGATGCTGGTGTGGGACATGGAAGCGGCGGCGGCCGAACTGTATCGTGCGCTGAAGCCGGGCGGGGTGCTGCTGCTGACCGTGCCGGGCACCTCCAGCGTGGATCGGGGCGAATGGGGCGATCGCTGGTTCTGGTCGCTGACCGGTCATTCGGTCACCCGCATGTTCGGCGCGCTGTTCGGGGCGGAGAACATTGCCGTGACGGTGGAAGGCAACGTCTATGCCGCCACCTGCTTCCTGCACGGCCTGGCGCAGGAGGAGGTGGAGATCGATTGGCTCGACCAAGCCGATCCCGCCTACCCCATGGTGGTGTGCCTGCGCGCGGTGAAGGCGGCGGGGTAGGGGCGGTTCAGTCCCCGAGCCGTTCCTCCGGCTGCGGGTAATCCTCCTCCTCATCCTCCTCCACCAAGGGCACCACCGGCTGGTCCAGCGGCGCCGGGTGGAGCGGTGAGCCGGGGCGGGCCTGCCGGCCATCGGGCAGGATGCCGGGATGCGGATCGCATTCGGCGAAGCGCCAGGTGCGCCCCGCCACGGGGCCATAGCCGCTCACGCGGTGCAGCAGCCGGGCGGCACCGCGGCGCAGGCCGAAGCTTGCGCGGTTGAGCCCGAACATGAGCGCGGCGGAGCGGTCGTCCGACCAGATCTGCAGCGCCGCGCGCTTCACATTGCCCCAATCGCCCGAGCGGGCGAAGGCAGCGACCGCGCCCTTGTTGGCTGTCACCAGCGCGAACTGCGTCAGGCGCCCGTCCAACTGGGCCAGGTCGACCAGCTTCTGCACCACCGCGATATGCCCCAGCGCCATGCGCGTCTGGTCGGCCGACATCTGCGCCGCATGGACGCGGTAGCCGACCAGATATTCGGGCACATATTCCATCTTGAAGCGCAGCAGCAGGCGCAGCTGGAAATCGAAATCCTCGCTGCCGCCGATGCCGTTCTCAGCGAAGGAAGGGTCGAACCCGCCCACCTCCAGCGCGGCGTCGCGCCGGACCAGCAGGCTGGACCCATTGCCGACGTGGTTCACCAGCAGGTGATCGAGGAAGAAGCTGCCGCGCTTGCCTGCGCCATAGCCGCTGGCGATCACGCGGTCGTTCTCGTCCACCATGCGGAACAGGGCGTAGCAGGCGACCCATCCATCGTCCTGCGGATGGCGGGCGAGCGCCGCCACCTGGCGCTCGATCTTGGTCGGGTGCCACAGATCGTCCGCATCGAGAAAGGCGACATAATGCCCGCGGGCAAGTTCGGTCCCGCGGTTGCGGGCCCGCGCGACGCCGCCATTGGGGAAGGAGTGCACGGTGATCCGCGGATTATCGGCCGCGATCCGCTCGGCAATCGCAAGGGTCGCGTCGGTCGAACCGTCATCTACCACCAGCACGTCCAGCGCCGGATAGGTCTGCGCCAGCGCGCTCTGGATCGAGCGTTCGACATAGCGTTCCATGTTCCACGCCGGCACGACCACCGTTACATGCGGCAGGCTTTTGTCGCCAAGGCGGGTGCTCGGGTCCACTCGGCCTTCTGGTCCTATCCTGCTGTCCTGCAGCCAATTATTCGCGCCCGGTTCGGACACCTCTGTTCGGCGGGCTACCGCCGAACGCGCGCCGTCTGTAGAACGGGCGGCGGGATCCGCCCACTTGAAGAACGCACGATTAAGCACGAGTTCACCGGTCCTGCGGCAATCGTGCAACGGCCCGATGCCCGCGATCAGATGCGGATCGGGCACAGTTGCGCGGCCCGCGCGACTGCTTGTGCCACGCGTTGTTTACGAAAGCCTTTCCTTGACGCCTGTCATCCTGTCTCAGCGCCCGTCCCTCCCTTTGCTGGCCGCGGGTGCGTTGGCTCTAGCAATGTCCTTCACTGCTGCCGGTCCGGCGGCGGCGCAAGGGCAGGCGGCGGTGCGCTATCGCACCGAGTTGACCCACAGCGTCGCGCCGTGCCGCAGCGGTGCGCCCGGGCCAGCGGTGTGGCTGTCGATCAGCGGGATCAAGCAAGGCGGCGGGATCATGCGCGTGCAACTGTATCGCGGCACGCAGGAGGACTGGCTGGCATCGGGCCGGTGGCTGAACCGCATCGAGCTGCCGGCCCGGGCCGGCACCATGACCGTGTGCATGCCGGTCCCGCAGGCCGGCAGTTACGGCATCGCGGTGCGCCACGACATCAACGGCAACGGCAAGACCGACCTGACCACGGACGGCGGCGGCATGTCGAACAACCCGTCGATCAACATCTTCAATCTCGGCCGCCCCAGTTACACCCGCACCGCCTTCCCGGTGGCGCGGGGCGAGGTGAAGCCGATGGCCATCCGCATGCGCTACATGTGACTCAGCGCTGGCGCCGCCGCTCGCGTTGCAGGCGCCACACCAGGCCGGGCGCGGCCAGCAGCGGATGGCGTTCCTGCCACGGGGTCAGCGCCACCACGATGCCGGTGTGCCGTTCCACCTTCCACGCCGCATAGCGCGCCGCACCGTCGAAGGTGGCCGCCGCGCGGACCAGCCGCACCACGTTCAGCGGCTTGCCCAGCACCGCACGACGCTGCCACCAATGCAGCGCACGGCGGCGCTGCCCGTCCGACAGCAGGGGGGTGATGATCGCGCCGTCGCGCTCGAAGGCGATCTTCTCCGTGTGCAGGGCGCGCGGCAGCAGGCCGGCGAAATGGGCCCGGTTGGCTGCCAGGATAGAATCCTCGCGCCCCGGCGCCTCCACCCGCAGCTCTGCGCGGTAGGTGGCGCGGAACAAGGCGCGCCAGTAATCCTCGTCCCGTCCACTGCCGGGGCCGAGCGCCACGGCGAGCCAGGCCGCGGTGCCGGCGGCGGCGGCGAGGGCATCCCCGACCCGGGCCGTGTCTTCGGCCGAGCGATGCCAGACCAGCGCCGATGGCTGCACGAAGCGCGCCCAGATCGTGGTGTCCAGCGTGCGCCCGGCGGCGGCGGCGGCAAAGGTTGCGCTGTTCATCGTGGCGATCTTGGCGCGCAGGGTGCGGCCGTCATGCAGCCATTCGCGATAGGACACGCGCGGCCACAGCCCGCGCTCCACCGGACCGTCGGTCAGCAGGTAGAAGTCGAGCACCCCGTCCAGCGAACCCGTGCGCAGGTTGGAGCCGTAGAACAGCACCGCCGCCGCGCCCGCATGCTCCCCGGCCAGGATGGCGGCAAAGGCGGTGACCGCCGGATCGGGCGCGCTCGGCGCCGGAACGCTGGCCGCCGCGACTTCGGATGCGGAACTCACGGGACGACGAAGCGCAGCTGCGGCCCCAGCGTGATGCGGTACTGGCCGGGCGGAAAGCCCTCCCCATCCAGGATGAACTGCTCGCCCAGATCAACTGCGAATTCCTGCCCGCCCAGCAGGTGATAGCCGCGCGTGGCCCGGCCCGGGCCGATCAGCCCCGTCACCATCAGCGGCATGCGCAGCAGCGCGCCCGCGCGGGCCTGGTCGACGATCGCCAGCCGCAGCGTGCCGGCCAGCCGCCGGAACGGACGCAGGCCGCCGGGAAAGCGGTCCAGCGTGGAGGCGAACAGCATGTAGCGCTCGTCGGCCGAGCCACGCGGCCCGTGCGGCAGCAGCCGGCCGGCGGCATCGCGCAACCGCATCGGGCTGGCGCGGCGAAAGCGGTTGCGGCGGCTGCCCAGCAGCGCCTGCCCGACGGTCCAGAACGCCGTCATCACCACGGCCATCGAATTGAACGCACCATGCCGGTGCGCTTCCTGCCCCAGGGCGATCGCCTGGGTGTAGACTCCGGCGCCCAGCGCAAAGCCGACCACGCGCGCGGCCGGATTGTCCGCCTGCGCCACCACCATCGGCCGGCGCTGCGCGCGGCGGCCGTCCGGATCGCGCGCTGCGGCGAGGGCGCTGTCCAGCGTCCAGTCCGCCGGCAGTGCCAGATCGGCCGCCAGGGCATTGGTCTTGCCGCTGGGCAGCAGGATCAGGTCCGGCCAGGCTTCCCCGAACACGCCGGAGCCGCATGTCAGCACGTCGCGCACGGTGCCGTCGCCGCCATCCACCACCAGATAGTCGATCCGCTGTTCGGCAAAACGAATCAGGATGCTTTCAAGCTCGCGGCGCTTGGTCGGCGCCTCCACCAGCAGGGTCGCGCCGCCGGCAATGGCGGGCATGGGGCCGGCATTGCGATGGCTGCGCTGGTTGCGGATCACCCCCACCAACGGCACGCGGCGGACCGGCGCCGCGGCCGGGTGCACGACCGGCTGCGCCGGCGGCACGGCCAGCGGCAGTTGCTCGAACAGGTGAACGGTTCCGTGCATTCCCAATCGCCTTGACCCCGTTGGAGAAAACACAAGAGTCGCAAACGACCGCCATCGCGAGCGAGAAAGTCGTGCAACTGCAACCTTGCGGCCGTCCAGGTGGCTTGCAGCGCCCGAATTGGGCCCCGCCCGCCTGTTTTGCAAGCATGGTGACGATCCCGTTACGGTGCAGTAGGGTCACTGCCATGCTGACCGAGCGCCTCCTCCATGACGATGCGGCAGGCATCGCCCCCCGCATCGTGGCCCTGCGCCGCGCTATCCATGGCGAGCCGGAACTGGGGCTCGACACGCCGCTGACCCTCGCCAAGGTACGCGCCGAGCTGGCCGACCTGCCGCTGGAATGGCGCGAGGGGACCAGCGCCACCGGCGCGGTCGCGGTGCTGCGGGGGGACCGCCCGGGTCGCGCCGTGCTGCTGCGCGGCGACATGGATGCGCTGCCGATGCAGGAAGCGACCGACCTGCCCTTCGCCTCCACCATCCCCGGCCGGATGCATGCCTGCGGCCACGACACGCACACCGCCATGCTGGCGGGCGCGGCGCGCATCTTGGCCGGGCGGCGCGCGGAACTGGCGGGGGAGGTGCGCTTCATGTTCCAGCCGGGGGAGGAGGGGTTCCACGGCGCGCGGCACATGATCGCCGACGGCCTGCTGGATCCCCTACCCGATGCCGCCTTCGCGCTGCACATCATGCCCGACATGCCGCACGGCCAGGTGACCTGCCGCGCCGGCGCGATGCTGGCGGCGGCGGACATGCTGCGGATCGTGGTCACCGGGCGCGGCGGCCATGCCTCCATGCCGCACCAGACGCGCGACCCGGTGCCCGTCGCGGCCGAGATCATCGGCGCGATCCAGAGCCTCGTCACCCGCCGCTTCACCGCGGCGGAGGCGATGGTCGTGACGATCACCACCCTGCAGGCGGCGGACGCGCACAACGTCATCCCCGAACAGGCGGTGCTGGGCGGCACCATCCGCACCCTCAGCCCGCAGCGGCGGCAGGAGATCCGCCCGGCGCTGGCCCGACTGGCGCAGCATATTGCCCAGGCGCATGAATGCACGGCCGAGGTGACTGTGACCGACGGTTTCCCGCCCACCATGAATGACGGGCGCGCCGTCGCCGTCATGGAACAGAGCGCGCTGGCCCTGCCGGGGGGCGTCTACGAGACGATGGCGCATCCGATCATGGGGGCGGAGGACTTCTCCTACGTGCTGGAGAAGGTGCCCGGCGCCATGGCCTTCCTGGGTGTGGCCCCGGCGGACAGCAACGATCCCGCCGGCCAGCCCTGCATCCATTCGACCCGCATGCTGGTGGACGAGGCGGCGCTGCCGCGCGGCGCGGCGCTGCTGGCGGCCTGCGCCAGCCGGTTCCTGGAGAATGGGTGGGGGTGAGCGAGGGGGGGCGGCTCACCCCAGTCCTTCGTCATCGCGAGGAGCCGCAGGCGACGTGGCGATCCAGGGCTGCAAGTGCCGAGCCCCGCAACTCTGGATCGCCACGCCCGCTTGCGCGGGCTCGCGATGACGAATCAGAATGTCCTGATCAGGTCCGGGCCGACGAGATCGTCGGCGCGCTCCCGCCCCTCAACCCGGATTGCGGCGTCCGCGATGGCCGCCGCCGGCGCCGCCGCCGCCAGGTCCGGCCCGCTCACGCCGGGCCTTGGACGGGTCGTATTTCGGCCGGTTGCCATAACCCCCGCCGGGCGCGCCGTTCGGCTTGCCCTTGAAGCCGCGCGGACCGCCGCCGGGTCCACCGGCCCGGGGGCCACCGCGCTCCAGCTCGCCCGGACCTTCGGGCGCGGCGGCGATGTGCACGCCGTCCTCGCCCTCGGCCTCGGCGGCCGTGCGGCTCACGGCGTCGGCGAAGCGGCCGGCGATGGCACGCGGCACCTGGAAGAAGGTCTCACGCTGGCCGATGCGGATGGCGCCGATCTCCGTGCGCTGCACATGGCCGCGGCGGCACAGCAGCGGCAGGATCCAGCGCGGATCGGCGTTCTGCCGCCGGCCGACATCCAGCCGGAACCACACCGTGTCCTCGAACCCTTCGCGCTTGCGATCACGATCGCGCGTATCGTCCGACGGCGGGGCCACTTCCTCCGGCTCCGGCAAGGCGGCGCGGTGCTTGGCAACCAGTGCGGCGGCGATGTCCTCGGGCGACAGCCGCTCCAGCAGCGTCGCTGCCAGGGCGCGGTCCTCCTCGTCATATTCGCGCGGTTCCAGCAGCGCTTCCATCAGACGCTCGCGGTCCCGCAGGCGGATGTCGTCCATCGTCGGCACCGGCAGCCACTCGGCATTCACCTTGGCATCACGCAGCATGAACTCGACCCGGCGGCGGCGGGGGTA
>Ga0210040_10007422_pt1 | contig 13273 bp, 12 predicted proteins | sample CryGeyCG12114_NA_FD_185462 | JGI IMG/M metagenome (GOLD analysis project Ga0210040, IMG submission 185462) | Groundwater microbial communities from aquifer - Crystal Geyser CG19_WC_8/21/14_NA (SPAdes) (version 2) | ecosystem: Environmental > Aquatic > Deep subsurface > Groundwater | place: USA... | reverse complement strand
CTTGCAGGTGCCGACCACGGTCTCAGCCATCAAGGTCGACGGCGTCCGCTCCTACGCCCGGGTCCGTACCGGCCAGGCCGTCGAGCTGGCCGCCCGTCCGGTGCGGGTGCAGCGGTTCGACGTGCTCGCCCGGTGCGAGGTGGTGGCGCACGGCGTGCCCTGTCTCGACCTCGACGTGGAGGTGGTCTGCAGCTCGGGCACCTACATCCGCGCCCTGGCCCGTGACCTCGGGGCCGCGCTCGGCTCCGCCGGGCACCTCACCGCCCTGCGCCGCACCCGCGTCGGCCCGTTCGGTCTCGAGGAGGCCGTCGTCCTGCCCGAGCCGGCCGGGCCCGGGACGGAGCCGCCGGGGCTGCCGGTGCTCGGCATGACCGCCGTGGTCCGGCGCTGCTTCGCCACCGTGACCGTCAGCGCGGCGGAGGAGGCCGCGGTCCGCGTCGGCCGGCCGCTCACCGGGCTGGACCTGGCCGCGGAGCTGGTCGCGGTGCTCAGCCCCACCGAGGAGTTCCTCGCCCTGTACCGCCGGCAGGACGGCCGCGCCGTGCCCGAGGCGGTCTTCACCGGCTGAGACCGGGACGGCTCAGCCGGCAGTGGCTGGTCGGACAGCAGGGGTCAGTCGGACGGCAGTGGTTGATCGGACGGCAGTGGTCAATCGGACGGCAGTGGTCAATCGGACGGCAGTGGTCAATCGGACGGCAGTGGTCAATCGGACGGCAGTGGTTAACTGGATCGCCGTGGGCGGGTCAGCGCCCCCCGACGACGAGCGGGAGGGTGTTGATGGGCAGCGACCCGGTGGTCGTGGTCGGCAACTTCGACGGGGTCCACCGCGGGCACGCCGCGCTGCTGGAGGCGGCGCGGAGGGCAGAACCCGGCGCGCCGCTGGTCGCGGTGACCTTCTGGCCGCACCCCAGGTCGCTGGTCCGGCCCGACCAGGCCCCGCTGCTGCTCACCACCCTGCCCCGACGCGTCGAGCTGCTCCGCCAGGCGGGCGTCGACGACGTGGTGGTCGTCGACTTCACCACCGAGGTGGCCAGCTGGAGTCCCGAGGAGTTCGTCCGCGAGGTGCTCGACCCGCTGCACCCCTGCCGGGTGGTGGTGGGGGAGAACTTCCGCTTCGGGTTCCGCGCCGCCGGAACCGTGGCGACCCTGGCCGAGCTCGGCGCCGGCCGGTTCGTGGTCCAGCCGGTGCCGCTGCTCACCGACGGCGCGCTGCCCAGCTCCTCGACCCTGATCCGGCAGGCGGTGCTGGACGGGGACTTCGGCCGGGTTCGCGAGCTCAGCGACCAGACCTACCGGTTCGCCGGTCCCGTCGTGCAGGGCGACCAGCGCGGCCGGCTGCTCGGCTTCCCCACGGCCAACGTGGCCGTGGCGCCGGGGATGGCCGTCCCCGCGGACGGGGTCTACGCCGGCTGGGTGACACGGCTCGACGGCCCGCACCCCCGCTGGCCGGCGGCGATCTCGGTGGGCTCCAACCCGACCTTCGACGGGCTCGAGCGGCGGATCGAGGCCTACGTCCTCGGCCGCGACGACCTCGAGCTCTACGGCGTCGAGATCGCCGTGGACTTCTACTCCCGGATCCGCGGCCAGGTGCGCTACGCCGGGCTGGAGGCGCTGGTCGAGCAGATGCACCACGACGTCGAGGAGATCCGGCAGGTGCTGCACGCCTGACCGGCCGGTGTCTCGATCGCCCCAGGGTCTCGACCGTCAGATGCTCCATCCCCTGGTGCTGGCCCCGCCGACGCTCGCCGCGCTCGGACGTGCAACTATCCGCTGACCGGCACCGTTCGGTGACGTCCCGCTCGAGCTCACCCCCGAAGAGGCGCGAATGACCATCACCGCACCCAACGCCACCCGTCTCGACCCGACACCGGAGACGACCGCCGACGTCTTCTCGGCTGCGCACGCGCCGGTGCTGACTCTCGACCCGGGCGACACCGTCCTGGTCCGGTCACTGGACGCGACCGGCTACCTCGAGCGCCAGGACGAGCCCGGCCAGGAGCGGCCCAAGCTCCACCCCGCGGGACGTGGCCACTGCCTGACCGGGCCGATCGCCGTCCGCGGCGCCCGCCCGGGACAAATGCTCGCCCTGCACCTGCGCGACCTTCGCCCAGACCCGTGGGGGTGGACGGTGGCGGCCGCCCTGGACACCCCGGTCACCCGTCGGCTGGGTCTGGCGGCGGGGCCGCCGTCCTGGCTGCTGTGGGACCTCGACGCCGACACCGGCACGGGCACGGAGAGCAGGGGCCTCGTCCGTGCGCTGGCCCCGTTCCTCGGGGTGATGGGGGTGGCGCCGGGCGAACCGGGCGAGCACTCCACGATCCCGCCACGAGCCGGCTCGGGTGGCAACATCGACTGCAAGGAGCTCGTCGCCGGCTCGACGTTCTACCTGCCGGTCGCCGTGCCGGACGCACTGCTCTACCTCGGCGACGGGCACGCGGCCCAGGGCGACGGCGAGGTCGGCGGGACCGCCATCGAGTGCGCGATGACCACCGAGGTGACGGTGGACGTCGTGGCCGACCGCCCGCTGCCCGGCGTGCACGCCGAGACCCCGGCGGGCCGGATCACCTTCGGCTTCGACGCCGACCTGAACGTGGCCATGGGGGACGCGCTCGACGCCATGGTGGTGTGGATGCAGCAGCTGCACGAGCTGGACAAGGCCACCGCTCTGGCCCTGGCCAGCACCTGCGTCGACCTCCGGGTCACCCAGGTGGCGAACCAGACCTGGGGCGTGCACGCGGTGCTGCCGACGGGGAGCCTGCGGTGAGCTGGCCGGTCACCGGTGGCCGGTTCGCCCTGGGCGACCTGACGGTCGAGCGGGGCGGCGTCATCCGCGACGCCTCCCTGGCCTGGCAGGCCCACGGGACGCTCAACGCCGCGCGCGACAACGTCATCGTCTACCCCTGCAGCTACGGGGCGACCCACGAGGACCTCGCCTGGCTGATCGGCCCGGACGGTGTCCTCGACCCGACCCGTTGGTTCATCGTGGTGCCGGACATGTTCTCCAACGGCGTGTCCAGCTCGGCCGCCGACACCCCGTTCTACCCCGAGCTGGTCACGATGGCCGACAACGTGCGGGCTCAGCACCGGCTGCTGACCGAGCACTTCGACGTCACCGCGGTGGCCTGTGCCTACGGCTTCTCGATGGGAGCCGGCCAGGCGTACCACTGGGCCGCGCTCTACCCCGAGCTGGTCCGGCGCGCGGTCGTCGTCTGCGGCAGCGCGCGCACCTCGCTGCACAACCGGGTCTTCCTGTCCGCGCTGCTGCGCTTGCTGGAGGCCGCGCCGGAGTACGCCGGCGGTGGACGCTTCTCGGCCCAGCCGGAGGCGGCCGTGAAGGCTTTCGCCCACGTGTACGCCGGCTGGGGCTTGAGCCAGGACTTCTACCGGGAGCGGCTGTTCGAGAGCGCGCTCGGCGCCCCCGACCTGGAGACGTTCCTGCGCACCGACTGGGAGGACTCCTTCGCCACGTCCCTAGCCGGGAACCTCTACGCCCAGGCCCGGACGTGGCAGGAGGCGGACATCAGCGCGGGCCCGGTGCACGATGGTGACCTGGCGGCGGCCCTGGCGTCGATCGAGGCGGACGTGCTGCTGATGCCGGGTGCCACCGACCTGTACTTCCGGGTGGCCGACAACGAAGCCGAGCTGGCGCACCTGCGGCACGGGGCCCTGCGGCCGATCCCCAGCATCTGGGGCCACCGCGCCGGCAACCCGCGGGGCAACGCGGACGACCTGGCCTTCCTCACCCGTGAGGTGCGGGCCTGGCTGGAGGCCTGACCACGGCAGCCTCGGCCCGGCCGGGCCGGTCCCGCCCGCTGCGCCCATCCGCCCCGGCCGCCCTGCTGGCGGGATCAGCCCACCAAGAGGTTGAGCAGCCAGAGCACTCCGAGCAGTCCGGCGAACATGGCTCCGGTCCCGGCCAGCAGCACCGCGCGGGTGTGTCGTGGCCGACCACCGCGGCGCGGGTCGATCACGGAGTTGTCCGGCACGACGAGGAAGACCGCGACCAGCACGAGCGCTCCACCGAGCATGACGAGCCAGGCGGGAACCCCGGCGTCGTCATCGCCGACCAGCAGGTCGAAGAAGCCGTCCGCGAGGAACCAGCCACCCGCGGCCGCGGCGAGCGTCGTGGCCACCGAGCGCGGGCGCAGCTTCCACCGGTCGCGGGTGTCCCCGAACTGTGCCGCGTAGGCCTTGGCCGGACCGAAGGCCACCTCGGGCGGCTCGCCGCTCTCGGCCACGTGGGACTCCACCTCGGCCACGATCTGCCCGATCCGGGCGCCGTCGACGTCGCGCAGCTGTAGCCACATCACCAGGTCACGCCGGTACTTACGGGTCGTCGTGGTCACACTGCTGGCCGTCATCAGGTCTCCTTCTGAGGTGTCGGTCGGTGGCCGACGGCGCCCGCCGCCACCAGGGAGATCGTGGGGGGCTCGTCGGGGCCGGCCAGCAGGTCCTGCACGCGTCCGGTCCAGCGGCCCCACTGGTCCTGACGCTCCCGGCGGGCCGCTCGTCCGGCCTCGCTGATCTCGACCAGCTTGCGGCCGGGGCCGCCGAGTCCCTCCACCCAGCGGGTGGTGGTCAGCCCCTGGTCCTCCAGCCGGGTGAGCACCGGGTAGAGCGTGCCGCCCTTGATGTCACCGAGACCGTGGTCAGCCAGGTGGCGGGCGATCTGGTATCCGTGGGTCGTGCCCAGCTCGTCCACGGCGGCCAGGACGCAGAGCTCGATCGCGGCCCGGGTCCACGAGCTCGGCCAGTTGTCAGCGTCCATGACTAGACGGTACGGGCAACTAGTAAGGTACGCAACCTACTCACGGTGACTATTTGGGAGAGCCCGAGTGCGACGATTCGTCCCGCAGGAGCGCCACTGGTAGATTGAGGCTGCCGTTTGATCGGCCGCGGACTTCCAAGAGCTCCCCATCACACCGCGTGAACCCTCGTGAGGGCCCGGGGGGCGCCGCGCAACGGGAAACCGAGAGGAGAGCACGTGCCATTTGACGCTGCCATCAAGAAGCAGACCATCGAAGAGTTCGCCACCCATGAGGGCGACACGGGTTCTCCCGAGGTCCAGGTCGCAGTCCTCACCCGGCGCATCGCGCACCTGACCGAGCACCTCAAGGAGCACAAGCACGACCACCACACGCGTCGTGGCCTGATGCTCCTGGTCGGCCAGCGCCGTCGCCTGCTGAACTACGTGGCCAAGACCGACATCAACCGGTACCGCTCGCTGATCGAGCGGCTCGGCCTGCGTCGCTGACGTTGCAGAGCGGTCCTCGCCGCGCCCCCGGGGCCGCGAGGACCGCTCTTCGGCCATCTCGGGCAGTCCAGCACGACGGAGAGCAGCACGACCGACAACTGCACGACCAACAACTGAACAGCCGGAACCACAACGAAGATCGCATCCCGCACGGCTCGTAGCGGAGCGTCTGTCCTCGGTGGTGGTCTTCGGGTCCGCCCTCGCGGCGCGCAGGACATCTGCCCAGACCCGCAGACCTCGATCGAAGACCGGCCTCCATCAGCTCGGGGGAAGCGGCGTCGTCCAACACGGAGCCGCATCGAGCGTGATCGACCCCACCCCACGTGGGGTCCTGGTGTGCGGATGTGATCCACACCCGGCGCCGCCCGGACGGGCGCGCCACAGAAAGGAATCCCGTGGAGGGACCAGAACTGCAGTTCACCGAAGCCGTCATCGACAACGGCTCGTACGGGACGCACACCGTGCGTTTCGAGTCGGGCCTGCTGGCCCGGCAGGCCGCCGGATCGGCCACCGTCTTCCTCGACGAGGACACCATGCTGCTCGCGGCCACCACGGCGCAGAGCAAGCCGCGGGAGGCCATCGACTTCTTCCCGCTGACCGTCGACGTCGAGGAGCGGATGTACGCCGCGGGCAAGATTCCCGGCTCCTTCTTCCGCCGCGAGGGCCGCCCGTCCGAAGGCGCCATCCTCACCTGCCGGCTGATCGACCGGCCGCTGCGTCCCTGCTTCGTCAAGGGGCTCCGCAACGAGGTCCAAGTCGTCGTCACGGTGATGGCTCTGAACCCGAACAAGACCTACGACGTGGTGGCCATCAACGCCGCGTCCATGTCCACCCAGCTCGCCGGCCTGCCCTTCACCGGCCCGGTCGGCGGCGTCCGTGTCGCGCTGATCGGTGACCAGTGGGTCGGCTTCCCCGACGTCGACCAGCTGGAGGGGTCGACCTTCGACATGGTCGTGGCCGGTCGCGTGCTCGCCGACGGTGACGTGGCCATCATGATGGTCGAGGCCGAGTCCACGCCGCAGACCTGGGACCTGGTGCGCAGCGGGAAGACCGCGCCGACCGAGGAGATCGTGGCCGCCGGCCTGGAGGCCGCCAAGCCCTTCATCAAGGCGCTCTGCGACGCGCAGGCCGAACTGGCCTCGCACTTCCCGAAGACCACGGCCGAGTTCCCGATCTTCTCCGACTACGCCGACGACGTGTACGCCGCCGTGACCGAGAGCGCGTCCGCGGAGCTGTCGCAGGTCATGTCCATCGCGGACAAGCAGGACCGCGAGGAGGCGACCGACGCCCTCAAGGCCACCACCGTCTCCGCCCTGGGCGAGCAGTTCGCCGGCCGCGAGAAGGAGATCAGCGGCGCGTACCGGGCCCTGACCAAGAAGCTGGTCCGGCAGAAGATCCTCACCGACAAGGTCCGGATCGACGGCCGCGGTCTGACCGACATCCGCACGCTGTCCGCCGAGGTCGCCGTGGTCCCGCGGGTCCACGGCTCGGCCCTGTTCCAGCGTGGTGAGACCCAGATCCTGGGCATCACCACCCTGAACATGCTGGGCATGGAGCAGAAGCTGGACACGCTCGCGCCCGAGACGAGCAAGCGCTACATGCACAACTACAACTTCCCGCCCTACTCCACCGGTGAGACCGGTCGGGTCGGTTCCCCGAAGCGTCGCGAGATCGGCCACGGAGCGCTCGCCGAGCGCGCCCTGGTGCCGGTGCTGCCGACGCGCGAGGAGTTCCCGTACGCCATCCGCCAGGTCTCCGAGGCGCTGGGCTCCAACGGCTCCACCTCGATGGGCTCGGTCTGCGCGTCCACGCTGGGGCTGCTGAACGCCGGCGTGCCGCTGCGCGCTCCGGTCGCGGGCATCGCCATGGGCCTGGTCTCCGACACCGTGGACGGGGAGACCCGCTACGTGGCCCTGACCGACATCCTGGGTGCCGAGGACGCGTTCGGCGACATGGACTTCAAGGTCGCCGGCACGCGGGACTTCATCACCGCCCTGCAGCTGGACACCAAGCTCGCCGGCATCCCGGCCTCGGTCCTCGCCTCGGCGCTGACCCAGGCCAAGGACGCCCGGAACGTGATCCTGGACGTCATGAACGAGGCGATCGACGCCCCGGACGAGATGAGCCTGTTCGCGCCGCGGATCATCACCATCCAGATCCCGGTGGACAAGATCGGCGAGGTCATCGGCCCGAAGGGGAAGGTGATCAACCAGATCCAGGACGACACCGGTGCCCAGATCTCGATCGAGGACGACGGGACGATCTACGTCGGGGCCGACTCCGGCGACAAGGCCGAGGCCGCGCGTCAGCTGATCAACGCGATCGCGAACCCGACGATGCCGGAGAAGGGCGAGCGGTACCTCGGCACCGTCGTCAAGATCACGGCCTTCGGTGCCTTCGTGTCGCTGCTGCCCGGCAAGGACGGCCTGCTGCACATCTCCAAGCTGCGTCCCCTCGCCGGGGGCGGCCGCGTGGAGAACGTGGAGGACGTGGTCAGCGTCGGCCAGAAGCTGCAGGTCGAGATCAACGAGATCGACGACCGGGGGAAGCTCTCGCTGATCCCCGTGGTCGAGGAAGAGGCGACCGTCTGAGCCCGACCGCCTCAGCACCCGGCTCCCGGCGGAGCCGGCCCGCACGGCGTCACCCCTTCGTGGGTGGCGCCGTTCGGCGTACCACGATGCCGAACGGCGTCCAGGTCGTCACCGAGCACATGTCGACCAGCCGGACGTTCTCGATCGGCATCTTCGTCGGGGTCGGCTCCCGGCACGAGTCCCCGCAGCTGCACGGCGCCTCGCACTTCCTGGAGCACGTGCTCTTCAAGGGCACGGCCCGGCGGAGCGCGGAGGAGATCTCCGCGGCGGTGGAGGCGGTGGGCGGCGAGCTCAACGCCTACACGACCAAGGAGTACACCTGCTTCTACGCGCGGGTGCTGCGCACCGACGCCGACCTGGCGGTGGACGTGCTCAGCGACATGATCAGCGCGTCGCAGATCGCCGCGGCCGACGTGGACGCGGAGCGGGCGGTGATCCAGGACGAGATCGCCATGCACGCCGACGACCCCGGCGAGGTGGTGCAGGAGCTGGTGGCCGACCGGATCTTCGCCGGCACCGGCCTGGGCCAGCCGGTGATCGGCTCGGCCGCCTCGATCGCCGCCCTCGACCGGGACCAGATCGTGGGGCACTGGCAGCAGCACTACGGGCCCTCCTCGCTGGTGGTCGCCGCGGCGGGGCACGTCGACCACGACCGCCTGGTCCAGCAGCTCGCCGCCCTCGACGGGCTGCCGACGGCCTCGTGGCCCGGGACGGCTGCCGAGCGGCCGGCCGTGCTGACCCGCGGCCTGGTCAGCGAGCAGCGGCGGGTGGAGCAGTGCAGCGCCGTCCTTGCCTACCCCGGCCCCGGGATCTTCGACGACCGGCGCTACGCCATGGGCCTGCTCTCCCTGGTCGTCGGCGGCGGGATGGCGTCCCGGCTGTTCGTCGAGGTGCGGGAGCGTCGCGGACTCACCTACGGCATCGACGCCGGCGAGACCTCCTACGCCGACGCCGGGCTGTGGAGCGTGGACTGGCAGTGCGCGCCGAGCCGGCTGGCCGAGATCATCCGCCTGGTGCAAGCCACCCTGAGCGAGGTGGCCGAGCACGGCGTCACCGACGCCGAGCTGGCCCGCGCCCGCGGCCAGATGCGGGGCCAGACCGTGCTCTCCTACGAGAGCCCGTCCAGCCGGATGAGCCGGCTGGGCGGCAACACGGTGCTCGGCGACGACCGGTCGCTGACCGAGGTGCTGGACCTCTTCGACGCCGTCACCGCCGAGGACGTGCGGACCGAGGCGGCCACCCTGTTCAACCAGCCGGCGCTGCTCGGGCTGGTCGGGCCGCGCGTGCCCGCCGCCGTGCTGAGAGACTGGGAGTCCTGAGCTCCTGATCGACCCGGCCGCCGGAGCCGGGGGCGGCGGGAACCGGGACGACAGGCGTGACCACCCGCCGGTGGGGCGCAGGGCAGGAGAAGCGATGACCAGGGTGGCCGTGTTCGGGGCGCGCGGGAAGATGGGGGCCGAGGTGTGCCGGGCCGTCGAGGGGGCCGCGGACCTGGAGCTGGTCGCCGCGGTGGACGCGGGCGAGGACCGGACCGCGGCCGAGACGGCCGACGTGGTCGTGGACTTCACCCACCCGGACGCGGTGATGGCGAACCTCGCCTGGTGCCGGGAGCACGGGGTGCACGCCGTGGTGGGGACCACCGGTTTCGACGACGCCCGGCTGCAGGAGCTGCGAGACTCGCTGGCCGGACGACCAGGGCTCGGCGTCGTAGTCGCCGCCAACTTCTCCATCGGCGCGGTGCTGATGATGCGGTTCGCCGAGCAGGCCGCCGCCTTCTACGAGTCGGTGGAGGTCATCGAGCTCCACCACCCGGGCAAGGCCGACGCCCCGTCCGGCACCGCCGCCGCGACGGCCCGGCGGGTCGCCGCCGCCCGGGCGGCCGCCTCGTTGCCCCCGGCCCCGGACGCGACGGTCTCGCAGCTGCCCGGCGCCCGGGGGGCCGAGGTGGACGGCGTGCCCGTGCACAGCGTCCGGCTGCGTGGCCTGGTCGCCCACCAGGAGGTGCTGCTCGGGGCCGAGGGCGAGACCCTGACCCTGCGGCACGACTCGCTGGACCGGGTCTCCTTCATGCCGGGCGTGCTGGCCGCCGTCCGGGCCGTGGCCGACCGCCCCGGCCTGACCGTGGGCATCGAGCCCGTGCTCGGACTCGCCTGATGGCGCGCGACGGGGCAGGCCGGCGGAAGGGCGGCTCGGCCGGCACCGGGCTGCTCGTCTTCCTGCTGATCGGCGCGGTGCTGGCCCTCGGCCTGTTCGCCGTCGACCGCTACGCCGTCGGCCGGGCCGAGCGCGAGGCCGCCGCTCAGCTGCAGGGCGAGCTCGGCACGTCCGGGGCGCCCGAGGTGGACATCCAGGGCTGGCCGTTCCTCACCCAGGTGGCCGGCCAGGACCTGCGCTCGGTCCGGGTGGTCGCCGACGACGTGGTGGCCGAGGGCAGCCCGGTCCGGGTGGCGCACACCGACCTGGTGCTCACCGACGTCCGCAGCACCGACTTCTTCAAGACCATGACCGCGGACCACGCCGAGGGGACGGCCCGGCTGGACTACGCTGAGCTGGGCTCGCTGTCCAGCCTGCCGCTGAGCTACGCCGGGGACGGCCGGCTGCGGGCCGAGACCACCACCTCGTTCTTCGGGACCGACGTGGCCGCCACCATCACCGGCACCCCGCGGCTGGACGTGGGAGCGCAGGCGATCACGCTGGCCGACCCGACGATCAAGGTGGGCACTGTTGACCTCCCGGCCGCGGCCGCCGACGCCCTGCTGCAGGGGGTGCTGAAGCCCATCCCGGTCACCGGGCTGCCGCTCGGTCTGACGCTCAGCTCGGTCAGCGCCGAGGACGACGGGCTGCACGCCGGTCTGGTCGGCGACGAGGTGCAGCTCAGCCGCTGAGCACCGCCCTGGAACCTCTCGGGCCCCGGCGTCGGCTCAGCCGAGGTTGGTGTGCAGCCGGACCTGCTTCAGCCGGAGGGTCCCGTCCTCGGAACCGATCTCGCGGCTGCTGCCGTCCGGGCCCCAGCCGGCCTCGGTCAGGAAGTGCCGCAGCGGGTCGTCCTGCGTCCCCACCCACCAGCGCGCCGTCTGGAAGCCGTCTGCCCGCAGGGTGTCGGCGCAGGCGTGCAGCAGCCGCGCGCCGTGCCCGCGGTGCCGGGCCGGTGGGTCGACCGCGAACTCCTGCACCTCGCCGTCCACCGCCTCGTCGGCGTCCGGGTCCTGGGCCGGGACGGTGGTGGCGTAGCCGACCACGCGTCCGTCCTGGACGGCCACCAGCACCCGGTAGCGGGCCTGCGGCGGTCGGCTGATGGCCCGCTCCCAGGCCTGCGCCATCTCCTGCGCCGAGACCCCGGCCAGCATCACCGCCGCCACCTCGGGAGCCGCCGCGCTCCAGACCCGGCGCTGCAGCTCGGCGACGGCGGCCGCCTCCGCGGGCCAGGCGAGCCGGACGGAGTCGGCGAGGGGTCCTGGCGCCGTGGTCACCCGGCGAGACTAGCGGAGCCGGAGGCGTGACCCGGGTCACAGACGAAGCCCGTAACAACCGCCCCGGGCAGAGCGATCTGGCAGTCGAAGTCCGTGACCACCTGAACCCCCGAGCAGGTGGTCACGGACCTCTTTCACGTCCGGGGGGCGCCGCGGCCCCGCGCTCCCGCCCTTCCGCTGAGCGGCTGGCCTCCTCAGCAGGACTGTGTAACGTTGCTCCTCGTGGCAGCCACCAGCTTGAGAACCCCCCCGGCTCTGGGCCGGGACACCGTCCGTGTCATCCCGTTGGGCGGTCTGGGCGACATCGGCCGCAACATGACCGCGCTGGAGTACCGGGGCCAGCTGCTGCTGATCGACTGCGGGGTGCTGTTCCCCGAGGAGAACCACCCGGGCGTGGACCTGATCCTGCCCGGCTTCGGCGTCATCGAGGACCGCCTGGACGACGTGGTCGGCGTGGTCTTGACCCACGGCCACGAGGACCACATCGGCGGCGTGCCGTACCTGCTCCGGCAGCGCACCGACATCCCGCTGATCGGCTCGAAGCTCACCCTGGCCCTGCTCAGCGAGAAGTTCCGCGAGCACCAGATCCGCGGCGTCGTCCGGCGCGAGGTCACCGACCTCGAGCGGATCACCGTCGGGCACTTCGACCTCGAGTTCATCGCGGTCAACCACTCGATCCCGGACGCCCTCGCCGTGGCGGTCCGCACCCCGGCCGGACTGATCCTGCACACCGGCGACTTCAAGATGGACCAGCTGCCCCTGGACGACCGGATCACCGACGTCCGCTCCCTGGCCCGGCTGGGGGAGGAGGGCGTCGACCTGTTCCTGGTCGACTCCACCAACGCCGAGGTGCCCGGCTTCACCACCCCCGAGCGCGACATCGCGCCCGCGCTGGAGCGGGTGTTCAGCCGCAGCAAGCAGCGGGTCATCGTCGCCTGCTTCGCCTCCCACGTGCACCGGGTGCAGCAGGTGATGGACGCCGCCGCCGAGCACGGTCGCAAGGTGGTCTACGTCGGCCGGTCGATGGTCCGCAACATGGGGGTCGCGCGCGACCTCGGCTACCTCAAGGTGCCGGCCAACACGCTGGTCGAGCTGCGCGACATCGACAACTACCGTCCCCAAGACGTGGTGATCATCTCCACCGGCTCCCAGGGTGAGCCGCTGTCCGCCCTGTCCCGGATGGCGAACCGCGAGCACCAGGTGGTCTCACTCAAGCCGGGCGACACGGTCGTGCTGGCCAGCTCGATGATCCCGGGCAACGAGAGCGCCATCTACCGCGTGATCAACGGCCTCACCAAGCTGGGCGCCAAGGTGGTGCACAAGGGCAACGCCATGGTGCACGTCTCCGGCCACGCCAGTGCCGGCGAGCTGCTGTTCTGCTACAACATCGTCCGGCCGCGCAACGTGATGCCCGTCCACGGGGAGAGCCGGCACCTGATCGCCAACGCCGACCTGGCCGTGGCCACCGGCGTCCCGCGGGAGCGGACCATCATCGCCGAGGACGGCGCGGTGGTGGACCTGCAGAAGGGCCGGGCCAAGATCGTCGGCAAGGTCGACGCCAGCTACATCTTCGTCGACGGCTCGACCGTCGGGAACGTGACCGAGGGGTCGCTGACCGACCGCAAGATCCTCGGCGAGGAGGGCTTCATCTCCGTGGTCGCGGTGGTCAACACCCACACCGGCCTGATCGTCAGCGGTCCCGACATCCACGCGCGCGGCTTCGTGGAGGGCGAGCACGTCTTCGACAGCGTCCGGCCGCACATCGTCGAGGCCTTGGAGAACGCCCTCGCCGAGGGGGTGGACGACGCCTACCGGCTGCAGCAGGTGGTCCGTCGCCGGATGGGGAAGTGGGTCAACGACACCCACCGCCGGCGGCCGATGATCATCCCGGTCATCATCCAGGCCTGAGCCCGTCCAGCTTGAGCCCGTCCAGCCTGAGCCCAACCAGTCTGGACGGC
>Ga0210040_10007421_pt1 | contig 13274 bp, 8 predicted proteins | sample CryGeyCG12114_NA_FD_185462 | JGI IMG/M metagenome (GOLD analysis project Ga0210040, IMG submission 185462) | Groundwater microbial communities from aquifer - Crystal Geyser CG19_WC_8/21/14_NA (SPAdes) (version 2) | ecosystem: Environmental > Aquatic > Deep subsurface > Groundwater | place: USA... | reverse complement strand
CTTAAAGCACCGTCCTTCAATTGCAAAAACATATACGAGGTAAGGTCTTATCTCTGTTATTTGAAAACCTTGCTTACACAAATTGCATTTAGTGTTCTAAGAAGAGTAGAAACAGCCTACAAAAGCATCAGCTACAATGTGAGTTTAAGCCTCCGCATTATATGAAATTCCAACTTGCGTTTTCAGGTGATTTTAGCTTTAACATGTGGAGCATAGGGCGCTCCCGTTTCTAGTAATTCTAAGACTCCGCCTTCGGCCTCGTAATAAACAACTTGGAAAGATTATTTGGCCTATGGAGTGACGATTTTTTTAGATTGGGTGTACCGTGTACCTATATATTCATTTATATGGTCATCGAATAAATCGTTTCAAACGAGAATGCCTAAAAATAATGCAGGATTGATTGGGATAGAGCTAACGATGAGACAACTTTGAATTTCTGACAACTTGCATAAGCAATAGGTACAAAATTTTCCTACTCGGAACATTATGCCTGATTAAGGCTGTTAATGATGGATGAGAATAGAAAATTTAATTATGAGCAATAACAACTTTCTGGTATGAACCTATTGAAACCAAATACTGATAAATAATCACTCGTGAGTAAAATTAAAGAAACGCTTAGAGCGTAATTAATAAGAAAGAATTGAAGGAGGAGGCCACAGTTCATTTCATTGTTGCGATTACAGTGAAGTACTGACACATGAAATTGTCCCAATCACAATGACGGCTCATATAATTAATTATGATTGAAATGTATGACCTAAAATAAAATTCATAGAATCAGTACTGGTTAACAGTTAGTAGAATGGCTCAATTCATATAAATATAAAATGAATAGGAAATTTGATGCTAACATAGGGGTTACTAAATAAATGAGAAGAATCATGTCATTCAGATTTTTCGTACTATATGCATCTGAATAGTCTGTACGTGTACGTCACTGGTCTATTTTCAACTCTCAAGGATATATTTCAATAATTCATCAAATTAAACCTTAAGCGGCACTTTGAACATCCCGTTAACAATGCACATGACGCAAAATAAAGAGCCTAATGATTGATCACTAAAAATTACATTCTCATAAAATCAGTCAACTAGTTGTCTTTAAAAAATATATGACGACTTTCGAAATATTTCGTGATGCGATGTAAACTAAACTTTAATCGTCAAATAATTAAAAAAAAACTTAGCATTTTTTCATGGCAATGAAACTGTCTTTGATTTCTCATACCATGGACTCTGTAATCCGAAGGCTTTTCTTAGATTTACATTACAAAGCGTTTAGAAGCTAACAAACTATAAAAATCGACATTGTTTACAAAACTTGAGTCAACATACGACTTAATAATTACCTGTAAGAGGGAATGGTGCGGTTTATAACTCATATGGTTGCAACTAGCATATACAAAATTGTAAGGTCAACTAACTTTACTCTAAACAGTCAAGAACTGTTTTAAGAATTACATAGCTAAAATTTAAACAAGCAACATGAATTACAGCAACACTTGAATTATTGAATTATGAATAGCCAAACAGCCACGTACTTATTTGAAATCTTATCGATTTCAAATTTTTAGAGCACTAACCACCGAGTCGTACATTAGTATAATTAGTATCATTTTGCATCAGTAAAAAGTGTCTTAACCTCAAAAGAAAGTCAAGAGGATTAAAACTGCATGATAGTCATATTTAGCACAGCTAGCTGATGTGCTAAATACATCATCATTATCATATCCGCGGGTTATGGTTCTAACTAACTAACTAGCTATTGGTAAATTATTCATTGAGTTTATTGAAATAAGCTATTTTTCCACTCAAAACTATTTCAACATTTTTTTAGATTTTAAATGCAGGACCTTTAAATCCTTCAGAGTAGCTTATAAATGGTTAGCGAGCGCGTGAACAAATCTCAATAATGGTGAGTTTGGTGGCGGAAGGACTGAAGTAATGAGAATGCTTTCAGGTACAGGAGCCAAAAAAACTAACGGAATCTGGGAACAACAACTGCGCAGCCCACCAATCAAGTTATTATTCATTGTGTCACTGATTGTAATAGATGCAGCCCGTTAAAATCGAATACTAATACTAATAAGCAATTTCCAAGCGCAAAACCTGGCTACGTTTTATCAATAAATGCGTAGCAATATAAATATAAATATTCCTTTTGTAGTTAACGAGCAATGATCCTTACTCATATGCGGATTATGCATGCAATGCAATAGTTAAATTAATCAGCAGTAATAAATTGATAAAAAGTACAGAAACAAATGCTTTGTAATTTAGTATCTTATGCATAAAAAGTTTTTTTTAACTCAGCTCAGAGGTGAGGCAGAAAATAATTATAATATCTAAACACCAGCATGGGAGCAATGGCATCGCATTTAAAAGAAGGTCGGATAATTTTTGGCAAGCACTAGCGTATAGCACTTCTGAGAAATCAGCAATGAATATTAACGAACATAAAATTTAGCACACAAAATGGACTGCACTGCATTCGCCCCGAAACGAATCAAGTTACAAATCCACAAAGCAAAGCGGTAAATGAAAACATGTGTACATACCTTTAATGACTTGAATTTGATCCATGACATTAAAGCTGACGCTCACGCCAGGGTTAATATGAAAGTACACAACATATTGACCTGGTAGAGTAGGAATGGCAGGGAATGAGGTCAACTCAGAAGACGGTGCCGAAAAGACCAAATTTGGATTGGCAACAGGGCCAATACCATTGTTTCTTCCTCCTGTAGAAGCCTCCATAGCAGAATATGCAGGCATTTGTACTCCCGCAAAACCCATAGGAGATGAAGATCTTGAATGGCCAGCTGTGGAATATCCACTACTCTGGGTGGTTCCCGCTTGAGCAGGTAGTACTGCTGGGGGACAATTTGGATCCAGGGGTAGAGGAAACGCAGCAGTAGGTAACGGAGTAGGTAATCCGGCAGCAGCAGATGGAGCACCATTTGAAGTATCTATGTTGACAAGAGGACCATGTTGGATCAGTGGCATGGGAGGAGGCTGTCCCACAGGTGGTGGAGGATAGGAATGTCCAGGGGAAACTGCTTCGTTTAAAAATCCAAACGGTGGAGGTCTGGGTGGAGGCATGCCTGAGAAGTGGTGAGCACCAGCAGCACCAATATGCGGCCCATTTCTACCATGCGGTAGATTTATTCCTGGAAAATTGGGAGGCTGATGGTTTGACAAAAATTGCATCATACCTCCAGCATGATGACTACTGGAGTTCAATGGATTTGGATGATTCTGATGATGAAGAGGATGACTAGAGCTTGGAAAGTTGCCATGATTTGGATTTTCGTGAAAACTGGAGTGCGTGTACTGGTGAAAACTACTATGCGGGAAATGATGAGGGAAAGAATTAGTTCGATTTTGTTTGTAGGATGAGCTGTTTCCGTAGCGGGAAGCAGAACTAGTTGACGTATGTGTTGTCGAGGGTGTTTTCGGTGAATTTTCTCGTTTAGATGCTAATTCCTCGCATGCTTTCTTCACGGCAGCGGCTAAATTTTTGCTTTTTTCCGTAGCTGCTTCTGAAGCTGTCAAAGTGATGCCACCAGAGGAAGGATTAGTCGAAGCCACAGTACCTTCATTTGATTTTGAGATTTCTTTAGGTCCGTTTAACACTTTATTCACGGATTTTGGTGTTCCCTTTTGGGCCTCAAGTACGGGTTTCTTTGTAATCGGATGACTGGATTTTTCTACTTCAGGAGTTTCTTTCAAAACGGTCTCTGTTGCAACTTGTCCTTCGGCTTTTACGCTTTTAAGATCTGCATTTTCAGTTTCTGGGATCTTGGAATCAGCTTTACAATTTGTATCACCTTGCTCACTTGAGTTTTTAACCTGAACGGCAGTAGAACAAGCATTATTATCTTGATTTTCAATACCAAGTCCAAACGATGGGTTTTGCAGTATTACAGTTGTATTCTCATCAACATTTTCCACCACCACTAAAGGAGTTGGAGTAACAGATGGAGATTCACTATTTTGAAGTACTTCATCACAGTCTAAATAGTCTCCATCACCATTTGTAAAACAACCCGTTGTCTCCACGTCCGTTTCAATATCTGAAGTTCTAGTGCTGCCGTTCAGTGAGGCTTCACCGTTAACAGTAACAGAGGATTCTATTGAATTTTCATCAATACAATTATCTAATTGTAATTTCGTACCTTCCGAAGAATTTTTTGAAGTTGTACTACCATCGTCACATGGACAATGGTTATTAGAACCTTCTTTGATTGAATCTTTGGAAATATTAACAACTGACTGATTTGGACCAGTATCGACAGCAACATTTTTATCCGAGTGCGTATGCTTTGAAATTCCAGTATTGCAACAAGGTGTTTTTGGTAAAACAATGCCTGGACCATCCGATTCTCCCACTTCTAAATTGAGATTCATGGCATGATTGTTGTTGTGACTTGGATCAATATTCCCGACCGGAGTGGTCTCTATCTCAGTTTCATTGAGGATCCGGACCATTGTTAATTACGCCACGTTGAACGTTGAATTCATCTAACCAATATAAAGAACCAGTCAGTTTGTTAGCATTAAATACTGGCAGAAATAGCACTAGATGAGATAAATAAATGGCGACGGCGACTGTCCGCTAGTCCAGTTTATTACAATCAAACTAAATGCTTGAACTGTTAAATCACGGATTTTAGTTCATAGTAATCATCATCAGCTTGAATTTCCTAGAAAGGGTAAACACAAAAACTGGAATTAAAAGCTGCCCAAATTGTAATACATAATCTTAAGAATGAAGCATGAATGCATTTTGATGAATTATTTTACATATGCCTTCGCATATTTACACATTCAGCATTAATAAATACAACAAATACGCATGAACGCCAGAAATCAGTAATGTATCTAATTTTAGACAACCTTATAATATTGAATGTAAATTTTGTCATACTTGGAATCTCTAGAAGAGAGCAATCAAATCAAAACGAATCCCACCCAAAGCAATGAAATACGCAGAAAAAGTGCAAATCCGAAAATATGAATGATTATAAATTTCACTGAAACTTACCTTTATTAGATCAACACAACCGGAATAGATAACAATAACAAGAATCTGGAATCTTTAATTGTCAAATTGATTTTTGCTTCACAGTTTCTCACCAACTGACACTTTTTATCACACCTACTACATTAGACCGACCAACCAAGTCATACTAAAACGCCAATAGGGAGTGAAAGTGAATTCATACAGTAAAATTCAGCGCCCACTCCAACCTCCACAGTAAAAGTTGGTTTTCCTTCCTCTTGTTTTCTTTTTCTCAAATCTGTTTGCAGATGTATAATTCCTAACTGGTCATTATGATAATTTTTCAAGCAATTGTAGGATGATTGTGTACATCTCAGCTGTCAAGTGTTGCAGTTTGCAGTAAGTCCAAAAATCGTAGGCACTTTGGATCAATAGAGCGCAAGTTTAAGTCGCATCTTATGACGTCAGACTTACACTTTACGTCATAGGTGAAAGTGATTCCCTACACTTTTTCACGTAACGTGAGCGCACAACTCCCAGCCGGTAGCATGTCCGATCTTTTGCCCACACAATTTACAATTTTCGGACATATGCTCATGCTGTCGTGAAGAAGAGCTGCACAAAATCCTACGTATGGAACCAATATGAGTATCTATCTACTGATAAGAGCATCTGCTTTCTAAATTTCTTAATTTAGAATTTCATTTCGTTCAGGCTGAGGGAATAGCTTTTCATGCAGTTAAAAAGGATAAATCATGTACATGGATGCACGAAATTAATTTCTGGAACACTCTCGCTTTTATTTACAAGGAATAAGATATGGGATTACATGAAATCAGGGCATGGAATCCATTTAATCTTATGCAAAGCAAATAGGATGTTATTACGTCCGATATAATTCTCTACAAATTATCTGAAAAGTTTTTTAGGCTATTTTAAAAATTAGCTTCGTGTATTACACTAATAAATACACTGTTGGGTACATTATATTTAAGAAAATAAAAGGAAACTTGTAAAATTTTGCCGAAGCTTATTTATGCCGGCGGGAGTAGTTGAGAAGTTCCTCATATTTTTCCAACAATCGATTGATGCAACGCCGAAAGTTGGGATGTCCATTTGTCTATGGCAGCGTAACGATCACTGTCAGAGCCAGATTCATGTTTCAATTCCAAAACTTGGTTAACTTGATCTATTTTGCCTCGAACGGTGCTAAAAGTGTACAAAAGCATTGATTTCAGTAACTACTATGAAACTCAATAAGGCACTAGGTGTAAAGTCATCTAATAAAACTGAAAATTCACTTGTCCAAAATGCAAGACACGAGTAAAGCCTCCACTTCAGATTCGTCGATATTCAATTCCTTTGAAATAAATGGAATGTGAATTCTTGTGTAAGGCTTGATGAGTTTAATCAGGACTTGAGTTCGAATATTTCGCAGCAGATCTAAAGTAATTTCGAAAACATTAAATTATCTACAACTATTGATTATCATTATGGTATTTACATTTCAAAAGCAATGCGATCAAATCTATAAGCATAAAACTTAAGCTTTAATATTATGACGTTAAATACCTTCGATGTGTTCACGGATGAAAGGGTCATCCATTATATTCGATCTATTTTGCTTTAAGATTTTTTCAAACTCATTGATGTCATTATTTTGGTAAGCAGAAACCAAGTTTGTCATAGCGAGGATTTCAGGATCATTTTTGTAAGGTTTAGCCTCCTGAGAATCAAATGGATTGATTCCTGATTTCATAAGCCTACCCAAGAAAAATAAGACAGTAAAATAGAGACTCGTGCTTTTCACATCATTATATCATCATTGATAATTCGGGAGAAAATATCATAATTCCACATGAAAAAAAATGCAATTTAGTCCTTCTTCATAAACACTTACATATTAGCAAGGACAAGATACTTTAGGCAAGTTGTTCTTCTAGGACTCCCAGATTCATCGTAATTTTTAAAGGCTTCAAAAAAATCTGTGTGAGCCTTTTCAAACTCCCCTTCTCGCAAATGCATTTTTCCACCACACTCTATAGAATTCAGCATTATTGACAGTATATTATTTGTTTTCCTCTAATAGCATTGTTGTTGTTTTATACGCAGAATTTTATTATTTCAAAATATTTCTTTACTGTCTTTACCTCGAATCACACCCATGATAAGAGGATGCGGGATAGCAGATTTAATATGTAAAGATTGTTCATACAATGTTTTCAGTTTCTTATTATTTTTCTGAGCTGTATACATTTGAATTTCCAATGCATATATTTCCAGTAATTGCGTGCCCTTTTTCAGATCGTCTTCACCTTCATCGGTCTACAAAATTTAAGGTTTGAATTACATTTAGCGATTGATTTTACATAACAACTTCCTGCATAAAAACTACATAAATAAAATACCTGACAAGATTGATGAAGTTGTTTCAAAATTCTTGAGAGCTTCTGAAAATCGCTACGATCATAATAAAGTTTTCCTAATTTCGTGTTAGTTTTGAACCACAGTCGATCATTTTTGGCATCCTTTAGTGCCTCCAAGGTAGTCTCGTAAAAGTTTTGTAGTAGTTCCATCTGCAACAAAAGTTTTATAGTTACGTATATTACAGTTTGCTGTAGTGTTAAACGCTTATTTTTTATTCTGTACTGTTGGGTTGAAAAAATAAGACACTTACATTTTTTGATGTTGAGATATAATCCAAAATAGAATTGATAGATTTTTCGCTGTGATTTCTCGTCACTGCCGCTTTAATATATGTCAGTAGCTGTTTATATCTTCTCATCATTTCATCATATCGAGCCTTGTAACGATGAACAAATAAAAAAATTTAAACAACGACAAAAAAATCACTGCATCTAATAGTACGATGTAAAATTATTTTACAATTAAATAATTTACCATTTTAAAATTGATTTTGATCATCTGTTTTAACGCTTTAAATCCCCATTCTCCCTTTTCATTGTTTTCGAGGTCCAGAACTTTTTGGAAGGATGCTAGCGCAGCTCCAGGATCATCCTCTTTCAATGCTTTTGAATTATAGTACTGATTTTCCAAGTCCACATCAGGTTCTGAATTACTGTCTTCGGAGTATTCCTACGATGAGTATAATGACCATGATAATCATTAATCGTTGTTGCTTATTTACCGGGTTTTCAAAACGAAAAAGGATATTTCTAGTGGTTTAGAACGAATTAAGTTTCTGTGTTATATGAGGTTAATGTTTCGAAGAACTGAGTTATGCAGATGCAGAGCACGCAACTACCAATACTAATGACAACTTTCGTTAATAATTCGATTAAAATACTAATTTATGTAGAAGTTCTATTCCTAACTTACCAGTCCATAGTCCTCCTCCTCGTCAACCATGAAATCCTCAATGTCTGACATACTATTTAAGGTATTACGCAACTGAGTGCAATGAAATTAATTGACTGTATCTTGTACCAATTAAATCATCAAAATTAAAGCACAACAAACTGAAGTAGTAGCTCAATACAAAATCGGAAGTGAAAGGTCTGGAATTTCTTTTTACCGGCTAAACAACTAGCTCCTACTCTATTTCGCAAATCCCGATGCACACATAGAGCCACGTTTTTGGCTCGCTCGTCTTTCACTACCTCTTTTTTCCTTGTCAAAACAATGAAGGTGTAAAATTGTTTTTGGTCGTTCAATTCTAACGCCGATTAAAGAAGTCCTTGATATTGCCTTATGCTTATGACAAGCACTTAGGTTTAGGTCTAGGTTAATTAATATTGATTTTTGTACCTTAAGGTTCATTGCTTCGCTCATTGATTTTTTTAGTATAGTAATATCGAAGTGTCGTTGTCGTCGTTTAGGCTCGCTGAAGCTGAACTCAACGAGGGGGCTAAAGATTGTAAGTTTTGAAAATATTAAATTGGTTTTTAGCAGACATCGGCCATCGGTCCGTAATGTGTTGTTGTAATTTTGTAGCGTTGAAATTTCAGAGCCAAGGATAATGGATATCAAAGGGAATATGTCAACAGGAGTGGATTGCGCTGAAGCCAATGTAGCTAGTGAAAACAGCTCATGTCAAGTAAAAGGTGTCATTTCGTCCCACAAAAAAGTATTTCCAATCTTCGATAAGAATTTTAGAACGAAATCGGATCCGCTGAAAAGCATTCAACTTTCTATTAAGAAATCGCCGAGCGCTACTTCTCGAAGACGAATACTACTGTCTTCCAAGGAACCTCCTGGTATGTTGTATGTTACGGTAATCATTAGTCTGTCTGTGCCTGCTTTACTTCATCTTCATTGCTTAATTCATTTTTTTATTATTTTGAAGCCCCTTCTTTGGAGTTGTATCCTAATTCGAATCATTATTTTAGGGTTGAGTCAAGCTCTCTTAGACGCAGGTCAGAAAAAAATCGGACCGACTTACTGTGAAGAATGTGGACTTCTGTACTCCCCAGGGGACTATGAAGATGAAAAAATTCATAAAAAAGCCCATCAAAGATTGGATAATTTGTATTCAGTTCAAGTAAGCTCGAATGAAGATCACCAATAACCAATATCAAATATATGTGTAGCGTTCAGTCGTAGGCTCCAACGAACATAATTGTGAAAATCGACTTTTTTTTCTTAGTTATGGAAAAATGCGCAAGTTGTATTTTCATTTCCGGATGGATGTTTCATCGTTATGCTAGAGCCGAAAACTGAGTCTAAAGTTGCCATGAATCGTTTGAAGGATTTTCTTGCGTGGCTTGATTCCGAATTAGGTGTTGGTTATGAAAGTTCTGGTAGCTCTCCGAATGAAAAAATATTTTTGTATGTTTCACCGACAAAGCGCAAAAATACAGTGCGTATAATGGGTAAGAATTATAATTGTGCTATATTGCTGTATCCGTTATCTTCAAATACTTTGCTACGACAAATATCATCTTATCCTGAGCTGAAGTTTACCTGTAAGGCATTTCTATGTTAATTTTGTCTTTGTTTGGAAGGTGTCGTTGTCACTGAGTTGACGAAGCAGGAAAATATTCTGGTCACACCAATATTAACTTCATCGAATGAGGCACCTGACAAAGCGCCAAATAAACGAATTATTATTGGCATTACTCGACTATGGACAGATTCCGCCTTTCGAAGAAAGAAGATAGCGTACAAACTATGTGATAAAGTGCGTTTTCACTCTGGGATACCCGGATTGATTGTTCCGAAGGATCAAATGGCTATTTTGGAACCTTCAGAGGAAGGGAGAGCCTTCATGTGTTCATTTACTCAAGGTTTAGGTTATTCATACACGCTGCAGTCATAAGAAGATGATTGAATGATTTTAATCGTCTATTTTACTTTTAACTGTTAAAGCGTACTCCTTTTACTAAACTTTTAACTGTTATCACTCTTATACTTTTATTATAATATCATTTTCCTTGCTCATTTTAAATGCAATCTTGCGTTCGTAAAAATAATATTTTTATGCAGTATAGCAGTACACTATGCACGTCGTTAATTGTTGAAGCCTGTAATTGAATGACCAATGTTTGCAATAAATCTTATCTTCTATTGATTTTGCTGGGGATATTCAGTTGAAGGAATGATTCTAATGCGGAAAATAATCTAGTTACTAAGTTACTTTTGACCAAATAATAATTGTCTGAAATTTTGACTAAAAATCGTATTTTCATGAGATATTTATTTATCTGACGCTGCCTGTAGAGGTCGGTAGTAGTACTATGGTGGGTTGCCTAATGTATGGTGTGTTGTAGGCCGATTATGTACCCATCAATTTAGGTAAGCAGTAGTCATCCACAGACTATAGACTGCAGGAAGAAAATGTGAGTAAGTATGTGTACTTTTGGATTGGAAAAACTTTTGCCTATGGTTGAATTGAATGCATGGGTTTTGCTCTATTCCGTGGCTATGTTCAAATTGCCTTGTAACTATGCACTCGAGTGCCGAGCACAATGATTCGTTGAAAATTGTACTGCTTCGCTTATAAAAAGACTTGCATGACTCACGTCTACTACCCATTTGCCGTTTGTACTTTGCGATACCAAGAGTTGCCGGATCACGTCTTCGTAACACGACAGATTCTAGAACTCGAAGTTCAAAAAGTACTTTTTGAAAGTTTTTAAGTCAACAAATCTTCAAACTCTACTAAAATGGTAAGTGTATTATCAGTTTTCATTGTTTTGCTAGGTAAATTCTCTTCATAACTCATCGGCACATAGTATGTATTTCCACTATTGGGCGTTGGTCTCTCGCAAGAAATAACCTTTTGTTAATTTTTCGTGCAGAATTTCATACTTTTTCGAAACTTTTGGCATGTATCGGTATCATAGTTTCTAGTTTATCGTGTGGTTATGGTTTCAAATCGTTAAAACGTATAAATCTACCATAAACTTCAAGGTTCCGTTTAATCCACCGTTAACTTTCGTTTCACCTTTCGGCCTTTCATCAAGCTGTAGCTTACGTACATTCCATCATTATCCATTATGGCACTTGAAATCGTTGCAATAAACTTTTTTTATATAATAACATTATCATTGGATAGCTATATGAAGGATTCGCAGGTAATGATAAGAATTCATTCCATCTAACAGCCGTTTCTGATTGTTATATCACACGGGCATATTCTTTCGAAACTGCTGTTGGTTAAATTTCGGATGAATCCTGAAAACAGACCATTTCATCCTTATTTCCAATAATATGTTCAATATAGTTAGTTACAACGCCCAAAAAGTCATTAAGCCGGGTTTGGTCTGCTCAGGCATCTCTTTCATCAATAGGGAGGGAAGAGAACAGAGTGCACCGTTGCCTTTTCTGGCTCGTTTTTAACATACTTACATTCATACATGTAGTACTACACAAGCTTTTTTGTTCGTTAGTTCGCTCGTTGGTGTAAAGTTTTAGTTGCTATATAAGGAGAGGACCACATATAGTATAGTTGATGTGAAGCTTGCATGATCATAGTAGTTAGTTAGGGTCTCAGTTCTCTCGTTGTCCTCACTCCCAGACTTGAGTTTACCATATTTGGTCATGCAATCTGTTTGGTCGAAACTTTAGTTAGTTAGTAGGTTTTTCTTTCTCTCTCTCTACCGTTGTGGGATTGTAAGGGGAAGCGAAGCCACGTCATTCCTTCATCCTTATTTGCCTGAAGGCTATTTTTTATCATTATAATATGGTTAAAATGTGTAGGTAGATATGTTGTTCACAGTGGAGTTTGTTAGTTACTGTAGCCTCAATTCTGAGGCTTCATATCCCCCTTCCATTTACGGAGGGAATTGCTCTCTGACAAAGCATTCATGGTTTTACACATAACATGGGGTCGTTGTATTTGCATCTTGTAAAGTTTCACATCAGAAATTCTGTGCTATATACTGTTTTATCTACTTTTGCTAGCTAGGATAGAATGATTGAACAGTTTAAAATGTACTTCGTTTGTCGGACCGGTGGGTTACTTATTAATGGCGAAAATCTCTACAAAGAAGATTATGTATCTGTGTAGATGTCATGTCGACAGGCATTGAATGGCATATTTACTCGTTGCAATTTTATATATTAAAAGATAGCAGTAGTATTATTAGTGATATAGTACAGTGCAACACAATAAGCCTGTGAATTGCATTTTGCTAGGTTGCATTAGTGGATAGTTGCTTGTTCACAGTCAACTGTGCATATTTTTAGATTTTCTTTACTGCGAAGAGTTCACTTCTTCTCATGCATTACTCTTTTCTTACTGTGTTCATCTTTTAAGGATATTAACCCCTTTGATGCGGTTTTAATACGTAGATTTAGCCGGCTGCTGGTGAAGTCTTCATAGCTGCATTGTGTTTCATGTAGTAGGAAATTTTGTCTGATATTTCACACTTGAATTTATACATGGGCAGAATATAATGGAGGCATTTTTTTTAATTAGGGGCACTTGATTATGCCTCCACATATTTTGGCGCAAAATTAATGTAGCTGTTTCTACTGTTGTGTATCGCACGATACATCACAAGCTTTTTCATTATGCGGCTTCAGTTAGTTAGATCATCGCTTAGAATACATAAACAGTCAGTGTATTCCAACTGACCATTGACAATTGGCTACTCTCTACTCTCCTACCTACGCTAGAAAATGAATTAGTGGGCTGAAAAAAAATATCCCCACAGTAAAATCGTGTATAGAAATAACTGCAACAGAAACATTTATTTAAGTCAGTAGTTAGTATTGAAGTACAATTGTTCTATAGATCCAGCCCCCATGTTTAGTCATGACTCCCACTTGTATTCCTGTGCTAGAATTTTTGTAATTA
>Ga0210040_10007419_pt1 | contig 13274 bp, 11 predicted proteins | sample CryGeyCG12114_NA_FD_185462 | JGI IMG/M metagenome (GOLD analysis project Ga0210040, IMG submission 185462) | Groundwater microbial communities from aquifer - Crystal Geyser CG19_WC_8/21/14_NA (SPAdes) (version 2) | ecosystem: Environmental > Aquatic > Deep subsurface > Groundwater | place: USA... | reverse complement strand
CGACAGCAGTTCATCGCGCGACAGGTCCGTTGGGGAAGACGGAGTCAGTCGAGTCGATGGAGGTGCGCCGTGCAGCGGTCAACCCAGGGTGTCGTCTTCGTGCATGCGTGCCCGAAGGCTCTCTGCCAGCATGTCGAGTGGGCGCTTGAGCGCGTGGTCGGCACGCCGGTGTCCTTGTCATGGGGTGAGCAGCCCGTGACGCACGGGTCCTACCGTGCTGAGGTCGCCTGGACGGGCGTCCCCGGTACCGGGGCCAAGCTGGTGGCTGCCCTCAAGCAGTGGCCGATGCTCCGCTTCGAGGTCACCGAAGAGGCGAGCCGCGGCAACGACGGCGAGCGCATGTCCTACGTCCCCGGACACGGCGTGCACCGCTCCACCGTCAGCGCCAACGGCGACCTCATCGTCAGCGAGCAGCAGCTCCGCCACCTCGCGGCCACCGCCACGTCGGTCGAGGCGTTCCGGCACGGCGTCGACGCCCTGCTCGGCTCCGCCTGGGACGCCGACCTCGAGGCCTACCGGTACGCCGGCGACGCCACCCAGGTCACCTGGCTGCACCAGGTCGTCTGAAAGAACCCCGCTGCCCCCGCATCTCGCAAGCTCGAAGCGGGGCCCTGCAGCGGGGCCGGGGACGGCGTCCTGACTCGACCGCCGTCCACCCGAACGGCACGGCTACGAACCACAGCGGCCCGGCAACCCTCCGCAGGGGTGCCGGGCCGCTGTTCGCGGTTCAGAGCGGGATGTTGCCGTGCGCCCCGCGACCCGAGGGTGCCTCGGCCAGCGCTGCCACCAGCCGGCGCTTGGTCTGCGCCGGATCGACCACGTCGTCCACGACCCCGATCTCGCGGGCCCGGTTCACGCCACCGGCGATCTGCTCGTGCTCGGCGGCCAGCTGCGCGTGCAGCGCCTCCCGCTCACCGGGCGGGGCCGCAGCGAGCTTCTTGCGGTGCAGGATGCCGACCGCGGCCTTGGCGCCCATGACCGCCACCTCGGCGCCCGGCCAGGCGAACACCGCGGTGGCGCCCAGCGACCGGGCGTTCATCGCGATGTAGGCCCCGCCGTAGGACTTGCGGGTCACCAGCGTCACCCGCGGCACGACCGCCTCGGCGAAGGCGTGCAGCAGCTTGGCGCCGCGGCGCACGACCCCGTCCCACTCCTGCCCGACGCCCGGCAGGTACCCGGGGACGTCGACCAGCACGACCAGCGGCACCCCGAAGGCGTCGCACATCCGCACGAACCGGGCCGCCTTCTCCGCCGACGCGGAGTCCAGGCAGCCGCCCAACCGCAGCGGGTTGTTGGCGATGACGCCGACGGTGCGGCCGGCGAGCCGGCCGAGCGTGGTGATGATGTTCGGCGCGAACCGCGGGTGCAGCTCCAGACCGGGGCCGTCCAGCAGGGCGGCGACGACCGGCTTCACGTCGTAGGCCCGGTTGCGCTGCTCGGGCAGCAGCGCAGACAGGTCGACGTCGGGGGAGTCGTCGGCGGGGGCGAAGGTGCCCTGGGCGGTCAGCAGGTCGACCGCCGTCCGGGCCGTCTCCAGCGCGTCGGCCTCGCTGTCGGTCACCACGTGCACGACGCCGGAGCGCCGTCCGTGCGTGTCCGGACCGCCCAGCTTCTCCTGGTCGACGTCCTCACCGGTGACCGAGCGGACGACGTCCGGACCGGTCACGAAGACCCGGCCGGCCGGGCCCATGATCACCAGGTCGGTCAGCGCCGGCCCGTAGGCGGCACCGCCGGCGGCCGCACCGAGGACGACGGAGATCTGCGGCACCCGGCCCGAGGCGCGGACCATGGCCGCGAACACCTCGCCGACCGCGTGCAGGGCGGTGACGCCCTCGGCCAGCCGGGCACCGCCGGAGTGCCAGATGCCGACGACCGGCACCCGCTCGCGCAGGGCGGCGTCGATCGCGTCGACGATGTGCCGGCAGCCGTCGATGCCCATCGCGCCGCCCATGATGGTGGCGTCGGTGCAGTAGGCGATCGTCGGCGAGCCGGCCACGGTGCCGCGGGCGGCGAGCACACCGGAGGTGTCCCGGGCGGCCAGCGTCTGCATCGAACCGGGGTCGAAGAACCGGGCGAGCCGGTCCTCGGGGTCCCGCGGGTCGACGACGGGTGCCGGCGGCGGTGCGGTCGAGACGGTGGTCACGTGCGACTCCTTCCGGGGGCAGGGGGGTCCTTCTTCACGCCGTCGTGAACACCAGCGCCATGTTGTGCCCGCCGAAGCCGAACGAGTCGTTGAGGGCGGCGGAGAACGCCGCCTTGCGCGGCTCGCCGCGGACGATGTCCAGGGCCTGGACGGCCGGGTGGTCGTCGAGGTCGACGAGGTTGGCGGTCACCGGCACGATCTGGTCGCGCAACGCCAGGATGCTGAACACCGACTCCAGCGCGCCGGCCGCACCGAGCAGGTGGCCGGTCTGGCTCTTGGTGGCCGTGACCAGCGCGTGGTCGCCGATGGTGGAGTGGATGGCGGTCGCCTCGGCCGTGTCGCCCATCGGGGTGGACGTGGCGTGCGCGTTCACGTGGCCGATGTCGGCCGCGGTCAGCCCGGCGTCCCTGATCGCGGCGGCCATCGCGCGGGCACCGCCGGCGCCCTCGGGGTGCGGAGCGACCAGGTCGTAGCCGTCTGCGCTGGCCCCGGCGCCGGCCAGCCGGGCGTAGATCGTGGCGCCGCGGGCGGTGGCGGCGTCTGCGCGCTCCAGCACCAGCGCCGCGGCGCCCTCGGCGAGCACGAAGCCGTCCCGGCCCTTGTCGAACGGTCGGGAGGCGTGCTCGGGGTCGTCGTTGCGGGTGCTCATCGCCCGCATCGCGCCGAAGCCGGCCATCGGCAGCGGGTGCACGCAGGCTTCGGTGCCGCCGACCACGACCAGGTCGGCGCGGTCGAAGCGCAGCAGGTCCAGGCCCCAGCGGATCGCCTCGGCGCCGGAGGCGCAGGCGCTGACCGGGGCGTGCACCCCGGCCTGGGCGCCGACGGCGAGACCGACGGCGGCGGCCGGCCCGTTCGGCATGAGCATCGGGATGGTGTGCGGGGAGACCCGGCGGGGCCCCTTCTGCTCCAGGACGTCGTCCTGGCCCAGCAGGGTCAGCGCGCCGCCGATGCCGGTGCCGAAGACGACGGCGATCCGCTCCGGGTCGACGCCGGAGTTGGCGCCGGCGGCGTCGTGCCAGGCCTCCTCGGCGGCGATGACCGCGACCTGCTGGCTGCGGTCCAGCCGGCGGGCCCGGACCCGGTCGATCTGCTCGGCCGGGTCGACGGCCAGCCGGGCGACGAGCTGGGCCGGGAAGTCCTTGGCCCAGTCGTCGGTGATCCGGGTGACCCCGGACCGGCCGGCCAGCAGTGCCTCCCAGGTGGAGGCGACGTCACCACCGAGTGGGGTGGTGGCACCGAGCCCGGTGACGACGATGTCGGCGGTGGGCGTGCTCATGGACGTTCCTTCCTGGGACTGACTGACTGACTGGCTGGCCGGACGGCCGGGATGACGTGCGGGGTTCGGCCACTCTTCAGGGGCCCGCGCCGAGCGTGCGCGGTGCGGGGGGAAGGGTGGTCCTTTTACTGGTTCTTCTCGATGTAGGACATGGCGTCGCCGACGGTCTTGATGTTGGCCAGCTCGTCGTCGGGGATGGCGACGCCGAACTTGTCCTCGACGGCGGTGGCGATCTCGACCATCGACAGCGAGTCGACGTCCAGGTCGTCGGTGAAGGACTTCTCCGGGGTGGCGTCGGCGGGGGTCACACCGGCCACCTCCTCCAGGATCTCGGCGAGACCGGCCTGGATTTCTGCGGTGCTGGGCACGCTGGGTCCTCTCTCTGGCGATGGTGACTCGGGGCCGGGAGCGGCCCGTCGCCTCGTCCGGGACGGGGTGTCCCGGCAGTTGTGGGGTGGCTCGGGGGAGCCCGGTCAGGGAAGGCGCAGCACCTGGCCGGCGAAGGTCAGCCCGGCGCCGTAGCCGAGCACCAGGGCCAGGTCGCCGGACTTGGCCTCCCCGGACTCGATCAGCGCGGTGAGCGCCAGCGGGATGGAGGCCGCGGAGGTGTTGCCGGAGGAGACGATGTCGCGGGCGATGACGGTGTCCGGCCCGAAGCCCAGCTTCTTGGCCATCGACTCGACGATCCGCAGGTTGGCCTGGTGCGGGGCGAAGACGTCGATGTCGGCGGCGGTGACCCCGGCGGACTCCATCGCCTGGACCAGGGTCTCGGTGAGCTTGGTGGTGGCCCAGCGGTAGACCGCCTGACCGGCCATGGACATCGTGGAGCTCCCCGCGGCGATCTCGATGGCGTTGTACTGGTCGCCGTCGCTGCCCCAGGCGGCCGGCCCGATGCCCGGGGAATCGGCGGCGCCGACGACCGCGGCGCCGGCGCCGTCGGCGAAGATCACCGCGGTCGACCGGTCGGTGGTGTCGGTGACGTCGGTCAGCCGTTCCACCCCGACGACCAGCACGTTGCGCGCGTCGCCGCTGCGGATGGCGGCCGACGCCATGCCCAGGGCGTAGCAGAACCCGGCGCAGCCGGCGTTGAGGTCGAAGGCGCCGGGGCGGGGGATGCCCAGCCGGTGCGCGACCTGCGGCCCGATGCCCGGGATCGGCGCGCGGAGGCTGGCGCTGGCCAGGATGACCAGGTCGACCTGGTCGGGGGCCAGGCCGCTGGCGGCCAGCGCCTTGCCGCCGGCGGCGACGGCCATCTCCACGAGCGTCTCGTCGTCGGAGGCCCAGCGGCGCTCGGCGATGCCGACCCGGCTCTGGATCCACTCGTCGTTGGTGTCCATGGTCCGGGCGAGCTCGTCGTTGGTCACCCGGCGACGCGGCCGGTAGGCGCCCAGACCCAGGATCTGCGCGCCGGGGGCTCCCTGACGCAGCTGGATGGAACTCATTCCGACACCTCCGGGTAGAGACGGGCGATGGGGTCGCCGGCGTCGACGAGGTCGCCGTCGGCGACCAGCCACTCGGCGAGGACGCCGTCGTAGCCGGCGGAGACCTTGACCTCCTCGCGCCGGCTGCGCACGCAGCCCAACGGGCTGCCGGCCGGCAGCCGGGTGCCCTCGGGCACCTCGGCCGGGCTGACCGTGCCCCGCACGGGGGAGACGACGACCCGCCAGTCGGGGGAGTGCTCGGCCTCGGCGCGGCCCCGCTCGGCGGCGATCAGCTCCCGCGCCCGGTCCAGGTCGGCCGGCCCGGTGAGGGCGAGCACGTCGATGCCGGCGCCCTTCCACTCGCGCTTGGCCAGGCCGGCGAGCGCGCCGGCCGGCGGCAGCTCGAGGACGGCGGTGACCCCGAGGTCGCGCAGGGTGGCCAGGCAGGCGTCGAAGCGGACCGGGCTGGTGACCTGGCTGACCAGCCGGGAGAGCACCGTCGCGCCGTCGCCGACCGCGGCGCCGTCGGCGTTGGACAGCAGCAACCGGCTCGGGTCGGCCGGCCGCAGCCCACCGACCAGCGCCTCGAGCTCCTCGCGGGCCGAGGCCATGTAGGCGGTGTGGAAGGCGCCCGCCACCGGCAGCGGCACGATCCGGGCCTTCGCCGGCGGATCGGCCTTGAGCGCGGCGAGGGCGTCGAGGGCGCCCGCGGCGACGACCTGGCCGCCGCCGTTGCGGTTGGCCGGCACCAGCCCGTGCCGCTCGATCGCGGCCAGCACCTCCTCCGGCTCGCCACCGAGGACGGCGGACATGCCGGTGGGCGTCTGCGCGCAGGACCGGGCCATCGCCCGGCCGCGGACGGCGGTCAGCGCGATCGCCGCCTCGATCGACAGCACACCGGCCAGGGCGGCCGCGGTGAGCTCGCCGACGCTGTGCCCGGCGATGACGACGTCCCGGCCGGCGGCGGGGGAGTGCAGCACCGGGCCGGGCATGCCACCGAGCTCACGGGCGATGAACAGGCTCATAGCGACGACCAGCGGCTGGGTCACCGCGGTGTCCTTGATCGCCTCGGCGTCGCCGGTGGTGCCGAGCTCGAGGAGGTCGGCGTCGGCGATCGCACCGGCCCAGCGGAAGAAGGGCTCGGCTCCGGGGAGGTCGAGCCACTCGGTGAGCATCCCGGGCTTCTGGGCACCCTGTCCGGGTGCGAGGACGGCCAACACGTGTTCACCGTGCCAGTCCCGGCGCCGCCGTGCGCTGCCATCGCCCACGAACAACACCGGTGGATCTTTGGAGGATCCCTCCAAGGGGCAGCTCGTCAACCGGGCCTGGCGCCGCGTGTCGGTGGAGGAGACCACAACACCTGTGACGCTCAGTGCCAGAGCGAGCGGTCGCCCTCCAGCTGGGCGAGGGCCAGGGCGAGCTGCAGCGTCCACGCCCCGCGCGGGTCGGTGGCCGAGTAGCCGGTCAGGTCCGCGGCCCGCTTGAGCCGGTACCGCACGGTGTTGGTGTGCACGAACAGCGCCCGGGCGGTGGCCTCCAGGTTGCCGCCGTTGCCGAGCACCGTGCGCACCGTCTGGAGCACCTCGCCACCGGCGGACTGCAGCGGCACCGCCACCCGCTCGGCCAGCGCGGCGCGGGCCAGCGGGTCGCCGTCCAGCGCGCGCTCGGGCAGCAGGTCCTCGGCCTGCACCGGGCGGGGCGCGTCCGGCCAGGCAGCCGCCGCGTGCAGCCCGGCCAGGGCGGCCGACGCCGACTCGCCGGCGTGGGCGAGGGAGTCCACCCGCGGACCCAGCACGACCGGGCCCGAGCCGAACTCGCGGCAGACCCGGCTGGTCACCCGGGGCAGGTCCTGGGCGCCGCCGAGGACCACGACGAGCTCGTCGGCGTGCACCCCGACCAGCACCTCGCACCCCATCGAGCGGGCGGCCCGGCGGACGGCGGCACGGGAGTCGGCGTCCCCGGGCGGCGCGGACCCGACCAGCACCACCACCGGTGCGGTCTCCGCCCAGCCCAACGCCGCGGCCCGGCCGGGCAGCTCGTCGGTGCGGTCGCCGCGGACCAGCGCGTCCACGACCAGGGCCTCCAGCCGGGCGTCCCAGGCGCCGCGGTTCTCCGCGTAGCTGGCGTAGACGTGCGCGGTGGCGAAGGCGATCTCCCGGCTGAACTGCAGCACGGTGAGCCGCAGCGCGCCGACGTCACCGGGCTCGGCGACCTGCTCGACCCGGTCCTCGACCACCTCGACGGTGACCTTGATCAGGTCGACCGAGCGCTTGAGCGGGACGGCGTGCATCAGCTCGCGGGGCGCGGCACCGAACACCTCACCGGTCAGCCGGGGCGGGCGGCCGGGGTTGCGGCACCACTCGACCAGCGAGGCGATGCCGGCCTGCGCGACCAGCGTCACCCAGGAGCGCTGGGCGGCCGGCATCGCCCGGAACCAGGACAGCTCCTCGTCCATCCGGGCGACCGCCTGGGTGGCCAGCGCCCCCGACGCGCGCTCCAGCCGGCGCAGCGTGGCCTCCGACGGCTCGCTCACCTGGCCACCCCCGCTCGCTGCACCCCTCCAGCGTGTCACGGGAGCCGCCGTCGGGGATCGTGGAGCCGTGCACCCCGCCCCACCGGCCACCCTGCTCCGTGCGGGCCGGCACGTCGCCGTCCGGGCGCGGCTCGCGGTGCTCGCCTCGGCGGCGGTGCTCGCGCCGCTGGGCTGGGCGGTGGCCGCGGGCTGGTCGCCCCTGCTGCGGTTCGACCGGTCGGTCAGCGACGCCTTGTACGCCGGGGACGACCGCTCCCGGCTGCTGGAGGTGGTGCTGCAGGTGGCCACCGCGCCCGGGCTGGCCGCCGTCCGGTACGTGGTGCTGCTGCCGGTGCTGACCTGGCTGGTGCGGTGCCGCGCCTGGTGGACGGCGGCCTGGGTGGTCACCGCAGCCGCCCTGGTCGGCCCGCTCACCAGCTGGCTCAAGGAGCTGGTCGGCCGGCCGCGGCCGCTGTTCGCCGAGGGCGGCGCCCGGTGGGACTCGCTGAGCTTCCCCAGCGGGCACTCCTCGGGGATCGCCTGCCTGGCGACCGTGCTGCTGGTGCTCGCCTGGCCGCGGCTGGCACCGGGAGCGCGGTCGCGGGGGCTGGTGCTCGGCGGCGCGCTCGTGCTGCTCGTCGGCTGCACCCGGTTGTGGCTGGGCGTGCACTTCCCCTCCGACGTGCTGGGTGGCTGGGCGCTGGGGTGCGGGTGGACGCTGCTGGTCGCGCTGGGGTTCGGTGCCCTCCCCGGCGGCCGGGCGGCGCTGGAACCGGAGGTTCGCGCATGAGGCTGGACTCCCGGGTGCTGCTGGCGCCCGACGACGGGTCGCTGGGCCCGCTGCTGCGGCTGGCCGACGACCGGCTCGACCCCGGTGCCGGCTACGGGCGGCACGCGCATGCCGACGTCGACGTGGTGGCGGTGCTGCTCGCCGGGTCGCTGCGGCACGCCTGGGGCCGCGAAGCGGTGCTCGGACCTGGTGACGTCGCGGTGCTGCGGGCCGGCCGCGGGCTCGAGCACGACGAGGTGGCCGGCGCCGGCGGTGCGCAGGTGCTGCAGACCTACCTGCGCGCGGCCGTACCCGGTGCGCAGCCGGCGCACGAGGTGCTGCTGCGGCCCACCGGCTGGGTCGACCTGGGCCGCCCGGATGCCCGGCTGTGGATCGGCGGGGCCGGGGACGACGTCCCCGCCGGCCTGCGCGTGGTCCGGCGGGACGGCGAGGTGGCCGTCGAGCCGGGCGAGCGCCCGGTTCCCGCGGGCACCGTGGTCTGCGTCTGGCAGCTGGACGCCGCCCGCCCCGCCTGGGCCGACTGACGCCGGGCGGCTGCTCCAGACTGGCCGCATGCCCGCCACCGCTGAGCTCCTCGCCGCCGCCCGTGCCGACGCCGACCGCACCGTCGACCTCCGCCGCCGGCTGCACCGCCGGCCCGAGATCGGCCTGCACCTGCCCCGCACCCAGGCGATGGTGCTGGAGGCGTTCGCCGACCTGCCCGTCGAGGTGACCACCGGCACCGGCACCAGCTCGGTGGTCGGCGTGCTCCGCGGCGCCCGGCCCGGCCCCAGCTACCTGCTGCGCGGGGACATGGACGCCCTGCCGGTGCAGGAGGACACCGGGCTGGACTTCGCCTCCGAGGTGCCCGGCGCCATGCACGCCTGCGGCCACGACACCCACGTGGCGATGCTGCTGGGCGCCGCGCGGCTGCTCAGCGAACGGCGGGACGCCCTGGCCGGGCAGGTCGTGTTCATGCTCCAGCCGGGGGAGGAGGGCTTCCACGGTGCCCGGGTCATGCTCGAGGAGGGGCTGCTCGACGTGGTTCCCGGTGCGCCGGTGCGGGGTGCGTTCGCGCTGCACGTCTCCACCATGTGGCGCAGCGGCACGATCAACGTCCGGCCCGGCCCGATGATGGCCGCCGCCGACCAGTTCGCGATCACCGTGCACGGCCGCGGCGGGCACGCCTCGACCCCGTACCTGGCCGCCGACCCGGTGCCGGTCGCCGCGGAGATCGTGCTGGCGCTGCAGGCGATGGTGACCCGCCGGGTCGACGTCTTCGACCCGGCGGTGGTGACGATCGGGCACGTCACCGCGGGCGCGGTCAACAACGTGATCCCGGAGACCGCCACCATGGAGGGCACGGTCCGAACCCTGTCGGCCGACAGCAGGGCCGCCGTCCTGGCCGGTGTCGAGCGGGTCGCCACGCACGTCGCGGCCGCCCACGACCTGACCGCCGACTTCACCCACGTCGCCGGTTACCCGGTGACCGTCAACGACGCCGACGTCGCCGCGCAGGTGACGGCCACCGCCGCCGCCCTGCTCGGGGAGCAGCTCAGCTCGGTCATGCCGGTGCCGCTGATGGGCGCCGAGGACTTCTCCTACGTGCTGGAGCGGGTGCCCGGCGCGATGGCCTTCCTGGGTGCCTGCCCGCCGGAGCTGGACCCGGAGACCGCGCCGGGCAACCACTCGAACCTGGTCCGCTTCGACGAGGACGCGTTGCCGACCGGGGTGGCCGTGTACGCCCAGATGGCGCTGGCCGCCCTCGCCTGACACAGCAACGGCCCGTCTCCCCGGCGTGGGGAGACGGGCCGCTGCCGGCGTCGGCTGCTACGCCTCGGGCTGCTGCTCCGGGTCGGTGGAGGTGTCCTCCGGAGCCGCCTGCACGTCGCCGATCTGGTACTTCTCCACGGCCTGCCGGACGACGTCGCGCTGCACGTCACCGCGCGATGCGAGCGAGGCCAGCGTGCGGACGACGATCGACTCGGCGTCGATCCGGAAGTGCCGGCGCAGCGCCGGGCGGGTGTCGGACAGGCCGAACCCGTCGGTGCCCAGCGAGTTGATGCCGCCCGGGATGAACGGTGCCAGCAGGTCCGGCACCGCCTTCATCCAGTCCGACACCGCCACGACCGGCCCGGGGGCGTCGGCCAGCTGCCGGGTGACGTAGGGGACCTTGGGCTCCTCGGCCGGGTTGAGCAGGTTCCACTCCTGCGCCTGGACCGCCTCGCGGCGCAGCTCGTTCCACGAGGTGACCGACCAGACGTCGGCGGAGACGCCCCAGTCCTCGGCCAGCAGCTCCTGCGCCCGCAGCGCCCACGGCACGGCCACGCCGGAGGCCAGCACCTGCGCCTTCGTACCGTCGGGGACCTGCGGACCTTCCGCGTAGCGGTACATGCCCGCCAGCAGGCCGGTGACGTCGAGGCCCTCGGGCTCGGCCGGCTGCACGTAGGGCTCGTTGTAGATCGTCAGGTAGTACATGACGTTCGGGTCGCGGTCCCCGCCCAGCGGGGCGCCCGGGTCCTCGCCGTACATCCGGCGCATGGCGTCCTTGACGATGTGCCCGACCTCGTAGGAGAACGCCGGGTCGTAGGAGACGACCGCCGGGTTGGTCTCGGCGAGCAGCAGCGAGTGCCCGTCCTCGTGCTGCAGGCCCTCGCCGTTCAGCGTGGTGCGACCGGCCGTGGCCCCCAGCAGGAAGCCGCGGGTCATCTGGTCGCCGGCGGCCCAGAACTCGTCACCGGTGCGCTGGAACCCGAACATCGAGTAGAAGATGTAGATCGGGATCATCGGCTCGCCGTGGGTGGCGTAGGACGTGCCGGCGGCGATGAACGAGGCCGAGGAGCCGGCCTCGTTGATCCCCTCGTGCAGGATCTGCCCGGTGCTGGACTCCTTGTAGGCCAGCATCAGCTCGCGGTCGACCGAGGTGTAGTTCTGGCCGTGCGGGTTGTAGATCTTCTTGGTCGGGAACAGCGAGTCCAGACCGAAGGTGCGGGCCTCGTCGGGGATCACCGGCACGAAGCGCGGGCCGAGCTCGGGGTCCTTGATGATCTCCTTGAGCAGCCGGACGAACGCCATCGTGGTGGCGACCTCCTGCTTGCCCGAGCCCCGCCGGACGACGTCGAACGCCTTGTCCGCCGGTGCCTTGAGCGTCTTGTGCTCCGACCGGCGCTGCGGGATCGAGCCGCCCAGCTGACGACGCCGCTCGAGCATGTACTGCATCTCGTCGGAGTCCGCGGCCGGCTTGTAGTAGGGCGGCAGGGTCTTGTCCAGCTGCTCGTCCGGGATCGGCAGGTGCAGCCGGTCACGGAAGTTCGCCAGGTCCTCGGCGGTCAGCTTCTTCATCTGGTGCGTGGAGTTGCGGCCCTCGAAGTGGCTGCCCAGCGTCCAGCCCTTGATGGTCTTGGCGAGGATGACCGTGGGCTGGCCCTTGTGCTCGGTCGCGGCCTTGTAGGCGGCGTAGACCTTGCGGTAGTCGTGCCCACCGCGGGCGAGGTCCCAGACCTCCTTGTCGCTCATCCCCTCGACCAGCTTGCGGGTGCGGGGGTCGCGGCCGAAGAAGTGCTCGCGGACGTAGGCGCCGTCCTCGGACTTGTAGGTCTGGTAGTCACCGTCGGGCGTGGTGTTCATCAGGTTGACCAGCGCGCCGTCCCGGTCGGCGGCCAGGAGCTTGTCCCAGCCACGGCCCCAGACCACCTTGATGACGTTCCAGCCGGCGCCGCGGAAGAAGGACTCCAGCTCCTGGATGACCTTGCCGTTGCCACGCACCGGGCCGTCGAGGCGCTGCAGGTTGCAGTTGATGACGAACGTGAGGTTGTCCAGCTCCTCGCGCGCGGCCAGCCCGATGGCGCCGAGCGACTCGACCTCGTCCATCTCGCCGTCGCCGAGGAACGCCCAGACGTGCTGGTCGGAGGTGTCCTTGATGCCGCGGTCGCGCAGGTAGCGGTTGAACCGCGCCTGGTAGATCGCGTTCATCGGGCCCAGGCCCATCGAGACGGTCGGGAACTCCCAGAACTCCGGCATCAGCCGGGGGTGCGGGTAGGACGAGAGCCCGCCGCCGGGGTGGCTCACCTCCTGGCGGAAGCCGTCGAGCTGGTGCTCGTCCAGGCGCCCCTCCAGGTAGGCGCGGGCGTACATGCCGGGGGAGGAGTGCCCCTGGAAGTAGATCTGGTCGCCGCCGCCGGCGTGGTCCTTGCCCTTGAAGAAGTGGTTGAAGCCCACCTCGTACAGGGTCGCGGAGGAGGCGTAGGAGGAGATGTGGCCGCCGACGGCGATCCCGGGACGCTGCGCGCGGTGCACCATGATCGCGGCGTTCCAGCGGATGTAGGCGCGGATCCGGCGCTCGACGTCCTCGTCGCCCGGGAACCACGGCTCGCGCTCCGGCGGGATCGTGTTGATGTAGTCGGTGCTGCGGAGCGCGGGGACGCCGACCTGCTGCTCACGGCTGCGCTCCAGCATCCGGAGCATCAGGTAGCGGGCCCGGCCGCGGCCGGCGTGGTCGACGACCGCGTCGAGCGAGTCCAGCCACTCCTGGGTCTCGTCGGGATCGGTGTCGGGGAGTTGGCTCGGCCGCCCGTCGGTGATGACCGCGCGAGGGGTGCCGTTCGTGCGGGCGGGGTCTCCGTCCGACTGCTGCGGTGCGCTCATGGGCACATCGTCTCCTGCCGGGGCGGCGCGCGTCACATCGCCTCCGCGGCGCGTCCTAGTGGACGGGACGGAACACCGGTGCCGCAGGGCTTCTGCCGCCTTGCGCCTGGTCGCCGATGCCCTACGCTCCGCTCCAACGGTGGCCCCGACGGGACGCCGCCGGCTCCGCAGGGGGCTGGTGGGCGGCCCGCCCGAGGCCCCCGGGCACCGGTGCCCAGCGGGCCGGTGGGAGCCGCTGGGGGTCCCGACCACGCGCGCCAGGTCGGGACAGGGCACGATCGGCCCAGCAGAGCAGGCTCGGCGCACACCGCGACGGGGCACTGCGCACCGCACACGACAGCACCCGGCACGGGCCGGGACGCCGAGCACACGGAGGAACAGCAGGGATGAGCGTCGACTCGGGGAGCACCAGCATGGCTGCCCGGCTGGGGATCAAGCCGGGCATGGTCGTGCAGGAGCTCGGCTGGGACGAGGACGCCGACGAGGACCTGCGCGACTCCGTCGTCGAG
>Ga0210040_10007418_pt1 | contig 13276 bp, 11 predicted proteins | sample CryGeyCG12114_NA_FD_185462 | JGI IMG/M metagenome (GOLD analysis project Ga0210040, IMG submission 185462) | Groundwater microbial communities from aquifer - Crystal Geyser CG19_WC_8/21/14_NA (SPAdes) (version 2) | ecosystem: Environmental > Aquatic > Deep subsurface > Groundwater | place: USA... | reverse complement strand
ATATCGAGGAAGTTTGGCCAGATTATCCAACCAAGGAAGACTTCATGTTTAATGAGGATGAATACTAATTTAATTATGAATTAGAAATTATGAATTAAGAATGGGTTGAAGATTTTCAATTCATAATTTCTAATTCATAATTCATAATTTCAACAATGCTGCAAGTAAAGGATTTGGTTGTGGGTTATGAACAACGTGTTCTGATCCGCAACCTTTTTTTATTTATACCGAGTCCGGCCTTTGTAGCTATTGTGGGTCATAATGGATCGGGCAAAAGTACTTTTTTCCGGGCACTAACGGGTAGCCTGCCGTACCAAGGTCAAATTCTGGTTCAGGAGCAGGATCTAAAAAGCTATGCCAACCCGGCTGCCTCCGGTTTACTTTCTTATTTACCCCAGAAAAACGCCGTTACCTTCCCCATTAAGGTGCAAGATTTAGTCGTGATGGGTTTGTTCCGGAAAAAGCGCTTTTTTGAACAATACTCTGGAAAAGATTATGCGGTGGCGGCGCAGATTTTAACAAGGCTGCAAATTGCGCATTTACAAGACCGGGAATTTACGGAGCTTTCGGGGGGAGAACAGCAACTAATCTGGCTGGCGCAACTAATGTTGCAGGATGCGGCCATTTGTTTGTTAGATGAACCAACGCAGCATTTGGACATTTACCATAAAAAGCGGGTATTTACTTTACTCCAAAGCTGGGTGCAGGAAAACAGTAAAACCGTTCTGTGCATTACCCACGATCTTTCTAACTTGCACGGGCACCCCGGTTATCTGCTCAATATTTCCAAACCAACCCCGCAATTAGAAGTGCTCTCGCCCGAAACCATTCAGGCCAACATTTATTTCCTGGAAACCCAACCTCATTATTCCTGATCCCAAAATACCTGCCTGCTTTTTGCGGTTATAGCGCTGCCGCAGCACCGTAAGGACAAAAGAATTTTATAATCTCGATTATATCTATTATTTAACGCAGATTTCGTTTTGTCTAGGTTTAGCATTTATTACTTCGTGGCGACGACTGAGTGCAGCGACAAGATAAAAGCCAAATTTCAATAATCAGGACATGCTCCCCGCCTGTTTTAAGAGGGGCAGTAAGAGTAACGATATCGGATGCGAAATTACTTGTATTAGTTATGGTTGATTGCTTTACCGTACCATATCGGCCATGGCTTTTACGTTATTTACTTCAATAGCATCGGGCTGTAAAAGCAACATGTTGTAGATGGTGCTCGGCGCTTTGCCCCCAAATAATACCACTTTCAATCCCTGCTGGCGCATTTCCTGCATTTGCGCCAGTGTAAAATAGCGGCCGTCCGCTACCAAACCGTGCAGTTTATGGGTTAAAACTATTTTCAGCGATTCGGCATAACTCCGATCCATATCCAACAAAAAAATAGCTTGCGGCTCCAATACTCGGAATGCGGCCAGCAATTGTTCATCATCGGTTACAAACCATAAGTTCTTGGCCGGATATTTATATTGGCGCAAAACGGGCATTAGGGTCCGGGCGTACTCGGCAGCAGGCATTTTTCCGTAATTACGCAAATCGAGGTGCAGGTCGGATTTTACCGGATAGGAAGCAAAATGCTGCAGTAAGGTTTCCAGCGTTATTATTTTTTCGCCGTGAAACAAATCGTAAAAAAAACCGCCGGTATAAGCTAGACGAATTAACTGCGCTGCCGGATACGCACTAATCAATCCTTTACCAGTGGTCATGCCCTCCACTTTTTCGTCGTGAAACAAAATGGGTACGCCATCCTGGCTGAGCTGCACATCAACTTCTAACCCGTGAGCGCCATCGGCCATAGCCTTTAAAAGCGAGGCCCGGCTATTAGGTGGCAAGGGGTTAAACGGGTTTAACGGCGAAAAAAAAGCACTGCCGGCGTGCCCAATAATAGCCGCCTTTTTGTGTTGAGGGGTAAGCGAAGCTATTTTTCGATTTAAAACATACTTGTAGCCACCGTAAAATAAAAGCCCGCCAACTATCAAAAACAAGAAAACATATTTTAATATCCTTCTAAAAGAAATACTTTTGCCTGTTCGGTAATTCATAAACAAATATATAATTCAACCCGCAAGTAAATTCAGGGAAGTAGGCAATATTTTTAAACTTGTTTGTAAAACCGCTATTTCTTTTATGTCCTCATCTCCTCACGCTACTTCCGGCTTATATACCACCAGCAGCTCTTTTGGCTTCCTCGATCGCTGGCCGCTTTCCCTACGTTCTATTCTGGTGCTGGCTTTGGTTATCCGGGTAGCGGCGGCTTTTTTTTCGCGGGGTTTTGCTTTTCACGACGATCATTTTGATGTTATTTCCATTGCGCAAGATTGGGTATATGGCGTGCCCACGTGGTTGCACGAAGCCATGCCACCCCGGCACAGCATGTTTTACGTGGGCCTGCATTATATACTCTTTTACCTTTGCGACAGCCTGGGTTTTACTAGTCCGGATGGCAAAATGATTTTAGTGCGCTTGCTCCACGGTATTTACTCGGTACTAACGGTATACTTAGGATATAAAATTACGGCTACCCTAGCGGGAAAAAGAGAAGCCAAAGTAGTAGGGGTTATGCTGGCCCTGATGTGGTTTATGCCTTTTATGAGCGTGCGCAACTTAGTAGAAATGGTGTGTATTCCGCCTTACCTGGCCGGTTTTTACCTGCTTTTAAAACCGACTGCTGCCCGGCAAGCTAAACATTATTTCTGGTCGGGCACTTTGTTCGCTTTGGCTTTTGTTTTTCGGTACCACACCTTTCTACTCTCCGGCGGGGTAGTTTTAATATTACTTTACCAAAGGCAATGGCGCCACCTGGTGTTTTTTAGTTTGGGTTTTCTATTAACGGCAACCCTCATTCAGGGTACTATTGATGCGGTGTTCTTCGACTATCCCTTTCATTCGGTGGTAACTTATTTCTTTTACAATACCGGCCACGCCAACGACTTTTCTACCGGCCCGGTTTACCGTTTTTTACTAACTATATTGGGCTTCCTGGTGCCGCCTATTAGTGTGTTTCTGCTGCTGGGTTACGCCCGCACCGCCCGGCTAGCTCCCATGTTATTTATTGGGGGTATTCTTTTTTTTGTGGCGCATTCGCTTTTCCCGAATAAGCAAGAGCGTTTTATCTTGCCACTGTTGCCCCTCATTATGATTTTGGGCGTTTTGGGTTGGCATCAAGTGGTACAAAATAGTTTTGGGCAGAAACACCCCCAGTGGCTAAACGGCGCGTGGAATTTCTTCTGGGTTTTAAACTTATTCGTTGCCCTGGCCATGGCCTTTACTTACACGAAAAAAAGCCGGGTGGCGCCCCTGGTTTATCTATCGGAGAAGCAAAACCTGCGAGGTATTCTCCTGGAGTTTGGAGACCACAGCGCCAAAATGCCCCCTCTTTTTTATTTAGGCCGGTTAAGTGCCCAGGCCGAAGACTTGGCGGAAGATACTAAAAACCGGTGGCACCAATTTAAAAAGGCTGCTTTGCCCCATAATTTTGTCCTGGTTTATACCCTGAACAATGATAAGCCATTAACTAAACTTAAATCCGAAATAAATACTGCTCATGCGCCCGATTATGTAGTGGTTATGGGTCAAGATGATCTGGATAAACGTTTGGCGAGGCTGCGTAGCCTTTATCCCCGCTTAAAATTGGAGAAAACTATTTCGCCATCGGTGTACGACCAGGTTTTGCATGTTCTTAATCCGCGGGTGCATAAAGATGAACAGGTACAAATCTATCAGGCTTGGTAAGCCCAACTTTTGGTAAAAACCTACTTATCCAGAAAACGCCAGTCTAAAAATTAATATGACACCTTTTCACTCGCACTAGATTATATCGAAAGTAAAAGTAATTTGCAACTTCCTGCTAATTGCAAACTGCCTATCATAAACAGAGATCAGTTACTTCTTAAACTTGCGCTTGGTAAATAGATCGCCTGTTTTCACGGGATTTTGCTTACTAGCTGTTAGGGGTTTAACTTTTAAAAATGAAAAAATAATTAAAAGTGAAATTCCAGAAAAACACCAGCACAATAGCACAGAACTTAGAAATATAAAAGTTAATTTTTCCTTTTTCCGTCAGCATGTAGATGATTAAGTTATTCAGGGCGAAGCCCGTAACGGCCACCAACAAGAACTTGGAAAACTGCACTCCTACTCCCGGATCAGTATTTTGGAACGTCCAGGCGCGGTTAATAAGGTAATTGACGGAACAAGCAACCAGAAATCCCAAGCTATTGGCTACATATTTATTCCAGCGAAGTTTTTCTTTTATTAAGTAAGTAAGTCCAAAATCAATGACTAAGCCAACAAAGCCAGCTAAGCCAAATTTAATGAATTTAAAGAGGAGCGGTAAAATATTCTCGGGCATTTAAGTTAGCTAAGGTAAAGCCGTTTTCTTTTGCGCCGCAAGATAAGGCAAAAGTATTTGATTTTGATTAAAACTCTCCCGGAGAATTAATGCTGCCTGGTACCCGCGCTTTTTCTATAAGCAGCATCAAGCACTAATAACCCGCTTCGGCCGGAGCAAAAGCGGGCTTTATTAATAACAGCTATATACTTTATAAACTAGCCATGTCGATTACAAAGCGGTATTTTACATCGCTGCGCAGCATTCTTTCGTAAGCCTGGTTTATTTCGTTGATGGGTATTACTTCCACATCCGATAAAATATTGTGTTCGGCGCAGTAATCCAGCATTTCCTGCGTTTCGGCAATACCGCCGATCATGGAACCAACCACGCGGGCGCGCTTTGGAATCAAACTAAAGCTGGCCAAAGGGGTCGGCTCGGGCGGCGCGCCCACCAAAATCATCGTTCCATCGCGACGCAGCATACTTAAATATAAATTAAGGTCGTGCGGGGCCGAAACGGTATCCAGTATGAAATCGAAATAATTAGAGTATTCGGCCAGGTGGCTGGCATCGCGGGTAACGGCAAACTTATGGGCACCCAGTGCGCGGGCATCGGCTTCTTTATTGGGCGAGGTACTTAATACTGTTACTTCGGCTCCCAAAGAAGCGCCCAATTTTACGGCCATATGACCCAACCCACCTAAACCTACTACGCCTAATTTGTGGCCCGGACCAACTTTCCAATGGCGCAAAGGCGAATACGTCGTAATACCGGCACATAACAACGGCGCCACGCGGCTCAAATCGAGGCTCTCGGCTACTTTTAAGGTATATTTTTCATCCACTACAATCTGCGACGAGTACCCGCCGTAGGTAGGCGTTTTGCCGTCCAGTTCGGTGCTGTTGTAGGTGCCCACGTTGTGTACTTCGCAGTATTGCTCCAGGCCTTCCTGGCAACTGGAGCAGGTACGGCACGAATCTACGAAGCAGCCAATACCGGCCAGATCACCTTCTTTAAACTTGGTAACGCCACTACCTACCTGGCTGATGCGGCCCACAATTTCGTGACCCGGCACCATCGGGAATATAGAATTTCCCCATTCGTTGCGGGCCTGGTGCAAATCGGAGTGGCACACGCCGCAATATAAAATATCAATTAGTACATCGTTTTCGCCGACTTCGCGGCGCTCAAAATTAAAAGGGCCTAAAGGTGTTGTTGCATCTTCGGCCGCATATCCACGAGCTGGTATCATAGGTTTATTTTTTCTTAGGTGTGAGTTCCGTAAAACGAAAATGAGCAGTTTAAGTTAAGGCTTCTTCTTATTTGGATGGGAGTAAGTTTAAGCTCCAGTGAGTAGATGACTTTGATTGATTTGTATAATAAGGATTTAAAAACAGGCTAACCAGGAATTAGTTTTTATATTTAAATGATGGCTATTCAATAGAAACTTTCCTATATTACCACTGGCGTTTATACTGCTACATTGGCTGTATAAACGCCAGTGGTGTGTATATACACTAGTTGGCAGTAATTAAGAGAACAATTATGAAAAACTTTTCTGGAATTATATTCCTTATCTTGATTCTACAAGGTTGTTTAAGTCGAGATGAATCAAGAGTAAATAATCGATGTACTCAAAATTGCATAACATTTAATATTAATGTAAAAACGGGACTTAATTCAGAAACACCAGTAGCAGGCGCACAAGTTGAATTAGGTTGGAACCGCCCAGCTACCCCTTTAGGAAATCCGGGAAGGCTAATTGCCAAAGGAACAACAAACGAACTAGGAAATATTAATTTAAGTTTTACTCCCGATGAAAGAGAACTTCGGGAAGGTCAATTTTACGTAATTGTAAAAAAAGATGAAAATTTTCATAATCAATTTGATAGTTATTATGGAATTAATGTAGCAGATACTGTTGTAGCTGCTAACATTCACTTACCTAGCAAAGCCTTTATTAAAATAGTTTATAAAAAGTTCTCACCTACAAACCCAAATGATTACTTTCAGGTTCTACCAGGCTTCTCAACCTATGGTTCTGGGGGTATTCCTGTGCATAATATTGCTAGTATTAATGCTCATAACTACTGGTTTCAGTCAAATGAACTAGCATTCGAAACATATGAACTTACTGGTATAACTGCAGGAGACCAATATACAAACTTAAATATCTTGATTAAGAAAAATGGGCAGAGAATTGACAGAAATGACAGCATATATATTAAAAAGGGAGAAACAGGTATTTACGAAATAGAATACTAACTACTGCCAACCACACCTAAAAAGCATTAAAACGCACCAAAGCCAAGCCGTTAGCGAACATTAGAAAAAGTGTAGCAATTTTGAAAACATTTTCCATTGAGTTGTGACAATTCTTAAAATTAAGCTACTAATGAACTAAATATCATAGCACAGGTGGAATTGCAAAAGCAAAACTTTATTCGAATCATCAACGGCAATCAAGGAATTGTCAAGAGTCTTTGCAAAGCCTACTATGCCAGTTATGAAGATCAAAGAGATGCTTACCAAGACATCATCTTACAACTCTGGAAATCCTTTGCTACCTTTCGCGGCGAGTCAGAAATTAGTACCTGGATTTACAGGGTCAGTCTTAACACGCTACTTACCAAGGTCAGGAAAGAGAAAAACAAGATAATCACTGAACCTTTATTAATCTTAGATCTAATTACGCCAACTGCCATGGCGGATGATGATAGGGAGCTTCTAAGTATGGTAATCCAATCTTTAAAAGACGTTGATAAGGCCATCGTCATCTTGTATTTAGAAGGATACAAAAACAAGGAAATCGCTCAAATTTTAGACTTAACCCTTACTAACGTAAGTACCCGACTGCATAGGGTAAAGACAGAATTAAAAGCTAAATTCAAAAATCACTGTAATGAATCTCAATAATCTTAAGCCTGCCTGGAAACAGTTCCTACTCTTTAATTCCCTGGAACCAATAGATCAAAAAGAAATCTTATTTATTATAGAACAGGCTGATTGCCAGACAACACGAAGATGGCCTAGATTCATGACAAACACTATCATGTTTATCATGCTAGCTGTTTGCTGTCAAGGCGGATGATTGCTTATATAATTTGGAATACCGATCCAAGAATTTTCGCTGATTTAGAGTTTTTAAGATGGTATGGATTTTCCTGGGCAATTGGAATGATACTGGGGTATCAGGTCATGCTGAAAATTTATAAACGTGAAGGTCTTTCACCACCTGATTTGGATAAACTTACCATTTATGTAGCACTTGGAGCTATTATCGGAGCTCGCTTCGGGCACATTCTTTTTTATGATCCCATTTACTATTTAAACAATCCCATCGAGATTCTACCCGTTCGGCTTGAGCCAACATTCCAATTTACAGGACTTGCCGGATTAGCAAGTCATGGGGGAGTTTTAGGTGCTTTGTTTGCCTTATATCTGTATAGTAAAAAATACAAAAAAGATTTTTTATGGACTTTGGATAGGTTAACCATTGCCGGATCATTGCTGGGCGGTTTTATAAGATTAGGTAATTTAATGAATTCCGAAATCATTGGCATACCAGCTCAAGTACCTTGGGCATTTGTGTTCATTCGAATCGATCAAGTGCCAAGGCACCCAGCACAACTTTATGAAGCTTTATTCTATTTAGCAATTTCTGCAATTTTGTATCTTTTATGGAAATCGGGGAAAGTCCAAAATCACAAAGGTTTTCTATTTGGATTTGGTTTGTCATTAATCTTCGCACAAAGATTCTTGATGGAATTCTTAAAAGAAAACCAGGTAGCTTTTGAAGAAAATTTGCAACTGAATATGGGCCAAACCCTGAGTTTACCATTAATTATAACTGGAATTCTGATAATGGTGTGGAGTTTAAAAAGTTCGCTGACAAATAATAAGCTCCATGAGCTGGCTTAGTTGCTTAGCAATTTCAGAGTGTAAAAACTATTTTGGAACTACTATCATATTTTCGCCTTGAGCTTATTTGTCCGTTTGTGGTAATTTAAAATATATGGCGTTATAAAAACACGTTTCAAATGATGTAGTTCAGTAATTTAATTTTGAAGTAGATAAGTGCTCCATTACTAAATTTATCTACAAGCCTTCGCTAGCACGAGTTTGCAGCTGGTGCTTTCTTCCTTCTCTATTAATGTCTCAATTTAATTTTCCCCCAGTCATATCCTGAAAAGCTATCTTTTAAGATGTATATCTCTGCCTATTATTTGTAAGAAAACAAAAAGGAGTACCTGCAGGTACTCCTTTTTGTTTTTGGAAGAAAGTGATTCAGGTTTATAAATCGCTTTAGCTTATATAAATATTGCCACCTCTTAAGGTTGTCCGCTGCCGCCGGATGAGCCATAAATTTGTCCGGTGGCATAGCTAGCATCACTGGCCGCCAACTGCACATAAATAGAAGCCAGTTCTACCGGCTGACCAGGCCGGCCCAAAGGCGTATCGCCACCAAATTTTTTCAGTTTTTCTTGGGTAGCACCACCGCTCACTTGCAAAGGGGTCCAGATGGGGCCGGGAGCCACGCCGTTTACCCGAATGCCTTTAGGTCCGAGTTGTTTGGCCAATGATTTTACATAACTCATGTTCGCGGCTTTGGTTTGGGCATAATCATGCAAATCAGCCGATGGATCGTAGGCTTGTTCCGAAGTGGTACTTATAATTACCGATCCGGGTTGTAAATGCGGCAAGGCCGCTTTTGTTATCCAGAAAGGTGCATAAATATTGGTCTTCATCGTCCAGTCGAATTGTTCAGTGGTGATATCTAAAATAGACTGGTTGGCTTGTTGCCGCGCCGCATTATTTACCACAATATCCAATCCACCCAAGCCTTTAACGGCTTCCGCTACCAATCTTTGGCAAAAAGCTTCTTCGCGCAAGTCGCCCGGAATGGCAATGGCTTTGCGGCCTTCGGCTTTAATCAAAGCAATTACTTCCTTAGCATCCGGTTCCTCGTCCGGTAAATAATTAATAGCCACATCAGCTCCTTCCCTAGCATACGCAATGGCCGCCGCTCGTCCCATACCCGAATCTCCGCCGGTAATTAAGGCCTTACGTCCTTTTAATCGGCCCGAACCTTTGTAACTTTTCTCCCCATGATCGGGACGCGGGTCCATTTTACTCGCCAAGCCTGGCCACGGCTGCGATTGGCTTTTAAACGGCGGTTTAGGAAATTTACTCGTGGGGTCGGGCAGTTTGTCCGGCGCCGACTCGGAAGCTTTTACCGCACCTTGCACCGATAAAACAGGCGCCACGGCAGCGGCGGCTATACCTACTCCCAAACCGTTAATTACTTTGCGCCGGCTAATTTTATTTTCTTCTTTCATAGTTTAAAATGCTTTTTTCAGTTTTTAATTAAACAACATCTATTCAGTTAATACCAAATGCAGCCTGATAAGCGATATCTTTCCTAACTTATTTATTCTCTTTATTCTGTTCTCTTCAGGAGGAAGCTTTCGTTTTTTACACATCTAGTACTAAACCAACCGGAAATTGTTACCAAGGTTTTAAATTGATAATAAAAAGAGAGAGAAAACTAGAGCTACGCCCGGAATAAAGAAATAAGTTTAATAGAGTTATTAATTACCCGAAGGAGTTGTAGCAAATTAAAACGGCAAGTTCTATTTATTTGCCTATCTATTCGGGAGAATTATTTATGCACCACGTGGTGAAGAATAACCAGTATTACTTATATTATCTTATGCTAACAAGTAACTGATACGAATAAGATCGGAAGATAATTTTATCAATGCTAGAAAGTGTATTAATAAAAGTCGCTCCGGCAAACGATAGTAAGCAAATGGTTACAGGGAAGCACAAAGCAAATAAATAATAAAAATGCCGCCTCAAGTTTGCCACCGCTTGACAAACTTGAGGCGGCACAACAGGTTATTAATTTCTATTAAGTTTTGATTTAAAAACCAGGAAGTAATTTTGAAGGTCCAACGACAGCAAGCCTGACTATTTAGTTCGTAGCGCCGCCGCCGCCGGAGCCGCTCTGCACATCATCGTTTTTAATACCGCGTTTTTTCCGGGCAATATCACCTTCGAGTTTACCAAAGCGGTAGTTGAGCGATATACCAATGCGCCGTGCGAAAAAGTTAGATTCCTGCAACTGGTAAAACACCGGATCATTAATTTCGTTGCGCCACGGCCGGTACTTCTGAAATGGACTGTTGATGTTGATACCAAGGCTAGCTTTCTCTTTTTTCAGGAACGATTTATTTACCGAGAAACCGTTCCATAAATAGCCGGCCGAAGTACCTTGCAGCAAGATGCGCGGCGAATTATACCCCACGTTGCCGTTGATGCGCCAGGTTTTATCTAACTTGTAACTCAAATTACCAAAGACATTTGCATTAATACCGCTGTTGCTTTGCACGGTGCCTCTGAGGTTACCGGTTAGCTGTACGTAAGTAAGATTGGCATTCAGGTTTACATTTAGTTTTTTCGTAACCGGCACGTTGCCATTCAGCGACAAACCAAAAGTTTGATTTTGCCCGATGTTACCGTAAGTAGTATAAGACGTATCGGCGTTAGAAGATAAATAAGTAATTTGTTGAATAGAAGAGTTGGTAAAATTGTAAAACAAACTGGTATTAACTGAAGTGCCTTTTACAAACATGCTGTAAGACAAATCAAAGGCGTGGCTGGTAGCGGGCCGGATATCCGGATTCCCGAAAGAGACATTCCGGGGATCGATGCGGTTTACAAAAGGATTAATGTACCACAAACCGGGCCTTTCAATGCGCTGGGTATACGAGAGTTTGGCCGTTTTCATGGGCTTAATAGTTCGGGAAACCGTAATAGAAGGAATCAGGTTAAAATAATCTTGGTTGGCCTGGGCATCCTGCGATTCAAAGTTGGCTTTTACTTTGGTTTCCTCTAATCGAGCCCCTACTTGCAAACCCCATTTATCTTTTTTGTACCGGAACGAAGAATAAGCGGCATAAATATCCTGGCGGTAATCAAAATTATTACTTTGCGTTGGATCGCGCTGATATTCGTTGGTGGTTTCGTTCAGGTAATTATAAAAATAATCGCTGCTGTTAAGGCGGGTAATGGTTTTAAAGCCGGCTTCCAGCATTTGTTTTCCAATGGGCTGCACGTAATCAGCTTGTACGGTATGTTCATTTGTTTTACCGTCGTTGAAACTATTACCCGGGCGGGTATTCAGATTGGGAATGCCACTTAACTGATCGAAACGAAAATCAGCATAACTGCTGTTGCCATTGGTATTAAATTTATAAGATAGCGTAAAGAGCTGGTCTTTGTTTTTCCGGAAGCTTCGCTGATAATCCAGGCCAATATCGTTGCCTTTCCAGTTACCATCCGAATAATTATACCGGTTATACCCGCTGGTAAGAGCGCCGCCAGCATTATAACTTTTTACGCCCTGAAACAGGTTATTATTAAAATCATTTATATTAAAACTGTAGTTGGCCGTTAATAAATTCAAAGAATCCAGTTCGTAACTAATCTGGCCATCTAAATATCTAAATGTACCTTCATTCTCGCTTTCCCCTAATTGTTCCAGTCGGTTGGCTAAAGTTCTGGTCTCAAAACCGGTAGTATAATTTTCGCGAATTAAATTGCTGCGTGAGGTGGGATTTTGGTAATAATTATCTCCGTAATAACCCGAAAATCCCAGTTTGCCTACTTTCAGGGTTAAGTAGCCGCCGTAATTATAAGATAAGGGCAAACGCGCACCCAGGTTAATAGAACCGTTATAGCCGCCGGGGTTCTTTTTATTGGTGATGATATTAATAATGCCGCCTACGCCTTCGGCTTCGTATTTAGCCGGCGGCGACGTAATTACTTCAATATTTTTAATCGTCGAAGCCGGCATACTTTTTAATACTTCTTTCGGATCGCGTACAAAAAGCGAAGAAGGTTTGCCATTTACCAGCACCCGGAAAGAGCCGCTGCCTTTTACCTGAATATTATCGTCGGCATCAACCGTTATGAGCGGCACCTTACGTAGCATATCCAGGCCGGTTAAGGTCTTGCTCTCCGGATCAGCTTCCACGTCGTAAGTAATTTTATCGATGTCCTGCTTAATCAACATCTTTTGGGCTGTTACTTCTACTTCTTTCAACTGTCCGGCCGTGGGGGCCAGCCTTATCTTACCCAAATTAACAACGGCTTCGCTGCCACTTACGGGTATCATCCGGGATTTAAACCCAACAAAACTTACTACTACTTCGTACGCTTTGGCCGGTAAGCCTTTTATTTCGAAAACCCCGTTATCCTGGGAGTAAGTACTTTTTACCGCTTCTGTTTTACCGGCTTCCCGCACCCCAATAGTTACATATCCCAAAGGCGTTGCTTTAACCGAATCTATAATAGTGCCTTTTATATCGAGGCTGCTAATAGACGTTTGGGCCAGGGAATCCGCTGTAAAAAAAGCCCAGAAACAAGCTAACAGATAAATATATTTCATGCGTACCGTATAATTTTAAATCATTAAACTTTATTCCTCTCCTTCAATCTGCCGCTGTTGTCCAGTTAAACCAAACTTACTGATTATATAGTAAAAAACCTTTTTTTTCGACTGAATCAACAGAAAATTGTTGTGAACCTTGAAAATTTTGTTTTGAATAAATTTATGGAAGAATCAAAGAGCTAAAGAATACCCGGAAAATCCGAATTATTCACGTTGTAAAGTCTGACCAATAAGTTTACTTTTAAAGCGGTTCTCTTTTTACTGCCTTATCTGGTAACTTGCCTCAATTTGCCCACGATAAGGGTGTAGTGGCACCAACTTACTAGCAATCAGCGCGCTTAATTTGATTTAAAATAAGCCTATACATTTGTGGCTTTCTTTTGCTCTAATTAATTATTCGGGAGAGAACAACAGAGAAATTTAGAACTATAAAAATGATTATTTATCATCTTCCAAGATACCACTAAGCAGTT
>Ga0210040_10007417_pt1 | contig 13277 bp, 11 predicted proteins | sample CryGeyCG12114_NA_FD_185462 | JGI IMG/M metagenome (GOLD analysis project Ga0210040, IMG submission 185462) | Groundwater microbial communities from aquifer - Crystal Geyser CG19_WC_8/21/14_NA (SPAdes) (version 2) | ecosystem: Environmental > Aquatic > Deep subsurface > Groundwater | place: USA... | reverse complement strand
CGGTACTCCGGCTCCTCCCCATCTGCTCCGTCGCGGACCAGTACTGGCTCACCGTCCATATGCTCTCCAGGCGGCGCCGACTGCCGGTCGCGCCCTGCAAGCTGCTCGGCCAATTGCGCGACGTTCGAATACCAGCTCATCGATTATCCCACCGCCACCGATTTTGTGCGTTAAACCGTCTTAAACACCGGCCAACTTGAACGCGGCGTGTCTTACGATAGTTCCACCTCCGGACCAAATCCAGCCGTGCCGTTTCGGGACTTTGTAGCACCTACACTCCGCCGTAGCCGCCGTCCCAGGCCGACGTCGCCCGCCAAGCAGCGCCTTGGAGCCAGCCCAACTTCCAGCCGGAAGAACCGGCTTACCCCATTCATTAGCGGGCGGACGACCATCAGCCCAGGCCCCAACCGCAGCAGCCAGGTCGGGCTGCTCGGCCATCGCCGCGCCGGGCAAGTGCATCGCGAGGATCGCCACTGCGGACATCACCCCAAGCGGCAGCAGCGCCCCAGTCGCATCTTGGAACGAAACCGGACCGCTCGTGGTCGCGCACCACAGCATGACCGGCGCGCGGATGAGCTCGCTCATCGCGTAAACAGCGGCGACCCCGATCGCGTTCCGTCGTGCGATAGCCGCCGGGCTCGGCCGCCGACGGGCTGGACTGCGATGACGTGCTCACGGGCAACTCTAACTCCGGCGTATCGGTTGCGGCACATAGCGGTGACCATGGGTTAGCCAGCCGCCAGGCGGCTGGTTCGTGCTCGGCTGGAACGGTACGACCGTCCTGCGCCCCTACCCGCCGCCTTCAGACCGAGCGGCTTTCCGCCGATAGATGCGTCTCTCCATAGTACGATCACCGAGCACGTCCCCGGGCTACGACTTCTTCGTTCGCCCCGCGCGCGAAGGTATTCTTGCGCATGGGCGGGTGCTGCGCCACGCTGCAATCAACGGCGATGATCCTTGCAGTGAACGGATGCTGGCGTTGCGCGCCGGCGCATGGCTAGATCTCCTTCGATTCTTCGCAGCGGCTTCCGCCCGTTCTTCCGCGGCGGCGCAGCCTGGGCGTTGGTCGCGCTGACGCGCAATCTTGCGCCGGTCGGCGCTGCTGCTCCTCGCCAACGCCTCAACCATGCGGCGTTAGCCCGCCTGGGTCGGCGTGGTCACCGTGCTGATCGCCCTGATCCGTGGCTGCATAATCCCAATTTCATGCGCAACTGGCTGAACAAAGGGAGAGGTGACCACCGGCTCGCCAACCAAGCCCGGACGCTTCGATCTGGCCGCCATCGCCGCCACGGCCGCCGCGCCAGCCTAGGCCACCCAGCCTTCGACCTGCGCGCCGGCCGGCCACCCCCCCTGCTCTACCTGCTGGTCACCGCGGGAGCGTTGGCCCGCGTCGCCGCGCCGCTCTGGATTGCGCAATTTATCGAGCTGATGCGCAGCAGCGCGCTGCTGTAAGGCGCCGCTTTTCGGTGTTCCTGCTGCGCTACGGACCAATCCTGTTCGCGCCAGGGGGAGCGCGCCTGACGCGGGTCAGGCCGGCTCGGCCCGTTCGAGCATCTCGGCGACCCGTGCGACGAGCGCCTGCATGGTAAACGGCTTGGACAGCAGCACCACGCCCGGTCCCAGCCGGCCGTTCTCCGCGATGACCTCGCCCGGATAGCCCGACATGTAGAGCACCGGCAGGTCGGGCCGGCGCTGGCGCGCCTGATCGACCAGGTCACGTCCGGTCATGCCCGGCATCACCACGTCAGTCAGCAGCAGGTCGATCGCAGGCTCCGGCTGATCGAGCAACCGCAGCGCTTCATCGCCCGACCCAGCTTCCAGGACATTGAGCCCGACCTCGCGCAAGCCGTCGGCGGCGAAGGCGCGAACATCGGCATCGTCTTCCACGATCAGCACGGTCGCGCTCCGCTCCGGCCGTGGGTCGCCCGCCACCTCCGTGACGGCGCCCTCGCCGGCTGGCGCCGCCGACCGCGGCAGCAGCAGCTCTACCGTCGTGCCCTGCCCCGGCACCGAGGTGATCGCCACGTCGCCGCCCGATTGCCGCACAAACCCGAACACCATCGACAGCCCCAGGCCCGTCCCCTTGCCGACCTCCTTGGTCGTGAAGAACGGCTCGAACGCGCGCTTCACCACGTCCGCGGGCATGCCGTGACCGGTGTCCGTCACCGACAGCGCGACATAGTCCCCCGCGCGCAGCTCATCGCCCTCGCCCGCCTCGGGAATCGTCCGGTTCTCGGCGCGGATGGTGACCAGCCCCTGCCAGCCCATCGCGTCGCGCGCGTTCACCGCCAGGTTGAGGATCGCGCTTTCCAGCTGGTTGGTGTCGACCTCTACGCTCCACAGGTCCGGCGCGAACGAAGTCCGGATCTCGATCTGTTCACCCAGCGACCGGTTCAACAGGTCGAACATGCCGCCGACCAGCCGCCCAACGTTGACGGCCCGCGGCTCCAGCGGCTGGCGACGCGAGAAGGCGAGCAGCCGCTGGGTCAGCCCCGCCGCCCGCTCCGAGCTCTTGAGCGCGTTGGCCAGCGCCCGTTCGACCCGCTCGTCGGCTCCCGCCCCCAGGCGGCGGCGCGCCAGGTCGACATTGCCGATGATCACCGTCAGCAGGTTATTGAAGTCGTGCGCAATGCCGCCGGTCAGCTGGCCGATCGCCTCCATCTTCTGCGACTGGCGCAGCCGCTCCTCGATCTGCTGCCGGTTCAAGATCTCCTGCTCGACCCGGCTTTCCAGGTTGCGGTTGAGCTCGTTCAGTTCCCCCTGCGTGCGCTTGAGGTCGGTGATGTCGAAGATCACGCCGATCTGCCGCGCCCCCGATCCATCGGTATCGGGCATCACCTCGCCCCGCCGAGCGATCCAGCGCTGCTCGCCCGAGTCTGGACGCACGATGCGATACTCTGCATCCCCCAGAACGCGCACCGGCCGGCTCTCCAGCAGCGGGCGCTCGCCGGGTGCGATCACCCCGTTCACCGCCGCCACGGCAACCACTGGCGCCGGCTCCATCCCGAGCAGGCGGCAGAACTGCTCGGACACCGTCGCCGTGCCCAGTCCCGGCACATATTCGAACGTCCCGACCCCGCCCGCGCTCTGGGCAATGCGCAGCCGCTCCTCGATCCGCTGGCGGGCAGTGATGTCGACCAGCACGCCGGTGAACCGCTCAGGCTGATCCGCATCGTCGAACAGGCACCGACCGTGAGCCTCCACCCAGCGGGTGCGACCGTCCGGGCCCAGCATGCGATAGCTCTTGAAGAAGACCTCGGCCCCACGCAGCATCCCGCCGACCGCGATCCGGATCCGCGGTGCGTCGTCGCCGTGGATGGCGGTAAAGAAGCGCCCGACGGGGAGGCCAGCCGCGGCCTCGCCCGGATCGATCCCCTGGAAGGTCGCCAGCCGCGCATCGAAGTAGAGCCGGTGACCGGGAACGTCCCACTCCCAGCTGCCGACCGCGCCGGCCGCCTTGAGCGATAGGTCCAGCCGGTCCTGCAACTCGCGCAGCGGTTCATCGGCGCCGGCCGGGGGTGACGCCTGCAGATTCATGGCCGGCCCGCGCCCACCGCTAGAGTTCCTCACTCATGGTTTCGTCGATGAACGCGTTCAGCAATTCCTTGAGCGCCAGCAGCGAGGACATGTTCATCATCATCGCAATGTAGCCGCGCAGGTCCCGCTCCCGGACGGTGAAGGTGATGTACAGGAACAGCACCAGCCCGACATCGCCCTCGTCGTCCACCTGGTCCAGCAGGTCCGACCCGTCGCCCTTGACCAGGTGCGGGATGGACATGGTCAACGGCCGCTTGAGCATGTTGGCCATGGTCGCGAGGCAGCTGTTGAGGATGACATTGCCCGTCTCCGTCAGCGCCTCCTGCTCCATTTCGACGATCTCGTCGTGGCTCATCTCCGGCCCGGTCACCGCCCGCACTAGCTCCAGGCTGCGCGCCTGCGGGAAGATCAGCATCGCGCCGCCCGAGAAGGCGCCCGTGAAGCTCTGCTTGATGGCCACGAGTTGGTCGCCGCCCTGCTGGACCAGCAAGGTCGCGGCCCGCTGCCGGCTGAGCACTTCCACGCTAGGCACCGACAGCAGCACATGCTCCCCGATCATCCGGCGCAGCGACAGCGCGGCGCGGCTGACCCCGATGTTGACGACCTCGGTCAGCGCATCCTTCTCAAGCTCGCTGAGCTCAATAGTGTCGATCGCGCTCACCCGCCCGTCCGCAATCGCAGCGCGGCACCCGCCAGAAAGCCCTGCAGGCCTTCGGCGGTCAGCGGCTTGGCGACGAACGACGCGTTGATCTCCCGCGCCCGGGCAATGATCTCGTCCTGAATGTTGGCGGTGATAATGGCGATCGGCATGGTCGGATGCCGCTCGCGCAGGTCCGCGGCCAGCGACAGGCCGTCGCGCTCCGCCATGTTGAAGTCGATCAGCGCCACGTCGACCTGCTCACGTTCCATCACGTCGACCGCTTCGGCCGCGCTGCCCGCTTCCAGCCGCTGCCAGTCGGGCTGAAGCGCGCAAAGTGCCTTACCCGCGTTGATCCGGGCAAGCTTGCTATCGTCCACCACCAGCACATTCACGCTCAACGCACTTCCCCTCGGTTCCGGAATCGACCGATTCCGCACTCGCGTTCCATACACGAAGAACGAGACGGTTGCGCAACATTCGCAGGGATCGACAGCTCGTCGCCATCACCCTTTCGTTGTGTCGAGCAGCCGACGCACCCACGGCACAAGCCGTGGAGCCCCGCCCTCCGCGAGCTCGGCCCGCGCGCCCATCAATATCTGCACCAGCGCCGTATGCAAATGCTCGCAAGCACTTAGGTCCACTTCCCGCCGCTCCTGGCAGAGCAGGTCTAGCAGCCGCTCGGCATCCTCGACGCCGCAGCGCCCGGTCAGGCGAATGATGCTTCCCTCAGCTTCCACCGTCATCCGATCACCTCCGCCAAGTCGAGGACGAACAACACGCTGCCATCGCTCATCACGGTTGATCCCGCCACTACCGGCACCGCCGACAGCAGGCCCGCCATCGGCCGCAGGATCACTTCGGAGCGGTCGGAGAAATCGCCCACGCCGAGCCCGACCAGCCCGGCGCCATGCTCCACCACAAGCACCTTGCGCTCGCCCCCGAGCTGCTGCGGCGCCAGCCCAAGCAGCACACCCAGGTCGAGCAGGGGCACCGTCCGGTCACGCAGCGCAAAGGCCAGACCCGTCCCGACCGGCAGGACCGCGGCGGCCGGCACCCGGGCCGTTTGCACCACCGCCTCGATCGGCACCGCGAAGCGCTCGCCCCCGACGCGCACGGTCAACACGGAGGTCAGCGCCGCCGCTGCCGGCAGGTGGATGCTGACGGTGGTGCCCTCGCCCACCGCGCTGGCCAGCGCCGTGCGCCCGCCCAGCCGCTCCACCGCGACCTTGACCGCGTCCATGCCCACGCCCCGCCCCGATAGTTCCGTCACTTCTGCCGCCGAGGAGAAACCGGCCGCGAACACCAGCTGGATCGCCTCCTCGTCGCCAAGCTCCGCCGCCTGCTCCGCCGGCATCAGCCCGCGCTCACTCGCCAGCTGGCGCATGACACCCGGATCGATTCCCCGCCCGTCGTCCGCCAGCGTGACGACCAGCTGGCTACCCTGGCTCCGTGCCGACAAACTCAGCGTTCCGCGCGTCGGCTTGCCGACGGCCGAGCGCTCGGCCGTCGCCTGGATCCCATGGTCGAGCGCGTTGCGAGCGAGGTGCAGCAACGGGTCGAACAGCGCATCCGCGATCGTCTTGTCGACCCGCGCGTCCAACCCCTCCAGCACCACGTCGACCTCCCGCCCGAGCTGGGCCGCCGTGTCGCGCACCACTCGCGCGATGCGCCGGAACACCCGCTCGACCGGCACCAGCCGCATCGCCATCGCCGTTCGGTGCAGGTCGCGCAGCACCCGGTCCATCGCGGTCCCCGCGCCGCGCAACTCCGCCGCCGAGTGTGCGCCGGACCCGCTCTCCTCGGCCAGCGCCCCAAACCGGTTGCGCGCCACCAGCAGTTCGCCGACCAGGTCGAGCAGCCGGTCGACCTGCCGCGCCTCGACCCGCACCGTCTGCTCGGCCGCGCCCTGCCCTGCGGCGGAAACCGCCACCCGCTCGGGCGCGGTCACCTCCACCACCTGCACCTGATCGGGGATCAGCCGGAACACAGCCCGCGCCTGGGCCGCCTCAGCCCCGCTCAGCGCGTCGATCGACAGCAGGCAGCGATAAGGATCGAAGCTCTCCAGCGCCGGCCATGGCTCCCGCACCCGCACCTCGACTGCCAGCAGGTCGGGGATGGAGCCCACCAGCGCCAGCGGATCGTCGCCGGCAAAGAAGCAGTCCTCGCGTGGCACGTAGCGCACCGCCGTCCTAGCCGCCCCGTCCGCCACCCGCACCGCCTCGTTCCGCAGCAACGCCTGCGCCCAACCATCATCGGCCACCACGGGTGCTTCAGGCTCCGGCGCATTCTCCCCCTCTACCCGGTGCAGCCCGGCCCCGATCCGCGCCGCCACCGCCGCGGCATCGCCCGGCAGCCCGCCTGCCGCCACCGCGTCCAGCCAGCGGTCGCACTGGTCGATGCAGGCCACCAGCGCCTCGGCGCTTGCCCGGCTAACCGGACGTCCAGCCGAGCGCGCCTCGCCCAGCAGGTCCTCTGCCGCGTGCAGCATCGCTTCCATGGGCGCGAGCCCGACGATCCCCGCCGAGCCCTTAAGCGTGTGGATCGCCCGGAAGGCGCTGTCGATCACCGGCCGCGCTCCGCCATCCTTCACCAGCGCCGCGCAGTCGTCCCCGGCCTGCACCACCAGGTCGCGGCCCTCGATGAGGAATTGTTCGAGTAGCTCGTCCATCAGCACCGCCGATAGGTGATGGCATCCGGGAACCGCCGCAGCTCGAACTGGTCGGATATTCGGCTCATGCTTTCCGTATGCCCCAGGCACAGGTAGCCGCCGGGGTTCAGCGCCCGGTGCAGGTGCCGCGCCGCGACCTTGCGCGATTCCTCGTCGAAATAGATCAAGAGGTTGCGGCAGAAGATCACGTCGAACCGCCCCATTGCGGCCATGGCGACGTCGTCCGCGAGGTTGCAGCTGGTGAACTTCACCGACTCCTTCAGGTCGTCGATGATCTCCCGCACCCCGCCGGCCGCCGGCTCGAAATAGGCCTCGACCAGCTGCGGCGGCAGCTTCGACAGCGCCCGCGTGCCGAACAGCCCCCGAATCGCCGCCGCCACCGCGTCGGTGTCGATGTCCGATCCGGCGATCTCGATATTGTAGACGTCCACCATCGCCCAGTTCTCGAGCAGCCACAGTGCGATCGAATAGGCTTCCTCGCCGGTCGAGCAGGGCATCGACCAGACCCGCACCAGGTCGCCCGGCCGCCGCTCGCGCACGATCTCGGGCAGCATCGACCGGCTGAGGCAGCGCAGCTGGTGCTCCTCGCGGTAGAAATAAGTCTCGTTGACGGTGAAGCTGTTGATCAGCCTCTGTGTCTCATCGGGGTCCATCCGTACCAGGCCGAGATACTGCCCGTAATCGCGGCTGCCGGTCGCCGCCATCCGCTCCGTCACCCGCCGTTCGAGGTAGTAGCGCTTCTTGCGTTCGAACCGCATGCCGGTGCGGCGATAAACGAAGTCGATCAACCGCCCGAGTTCGTCGCTGCTCAGCAGGTGGGCGGCGTCTTCGCTCACGCCAGCGCCTCAACCAGCAACCCGGCAATCTGATCGGCCGGAGCCACCGCGCTCGCCCCGCCCAGCTTCACCAGCTCGCCCGGCATGCCCCACACGACCGCGCTCTCCTCGGCCTCGGCGACCGTGCGTCCGCCACCCGCCTTGAGCTCGGTCATCGCGGCGGCCCCGTCGTTGCCCATGCCGGTCATCAGCACGCCGACCAGCCGTTCGGCCGGCATTGCGGCCAGCGCGCTCCGCACCAGCCGGTCCGCGCTCGGATGCCACGGATAATCCGGGTCCGCCGGAGCGGCACTGGCGACCAGCGTCTCGCCGCGCCGCCGCACCACCAGGTCGGCCTCGCCCCGCGCCACATAGACCGTCCCGGGCACCACCGTTGCCGGGGCCGAGACCTCCACGACTTCCAGCGCGCACAATTTGTTCAGCCGCGCCGCCAGCGCTCCGGTGAAGAACGCCGGCATGTGCTGCGCGACCAGGATCGGCCAGGGAAAGTCGGCGGGCAGCGGCGTCAGCAGCAGCTCCAGCGCCCGCGGCCCACCCGTCGAGGTTCCGACCAGCACCAGGCCGGGTGCATCTGTCGCCGCCACGGCAGGCAAGCGCTCCGCCGGCCTGTCGCTGACCACCGTGCCCGTGCGCCCCTTGCGCGCAGGCCGCGCAGGCCGCCCCGTCCTCGCCCGCACCCGGTCCGCCAGCCTGGTGCTCGCCGGCACCCGCGCGGCGGCGGCGGTCCGCACCTTGTCCAGCAGCAGCGGACGCAGCCCTTCGATCTCCAGCGACACGGCGCCGTCCGGCTTGGCCACGAAGTCCACCGCCCCGAGCTCCAGCGCGGTCATCGTCTCCGCCGCGCCTTCGGCCGTCCGTCCCGATACCATCACCACCGGGGACGGCCGCTCGACCATGATCCGGTCGAGGCAGGCGATCCCGTCCAGCTCCGGCATGTGGACGTCGAGCGTGATCACGTCCGGCGCGAAGGAATGGAGCATCGCCAGCGCCTCCGCCCCATCCCGCGCGACCGCAACCTCGAACCCCTCTTCGGGCGTGAAGATGCCGCTCAGCAGCCGCCGCATCAGCGGCGAATCGTCGACGATCAGCAGGCGGGTCATGAAGGGCTGGGCAGGTCCTTGCCCATGGCCGCCATCAGGTCCTGCTCGGCCCGGTCAAGCAGCTCCTGCGGGTCGAGGAGGAACAGCATTTCCCCGCCCTCGGCAAGGCCGATGCGGTGAATGGTCCGCGTGTCGCCGGTGGCGAGTTCCGGGCTGTCCTGCAGCGCGCCTTCCGCCAGCCGGAGGATGCCCGCGACTGCATCCACCACGAAGCCGGCGAGCGCGGCGCCGATCCGCACCACCACGATCCGCCGCTGCCCGGCCCCACTGCCCGGCAGCCCGAACCGCCGCGCCTGATCGATCACCGGCACCACCCGCCCGCGCAGTTCGGTCACCCCATCGATGAAGGCTGGCGCCTTGGGCAGGCGCGATAGCCGCTCGGGCACGCGCGCAACCTCCTCCACGCAGCCGAGCGGCAGGCCGAAGCGGCTGTCGCCCAGCGTGAACACCAGCACCTGTTCCGTCGCGGCCACTGCCGTCTCCCCAACCTCGCCCGCGTCGACCGGGGCCTGCTCCCGCAACCGCTCCGCCAGCCCGTCCCGCAACAGGTGTTCGGTCGACAGGACCGAAACCAGTCGCCGCCCGCCATCCAGCCGGCAGACCGCCTGCACCTGTGCTTCCTGGTCGCCACGGGTCAGCACGGGCGGGACCGGATCGACTTGGCTGCGTGGCACCCGCACGATTGCCCGCATCCGCTCGACCACCAGCCCGACCAGCGTGCCGCCCAGCCGCGTCACCACGACCCGCCCTGCACCATCGCCTCGCCCGAGCCCGAGCAGCACGTCGAGGTTGACCAGCGGCAACAGCCGCCCGCGCAGCGCCATCACCCCGCGCATTGCCTCGTCCGTGCACGGCACCCGCGCCACCTCGGGCGGCAGCGCCAGCACCTCGCGCACCTCCTCGAGCCGCAGGGCGAACTCCTGCCCGCCGACATCGAAGCTGAAAAAGGCGTCCGTCGGTTCGGCGGCGTGCACGGCCTCAGCCCGCCGCGGTTCGACTGCCCGACTGCGGGCTCCACCCGACCGGCCGCCGAACCCCGACGCAAGCAGCGCCGGCAGGTCGATCATCCGCTCCGGCTGCTCGGGCGTCCCGACCGCCGCTTGCGGCACCAGCGCCCGAACCTCGTCGACGAGCAGACCGACGGGACTGTCCTCCTCCACCACGATCACCCGCTGCTCGCCGACTCCGGCACCATCGCCCTGCCCCAGCAGGCGGGCCGTCGCGACCACCGGAACCACCCGCCCGCGTAGGTTGACCACCCCGGCCAGCGCCGGCGGCGCCAGCGGCGGCCGGACCAGGTCCGGGTTGCGCATCACTTCGGCCACGGACGACGCGGCGATCGCCAGCCGTTCGCTCCCCACCGTGAAGGTCAGGGCGGAACCGGAGCGCTCGCCCCTGTCCACGCTCAGGCCTCGGCCTTCTGCAGTTCGGCCGCGATGGACGCGATCTCCTCGATCGCTGCGGCCAGGTCCTCGGCCGCGCGCGCCTGCTGCCCGGCGGCGGCGGCGGCCTCGGCCGCGGCGCTCGACGCCTGCTCGGCCACCGCGGCGATCTGCTCCGACCCTTGCGCGACCTGCGCGGAGGCCGACAGGATCAGGTCCGCCCCGCTCACCACCTTGCCGCTGCCCCGGCCAAGTGCCGCGACCCGCCCCGACACGCTCGCCAGCTGCTCCAGGATGCGCCGGTTGCGCCCGGCCTCGACCTCGCTGACCGCGGCCACCTGCTCCAGGTCGCGGCGCAGGTCGGCGATCTGCTCGCGCATGCCGTCGATCACGTCGCGGATCTGCTCGGTCCCACGGGCCGCCTCGCGCGCCAGCTTGCGAATGTCGTCCGAAACCAGCGCGAAGCCGCGTCCGGCCTCGCCCGCCCGCGCGGCCTCGACCGAGCCGCTCACCGCCAGCATGTTGGTCTGCACCGCGGTCAGCGCCACGCCCTCGACCATCTTGCCGATCCGGCGGCACGCCCCGTCCAGTTCCTTGACCAGCCCGGACACGTCCTGCGTCTGGCCGAGCGCCGCGCCCGCCCCGTCGACCAGCCCGCGCACGGCCGACTCGCTCTCGCCCAGCAGGTCCGCCATCGCTTCCGTCCGCGCCAGCGCCCCGGCGGCCCGCTCACGCGTCAGCCCGGCCGAGCGCGAGATCTGCGTCATCGCACTGGTCGACTCCTGCGTCGCCGACGCCTGCAGTTCCGTACCACGGCTGATCTGCCCGATCGCGGCCATGATTTGCGTGGCGGCGCCCGACAGCTCCTGCACGGTGGCCGACAGCTCTTCGGCCGACGAGGCGACCTGCTCCACTGCGCTGCCCGCACCGTCGGCCCCCTGCAGCACCGCCGCCAGCTCGGCCAGCGAATGCGCCGCCTGCTGGCTCTGGTCCAGCGACTGGGCCTGCTGCTCGATCGCCTGCAGCGCTTGACCTGCGCCTGCCGCCTGCTCCTCGGCCGCCCCCGCGATCTGCTCGGCCGCCCGCTGCGCCTCGCGCGCCGCACTTTCGGCCTCGACCGCGCTCAGCAGGATCGCCTGCGCACCCGCCCCGATCTCACCCATGTCCTCGCGCAGTTGCAGCAGCCGCTCGGTTACCACTCCGGCCGCCGCGACCTGCCCGCCCGCCGCCTGTGCCGCGTCGCGAATGCGGGCGGCGATGTCCTGCACATTGCCGCCAATCGCCTCGGCCGCCTGGTCGATCTCGCTCGCGCTGCGCTCCGAATGCTCGGCCAGTGCCCGCACCTCGTCCGCCACCACGGAGAAGCCGCGCCCGTCCTCGCCCGCCCGGGCCGCCTCGATCGCGGCGTTCAGTGCCAGCAGGTTGGTTTCCTCCGACATGTCGCCGACCGTGCGCGCGATCTGGCGGATGGCGCCGACCTGTTCCTCCAGCCGCTCGGCAAAGGCCACGGACGCCAGCTGCCGGGCCGAATTGGCCTCGATCGCCGCTACCGACATGTCAATCGAGGCCGAGCTTTCCGCCACCGCCGTCTGCAACAGCTCGGCGTCGCGCTGCGCGCCTTCGGCTTCCGCCCGCGCTTCGCCGAACGCCGAGCCCAACTGCTGCACCGCTGCCAGCGACTCCTGCGCCGCCCCGGCCGCTTCCTCGCTGCCGGCCGCGATCTGCTCCATCGCCTTGCGCAACTGGCCGGCGGACGCGGACGCCTGGGTCAGGCCGCTCGCCAGCTCCTCGGTCGCCGCGCCGATCTGCTCCACCGCCCGCTCGTGGCGCGTGGCATCGGGCGCTAACGGCTGCCGCGGCGTCGTCGTCACCGCCGCGACCGGCGTCTCGGGCACGGCTGCCATGCCACCGCCCCGCCGCGGCTTGCGCCCAACATCCGATGTCTTCACCAACGGCACACACGTCTCCCGCAGCAGCTCTGTCGCGCCACTCTAGTCACGGCGGCGGAACAAAGCCACCGTTCCGGACGGCCGGTCCAACGTTGATCAGGGCATGGCGGAGAGGGTGGGATTCGAACCCACGGTGCGGTTGCCCGCACGCCGCATTTCGAGTGCGGTGCTTTCGACCACTCAGCCACCTCTCCGCATGATAGAAGTGCTGCCCGGGGGGTCGCGGCCGGGCCTCTAGCAGCGCCCGGCAAGCTTGCCTAGCCCGATGGTCAGCTTGGCCCGCCGCCCCCGACCCGCGACAGCTTCGTCCCATGTCAGCAATCGTCATCGGCGCCTCGGGCGGGATCGGCAGCGCGCTCGCCGACGCCCTTGCCGGCCGCGGGCCGGTCGTTCGCCTCTCGCGCTCGTCCGGCGACCTCGACCTCCTGAACGAGACCACGGTCGCCGCCGCCGCCGAGCGCCTGCGCGCCCAAGCGCCCTTCGACCGGATCATCGTTGCTGCGGGCCTGCTGCACGACGCCGCCCAGTCGCCCGAACGCAGCCTGCGCGACCTGTCGGCCGATCACCTCGCCCGCAGCTTCGCCGTCAACGCCATCGGCCCCGCCCTGTGCGCGGCCCACTTCCTGTCCCTGCTCAGCCCGGACGGCCGGTTCGCCGCCCTGTCGGCCCGGGTCGGCAGCATCTCCGACAATCGGCTGGGTGGCTGGTACGGCTATCGCGGGTCCAAGGCCGCGCTGAACCAGCTGATCCGCACCGCCGCCATCGAGCTCACCCGAACCCGCCCTCAGGCAGTCTGCGTCACCCTCCACCCCGGCACCGTCGACACCGCCATGAGCCAACCGTTCCAGCGCGGCGTCGCCGCCGACAAGCTGTTCACCCCCGCTTTCTCCGCCGAGCGCCTGCTGGCGGTGCTCGATGGGCTCAGCCCGGCCGACAGCGGCAACTGCTTCGACTGGGCCGGCGAGCGGGTGCCCTTCTGACGCTTGTGCTGCGCCCGCGGCGCATTAAGTTGCAGCCATGTCGCCCGTGCAACGTTTCGATCAGATGGACCAAGTTCCCGCCGCTCCGCCGGTGATCCGGGCCCGCTTCGGCATCGGCGAGGTGGTCAAGCACCGCCTGCTCGATTTCCGCGGCGTGATCTTCGACGTGGACCCGGTCTTCGCCA
>Ga0210040_10007416_pt1 | contig 13277 bp, 14 predicted proteins | sample CryGeyCG12114_NA_FD_185462 | JGI IMG/M metagenome (GOLD analysis project Ga0210040, IMG submission 185462) | Groundwater microbial communities from aquifer - Crystal Geyser CG19_WC_8/21/14_NA (SPAdes) (version 2) | ecosystem: Environmental > Aquatic > Deep subsurface > Groundwater | place: USA... | reverse complement strand
AGGCAGCCAGGCGAGCACCTCGTCCATCTGGTACGCGGTCTCGGCGAACGCATGGCCCGCATCATAAACACGGCTATGCAAGTTGCAGCCGCGCCGCCACCCCAGCTCCGCCAGACTGGCCGCGATGGCGGATTGATGCGGCGCCATTCCGGCGTCCATCATCCGGGTGCCATGATCCAGCCACAGGCGCCGCCCTTCCGGAGCGCCGAGCTGCGCGAAGTAGGACGCCCACATCGACGGGAGCCCCGGCTGGTCGACCATGCGCTGGTCATAGATCGGCCAGTTCGGAGACATGCACGCTGCGCGGCCGAATGCCTGCTGTGCTTCCACGAAGATCGCCCCTGCCATGACGCTCGCCATGCTCGCACCGAAGATGGCCGTGTCGAGACGGTCTGCCGAGGTTCGATAGTGCGAATCGACATGGGGTTTAAGCTGGAGCTCGAGAAACCGGATGAATTGCGCCGAGACCAATGACGTTTGCCCGACCCGCGCGATTTCGCGCTCGATCGTGGTGCGAAGGTCGCCTTCAGAGCGATCGTAGATCGCCTGCGGCATGTATTGCAGGAAGCGGTCTTCCTCCAGATTGTCGACGGCCACGATTAAGGTGGGCTCGATGCTACCGGCCGCCGCCAGCTGCGCGACGCGGCGGTCGGCGGCGAAGTTGACGCCCTCGCTGTCGGCCGCAAAAGCGAACTGTCCATCGAGCATGTAGAGGGTGCGATGGGGACGCTGGGCAAGGTCATAGGCCGGCGGAAGCCAGACCCGGACCCGTGGCTCCGGCTCATCGCCGCGGCCGATCCTGCCAAGCGTCTCGATCCGGCCGAGCGGCTCCTGCTCCAAAGCAATTGCGGGAACTGCCGCTGCGGCCGCAGCCAGCGCTAGAAATTCTCTTCGATGAACCAGCATTGGGCGAACCTCACCGCGTCATCACCTGATAACGCTGCGAGGCGAGACTGCCAGTCCGGAAAGCTGCGCCAGGAGCGAACCAGCGCTTTCGGTCCGCTGCCGGCTCCGTCCGCCGCGAAGGCCTCAGCCCACGCGGTGCTCCCCGCGCACCCAGCGCACGGTGCCCGAGCTGGCGCGCATCACCACGCTCTCGGTCGTCATCCGGCCGCCGCGCAGGTGCTTTACGCCCTTGAGCATGGAGCCGTCGGTGACCCCGGTGGCGGCGAAGATGCAGTCCCCCTTGGCGAGGTCCTCCAGCTTGTAGATGCGGTCGAGGTCCTCGATGCCCCATTTGCGCGCGCGCGCCTTCTCGTCCTCGTTGCGGAAGAGCAGCTTGCCGTTGAACTGGCCGCCCACGCAGCGCAGCGCCGCGGCCGCCAGCACGCCCTCGGGCGCGCCGCCTGAGCCCATGTAGAGGTCCACCGTGGTCTCCGGATCGGTGGTGGCGATCACGCCGGCGACATCGCCGTCACCGATCAGTACCACGCCGCAGCCGATGGTGCGCAGCGTGGCGATGAGCTCGGCATGCCGCGGCCGGTCGAGCACGCAGACCATGATGTCGGCCGGCGCCACGCCCTTGGCGGCCGCCACCGCGGCGACGTTCTCCTGCGGCGTGCGCTCCAGGCTGATCACGCCTTCGGGATAGCCGGGGCCCACGGCCAGCTTTTCCATATAGACGTCGGGCGCGTTGAGCAGCCCCCCTTCCTCCGCCGCCGCCAGCACCGCGAGGGAGTTGGGGCCGGCCTTGGCGGTGATGGTGGTGCCTTCCAGCGGATCGAGCGCGATGTCGATCTTGGGGCCGGTGCCCGGCGCACCGCCCACCTTCTCGCCGATATAGAGCATCGGCGCCTCGTCGCGCTCGCCTTCGCCGATCACCACGGTCCCGTCGATGTCGAGCTTGTCGAAGGCCAGGCGCATGCCCTCCACCGCGGCAGCGTCGGCGGCCTTCTCGTCGCCGCGACCCACCAGCGTGGAGGCGGCAATGGCGGCGGCCTCGGTCACGCGCACCATCTCCAGCACCAGCGCCCGGTCGAGCACCGAGGAGCGGGGGGTGGAGAGCGAAGTGGCGGGCGAGGCTGGGGGCGATCCGGCAGACCCAGCGTTCGGTCGGGTGTTCATCGGCAATTCAGTCCCCCGGCAATGATGGTGCGCCCCGTGCGCTTAGGGCGCTTAAGCCGGGGGTGTGACGATGTCGAGTAGCGGCTTGGGTGCTTGGGGCAGGACGGCTGCGCTGCTGTTGATGCTGGCCGCGCCTGCCATCGCAGGTGCTCAGGATAGCGGGCCTGCTTCCGCGGCGACCAGCGCCGAGGAGGCGCTCGAGACCGCGCGCGATGTCTATTATCCGCCCGACGAGCAGAGCGTCTCCGCCTGTGCCCAGGGCGAGCAGGAAGGGCGCGCCGAGAGCCTGGAAGGCAATGTCATCGTGGTCTGCCGGCGGCTGGGGCCCGCGAACGAGCTGCAGACGCGCGAGCTGCCGCGGGCGCGGATGGATCGCACCGCCGACGGCGTGCCCCGCGCGCCCGACGTGAGCGGCCTGCCGCCGTGCGTGAACACGGCCACGGCGATGTGCATCAGCTTCGGCTCGGTGCCGCCGCCGGTGCTGATGGTGGACGTGACCAAGTTCCCCGAGCCGCTCTCGCCCGAGGACGCCGCGTTGGTGGTGCGCATGGAAGGGGAGGGGGATGCGGTAGCGCCGCCGCTGACCGGGAAGCGGGTGCCCATCCCGGCAGAGGAGGATGAGGGCAAGTGAGCTGGCTTGGCTTACGGTGGCGGCTGGCGCTGGGCGCCCTGCTGAGGGCGGTTCGCGATCGACATTGCATTTGCTGAACAACGCGGCGAATGTAGTCTCCGGATTTCGCACCTTTAGGGGAAGACCATGAGAATTCGTGCGCTTGCGATGGTGGGATTTGGCGTGCTTGGCCTGTCTTCACCGGCATCGGCCGTGACGATGGTGGCAACGATCAGTGGAGGGTTTGACGATACCGCCGAAATCTTCGGCCCAGCCATTTGCTGGGAGGCGGGCGATTGTGAGCCGGATTACTGGAAGACTGTCAGATACAGCTACTACTATGAGAAGGATGCCGTCTTAACACAGACAGTCCAAGACTATCCAGAACAAGAGCCATACCAGCACGAAGGCGTTAGCGTAAATCGTGTATCAGGCATGATCGGAGACGCCGTTATTCCGTTGCATGGAGCTTCCGGTTTCATCGGCAACGCTGACGGAGGCGATCCTTATTATATCAGTTTTGGTCTTACCGATCGATATTACTTTTCACTTAATGGTTCCGCGCGCTACTACCTGGGAGATGTCAGTTTGGTGGACGCTGGATCGAGTGCAGGTACCAGTGGTTCCGCTCACGATTTTGTGATCGCTGCTCCAGGGGGAAGTACGATCTATCCTTTATACGACGTTGCAATCGAGATCTCGCAACTGAACGCGGAGGCCGTGCCTGAGCCGGCGACGTGGCTGATGATGCTTGTGGGCTTCGGAGCGGTCGGCGGTGTCTTCCGCCGTCGTCGGGCGCAGGTGGGTGTCGCCTACGCCTAATCGAGCAGGCGCATGACCAGCGGCGGCTCGGCGATGTCGGGGGCGCCTTCGAGGAGGGCGAGGGCGTGCGCGACGGCGCGTTCGGGGGCGTCGTGGGTGACCATCGCCACCAGCACCTCGCCGCCCTCGTCCGGCCTACCCTGCTGGATGAGGCTCTCTATCGACACGCCCGCATCGCGCATCGCGGCGGTGATGAGCGCCAGCACGCCCGGGCGGTCGGCGACCGTGAAGCGGACATAGGCGCGGTTGCGGCGCTCGCCCGGATCGGCGGGGGCGGTTGGGGCGAGCATGGCAGCGGGGAGCCCGAAGGCCGGCAGCGCTGCGCCGCGCGCGATGTCGATGAGATCGGCCACTACCGCGCTGGCGGTTGGGCCCTCGCCCGCGCCCGCGCCCTCGAACAGCAGGCGGCCGGCGAAATCGGTCTCGATGACCACGGCATTGGTGGCGCCCTCGACCGAGGCGAGGGGATGGCTGCACGGCACCAGGCACGGCGCGACGCGCTGGAACAGGGTCTGCGTGCCCTCTTGCGTTGCGGCCATCTCGGCGTGGCTGACCAGGCGGATGACATGGCCGAGCGCGGCGGCCTGGGCGATGTCGGCGGCACGGATGGCGGTGATGCCCTGGGCATCCACGCTGGGGAAATCCACCGTCGTGCCAAAGCCCATTGCGGCCAGGATCGCCAGCTTGTGCGCGGCGTCCGTGCCTTCCACGTCGAAGGCGGGGTCCGCCTCGGCATAACCGAGGTCCTGCGCCGCCGCGAGCATATCCGCGAAGTCTGCGCCGCTCGCCTCCATGGCCGAGAGGATGTAATTGCAGGTGCCGTTGAGGATGCCGTAGATGCGCTGCACGCGGTTGGCCGCGGCGCCTTCCGCCAGGCCCTTGAGCGCCGGGATGCCGCCCGCCACCGCCGCCTCGAAGCGCAGCGGCGCGCCTCTCCCACCATTGGCTTCTTCCGCCAGGCGGGCGAGTTCCATGCCGTGATGCGCGATCATCGCCTTGTTGGCGGTGACCAGACCCTTGCCGCTGCCGAGCGTGCGGCGGGCGAGGGCGAGGGCGGGGCCCTCGGCGCCGCCCACCAGCTCCACCACCACGTCGACATCCGCGCGCTCGCCAAGCGCGGTCATGTCGTCTTCCCAGGCGAAGGGGGCGATGTCGACGCCGCGATCGCGGGCGCGGTTGCGGGCGGATATCGCGGTGATGGCGATCGGCCGACCGGCGCGCGCGGCGATGAGCTCGCCATTGGCCGCCAGCAGCCGGATGACGCCCGCGCCTACCGTCCCCAGCCCCGCGAGCGCGATGCGCAAAGCCTCCGCCATGTTCGAAAACCCTTCCCGTCCTGCCTCGTCTCGGGGCGAGCGGTTAAGCGGCGGGGCGGCGCTTGGCTAGGGTGTTTGCCCGGCGGAAGGGGTCGGCGCGGTGGACGGCGAGCGCGCGCATTCGCCCAGCTCGCCAAGGATGAAGGCGTAATCCTCGCGAGCGCGGGCCTGGGCCTCCGCCTCCGCTTGCAGAAAGGCGTTGTCGGGCAGGTCGCGCGGGAGGGAGCAGGCGAGGCCGTACCAGGCGAGCGTCTCGGGCTGGGCCGGGTGTGCCGCGGGATCGACGATGTCGGTCCACGAGACGCCCCATTCGGGCGCCATGCCGGGGCGGCGCAGCACGGTCAGCGAGACCGGCTCTCCGCCTGCGGTCTCCAGGAACAGCTGCGTCTCGGATTCGCCCGCGAGGTTGCCGGGCACGGAGATCGCCTCGCGCACGCCGGTGACCTGCGGCAGCGGCGGACCCTCGGCGATCTGGCGCAGCACCAGGCGCGCGCGCTCGACCAGCTCGGGGGAGGCGGGCAGCATGGCGGCGGGCGAGACCAGCTGGATCTCGCCGGCCCGGCCCGGAACGGCCTGGGCGAACAGCAGGTACCGCTCCTCCTCCAGATCGGGGACGCGGCCGCGGGCATCGAGGTCGCGATCGGCCAGGAAGGCGAGCGACTGGCCGATGGCCGAGCGCCCGGCGAGCAGCGTCTCGGTCTCGGCCTCGAGGTAGAGGCGCACCTTGCCGGGCTCCAGGCCGGGCGCACGCTCGGGCGGGACGCGCGCCTGGTCGGCGACGGCGGCGATCAGCGTGATCTGCGCGGCGCGGCCGAGTTCCACCAGCTCGGCATAGGTCGGGCCGGCCGGCGCCAGGGCCTGTCCGGCAGCGGGCGGGCTCGGCGCGGGCCGCTCTTGCGCGGCGCCCGGTGTGGCGCATCCGGCAAGCAGGGCGAGCGCGAGGGCTGGGGCGGCGCGATCGAGCAGCGCCGTGGGCGACCGGCGGGACGTCGTGTGGCGGGCAGTCGCTGGCATGAAACTCTCCTTGCTCGAGTGTTGCCGGCACCATGGGCACTGCGCGCGTGGCGATCAACGCGCGTGCAGGCGCCGGTGCCCCGGCGCAGCCGATTGTGCCGATGGCGTGCCCCTCGCCGCGCCGGTTGTGCCGCTCCGATACGCCCTTTTGCCGAGGACAGAAGTGAATCGAGCCTTAATCGATAAAGCCGTTGCCCAGCCCCTACATCGCAGTTAAGACCTCGGAAACCGGGGATCCTGCGGCAGGGATGGCGAGATCCACATGGGTGTCGCGACCTTGCCAGGGATCCAGGAAAAACGGCTTGGTGCATCTTGCGAGTGGACAAAGCTTCTCCACGGCTGCCAAGATAACAACATGCGGCCGCCGAGGTGGCCTCGGTAGAGCTGATCGAAACGGAGTGAAGGGACCGGATGGCTTACGCTGACCAGCAGATGAGCGGCAACCGCATCATCGCGATTATCATCGTTGTCCTCATCCACCTTGCCCTGGGCTATGCGCTGATCACTGGCCTCGCCTATTCGGCGGTTTCCAACATCGTCGAGCGCGTGACCACGGTCGACATCGAGCAGCCCGAGCCGGAGGAGCCGGAGGAGGAGCCGCCGCCACCCGAGCCGCAGCCCGACGTGCCGCCGCCGCCGGTCGCCCCGCCGCCGCCGATCAACGTAGCCGTCGCGCCGCCGCCGATCCGCACGCAGGTGACCATTCCGCCGCCGGCCCCGCCGCGGCTAATCGTCCCGCCGCCGGCTCCGCCCGCGCCTCCGGCCCCCCCGCCGGCGCCTCCTGCGCCGTCGCAGGCCCGCGGTGCGGCCCCCGAGGGTTTGAACCGCTGGGCAGCGCGCATCCAGGAGAACTACCCGGCCGCCGCGGTCCGTCGCGAGATCGAGGGCAATGTGGGCGTCTCGGTGCAGGTCGGCACCGATGGGCGTGTGACCGCCTGCACCGTGACAAGCTCCAGTGGCGAGAGCGTGCTCGACAGGGCGGCGTGTGAAGGCATGGAGCGCTATGCGCGCTACAACCCTGCGCTTAATGCTGCCGGCGAGCCCATTGTCGGCAGCGACTCCCGCACGATTGTCTATCAGCTGGACTGATAAACTTCTTTGTCTCCATCTTCGTAAAAGAGGACCACCCGCATGCTTATCGACATCCTTGCTGCCGCCGGAGAGGCGCCCGCTACCCAGTTCGGCTTCATGGAGGCCATGGAGCAGGGCGGTGTGATCGCCTGGACCATCCTCGCCGTGCTGAGCATCATGTCCATCGGCTCCTTCTACATCCTCATCACCAAGCTGCTGGAGCAGAACAAGATCCTGGGCCAGCACAAGGCCATCCGCAACCAGTTCTGGAAGACCAACTCGCTGTCGGAAGGCGCGACCAAGCTCGAGAAGAACAGCGCCTGGCGCCAGATGGTCGACGATGCCACCGTCGCTGAATCGCAGCACAGCAAGATGACCGACCAGCTCGAGGCGCATGACTGGATGCACGGCTCGCTCGCCCGTTCGGAAGCGACGATCAACTCCAAGCTCTCGGGCGGCCTGTCGTTCCTCGCCACCGTGGGTGCGACCGCTCCTTTCGTCGGCCTGCTCGGCACCGTGATCGGCATCTACCGCGCGCTCATCAACATCGGCATCGCCGGTTCGGCCTCGATCGACAAGGTCGCCGGCCCGGTGGGCGAGGCGCTCATCATGACCGCCATCGGCCTGCTGGTCGCCGTGCCTGCGGTGCTCGCCTACAACTGGCTGCAGAGCCGCAACCGTCGGATCTCGGAGCTGCTGAGCGGCTTCTCGACCGACCTGCTGGCCTACATCACCTCCAAGGGTGCGGTGAAGCCCGAGGTCGCGACCGTCAGCACCGCCAAGGCATCGCCCAACGCGCCGCTCGCCGGCAAGTCCGTGAGCGCGGCAGGCCAGGCGGCACGCCCCGCGGCGACCACGCCGGTCGGCACCAGCCCGGTCGGCACCACGCCCCCCACGCCCCGGACGTAAGCAGAAGGATGATCGGCGGACCGCGAGCATGCGCGCGGTCCGCCGAACCCTCCTGGCCCTTGGGCTGACCTCCGGCGAAGATTTGAGATAGGACAAGCGACATGGCAATTTCTACGGGTGGCGGCGACGGTCCGATGTCGGACATCAACACCACTCCGCTGGTGGACGTCATGCTGGTGCTGCTGATCATCTTCCTGATCGCGGTTCCCGTGGCCATCCAGACGGTCGAGCAGCTGGACGTTCCGGTGTTCGCCTCGCAAGAGTCCGACGACAAGGTCGAGAACCTGCTGATCACGGTGACCACCACCGATGAGGCCGGGCGCACCCCGTCCACGGTGGATACCGCCTACACGGGCGCCTCGCGCAATGGCGACTGCCGGGTGTTCATCAACAACACCACGCTGGTGGATTCGACCGAGCTCTACGACCAGGCCTTCAACCGGCTGGACGCGATCGTTAAGGGCGCCGGCGGCGCCGAGGCGATCATGGCCAATCCCGAGCTGATCCCCCAGGTGCATATTCGCGGCGATTCCAACGCGCCGTGGCGCTGCGTGGCGGGCACCATCTACAACGTGCAGGCGGCCGGCTACCCGACCGTTGGTTTCATCTCGAACCCGGTCGACCCCAACGGCTGAGCGGGCAGCCTCGGCCAAGGTCGGGGCGAGCAAACAAGGAGTAGCTTCTCATGGCAATGTCAGGCGGCAGAGACGACGGCGCGCCGATGATGGAAATGAACATGACGCCGTTGATCGACGTCCTGCTCGTGCTGCTCATCATGTTCATCATCACCATCCCGGTGGCCACGCACGCGGTCAACATCGACCTGCCGCAGCCTTCGCAGGATCAGAACACGCCCGAGGTGGACCCGATCATCAACAAGATCGTGCTCACGCAGTCCGACCAGATCCTGTGGAACGGGACGCAGATCAGCGATGGCGAGCTGGTGAACAACCTCCAGCAATCGCTCCGGTTCGCGGTCGAGCCCGAGCTGCAGTTCGAGCCTGACGCCAATGCGAGCTATGACATCTCCGCCAAGGTGCTCAACGTCATCAAGGCATCCGGCGTGACCAAGTTCGGCTTCGTCAGCAACGAGCAGTACCGCACCTTCAGCGCGAGCTAAGCTCAGCCGCGCACAGGCAGCAGATCGAGCGGGCGGGAGGCGACTCTCGCCCGCTTTCGTGTGTGTGGGCCGGGTTGCGGGAGGTCGGCGGCCAGGATCATCGTGCGCATGACTGGGCTTGCCGCGCGTCACTCCCGCAGCGTTGTCACGAGACCTTCTCCCATCGCCGCTGCGGCCAGCGCCTCGGCCTCGAGCAGCAGCTCGTCATCCGCCGCGCCCTGCGGCGTCGCCTCGCGTCCGATCATCACCATCACCGGCACCGCCAGCGGGCTCACCCGGTCGAGCGTGACATGCTCGATCCGCTCGGCTGCGGTCTCGAGCAGGTCGGCGAGGCGGCCCACGTCCGTCATCCGCGCGCGCGCATCGGCCCAGGCGGCCTGGATGAGCAGGTGGTCGGGCTCGTATTTCTTGAGCACGTCGTAGATGAGGTCGGTCGAGAAGGTGACCTGCTTGCCCGACTTCTTCTTGCCCGGATGCTGGCGCTCCACCAGCCCTCCGATCACCGCCACCTCGCGGAAGGCGCGGCGCAGCAGGTGCGATTCCTGCACCCAGTCGATGAACTCCTCGGTCAGGATGTCGGGCGAAAGCAGCGGCCGCGGGTCCTCCACGGGCTTGAGGCCCCAGACCGCGAGCGAATAGTCGTTCGCCACGAAGCCGCCGGGCATCAGCCCCAGCGTCTCCATGCGCTGGGTGATGAGCATGCCCAGCGACTGGTTCGCGTTCCAGCCGACGAAGGTGTAATAGGCGGTGTAGTGGCGCTTGCCGTGCGGGAAGCTCTCCACCAGCAGATTGTCCGGGCCCGGCAGCTTCGAGCGCCAGTCCTGCATCTCGAGCCATTCGCGCACATCATCAGGGAAGCGCGCCCAGCCCGCGCGGTCCACCAGCATCGCGCGCACGCGGTCGGCCAGATGGGTGGTGAGCGGCAGGCGCAGGCCGCCATAGGAGGGGATCATCGCCGATTTCGAACTGGCGCGCACGATCAGCTCGAGGTCCTTCAGCTGCTCGAGCTCCACGTTTACGCCGGCGAACTGGAAGGTGTCGCCCGGCCGCAGCGAGGCGGCGAAACGCTCCTCCACCCGGCCGAGCGAGCGGCCGTTGCGGAAGCGCACCTCGAGCATCTCGGAATCGACGATGATCCCTGCGTTCATGCGGTGCCGCTGGGCGAACTCGGGGTGCGAGAGGCGCCAGGTGACCGTGCCGTCCGCCCCTTCCTCACGGGTGATGCGCTTGAACTTGTCGTAGGAGCGTAGCGCATAGCCGCCGGTGGCGACGAAGTTGAGCACCCGTTGCCACACCTCTTCGTCCACCCAGGCATAAGCGAGGGTTGAGCGCACTTCGGCGAGCAACGCGGCCTCCTCGAAGGGCCCGGCGCAGGCGCAGGCCATCACATGCTGGGCGAGCACGTCGAGCCCGCCGGGACGGAAATCCTCCCCGTCGCGCACGCCCTCTTCCACCGCATCCTTGGCCGATTGCGCCTCGAGGAACTCGAAGCGATTGCCCGGCACCAAGATGGCGCGGCTGGCCAGGTCGAGCCGGTGGTTGGCGCGCCCGATCCGCTGGAGCAGTCGGCTGGAGCCCTTGGGCGCGCCCATCTGCACTACGCAGTCGATGTCCCCCCAATCGATGCCGAGGTCGAGGCTGGCGGTGCACACCAGCGCGCGCAATTGCCCTTGCGCCATCGCTCCTTCCACCTTGCGGCGCGCTTCCTTGCTGAGCGAGCCGTGATGGATGCCGATGGGCAGATTGTCCTCGTTCGCGTCCCACAGATGCTGGAAGATGTATTCGGCCAGGAAGCGCGTATTGGTGAACACCAGCGTGGTCTTGTTGCGGCGGATCTCCTCGTAGAGCTGCGGGATGGCCCAGGTGGCGGCGTGCCCGCCCCAGGGCACGCGCTCCTCGATGGGCAAGAGGATCTCCACGATCGGGCCGGCACCCTGTTCGCCTTCTACCATCGCCACCCGGTCGACCTCCCCCCAGGGTGCCATCCAGGCGCGGAACGCTTCGGGATCGGCGACAGTGGCGGAAAGCCCTGCGCGGGTGAGGCCGGGCGCGATGGCCTGCAGCCGCGAGAGCGCGAGCGCCAGCAGGTCGCCGCGCTTGCCGGTGGCGAAGGCGTGCACCTCGTCCACCACCACCCGCTTGAGCCCGGCGAACAGCGCGAAGCTGTCCTCGTAGCTGAGCAGCAGCGACAGCGATTCGGGCGTGGTCAGCAGCACGTGGGGCGGGCGGGCGCGCTGGCGTGCCTTGCGGTCGGACGGGGTGTCGCCGCTGCGGGTCTCGATCCGCATGGCCAGCCCCATCTCCTCCACCGGCGCGACGAGGTTGCGCTGCACGTCGTGCGCCAGCGCCTTGAGCGGGGAGACGTAGAGCGTGTGCAGGCCCTCGGGCACCGGCGCGCCAGCAAGCCGCGAGGGGCAGAATGCGGCCAGCGTGGGGAGGAAGCCGGCGAGTGTCTTGCCCGCGCCGGTATCGGCGATGAGCAATGCGTCATTCCCGGCCTCCGCCGCGGCGAGCATCTCGGCCTGGTGGCGCCGCACCCGCCAGCCGCGCTGGCCGAACCAGGCGTCGATCTCGGGAGGTACGCCGCGCGGGTCCATCAGGCTGATTGGCCGGGGATCGTACTGCAAGCCATGCTTGGTCTTACGCCGAACGCCGCGATGGCAAAAGCGACACCGATGCGAGCCCAGGGCCATCGCCCGCACCCAGGCGTGTTCCTCGTTCCCACGTCAATTTCCACCTTTATCCCAACGTCGTTAACCTTCCCTTAGCTATCCACGCTCCATGAGCGCTGCACGATCACGCACAAGGACAAGGGCAGGATGGACAAGCGACTGGATCCGGCACGGGATATCGATTGGGACGGCGATTTCACCTGGGTGCAGCGCGCGCCGGTGCTTAGCATCATCGAGCGCGGCGCCGGCTGGGTCCACCTGCGCCACCCCGCGGGCGGCGAGTTCACCATGTCGCGCGGCGAGGCGGAGAGCGACTTCGTGCCCGTGCAGGGCGGCACCAAGCTCCAGCCCAAGCACGCGCCCGTCAAGGCACATTGCCCGCATATTGAGGCGGCCGTGGAACTGCCCTGCGGCACCGTGCGGCTCGGTGTTGGAGACGTGCTGCTGAACGACAATGGGCGCTTCCGGGTCATCGGAAACGCCGTGTTCGAGCGGGATTACGTCGCCATCGAAGGCCCGGTCTCCGCCGCGCCGGTTCGGCTGGCCGCTCTGGCTGGCGGCTGATCGGTAACGCCGGATTGCCGCATTCCTGCGTCGGGCCGGGAACCCGCGTAGAGGGATTGGCCGTTATCCTTTTGCAGCCTTGCCGGCACGTTGCGCGGCAAGGGGATGCCGGGGCCGCAGGCCAGCGACATGAATGCGGCCTCTTCATCGAGACAGATGAGAGGACAGGATAATGGCAGATTGGAACAGGTACCGCCGCCAGGAACAGAGCGACGGCCAGCGCGAGGGGCAGGATCGCGGCTTCCGGCGAGATCGCCAGCCCGAACAGTTCCAGCCCGATCGCAGCTATTACGGCAACGATGACCGCAATTAACGGCCAGATGGGCGATGATCATGCGCAGGCCCGCTATGGCGGCCAACAGGACACCGGCGGATCTGGCGCGACGACCAGGCCCAGCGTGACCGGCTCCGCAGCTATCAAGGCCAGGGCGGCACCGCAGGTTCGGGTGGCCTGCAATCCGGCGACCAGGACCGTGGCGCCTTCGGCGGCGGCTATGGCGCGGAAAGCTATCGCGGCAGCCAGGGCAGCCAGAACGGCCAGCGCTATGACCGCCCGGAAGGCTATGGCGCGGCTCATGGTGCATCCCACCAGCGCGGTAACCAGCGGCAGGGGACCGGGAGTGCCGACGGCGAGCGCGGCTTCTTCGATCGTGCCGGAGACGCGGTGGCCAGCTGGTTTGGCGACGAAGATGCCGTCCATCGGCGCGAGGAGGATCACCGCGGCCGCGGACCGGCCAATTACAAGCGTTCGGACGAGCGCATCCTCGAGGATACCTGCGATCGGCTGACCCAGGACCACGGCGTCGATGCGCGCAACGTCCAGGTGACGGTGCAGGGCGGCGAAGTGACGCTCGACGGCACGGTGTCCGACCGCGGCCAGAAGCGCCGTGCCGAGGATGTGGTGCACGAGATCTCGGGCGTCGGCCATGTGCAGAACAATCTGCGCGTGCAGGACAATTTCCGCCTTGGCGAGACCGGCACCTCCGGCAACACCGATCGGACTCCCGGCACGCTCGCCTGAGCACCGCCAGGAGAGTACTGAGCATTGTGAGGGGGCTCGCCGCGGGGCGGGCCCTTCTCGCGAGGAATGTCCGGGTGGCAAAGCCGCGGCGGGG
>Ga0210040_10007415_pt1 | contig 13277 bp, 7 predicted proteins | sample CryGeyCG12114_NA_FD_185462 | JGI IMG/M metagenome (GOLD analysis project Ga0210040, IMG submission 185462) | Groundwater microbial communities from aquifer - Crystal Geyser CG19_WC_8/21/14_NA (SPAdes) (version 2) | ecosystem: Environmental > Aquatic > Deep subsurface > Groundwater | place: USA... | reverse complement strand
GTCCGCGCCGCGATGCTGTGGCCGAAGAAGCACGGGACGAGACGATTGATCCCGGCACGCTTCCGCCCGCCATCGGGCGCGGAGCCGAAGGCGAGATTGATGTCGGATCGGAGGCGGCTGATAGTTCCGACGACGTACCAGCCAAACCAGCGCGCGCTACCCGCGCCACAAAGCCCCGCACGACGCGTCCGCGCACCCGTCAATCGCGTCCGGCCGATGACGGCGATGCCGAGGCGCTCGAAGCAGTAAGCTGACGCCGGCGGCGCTTCGCACCATGGGTCTCGCCCGCTTGCATGCGTCTGCACCCACAGCCGACGCGACACCCATGCTCCCTGGGGAGCCGTTGCGCCTTGGCGTATTCGCCCGGCCGGCACTCTGGTCAGTGGTGCTCGGTGTTGTCTCGGCGAGCGGGTTCCAGCCGCTCGCCCTTTGGCCATTGGCCCTTTTCGCCATGGGCGGGTTTGCGCTTGTCGTTGCGCGCTCATCGGGATGGCGACAGGCAGCTTGGCTTGGCTGGCTGTTCGGCATGGGCCATTTCACGTTCGGCAATAACTGGATTGCTACGGCCTTCACTTACCAGTCGAACATGCCCGCCATTCTGGGCTGGGCGGCGGTTCCGCTCCTTTCCATATACCTGGCCATCTATCCCGCGCTCGCAAGCAGCGCGGCACGCGCGCTGGTTGCAGGTCGCCCCATCCGGGCCATAGCGCCGGCGCTCGCCGGCACGTGGATCATCGCCGAATGGCTTCGGAGCTGGGTCTTGACCGGCTATGCCTGGAACCCGTTCGGTATCGCGCTGCTCGGCCCGTTTGACCGGCCAGGCCTCGCAGCTTTGGCACCGTGGATGGGCACTTACGCCTTGTCGGGGCTGGCAGTGCTGATTGCCGCTGCCATTGCCCTGATGCTGCTGGAGCGCAGGTTCGTTCTTGCATGTCTGGTGGCGCTCTTGCTCGGCGCCGGCATGTACTGGCCTGCAGGTCCGGGGGAGGCCGGACAGTTGCCCGTCACCATCGTCCAACCTAATCTACGGCAGGACCGGCTCAACAATCCCCTGTTCTACGAAGACAATTTCCAGCGGCTCACCCGACTTTCGCGGCCAACGCAAAGCGGCGAGCCACGACTGGTCCTGTGGCCAGAATCCGGTCTCTCCGACTATCTGCGTGAGGGCTACCCCGAGCGTTACTACCGCAGCACCACCGCGCTCGGCAGTCCGCGCTTCGCCCGCCAGCGCATCGCCAATGCGATCGGGTCACAGAGCGTTCTGATGACCGGTGCGGTCGATCTCGAAATTGGCGAAGAGCGCGCGGTGGGCGCATACAATTCGGTAACCGCTCTTGGCGATGATGGCGAGATCATGGGCGGCTACTCGAAGGCGCATCTCGTCCCCTTTGGCGAGTTCCTGCCGTTCCGCACGCTGCTCGAGCCGATAGGCCTCAGCCGCCTCGTACCCGGAGCGCTGGATTTCATCCCTGGAGCGGGCCCGCACACGCTTGATCTTGGAGGCCATGGCCAAGCAGGGGTCCAGATCTGCTACGAGATCGTGTTCTCGGGCCAGGTGGTCGATCGCGAAGCGCGGCCCGACTATATCTTCAACCCCTCTAACGACGGTTGGTTCGGCCGGTTCGGCCCACCGCAGCACCTTGCCCAGGCGCGGCTGCGCGCGCTCGAGGAGGGCCTTCCCGTGCTGCGCTCAACCACGACCGGCATCAGCGCGGTGATCGACGCGCGCGGTCTCGTGCGCGCCTACCTGCCGACCGGACGCATGGGACGCATCGACGAGATCGTTCCGCCAGCCCGCGAGCCCACGCTTTTCGCCAGCATCGGCAACCTGCTGTCCCTTTTTTGGGCGGTTTTCCTGATCGCACTGGCCATCGTTGCCATGCGGCGAACCGCCCGTTAGAGCGCCACCGACTCAAGGGATACTGAAGTCCAGAGGGGACATTGACAACCATGCGTGCAAGCTATCTGTTCACATCCGAAAGCGTCTCCGAAGGACATCCGGACAAGGTTTCGGACCAGATCTCGGATGCGATCGTCGACCTGTTCCTGTCAAAGGACCCAGAGGCGCGGATCGCGTGCGAAACCCTGACCACCACGCAGCGCGTCGTGCTGGCGGGCGAGATCCGCTGCAAGGGCGTGTACGAGGACGGCGAGTGGGTGGAAGGCGCGCTCGAGGAGATCGAGCAGGTTGTGCGCAACACCGTCAAGGAGATTGGCTACGAGCAGGACGGCTTCCACTGGAAGACATTGGAGTTTGCCAATTACCTGCACGGCCAGTCAGCAGACATCGCGCAAGGCGTGGATGCGGGCGAGGAAGGCTCGAACAAGGACGAAGGCGCGGGCGACCAAGGCATCATGTTCGGCTACGCCACTGACGAGACGCCCGATCTGATGCCGCCGACGCTCGATTACAGCCACAAAATCCTGGAGCGCATGGCCTCTGACCGCAAGAGCGGCAAGGCGCCCTTCCTTGAGCCCGACGCCAAGAGCCAGGTGACGCTGCGCTTCGAGAACGGCAAACCTGCCGCGTGCACCGCGGTCGTCGTCTCCACCCAACATGCGCCGGGTTACTACTTCCACAAGGGCGAGGGCGACGCTGCCAAGTATGGCGAGCTGCGCGACTACGTTAAAGGCGTCATTGCAGATGTCATGCCCGGCGAGTTGGTCGGTGACGAGACGGTCTACCACATCAACCCAACCGGTGCTTTCGAGATCGGTGGTCCTGATGGGGATGCGGGCCTGACGGGCCGCAAAATCATCGTTGATACTTATGGCGGCGCGGCTCCGCATGGCGGCGGTGCCTTCTCCGGCAAGGACCCGACCAAGGTAGATCGCTCAGCGGCCTATATCACGCGGTATCTTGCGAAAAACGTGGTTGCGGCGGGCCTTGCCAAGAAGTGCACGATCCAGCTCGCTTATGCGATCGGCGTCAGTGAGCCGCTTTCGCTTTACGTCGATACGCACGGCACCGGCACCGTCTCGGACGACAAGATCGAGGACGCGATCCGCGCGAACCGTAAGCTTGGTGGCCTGACTCCGCGTGGTATCCGCACGCATCTGGGGCTGAACAAGCCGATATATGGCCGGACCGCGGCTTACGGTCATTTCGGCCGCAAGGCCGAGGGCGATTACTTCCCTTGGGAGCGCACCGACCTGGTCGATGACCTCAAGGCCGCTTTGGGTTGAGCATCAGGGCGGCTCCCGCAGATGTGGGAGCCGCCGTCTGCTTTCCGGATCGCCTGGGCTGATCGCGTTCCAGGTTTTGCCGGACGCGCTCGGCCAGATCCGCGACCCGTGGGCGAACTGAACTTCAGTCTCACCGGATCAGAAACACGTGCAGTGTTCGGAAGCCTGATTGGCGCATTGCCGCCTCTGCCCAATCCCGCCTCACTCCAAGCCCATCTTCTGCACCTCAGGCCGGCCGACCAGCGGCGCATGGCAAGAAGGCTATGACCGACCTCAGCAGCGAGCATGCGGCGCTCGCCGATGGTGAAACGCGGGCCAGAACCAGCGTGCTCGATAGCCGGATCCCGGCGCTTGACGCGCTGCGCGGGCTGGCGGTGATCGGCATCGTGCCAATGAACGTGCTGGTCTTTTCCATGCCGGGCGTAGCCTATGTCAATCCGCGTGCATGGGGCGGCACCGGTCCTACTGAAATCGCGCTTTGGGCGCTCGTCTTCCTCCTCGTTGAAGACAAATTCCGCAATCTGTTCGCCATGATGTTCGGCGCCGGCGTGGCGATCCTGCTCGCCAAGCCGGTGCGCCGTCCGCTTGCCGGCCATTACGCGCGAATGGCGGCGCTGTTCGGTATCGGCTTTGTGCATGCGACGCTGCTGGCCAATAACGACATCCTGCGGCTCTACGCGCTGGCTGGCCTGATCCTTCCGCTGTTCATGCGCTTGAAGCCGCGCGTTCTATTGTCGATTGCCGGCCTGCTGGTCGCCGCGCAGATCCTCGTCGCGAGCTATTACGCATGGCCATGGCTCGAATATTGGTGGCGCTGGCAAACGGGCGTGATCAGCGAGCCGGGTCCGCTCGTCCGGGCCGAGCGCGCCTTCGGTGCCGATCCCGGAGCGCTTTCCTTTGCGATCGAGCGCGGCAATGAAACGTTCGCTCAGCGGCTCGAGCGGAGGATGACCGATCTTGCCGGTCCGTTACAGACGGCGCTCGCCGCCATTCCTTCGACGCTCGCGGCGATGCTGTTGGGCGTGGCGCTGTGGCGCGAAGGGCTGCTCGCCGGAACCTGGTCGCGCGAGCGATTGCTGCGATTGGGCATGAGCGCGACGCTCATCTCGCTGCCGGTTCTCGCAATACTCGCATGGCTGGACGTCTGGAGCGGCTTCGCGGCCGTGGTGACGGCCGGCAATGCGCTCGTCTGGTCGGCCCCGTTCGATCTTCTGCTGGCGATCGGATGGGCCGCTCTGGCCATGGCCCTCTTCACGCACGGAAGCGAAGCCGGCCTTCAGCGCCGTTTTGCCGCCGTCGGGCGCATGGCGCTGACCAATTATCTTGCCACCAGTCTCGTCTTTGCCGCGCTGTACGCGCGATGGGGGCTGGGCCTGTTCGGTGAAGTGGGTCGTGTCGGCGCGCTTGTCACCTGCGTCATCCCAGTGGGCGCGATGCTGCTCTGGTCGCCATGGTGGCTTGCGCGGTTCCGGCAAGGACCGATGGAGTGGCTGTGGCGCTCGGCGGCGACCGGCAGGCCGGTGCCGCTACGTCGCTGAAACCGCGGAAGACTGGTGCGTGGACGCGAGGTCGGCCGAGTAGCGCCGGCTTGCGAGCGCATAATGCACCCCGGCCCAAACGTAGAGGAGACCGCCGCCGGCCATGGCGAGCGTCAAGCCTCGATCCGCCCCGTAAGCCGGCGCCAGCGCATCGCTGCACAGGCCGAGAAGCAGCGGCCCGAAGGCGGCGGCAGCGCCGTACACCACGTTGAGCATGGCATAGGCGGTCGCACGCATGCGCGGATGCATGAGGTTCTGCAACGCGGCAAAGGTGACGCCGAGATAGCCGAAATTGAGGAAGGTTGCGATGCTCACCAATCCAAGCAGAAGCCCCAGATCGTCACGCGTGATGGCGAGGGCATAAAGCGGCCCGCCGGCGAGCAGGCACACTGCCGGCACGAGCGCATAGGCAGCTGGATTGCGCGCGCCGAACCGGTCGCCCAGCCAGCCGCTGCCGAGCACCGAAAGCGCCGCGGGCAGGCTGGCGATGAGCCCCGCATAAAGCCCCGCCTCGCCGAGCCCCAGGCCGAAGCGGCGGACCATCAGCGAGGTGAAGAAGTAGTTGAGGCCAAAACCGAGCATGGCGGCCAGCGTCGAGCCGATTACCAATTGTCGCGCGCTGGGCAGGAGCAGCAGCCGGCGTAGCACCTGGCCGATCGGCGGAACGGCCTCCCCAGCGCCGGGATCGTGTCGCCCCCGCGGCGGCTCGGCGACGAGCAGCCAGGCGAGCAGCGCGAGCACGAAGCCGGGGATGGCGGCGATCAGGAAGGTGAAGCGCCAATCGTAGTTCTCGGCGATCCAGCCACCGCCAACAAAGCCGATGAAGGCGCCAAGCGGCGGAGCCAGCATCAGGACCGAGATGGCCAGGCCGCGCCGGGTCGCCGGGAAGTAATCGGCAATAACCGATTGCAGACTCGGCAGCCCGATCGCCTCGCCAAGCCCTACGCCCATGCGTGCCGCCAGCAGCGGGACCCATCCGCCGGCAAGGCCGCAAATCGCGGTCGCGGCCGACCACAGCAGCGTGCCGACCGAGATCAGGCTGAGGCGGCGCATCCGTTCGGCGAGGCGCGCGATAACGAGCCCCGCGCCGATATTGAGCACCGCGAAGGCCACCCCCATCAGGGAAACCTGCGAATCGCTCAGGGCGAACTCCGCCTTGACCGGCTCTACCAGCACGTTGACCACGATCCGGTCGATGAAGCCTACGGTGCTGATCGCAGTGAGGATGCCAAGTGCCATCCAGGACGAATCGCGACGGGTGGTCATCGGGCGCACTCTCCCTGTGCTTTTCTTTCCGCCATAGCGGCGGCGCCGGGAAAAGCGAATGGGATGGCGCTTGGTCCGCCTGGCAGGATCCTTCTTGGATAGTGCTTGAGCGGCAGCGGGAGAAGCTGGCGTCGGACTCGATCTCCGGCGCGAACTTATGCGCTGCTGCGCAGGCTCAGCTCACATAATGCGCGCTGGTCTTGGCGGCGACTTCATCAGCCGTCACGGACGGCGCCGTCTCGATCAGCTTGAAGGGCGCATTGTGGTCCGGACGCTGGAAAACGGCCAAATCGGTCACGATCATGTCAACCACATTGGTGCCCGTCAGCGGCAGGCTGCACTCGGGGATGAACTTGGGGCTGCCGTCTTTCGCGATGTGCTCCATCACCACGATGATGCGCTTGACGCCGGCGACAAGGTCCATCGCTCCGCCCATGCCTTTCACCATCTTGCCCGGGATCATCCAATTGGCGATGTCACCCTTCTCACTCACCTCCATGGCGCCGAGCACGGTCAGGTCGATATGTCCTCCGCGGATCATCGCGAAGCTGGCGGCACTGTCGAAATAGGCCGAATGCGGCAGTTCGCTGATCGTCTGCTTGCCGGCATTGATGAGGTCGGCGTCCTCCTCGCCCGCATAGGGGAATGGGCCGATGCCGAGCATGCCGTTTTCGCTTTGCAGCGTCACCTGCATGCCTTGCGGGATATGGTTGGCGACCAGCGTGGGAATGCCAATGCCGAGGTTCACATAAAAGCCGTCTTCAAGCTCGGCGGCGGCGCGGGCGGCCATTTCATCCCGGGTCCATCCCTTGTTTTCCTGGGGCATCTTGGTGTTCCTTCAGTCGAGGGGCGTGGCGATCAGAAGCGAGTCGAGCGGCCTAGAAGCCTGGCGCGGGACTGGAATGTCTCGCCTGTCCACGCTGCGCCGTCTTCTCAGGCGGCCACACGCTCGCGAGTGGTCGTGAACTCGATTTTCTTGTCGTATGGTGCGCCCACGATCATGCGCTGGACATAGATGCCGGGCAGGTGGATGCAGTCGGGATCGAGCGAGCCCGTGGGCACCACTTCCTCCACTTCCACCACGCAGATCCGGCCGCAAGTGGCGGCGGGCAGGTTGAAGTTGCGCGCTGTCTTGCGGAAGACCAGATTGCCCGTCTCGTCCGCCTTCCAGGCCTTGACGATCGACAGGTCGGCGAAGATGCCGCGCTCGAGGATGTAGTCTTCGGTACCGTTCGGCCCGTCGAAGCTTTTCACCTCCTTGCCTTCAGCCACGATCGTGCCGACGCCGGTCTTGGTGTAGAAGCCGGGGATGCCGGCGCCGCCGGCGCGCATCCGCTCGGCGAGCGTGCCTTGCGGGCAGAACTCCACCTCAAGCTCATTGTTGAGGAATTGTCGCTCAAACTCCTTGTTCTCGCCAACATAGGAGGAGATCATCTTCTTCACCTGCTTGGTACGCAGCAGCTTGCCGATCCCCTCATTGTCGATCCCGGCATTATTGGAGACGAAAGTCAGCTCCTTCACGCCTGCATCCCTGATCGCGTCCAGTAGCCGCTCGGGTATGCCGCACAGGCCGAAACCGCCCGCGGCGATCAGCATGCCATCGGTGAGGCAGCCTTCGAGAGCGGTGGCGGCATCGGGGTAAAGTTTCTGCACGGCTTGCTCCTGGTATTCAGGTTGCGGCGGATGTCTCGATGCTACCGCTTGGCAAATCCGCCGAGCGTGCGCAACCGGCTTAGCGCGCCGGTTCACGTGGGCTCGAGCCCGTCTGTACTGCAGGATCAGGCTAACTCATCGGATCTGATCTGACCTCGGCCTCAGGAGCATCCCTTTATCCCGGGTGCAGTTTTTGCAATTGCGGTTGCTCTTTTCGCACTTGCGAGATGGAAGCCCATTCCGCATATCGGACGGGCCTTTCAGGCATCCTCTCCCAAAACTTTTCGGGCCCGGTCGGTAACGATCGGGCCCTTTTTCTTGTCCCATTGCCAGGTAGAACGGGTTTTCGCGGCACGATCACCGCCTCCTGCGGTTTGCAATAGGGGCAGGGCGATCCTAGCTCTGCTTGGCCCGACCCACTGGTCGAGAAGCAGGACGAGAAGGTGCGTGATCCATGGCGGATGCCGATGCGAACAAGGTTGAGGGCGGCACGATAAGGCTCCAGGTCGCGGCCGCGCGGCAGGAAGAAAGCGGGCGCGGAATAGCCCGCATGCCGCGATCGGCCTTCCAGGCACTCGGCATCACCGAGGGTGACGCGGTCGAAATCGAGGGCAAGCGCATCACCGCAGCGCTCGCCATACCTGCCTATGAGGAAGACGAGACGCTCGAGGTGATCCGCCTCGACGGGCTCCAGCGCGCCAATGCGGAGACCTCCTCGGGCGAGCACGTCGTAGTGCGCCGCGCCGAAACGCGTCCGGCGACACGCGTGGTGTTCGCTCCCGCCCGCCGCGAAATGCGCCTGCAAGGCCCGACCGAGGCGCTGAAGCGTGTGTTCTTCAAGAAGCCGCTCAGTGCCGGCGATCTCGTGGCGACGCACGGACAGCAGCCGGTGCAGAACGTGCCGCCCGAAGTGCGCCGCATGTTCAACGCGCCCGCTTATGCGCTGACGCAGATCCGCCTGCAGGTGGTCTCCACCAGCCCCAAGGGCATCGTTCACATCGACGAGAACACAGACGTGGAGCTGCGTGCCGAATTCGAGGAGCCGCGCGACGGGCGCGGGGTCATCAATTACGATGACGTCGGCGGCATGGAGGAGACGATCAAGGCCTTGCGCGAGATGGTCGAGCTGCCATTGCGCTATCCCGAATTGTTCACGAGGCTCGGTGTCGACCCGCCCAAGGGCGTGCTGCTGCATGGCCCGCCCGGCACCGGCAAGACGCGCCTTGCCCAGGCAGTGGCCAATGAGAGCGACGCCGAGTTCTTCGCTATCAATGGCCCCGAGATCATGGGCAGTGCCTATGGCGAGAGCGAGAAACGCTTGCGTGAGGTCTTCGAGGAGGCCGAGCGAAGCCAGCCTGCCATCGTGTTCATCGACGAGATCGATTCGATCGCGCCCAAGCGGCAGAATGTCCAAGGCGAAGCCGAGAAGCGGCTCGTCGCTCAATTGCTGACCTTGATGGACGGCCTCCAGTCGCGCGCCAATCTGGTGGTGATTGCCGCTACCAACCGGCCCGACGCGATCGACGAAGCGTTGCGCCGGCCGGGCCGTTTCGATCGCGAAATCGTGATCGGCGTGCCCGACGAGAACGGCCGGCGCGAGATTCTCGCCATCCATACCCGCGGCATGCCGCTGGGAGAGGGTGTTGATCTCAAGGAACTGGCCCGCAGCACGCATGGCTTCGTGGGCGCGGATCTTGCGGCACTGTCGCGAGAGGCAGCGATCGAGGCGGTGCGGCGCATCATGCCCAAGCTCGATCTCGATGCGCGCGAGATCCCGACGCAAGTGCTCGAGGAATTGCAGGTCGAGAAGAACGACTTCCGCGAGGCGCTGAAGCGCGTGCAGCCGAGCGCCATGCGCGAGGTGATGGTGCAGGCGCCCACCGTGGGCTGGGCCGACATTGGCGGACTCGATCAATCGGTCGAACGGCTGCGCGAAGGGGTCGAGCTGCCCCTGCGCAATCCGCAGGCTTTCGACCGGCTCGGCATCCGCCCGGCGAAAGGCTTCTTGCTCTACGGGCCGCCGGGCACCGGCAAGACGCTGCTGGCCAAGGCCGTCGCCAAGGAGGCCGAGGCCAATTTCATCTCGATGAAAAGCTCGGACCTGCTTTCCAAATGGTACGGCGAGAGCGAGCAGCAGATCAGCCGCATGTTCGCCCGCGCCCGGCAGGTGGCGCCCTGCGTGGTGTTCATCGACGAGATCGACAGCCTCGTGCCGGCCCGAGGTTCCGATGGTGGCGAGCCACAGGTGACCGGTCGCGTGGTGAACACCGTGCTTGCCGAGATGGACGGCATGGAGGAGCTGAACTCGGTCATCGTAATCGGCGCGACCAATCGCCCCGCACTGGTCGATCCGGCGCTGCTGCGTCCGGGCCGCTTCGACGAGCTGATTTATGTCGGTCCGCCGAACAAGGCCGGGCGCGAGCACATCCTCAACATCCAGACCACGCGCATGCCGCTGGCCGCCGATGTCGACCTGGCGGCGATCGCCGGGCGCACTGAACGCTACACGGGCGCCGATCTGGGAGACGTGGTGCGCCGCGCAGGCCTCGTAGCCATTCGCCGTGGCGGCGAGACCGAAGTCTTGGAAGTGAACGCGCAGGATTTTGCCGAAGCGCTGGACGACAGTCGCCCCACCGTGACCGAGCAGATGGAGCGCGAATACGAGAAAATGAAGGGCGAGCTCAAGCGCCGGGCGATGGAGGTCCGTCCCATCGGCTTCCTGACCGATGGCATGGTCGAGTCCACGCGGCAGAACAAGCACGGCTGACCGGCTGGAGCGCAGATGGCAGGCAAGGCGTGGGTCGGCAGTCAGCCTGACCGGGTGTCTTGCCCGCCGGCTGCGCCGCCACACCCCGCCCAATTGCGTCCAGTGGCTGTATCTCAAGCGCGCATGATGCAAGCAAGCGGCCGCGCACGATCGCCTGGGGCATCGTGTCGGCAATCCATTGGATCAGTGCCTCGCGAACATCGCACAAGCCTCTGACGAGCAGCCGGTGCTACAAGTGCGCATAGCAAGCGCCTAATGCGCTGCGTCCCAACTTTCCCCGTGGCCGATCTCGATCCCCAGCGGCACGTCGAGCGTCACGGACGGCAGGGCCGCTTCTGCCATGACCCGCTCGATCACAGGGCTAGCGGCTGCGACATCGCCTGCCGGAAGTTCGAACACCAATTCGTCATGCACCTGCAGCAGCATGCGCACATCGGGCAGGCCCGCATCGCGTAGAGCGGGGCCCATCCGTATCATGGCGCGCTTAATTACATCCGCGCTGCTGCCTTGGATCGGCGCATTGACCGCCGCCCGTTCAGAGCCGCCGCGCTCGGTCTGGTTCTTGGCGTTGATCCGTGGAAACCATGTCTTGCGGCCGAACAGGGTTTCCGAATAGCCGCGCTCGCGCACTTGCTCGAGCGTCGTGACGATATAGCGCTGGATGCCGGGGAACCGCTCGAAGTAGCGGTCGATCATCGCCTGCGCCTCGTCGGATTCGGTGCCGAGCCGCCCGGCAAGTCCCCAGCGCGAGATGCCGTAGAGAATGGCGAAGTTGATCGTCTTGGCCCGTGCGCGCGTATCGCGGTCGACCGTGCCGAACATCTCGCGAGCGGTGCGCGAGTGAATGTCCTCGCCGGCCGCGAATGCCTCCTTCAGCGGGCCGACATCGGCCATGTGCGCGGCCAGGCGCAACTCAATCTGTGAATAGTCGGCCGCGAGCAGGACATTGCCTTCCTCCGGCACGAACGCCTTCCTGATCTGCCGCCCGATCTCTGTGCGGATGGGGATGTTCTGCAGGTTGGGATCGGTGGAGGACAGCCGCCCCGTCTGCGCGCCGACCAGTGAGTAGGAGGTGTGCACCCGCCCGGTATCGCGGTCGATGGCAGTCTGCAGTGCATCGGTATAAGTGTTCTTGAGCTTGGTTAGCTGCCGCCATTCGAGCACCTGAGTGGCCACGTCCGCACCTTGCCCGGCGAGCCGCTCGAGCACGGCTTGGTCGGTCGAATACTGGCCGCTCTTGCCCTTGCGCCCTCCCTGATAACCCATCTTGTCGAACAGGATGTCGCCCAATTGCTTGGGGCTGCCGATGGTGAATTCCTGGCCGCAGCAGGTGAAGATATCGGTCTCGATCCGCGCAATTTCGCTGGCGAACTCGCCGGACAGGCGAGCCAGCTGCTCCTGGTCCACCTTGATACCATGCCGCTCCATGCGGGCGACGACCGGGATGAGCGGACGGTCCACTCGCTCGTAGATGCGCGAACCGCCTTCGACTGGCAGGCGGGGACGCAGATGCTGCCATAGGCGCCAGGTGACGTCGGCATCTTCGGCCCCATACTCCGTCGCCTTGTCGAGCGGCACCTCGCCGAAGGGAATAGCCTTCTTACCGGTGCCGCAGATCTCCTTGAAGGTGAGGGTGGTGTGAGCGAGATGCCGCTCGCTGAGCTCGTCCATGCCGTGCCCGCCGCCGATCCCCTCCGGTGAGCGGCCGGCATCGAGTGCAAAGCTCATGATCATCGTGTCGTCCACCGGCGCCAGATGAATGCCGGCACAGCGCGCCAGGATGTTAATGTCGTACTTGACGTTCTGCCCGATCTTGAGGACCGCATCGCTTTCGAGCAGCGGCTTCAGAGCGGCATAGGCAGCCTTGCGCTCGACCTGTTGCGGGCGCTGGGCAAACATGTCGCTGCCGCCGTGCCCAAGCGGGATGTAGCAGGCGTCGTTCGGCCCGAGCGCCAGGCTGATCCCGGCAAGCTCGGCCTGCATCGCGTCGAGCGCACTCGTCTCTGTATCGATGGCCACTCGCCGCGCCGCGAATGCACGGGTGATCCAGTGCTCGAGCCGTTCGAGTGTTTGCACGCATTCATAGGCCGACCGGTCGATGGGTGGCATGTCGGGCAAATGCTGGCTGCTGCCGGCGATCACCGGTGGAGCGGGTGCCTGGCTGGGCTTGGCGGGGTTGAGATCAGTGGCGCGGCCCGGCGAGCCGCTGCCCGCCTCGAGGCGTTTGAGCAGGCTGGTGAACCCATGCGTGCGCAGGAACTCGGCCAAGGGTTCGGGCGGCACTCCGTCGAGCTTGAACTCATCGAGCGGTTGCGGAAGCGCACAATCTTCCTTGAGCGTCACGAGCACGCGGCTGAGCAGCGCCATGTCCCGCCCCTCGATCAATCGCTCGCGCAGCTTGGAAGGCTTCATGCCCTCGGCGGAATTGAGCGCCGCCTCCAGATCCCCATGATCCTGTATGAGCTTGGTGGCGGTCTTGGGGCCGATGCCGAAGATGCCCGGAATATTGTCCACGCTATCGCCCATTAGCGCGAGCACGTCGCCCACCTTCTCAGGAGGAACGCCGAACTTCTCGACCACTTCCGGTATGTCGATCCGCTGGTTCTTCATCGTGTCCAGCATGTCGATGCAGCCGCCTTCGATGGGCTCGCCTTGGGGACCTTGTTCAGGCTCGGCGCATCGGCCGACCAGCTGCATGAGGTCCTTGTCGGACGACACGATCGTCACGTCCCAGCCACGCTTCGTGGCCGCGCGGGCGTAGGAGGCGATGAGATCGTCAGCCTCAAGTCCATCCTCCTCGATGCAGGGCAGGCTGAAGGCGCGCGTCGCGTCGCGGATCAGCGGGAATTGCGGGCGCAAATCGTCAG
>Ga0210040_10007414_pt1 | contig 13277 bp, 10 predicted proteins | sample CryGeyCG12114_NA_FD_185462 | JGI IMG/M metagenome (GOLD analysis project Ga0210040, IMG submission 185462) | Groundwater microbial communities from aquifer - Crystal Geyser CG19_WC_8/21/14_NA (SPAdes) (version 2) | ecosystem: Environmental > Aquatic > Deep subsurface > Groundwater | place: USA... | reverse complement strand
TAATAGCGAGGGCGCGGCTTACATGCCCATTGCCGGTACCTTGGATAGCGTATAAAACTTTCAATTTGGTTTTAAGTTGAATTCCGTTACCAGATTTAAAAATAAAGCGGAGGCATCCAGGTTTTCGCTCGCGGCATCTTCCGGAAATATTTGTAATTGCGTGGTATCTTCATGGTATTTATACAAGTGCCACTTACCGTTGTAATATTCCAGGGCAGTTAAGTTTTCTACCCAATCGCCCGCATTTAAGTAGGTTACATGGCCTTTAGGCGTGGTTATTTCTCTTATTTCGGGCTGATGAATATGGCCGCACACCACGTACTGATAATGGTTTTCAATGGCCAGCTCGGCACAAATCTGTTCAAAATCGTTTATAAATTTTACGGCGCTCTTTACCCGGTTTTTTATTTTTTTAGAGAAAGATATTTTGTTCCGGTTTAGCTTCAGGCATACAAAATTTACCAGCCGGTTCAGGAGGATTAATAAGTCGTAGCCGTGGGCGCCCAACCGCGCCAGCCATTTGGAGTGTTGCATGGTCACATCAAATACATCGCCATGAAAAATCCAGGCTTTGCGGCCGTCCAGTTCCAGCACTACTTTATTTTTAATATCAAACCCACTTACCTTGAAACCTACAAATTTGCGCAGCATTTCGTCGTGATTACCGGTAATGTAAGTTACCTTTACGCCTTTGGAGATTAAACCCAATAAGTATTTTATAACCTGCATGTGCGCCACAGGCCAGTAGTTTTTACTGAACTGCCAAACATCAATAATATCGCCGTTAAGAATTATTTTTTTAGGTTTTATGCTTTTGAGGTAAGCTAGTAATTCGCGAGCGTGGCAACCATACGTGCCCAGGTGCACATCCGAAATAACCACTACTTCTACTGGCCGTTTGAAAGCGGTTTTAAGCTGCTTCATTTTGTAAAACCTGCCCCTTAGTGGCCTTTTAAAGGCGAATAAAAAGAATGCATCCGGCGAACCAAGAGGGCAGCTAGTAATTTTTGCAGGAATCTCTTCATGGGTTTATAATTTTGGGCAGAAATACCTTTCTGCCAGCTACTACTTTTAACTAGTGGAGTTCTCCGAAAAATACTAAAGCCTTGTTTCCTTATTATTAAAAATTAGTTAAGGTATTATTAAATTTAGCGGGAGATAGATATAAACTTTTGGCTGGTGGCGAAACCTGGTACCTGGCCATGATCAATAATTTTGTAAATGTTGCCCTTAGCGTTGGGAGCGAAGCTTATCTGGTAGCTAAAAAGGATAAAATCAGTAGATATAATAATGAAATTTATAGAGCACCTCCGTACTTTTACGTACCTTTAGAACCTAAATAAATGTTAAACCCCCAATAATTTTTTTTACTTACATGGCCTCTAAAAAGAAAAAAAAAGGAAAAAACAAAAAGAAACTAACAAAACGGTTTACGAAGCATTTAAAGCAGATTATTAAAGTGCACGGCACTGAACTGGCCTTGGGTTTTGTAACCGGAATAATTACAAAGTTAATTGCTGAAAAAGTAAGCGAGCCTACAAGTGAGAAGAAAAAAACTACTGCCGAAGAGCAACCAGGTGTTGTAACGGCCGTGAAAGAAAAGACCAAAGCTGTAGCCAGAAAAGTAAAAGCGGCTGTTACTCCCAAAATACCTACCGCACGAAAAACACCGGTTCGGAAAACAACCGCAAAACCAGTAAGCGAGCCCGAACCGAACCAGGAATAGTTTAGGGGTTTTACTTGATGATCGGTTTTGAAAAGCCCACTCACCGGGACTTTTCTAGCCGATACCGGAATAATTCTAACGCTGCCAGTAGCTGGTTGTCTGTTTTAGTAATTTTCCCTTTATTATTTTGTAACCTGATTTAAGTTCGCTTTAGGTTTTTTTTGCAACTGATAAGATAGCCCAAGAAGATAACCTGTCGGGTTGATTCGCTTTTAGTAGCGTATTATATTCTCTTTACTCCGGTAGTGTAGGCAGCACGGAAGGGTTATTAATATTCATAATCTGCAGCGCTATGTATTCCCGTACGCTAGATATTTCTCGTTATTAAATAATTATATTTACTACTGGTTAGAAGTTTTTCGAAACGGGCTACTGCTATCCGGGTGACAATCCTGGAATTCCGGGAGCAAACTAAGTTGCCGTATGCTGACAGGTTTTCTCCGGAAGAACAAAGGGAACGGTTTGTATTAAACGAAACTATTTAGTCTACCCATCTTGTTTAAGATTGATCAAGAGGGAGCATTAGAGAAAAATTTATATTTTTCACTTCCTAATGAGGTAATCACTTTTTAATACTAAATTTAAGCTTCTATTATTCTAAGATTGTAAATTCATCCTTTAAATCTACAAAATTCATCTATTAAGTTAGCAAAACTATATAGTAGTATTAAATAATTAAAAGCACTTTGGTGCTAAGCCTGCCCGCATCTAATAGCATTAACTACTAACTACCTCATTGCGCTCTATTATGGAGAAAGATCAAAATAAAAGCCTATTAAATCATGTCATGAAGTTCTCGCCCGATATGATTTGTACCATTGATGCTACGGGTAAGTTTATACAGGTTAGTGCGTCTTGCTGGCAGATACTAGGCTACGAACCGGAGGAGTTGGAGGGAAAGTTTGCCAGAGAGTTTATTCATCCCAAAGACCACGCTAATACCTTGCCGTTGGTACCAGCCAGAGGCCAGGAAGAGAAAGAAATTACCTTTGAAAACTGTTACTTTAAAAAGACGGGCGAAGAAGTATTGTTGTTGTGGTCGGTGGTTTGGTCGGAGGCAGATAATTTCTTTTTTTGTATAGCCCGCGATGTAACGGAACAGAAAGCCGATAAGAAAAAAATAAGCCGAAAAGAAGAATTGCACCGGGTATTGGTAACGCACGGCTCTGATATGGTGGCTTTGCTGGATGAAGCCGGTAATTACCTGTACGTGGCGGGAGGGGCCGTGAAACAAGTGGGCTATGAACCAGAGCAACTAATCGGACTGAATGCCTTGGACCTTATTCATCCCGAAGATTTGGCTCCGGCGTTGGAAGTTATAAATCAGATTCATCAGATTAAAAAGCCTATCCATATTGCTGATTTTCGGTTTAAAACCGCCGATGGGCAATGGCTGTGGGTAGAATCTACGGTTAGCAATCAACTAGAGAACCCGGCGTTACAGGCTATTATTATTTTTTACCGCAATAGTACACTGCGCAAAGAAGCCCAACTAGCCTTAATCCAAAGTGAGCAACGGTTCCGGAGCCTTTTCCAAAATAACCCGGATATGGTGTTATACCAAAATGGAGAAGGTATTATTTTGGACGTAAATTCTTCCTTTCTTTCCTTTTTAAATATATCCCGCGAAGCGGTATTGGGCCGACGATTAGCTGATTTTCTTCCCCGCGAAGTAATTCCGCTTTTCGATTTAAAACTCCACGAATCTTTTGCGGGAGACAAAGTAGTTTTTAAAGCCGAAATAAATTTTGATGAATTAGGGCCCAAGGTATTGAATGTGGTGAAAGTACCTTTAAGAATGGATAATAAGGTAGTAGCCGTTCATGCCGTTTTAAAAGATATTACCCCAGAGACTCAGGCTTACCGGACCATTGAACAGCAGGCAAAAAAGCTGAATACGATCTTCGAAAGCATAACTGATGCCTTTTACACGCTGAATAAGGATTGGAAGGTAACGTATATGAACCAGGAAGCAGAACGACTGCTTCACCGGGACCGCAGTAACGTAATAGGCAAAAACATATGGGCTTCCTTTGCGGAAGAAGTCACCCAAAAGCTTTACCCGCTTTACAAACAAGCCGCCGATACCGGAGAAGCCGTGCAGTTTGAAGTTTACCTCGAAACCCATCAGAAATGGTTCGACATCCGGGTATTTCCAGCCAAGGAGGAATTATCAGTTTATTTTCGGGATATAACCAATAGAGTGGTCACGCAAAAGGAACTGGAGAAATTATCGTTAGTTGCCAATAAAACGTCTAATAGTGTTATTATTACCGATGCGCAAGGATTAACCGAATGGGTAAACGAAGGGTTTATAAACCTGACCGGGTATACCTTAGCCGAAATAGTTGGCAAGAAGCCCGGTGCCGTTTTGCAAGGTCCGGAAACGGACCCCGCTAGTGTAAAGAGAATCAGCGATCATTTAAAAGCCGGGGAGCACTTTACCGAAGAAATTCTAAATTACCGAAAGTCCGGGGAGAAATTTTGGTTATTTAAGGAAGTAACTCCTGTGCGAAACGAAGCCGGAAAAGTAACGAGATTTATAGCCATTCAGAACGATATAACCGCAAGAAAAAGAGCCGAAGCGGAGTTGCGGAAGTTATCCTTGGTAGCCAGTAAAACCAGCAACGGCGCTATTATTACCGATGCGGCGGGCCGAACCGAGTGGATAAACGACGGATTTACCCGGAATACGGGTTACACCCTAGCGGAATTAATAGGTAAAAAGCCTGGAGAATTATTGCACGGACCCGACACCGATCCGGCGGAGGTTGACCGGATACGGCAGAAACTGAAAGAACAGGTTCCGTTTAACTCCATGTTGATTAATTACAAAAAATCGGGAGAGCCCCTCTGGATTTCCATGGATATAAGTCCGGTGTTTGATGAAGCGGGTCATTTAGTTCAATACATTGCGCTGCAGAAAGACATCACGTACCGGAAAGAAGCGGAAGCTAAGTTGGTAACCATGAGCCAGGATCTTTACGATCGGAACCGGGACTTGCAGCAATTTACCTACATTATTTCGCATAACCTGCGCTCCCCGGTAGCCAATGCCGTGGGGCTTTCCAAAATGCTGCTGCAGTTAAATAAAGAATCGGCTGATTTCGAATTAACGTTGGGCTATTTAAATGAAAGTGTGGTGCGGCTGGATGCTGTTTTAAAAGATATAAACTTAATTTTATCGATCCGGGATAAAAAAAATGTTCTGGAAAAAGAAAGTATTTCGGTATCGGATGTGTGCCAGCAGGTTTTGGTAGATTTAATTGAGCCGGTTATGCAAAGCAATGGCCAGGTAAATGTTGATATTCAAAAAAGCTTGCTGGTACAGGCCAACCGGGCTTATCTTTACAGTATATTCTATAACTTGCTCTCCAACGCTATAAAATACCGGTCCGAGAACAGAACGCTTCTGGTTACCATAAAGGCGGTTAAGATGCCGGACGGTAGAAAAATGATTACTTTTACGGATAATGGGTCGGGCTTTGATATGAAAAAAGTTGGCGATAATATATTTAAGCTGTATAAACGCTTTCATGCGAGCAAAGAAGGGCGGGGCATTGGTTTGTTTTTGGTTAAAACCCACGTGGAGGCCTTGGACGGACAAATAGAAGTTACCAGCCAGGTGGATGAAGGAACGAGTTTTACAATTTATTTAGATTAAACTGAGACATGAAAACCTATGTTATTGATGATGAGGAAATAAGTGTTTATCTCACCAAATATATGCTGATTGAAGAAAACTTTTCGAAGGATATTACTACTTTTCTTTCGGCCGAAGAAGCACTGCAGGAATTGCAACAGGACTTGGAAATTGCTCCACCCCGGATTATATTCATCGACTTGAATATGCCGGGCATGAACGGATGGGAATTTTTAGATGAACTGGTGCCTTACAAATCCCAAATGCTAAACCGCTGCTGGATTTATATTCTAACGTCTTCGCTGGATTTAAACGATGCGGCAAGGGCCAAAAGATACGAGTTGGTGCAGGGTTTTATTCATAAAACCATTGATAAAGACGATATCGAAGAAATAAAATCTAAAATAAAAGAACACGCCACTTGGTAAATCCACGCTTATAAAAATAAGCCGGAAGCCTGCATAGGATTGGGCCGGAATGTATAATATAAAAAGTATTTATAGTAGCCAAGCAATTTAAAACGTTAATTACGCTGGCAGCTTCTCTGTTTTTAAATGTAATAGCATGCAAAATAAATCTGCTTCCCCCCTGAACGAATCGACCCGAATTAAAAACCTGTCCGATCTCGATTTGGATTACACCAGTATTGAAGATGATTTTGCCAGTTTAACCAAATTAGCGTCCTGGGTTGCTGATGCGCCTGTTTCGCTCTTAAACTTGATTGATTCTTTTACCCAATGGACTATTTCGAGCTACGGGGTGAATGTGCAGCAAATGCCCCGGGAATTATCGGTATGCCAATACACCATTGTCCAACCCGACTATTTCGAAATTGCCGACTTATCTCAGGACGATCGGTTTAAAGATTTAGATTACGTTAAAGATAACCCAAATTTGCGGTTTTACCTGGGCGTACCGCTTATTACGAAAGCAGGTGCTGCTATTGGTGCCCTCTGTGTATTCGATAGCGCAAAGAAAACTTTGTCGTCCGAAAAAATTGACTATTTAAAAATAATTGCCGGGGAAATAGTGTGCCGACTACAGGCTATAAAAAAGATTAAGGCTTTAAAACAGGAGCTAGCCGAAGCCGGGCAATTACGCAAGAAAGTAGTGCACGATATCCGGGGACCTATTAGCGGAATTTTGGGTTTAACGAAAATTATATTAGAGAAAGGGAGCGAAAATACCCTGGACGAAGTACTGGAGATAGTAAAAATGTTTCAGAGCAGCAGCGAATCGATTCTGGGGCTGGCCGATGAAATATTTACCGATAATACTCAACAGGTAGTAAAATACAAGCGCCCGAAGGAAGTATTCAATATCGAGCTTTTTAAAGAAAAATTAACTACCCTGTACCATCCGCAAGCCCTGCATAAACAAATAGAGCTAACCATTAATACCAATCTTGCCACGGCACAGATGCCCATTTCTAAAGATAAACTGTTGCAAATTGCCGGTAATTTAATTGCCAATGCCATTAAGTTTACGCCCCCACAAGGTACCGTTACGGTTAATTTGGATTTGATAATTGACGAAACGGCGAATAAGTTTAGCCTGGAAGTAAAAAATTCGGGCAGTACTTTAGATCGCGCCACCATAAACGATATCTTGCATAACCAAGCCACCTCTACCATCGGCACCAGCGGCGAATCGGGTTACGGCTTTGGTTTACAGTTGGTCGCGGATCTAATTAAACAACTCAACGGTACGCTAAGTATCAGCTCGGAACCCCACCAGGATACTACTTTTCACGTAACCTTGCCCCAGGACCAACTACCCGAATAAGGTCAACCGGCCCTCCAAATGATGATTTATAGAGCTTTAGCAACGACCGGTTCATTTTGCCAAACTTCAAAACACGTTTAATTTATAAATCCGGTCTAAAAATAAGTTGCCCGTTCTAAAAGTATAAGCCTAAACCCTCGGCAATAAAACCGAAACCGACTGCCTGCTAAATATCGGCTTAACTACTTGGTACCGAAAAATTCAGGAGTTTAAGTTGGAGAGTAAATAGGTCTAATGAGCTAAAATTTAAGATAGCGTAGAATACAAAACGCTTTTCCTATATTTTTATATCTAACTATTATGGTTTGGGGTTTTTCGCTTGTAATTCCTTTCTAACTAATAAACCGGAAGGCGTTACCTGAGATTCCGGCCATTGGCCGTTGGGACTGGCACCCGGTTTTAAAGCGGCCGTAGATTCTTGTTTGTCGGCTATAGACCAGTTGGCCCAGGATATTTTATTATCGTCCAGAAATTTCCACCACAATTTAGTTTCGGTTTCGTCCAGAAATCCATTGCCATTGGCTTCGCAGGTGCCAAATTCGGTTACCATTAAGGCAATGCCTTTATTTAAAGCTTTGGCGGCATTATCCCGGAGCCCTTGTTTGTGCGTAGCGGCATAGTAGTGTAAGGTATAAGCAGTATTTTCATCCGCTAGCGGTGCATCGGCGGCAGCTACTACCTCCTGCGACCAGTTGGGAGTACCTACAACCACTATGTTGTCCGGATCGTGCTTCCGGATTTCCGCAATAACTGCTTCGGCATACGGTTTTATCACACCTGTCCAGGAAACTTGTAAGGGTTCGTTGTAGATCTCGTAAATAACATTGGGTTTGTCGCCATACTTCTGGGCCATTTCGGCGAAGAAAGATTTTGCTTGTTCGGTGTGCTTTTCAGCTTCGTGATCGTGCCAATCAATAATGACATACAAGCCTTGGGCAATGGCGGCATCCACTACCATTATAACTTTTGCTTTTTCGGCTGCCGGATTTTTTAAATAGCCATCATTATCCACCGCCATGGCTGCGCGCACGAGCGTCACGCGCCAATCGTCTTTGAGCCACTTTACGGTTTCCGCGGTGTAATATTTACCGATCCACTGGCTCCAGAATAACGACATGCCTCTTAACTGAACCGGGGTATTATCTTGGCCTACAATCCGGTTGCCCGCTACCGTTAGTTGGCCGTAGGCGGCTACCGCATTATCAATAGAAGCATTAGTGGGAGCAGCAGGAAGTGTTGGATCGGGGGAAACTACCACCGGGGTAGCCATATCATCTTTGGAATTTGAGCCACAACTAAACGTAAGGAGTAAACAAGTGAGGCAAGCAAAGTATTTATTTAACATATATTTTATAGAGTTTTTGGTTTGATTTACTTCCTTTAGTGGTAGGTTTTGACTCGTAATAGCAAAGCCATTACTTAGCAGCCTTAATATATACTGTATGATTTTTAATATAACCAAGCAATAATAAAAATGGTTTATGAAGATAGTTTTTCGCGCGAGTATTTTACTTTCGAAACATAAGCCAGACCATTATCGGAAGTTTGGTGATAAAGTTGGTCTGGGTGAATGGCTGCATGAAGTATATACTATAGTATAACCATAAATGTAGATATGGTTATAATTAAAACTGGCTACCCGGGCAAAAACAATCTGGAACAGAACAGAATAATCAACTTAAAAAGCCGGAATTTGTCGAGTTAAATTAACTAAAAAGGGCTTACGCATATAAATAGCGTAAGCCCTTTTTAGTTCGATGAAGCAGAAACTTTATTTAAGCTTTCTTAACTTCTCGATTATACCCGGTTAAAACAGATAAAAAAGAAGTTATTTCTTGGTAATTTTGAAATAACTTTTCTTCAATTGAGAGAAAGAAGTCTTATCGCCTATAACCTTATTTCCGTACCCGGACGTAGGCTAAAACCTGCTTATTACCAAAATACTTATTTTGTATAATATTAAATATCTGGATAAGTTGAGAAAATAAATATGTGCTTGTCTTCATGATTCAATTTTTAGGTTAAGGTATTCAAAGTGTATTAACGGGTAAAACAGAAAAATAACCGGGATTTTTGTTATAATGTTCTTACCAGCTTATTTTTCTGACTTAAGGTCTATTAGAAAACTTTATAAAAGAGAGCTAGCGTAAGAATTTCTTTCATAATTAATCAGGAGAAATACTTGTAAAGGCTTTCAAAGTCGATACTGCTTTTTTCAGAATCCTTATAATTAAAATTAAACGGTTGCCGGCTGCCGGCGTATATTCAACATTAAATCTAAAACAAAAAAGGGAGGCAAATTAATATTAGCCTCCCTTTTTTGTTTCTAAATTAGATACTTAGCTTATAGCGGGGACTAGTTGCATTTGTTCTTTATACGCTTCTTTGCCCAACTTTCTGAGCATGCGGTAATGTGATTTTAAGGCGGCCATAAAAGTAGGGCTCTCAATGTAAGGCAAATTAAATTCGTGGGCTGTCTGCTTTACAATTTTCGAAATCATGGGGTAGTGGATATGGCAAACTTTCGGAAAAAGATGGTGTTCAATTTGCCGGTTCAGGCCACCCAATAAGAAACTCGCCAGTTTACTGTCGGTCGCGAAATTAGCAGTAGTCCGCAACTGGTGATCGGCCCAGGCTTCTTCAATGTTTCCCTGATCGTTAGGCTGCGGAAAATCAGTACCTTCAACCACGTGTGCCAGCTGAAATACCAGACCCATCACTAAACCTTCGGCCAGGTGTAAGCAAATAAAGCCGATTAGAAACTGCCACCAGGTAATATCTAAAACGATTAATGGCAAAGCAATAAAGAAGAAATAATATATGGCTTTGTAAAAGAACAGGTTAAAATATTCCCGTTTGGGATGATTCGTAGGATGTTCACCAATTTTTTTCTGAAAGAACTTTACGTAGTCTTTGCGCAATACCCAGGAAAGCGACGCCAGACTATAGAGGCCAAAGGCATATAAATGCTGAAACCGTTGAATTTTATTTACTTTTTCATCTTCCGCAATCCGTACTAAACCCGGCGCCACTTCAATGTCTTCGTCGTGACCCGGAATGTTGGTGTAGGTATGGTGCACCACATTATGCGTAATACTCCACATATACGGGCTAGCGCCAACCAAATTAAATATAAAGGAAAAAAAGCTATTTACTTTAGGATTGCTCGAAAAGGAACCATGTATGGCATCGTGGCAAACGTTAAAGCCAATAAATGCGCTAAAAATACCAATTAAAATAGCCAACCCGAACATAACCCCCAGACTAAACTGATTAGAGATCAGGAGCAGATACAAAACCAGGAAAGTAGCTAAATAAAAAATGGTTTTTCCCCACATCGCCTTATTGGCATAACGGGAAATATTATTCTCTTTGAAATAAGTATCTACCCGTTGGCGGGCCGTGGCAAAAAAAGTGGACTTATTGGTATTGGTAAATTTTATTTTATAATTCATTAGCACAATAGTTTGATGATAATTAAGGTAAAGAAAAATATTACTGTTACTAATGTTTCAAAGAAGTGCCATACTTAACCGGTATTAAGCCTGATAAATAAATAATATTGTTCATGTAATTTAAGATAAAGCCAATTGATGGTTTCAACCGGTAAGTTAGTATATAGTTTTAAGAATATTATTATTGAAGCGTATCTAAAATATGATGCTTACTATACCAACGTGAATACCTACGTATTAATTCCTACGTAGTTAAAATAAACTCCTTAAAAGAATAAACACTACTTAATGCAAACTAGATTTAAATGCCGGAAAGCTGCACCTTATACGCGCAGCGAGTTTAACTGGGTTGAATAATTGAATCAAATACCATTCGCTCAGGAAAGCGGGGTGCAAGGGTTCGGCTCCCGCGTTATTAATATATTTGCGGTGCAAAACAGTTTCTTTCGAAAGCAAAATATCCGGCTCTAAAGATATTTGTCCTTTATAAGCAAGTAGGCCCACTAATACCTTAAAAAACGTTTTTTTCCCGATCCATTGCGTCCTTTAATCTAATGAATATCGGGCGGAATAGTTAAATTTGGTATTTGTAAGATTAGTTGCGAATGATAAGCCTTTGAAAAGTTGTTAAAAGTTAACATGTATTTAAATATAATTCTACTTTAATACTCTTTTTAACCGGAACACCCGCCTATTATTATATATTCAGACTGTTAATTTACGCAAGTGCCTGATTTATAATATTTCAAACTACAGCAAAACTTTTATTCCTGCCCATTTGAAATAAGTAAAATATGCCTTACTTTTGCCCTTTGAAACGCATACAGAATTAGATACTTTTTTAATATATACGAATGGCAAATATTGGCAGAATTACCCAGGTTATTGGTCCGGTGGTGGATGTTAGCTTCTCGGGTGAAAACTCTAGATTACCAAATATCCTGGACGCAGTAGAGGTAACCAAAGAAAACGGTCAGAGAATTGTGCTGGAAGTACAGCAGCACTTAGGCGAAGACCGGGTTCGGACCATTGCAATGGACTCTACGGAAGGTTTAACCCGGGGCGCAGCAGTAATGGATTTAGGCTCGCCCATTAAAATGCCCACCGGCGATGATATTAAAGGCCGTTTATTTAACGTGGTAGGTGAAGCCATCGATGGTATTGCCCAGCCCAGAAGCACCGGTGGTTTATCTATTCACCGTCATGCTCCTCGATTTGAAGATTTAGCTACTTCTTCGGAAGTATTATATACCGGTATTAAAGTTATTGATTTACTGGAGCCTTATGTAAAAGGCGGTAAAATTGGTTTGTTCGGGGGTGCCGGAGTAGGTAAAACCGTATTGATCATGGAGCTGGTAAACAACATTGCCAAAGCGTACGGTGGTCTGTCGGTGTTTGCCGGTGTTGGCGAGCGTACCCGCGAAGGCAACGACTTACTGCGCGAGTTCTTAGAATCGGACGTAATTAAATACGGCGAAGAATTTAAGCATTCGATGGAAAGCGGCGGTTGGGATTTAACTAAAGTGGATGCCGAAGCCCTGAAAGATTCCAAAGCAACCTTGGTGTTTGGTCAGATGAACGAGCCACCAGGAGCCCGGGCTCGGGTAGCGTTATCCGGTTTAACCGTAGCCGAAAGTTTCCGCGACGGCGATGGTTCCGGTGCCGGCCGCGATATTCTTTTCTTTATTGATAATATTTTCCGTTTCACGCAGGCTGGTTCCGAAGTATCGGCGCTTTTAGGCCGGATGCCATCGGCGGTAGGTTACCAACCAACCTTGGCAACCGAAATGGGGGCCATGCAAGAGCGGATTACTTCTACCAAACGGGGCTCTATTACTTCGGTGCAAGCGGTATACGTACCAGCGGATGATTTAACGGATCCGGCTCCGGCAACTACGTTTGCTCACTTGGATGCTACCACGGTACTTTCCCGTAAAATTGCCGAGTTAGGTATTTACCCGGCGGTGGATCCGTTGGATTCAACTTCCCGTATTCTGAATGCGCAAACCTTAGGTGACGAGCATTACAACACCGCCCAACGCGTAAAAGAAATTCTGCAACGCTACAAAGAGTTACAAGATATCATCGCTATTTTGGGAATGGATGAATTGTCGGAAGAAGATAAATTAGTAGTACACCGCGCGCGTCGGGTACAACGTTTCTTGTCGCAGCCTTTCCACGTGGCCGAGCAGTTTACTGGTTTAAAAGGTGTGCTGGTGGATATTAAAGATACTATCCGGGGCTTCAACGAAATTATGGATGGTAAATACGATCATTTACCGGAAGTAGCATTTAACCTGGTGGGCAGCATCGAAGATGCCGTTGCTAAAGGTGAAAAGTTAATGGCCGAAACTAGATAAACTAGGCCTTTTTCGTTGGTCTTTATTGATTATTCGATCATTACCAAACGAACAACGAAAGACAAATAACGAATAACGAAATTATGTATTTAGAAATAATAACTCCGGATAAAAGCGTATTTGCGGGCGAAGTAGCTTCTGCTCAATTCCCGGGCGTACAAGGTTCGTTTGAGGTTTTAAATAATCACGCGCCTTTAATCAGCACCTTAGAGAATGGCCGTATTCGGATTACTTCGGCAACCGGCAACCAATATTTTCAGGTAGATGGGGGCGTAGTGGAAGTTTTAAATAATAAGATAATTGTTTTA
>Ga0210040_10007412_pt1 | contig 13281 bp, 9 predicted proteins | sample CryGeyCG12114_NA_FD_185462 | JGI IMG/M metagenome (GOLD analysis project Ga0210040, IMG submission 185462) | Groundwater microbial communities from aquifer - Crystal Geyser CG19_WC_8/21/14_NA (SPAdes) (version 2) | ecosystem: Environmental > Aquatic > Deep subsurface > Groundwater | place: USA... | reverse complement strand
TGTTGGAGGAGAGGAACGAAGCTGGCACGAAAGCATCGTATTGAGCACGACTGAAAGAAAACGCTGGAAACGCTGTGGGGTGAATGAGTCGGAGTGGCGTTGAACACGAGGGACAGAGGGTGAAGCTTTGCTGATGTCACCAATGTTCCGAGACTTCGAAAGCTCGAAAGGGGAGACTGGGCAGGATCGAAGCTTATTCGAAAGGGAATGAAGACCAACAGAGAGGAGCCTGAGATTTTCCTCGATGCTACGAGTAATCCTGATCGCCCGAAGAGGCAACGAATATCATCATACGATCAAAGTTTATTGTCTGGCACAACCAGCACAAGTAGTCAGTTACCGTCGCTGATCACGATCGGTATGGTTCCCAGGCATGCAGAAGTTCAAAGCCACGATCTTTGAGGCCATTGCGATTGTTGTTTCCCCTCTACATGAGGGCTGTGAATCATGGCTCAACAACACTAACCACAGCACTGACACCAGTTGGAGACGGGGAGATAGGGCAGGGAAGAGTGAGTCGTGCATGCTGCAGCCTCTGAACAACAAACGTACTGATCGGGACTCAAAGCCAGTGTTGCTATGAGAGGAGACATTCAGCATCCCGTCATCATCGTCTTGCCACGAAAGGCTATCGCTACCGCTGTCGAGTTCGAAACAGTATCGTTATGACATATCTTCTTTCTAAACGCTACTGAATCCCTTCCTGCTTCCACCGTCTCAGCCATCCACCCAGCCAAGCAATCGCACCAACGCCTTCTTCGATACCCGCCGTCTCAATCCCCTAATCAATAGCCTCCCCTCTCCTGACGCAACAACCCCTTGACCTCCCTCCTCGCTTCCCTCAATTCGCGCTTCAACGCTTTCCGCTCCCGATACCCCAACCTCCCACCGGCGCGCTCCTCCTCCAACATCCACACGTCGTTCTTGAGCTGCTTGCCCGCGCGCTTGATTCCTTTCATGCTCGCGCATCCACCTTGTTGCGCGTACGAGGCCAACGCGGACGAGAGGGCCTGCATATCGAACGCGATGCGCGGGTCGGACAGGTGCGCCGCGAGGATTGATGAGCCCGTCGTGGGTAGTTGGGGAACAACAAGCGCGGGCAGCGCGTCGGCGGAGTAGGCGGGTGGGGACTCGTCGTGCCTGGGAACTTCTTTCGATGCACCGAAAGGGTCCTTGACGTCTTTCTCGTCGCGGAGGTAGGTACCGTGCCTTGAATACGTCGGCGCGGCGTTGGCGGTCATACCCATCGCCGACTGTGTTGTCTGCGCCTTTGCTGCGAGGTACCCGGCTAGGACGCCCGCTTGGGCTCGTCGGTGAGATTTACAGCACATGGCGAAGATGTATCTGTGCTTTTTCGAGAGTCCTTTGCTTGTGGGGGTTCGACGTCAATGTTCGATGGAGAGGTGGAATGGGAAGTTATATCAAGGCCGTAGCGAAATGGGGTGTTGCCTGGTTTCCGACGGCTTTCTTCGTAATCGTATCAATACTCGTCCAATACTCGGAAGTGTGTGCTAGTTTCCTATGAATGTGACTTGCTTGTTCCTTCAACACCACGACAGGCACACCTCCCTACCTTTATATACCATTCTGCCCGAGAAGCACACCAGGGGTAGAACCGTACTCGCGATTCCCATGACCGCATGGCATGCATTGCATGGCACGGCAATGAACCTCTATCGGCCGCATAGGTTAACAGAACGGGGCTGTGTGGAAAGCGTCGGACGGCTCGAAAACGGCTTTAAACGCGGATGCGAGTCTGCCTCACCAATCAGAGAGCACGGTGGACGCCAGCGCTAAGCCGTTTTCGTCGACTCGCATCGTGCAACGCAAAGGCTTGGTCGACGTTACGGCCGAACGGTTGCGCCGTGGCCTGCCCTTCGGGGCAACTCCACGATCGTCGTACGGCGGGATTGTTACGATCAGCAGGTGTACTGGAAGGGCTGATAGATGGTGCGCTTGAATGCGGAGGCCGGGCCGGAGAGATTGTAGCTGAGTTGGATACTTAGGTACGTACTAAACGTTCATTGTGGGATGCAGTGGTCAGGAATGATATTGTGGCAGGGAAGCGTGACGTCGTGGTACATGATGCACTACCTACCCAGGTAGCAACTTCTAGGACATCAATCCATAAACCCGCACAACGTAGGAATGCGACTTCGTCGTGGTAGCTATCTGGCTTTAATTCTGGTAATTCGAGACACTTTCCCTGTATGCTAGGCTGCTATCGAATCAATCTGAGCTCCGACATCTAGCTAGCTCCACGCAAAATCCCCAGACACGCCCAGTGACTCGCTTGCTATGCAACGCCATACCAGCATGCCTATCTAGCATTCGTAATTCATGATCATCATCGCTTCCTCGGACTTGTTGTGCCCTCGCTGATCACGTCGTCCTCATCATCCTCCTCGATCAATGCGGGCGTCCTCCTCTCGTTTCTCCTCTTGGGCCGCCGCCTCCTCGAGCTGCTTATGTTACTTGCACTATCGTCCGGTGCCAAGTCACTGGCACCGTCCCAGTCACCGAGGCCGTCATCCGTTTCCGCTTCCCATCTGCCATCCGTACTGGCTGGTGTACCCATCCTCACTTCAACGCCTGCTTCGAATGGGCCTCGTCTCCGTTGTGCGGCTGCGGCTAGACCTGCACTTCTCTCGCGAAGTGCTCGACGAACACCTTCGGCTTTGAGGTGAAGGGCTTCGAAAGCGTCTTCCAGAACTTCCATCCCGACGTAGATGTCACGTTCGATCTCCGCCAGAGTAGAGATCTCCGTCTCCTCGTCAAAGGCGATCGGTGCCCCATACGCGGCAGACATGCTTGCTGGAGTGGTCGTGCGCGACGGATAACTGCCCTTCCTGGTATGACCGTTCATATAAGAGGGTGTAGAACCTCTGGAGCCTGGTCGGTATGGCGTATGCCGTCCTTGGCTGGGTAGATCTTGCACGTCCTCAGCACCGCTTCGCAAGAATCCATCAAAGCGTCCGGATATCAGTATATCCCATTCGTCGCTCGAGACGGCAGCGAGCGTGGCAAGAGCATTGTGTAGAGCGGGGTTATTCAACATATATACTGCTGTTTCTGGGTCCTTCGGAGGCACCGACAACCTGTACAGACGTTGGATTGCCTGACTAGCAGTGACGATGTGCTCTTGTCGTGGACGTGGTGGAGGCGTCGGTGCTGGCTTGACCGTCCCATCTCGTTCTGGACTGGGCGCCCGTCTAGGAGGCTCGATAGGTTTGTCAACGATGCCGAGCAAGCCCTTGAACAGTGGTCTTTGCTCAGCTGGTAAGCGCGTCTCGATCGCAAATGTCAGGGTTTCGTCATCCACCTCCACTTGGGGACTGCTAGGGTCATCTCCTTGACGATTGAGCCATTTGTCAACACTTTGTTTGGTCTTCCGCGATTGCCGGATGTAATGCTCTCTGTACTCTTCTGGTACATCGATATCCAGTTTTTGCATCGGCGTGTTGAACTCGAGTGAAATTCCTAGTCCTACAGCAGACGTCGAGAAGGAAAATGGCGGCCAATGTGGCAAATCTCGTCTGCCAGCCACCAATTCGAGGATCTCGCCCCAGCTCACACCCCTGCTGTCTGCCGCTTGCTGGTTGTCCCATTCGCACATGCAGCATTGACATGTTTCAGACGAAATGTCACGTGCGAACACAGCCTCTAGCCTGTCAAGCAATCGGCGAGCGACCGACCGATATCCAGTTGCTACAGCTAGTGACCCGTTTTTCGTGACGACCTTTTCGAAATCGTCCAAGAGGTGGTTGTACGGCTGGAATAAGTTTGCTACGATCGTGGGATTCTGTCCGGGTGACGCGGAAGCCTGTTGTATCGCCATTGGCTTTCCAGCAAGCAGCAAACTCTTCGCTATAGTCTGACTTAGGCCACCATATTGCAATAGATAGTCCACCTTTGGCACAGCCACTGGCACTTCTGGAGGAGGTGGTGGAGGTGGCGGTCCTGCAAATGCTGGTGTTGCTGAAGGCGCCGGTGTCTGCTGCTCTATTACTATTTCATAAGGTGTTTGTTGCCGCGAGGCGGAAGAACCAGGCAACGAAGGCACGTGTGGTTGTACATCGTTGTATACCGCTGCGGACGGCACCTTGGATCCTGGTCGCTGTATATTGGGTTGCTCTGGCGCGATGGATGTCGCATCGGAGCTGACGTTTGTCTCGACCTGAGAAGCAGTAGTCTCCGTGACGGGAGATGCTGTCCGCATAGGTTGGCTGATCGAACGTTGTTTGTCATTCATATTGCGATTCCTCAATGGTATGTGTGCTCTGTCTCCAGGCTGCACTTTTGTGGGAGATCCATTGGAACCGAGCTCTGAGGAACTTCGCATATGACCATTCGACCTCGAAGTCCCCGTTCGTAATCTAGCTTTGAGCCTACTGCTCAGAGTGCTTGCTTTGTCTTCTTCTGCTACAGTCTCCACGGATACAGGCTTGCCATTGCCGGCCTTCCACCAACCGGCACTTTCCTCGGTCAATGGTGGGCTGGGTGGTGGGTTTGGTGCTTCGGCCGTTGTGGTATTCGATAACTTGTCCTTTGAGACATTAAAGTCAGTCGCCGGAGGTGATAGGATATCTACTGGAGGCCGCACAGCCTCTTTGCTGTGCGCTTTGGAAAAGGTTGGGTATGGTAGGCTAGCTTTGGACTCCGAGGTGAGGGCGGGTTCCTCAATCTTTGTTATGCTGGGCATGGAGGACTTCCTCTTTGATTCGTGAGGGGATAATGAGGTTCGAGAGGACGACTTTTCCTTAGTTGAAGGCCTGCGATGAGAAGAGGATTTGTGGCGGTCTTTCCTTTCTGACCTTTCTGGTCTGTCTGAGCGTTCTGGTTTCGAAGCATCCTTCCTTTCGCGCCGCCTCTCCGGGCTACTATCTCGTACCTTGGAAGGCATGGGTGCCGATATGCATAACGCGGCACGGGGCGCTTAGGTTCAAGTCACGATTTGCGAAGAGGATGGAACGAGATGGCGGGTGACATTGTGACCGGCGCTTAGAATGGAGATTGGGCATGCATTGTGTTCGCATGTAGTTTGCTTGTCGACTTGAAAATGTATTATGCAACGCATATGCGGAAGAACTCCAGAAGGGAATGTAACGGAAGGCAAAGCGCGAGCGTCGCTATCGTGGCACAATGATGTCGATCGAGGCTGTGACGGACGGGCGTAGGGCAGACGAGCGCAGGGTGACCAAGTGGTACTCGTACTGTGTACTACTCGCACAAGGTAGGGGAGCAACCAACCAAATTTTAGTTAGTTCACCGTAACTGGCGCCGGCGTCGGTGCCGAGCTTGTACTAAACAAGGGTCTAGCCGCTGCCCTGCCTTGTCAACATACCCTCCACTCACGGCCACTCTCAGCCACGATAGAATGCTGAGGAACGATGGAGTCGGCATTGTGTGTTCTGCAAACACATATAGTATTCGGTCTTGATCTAGTCCGTAGCGTCGTTGGCCTGCAGTCTACTACGACCCAAGCACAACATAACCTCCTGTCCTTCATGCTCGAGTACAAATCCATCATTCATTAAACTAGTCGTGCTGTCCGAAACGCCTCGCTATGCAAAAGCGATCTGACCACACAACCGTGGGAATCCTATAACAACAATGCAGCAATAAGAACCACAGGGACACCCCATGCAAGCAAAGCACTTTGCACGGTACCCAGCCGAGCAGTGCCAGAAACGCTGCTTGAGCCTGCTGTACCACAACAAGAATCACGGTTGTACGTCACACCATTTGCGTCTGCGGCGACCTGAAACACAGATCCATTGAAGCTGCCAATGTTGTAGTAATCCACCAAAAGAAAGTTTGGAGGCCGATCCCACATAGCACTGCAGTTTTCCACGGCCGCGCCGAGACTTCCATAACCGGTGATTGCGTTCGTCTGATTCAGCCTTGTTCTTGCAGGTAAGTCAAGACTGATGCCGGCAAGTGTGACTTCGACGTTTAGATTATGGTTGGCCATGTACATGCGATCGTCTCGGACATCCCTTGGCTGGTCCGGAGGTCTTTCTGCGGTACAAGGGAAGGCGGGGTCTGTGGGCGAAAACGGAGTTTCCCACACATAAGAGAACTCGTCGAGCAACCAAGGATAAGCAGTTTGATTGGTATCGTAATCCAGCATAACCACTGCTCGTCGGTTTGTGAGGATCATCTCGGCCAACGTTGGCCACGAATCCAGCGGCATCGGTATTGTGGGAGCTGTATAGACGTAGTTTATCAGGCCAGAGTTAACGACGGGTTCTGAATAATTTCCAGGAAGAACATAGCCTCCATTAGAGAACAGAATTGTGATAACCTCGTAAGGATTCTTGTCAAGCCAATCCGTCACTGTTACCAAGTAGTCTATCAGTAATCCAGCATTCAGGAGGTCGCATGTGGTATGACAAAGGTACATGCTATCGTTCACGAGATGTGTTTGCATTTGTACTGTCCGAGTGTTAGTTATTGTCTATGTACGGGATGTGTGAAGCACGTACGCATTCGAATGCCATCGTTTAACTGAGTAGTCACATCTAGCTCCTGGTTGCTGGCTGCGTTGCTCGCAACTTCGAATGGACTATTATGGGCAGCTACCATGGTGATATTGCTGTACTTTCTTTGGCAGAACTCCGGATGTCCATTGCAAGGCTGCGTGTTCGTTGGTTGCGCCGATGACGAAGTCGCTGTGGAATTTCGAGTGCTTGTGCGGTCGGCCGTGGATGTGGTGCCTTCACCACCAACTAGTATTGTCGCTGACGGGGTGGATCTCGTATCGGTGGACGCACTGCCCGACGCCGTGCCTGAGGAATTGAAGACACTGCTGATTGAGGCATATACCGAGGCAGTGGCTATTGTGCTTGTCACGCCGTTCGAGGCGTATGTAGCCTGAGATCCGGTGGGATAGTCGGCGGCTGTGGACGTGGCAGATGCGGTATCGCTTGTGCCGGTGAGAGTGACTTGCGCGGATACCTGCAAGGCCAACGCTGCTACCAGGGCGAAGGCTAACAGCATGTTGGGCGAGTACTAGATACCAGAGGAACAAGAGGCAATGCTGAAGTGGTGGACAGTCACGCCGCCATGAAAGATGAAGAAAGGCACCACCTAGAGGAAGGAGTGTCAATGAGCAAGAGTGCTGTTGGATAAATGGAGACAATACAACAGAATGAAGACGAGCAGGGAGCACGGCGAGACGGATAGATGGAGAGCATCGGCAGCGTGTGCCTCGAGGCCTGATGCAAAGTTCAGGGACCTCAAAGCCGACGGGAGAGTTATTGGAAGAAGGCTATGACGCACGTCGCGATGTCGGTTTGCAGATTTGCAGATGGCGACGCGTTCAAATTTGTTGTTAAACCCAAGAGACTCATCGAGACGAGAGAGCACTGCAAACCAGCTGCAGACTACAATTTGGGCCACCAGGGCTGGGCCGGATTTAGCTGCCCTAGGTTAGCCGTCGCCGAGACATCCAATGCTTCAGGTTGGACTTCATCGAAGATAAGAGTAGTGGTTGATGTCATATACAAACAGATCCATACTACTAGCACTGCCGACTGTATCCGGAGGCGTAGTCAACAGGGATACCTCCCTTGGTATGCCATGAGATGCCTTGTTAAGCTTTGAAGCGTTGCAGTAAGCGGGGCCTTTTACGTGTTTGTTACCCAGGCAAGAGTTGCGTGTCGCGGTGTTAGACGCGCAGTGAGTCCGTGAAACCGAGAAACAGGCGAGTACCTACCACCTGCAGGTAGGTAGGTACCTGGGTAAGTTAGTGCCACAGTGCCACAGCAGTGTCAGCTCGACTTTAAAACTCTCGGCACCATCGCCAACATCCACTACCAGCGGCCTCTCGACTAGTAAGGTTAGGTCCCGGCCGTGCAGTGCCGGTGTGTACACAGTATGACGAAAGGATCTGCTCACGCTTCAACTTGAAGTTCGTCGAGGTCTGAGGTCTGAGGTCTGAGGTGCGATCTGCCTGCCATCTGCCTCAGCTGCGACCATCACCACGGATTTGACACTTCCACGTCGCTGAGACACGATTACCCGTGGTCCGCACGAGTCCCCGGGTCGCCTACCTACTGTGATAGGTACCTTGCTAGCAAGGTACCTACCAAGAAGCTCCAAGCCGCTGCGGCGTGCAGGTGCCGCCGGTCAGTAATCTGTCCATGCGACATGACGCCTTGCAAATCTTTGCATCCTCGTATCCACACTTCCTGGTGATGGTATCACAATTCTGACTGGGCCCACTCAATACCCATACCACATCCAAGGCCCTGCAACGCGGTCCATGAATCTACCTTGTATCCTTACCTAGTCTTCCTGCCTTAACCAAGCATGACGCACCCTCGTCCCCAGTTTCTGTCCGCATAGTCAGGCAATCGTCTTCCTCATCATTGAACGAGCCACACCCTCAATCCCGACTGTGTAAACGAATACCAAACCACGGTGCCTTGAGCACGACAGCTTTTGGAAACACCATTGTTGTGGACTTTGGTTGACTCGACACCGATCTGGGCAAGCACCAGGACAACAATATACCATACGCCGACATGGCTTTGTTCACTCGCAAGCGAAAGTCTTCAGGCACTGCCTCAGATAAAACACTGACAGCCAACCGTGGTTCCCGCCCCACGGCTCTGCGTGTGTTCACCATCCTCCTGTATCTTGTCGCCGTCGTTTTTCTCATCCTCGTTGAGATCGGCAACATCAGCAACAAGCCGGTAATTCGGGACACTTGGTTCTTTCGAATCAGTATGGCCAACGTTATACCAGAATCCGTCCCCAACGCCGTCTTCATCAATTCCATCGCTAGGACTATCGGACTTCACGATTTCTACCAGGTCGGACTATGGGATTTCTGTGAAGGATACGATAATGAGGGAATCACCGACTGCTCAAACCCGAAGCTGTTGTACTGGTTCAATCCTGTGGAAATTCTGCTCAACGAACTTCTAGCAGGCGCTAGCATTGCCTTGCCCCAAGAAGCCATAGATGCACTAGATCTGGTCAAACTCGCCAGTCGTTGGATGTTCGCCTTCTTCCTGGCAGGGGCCTGCTTGTCCTTTCTCTGCATCTTCTTTGCACCGATGGGATTCTCGTCCAAGCCAAGATGGTCTCACCGAAGGAAACGCATTTTTCTGCGACAGCTTCCAATTACCATTCTTACATTGCTGGCCGCGCTGTGCACAATCGCAGCAACGGTCATCGCCACGGTCATGTTCATCATCTTCAAAAACGCCCTGAGCAGTCAGACAGCGGTCAACATCGAAGGTCGCCTTGGCACGCAGATGTTTGCTTTCATGTGGATCGCAGCCGGCGCAACTCTTATTGGATTTCTCATGCAAATAGGAACTTGCTGTGGAATTTGTTGTTGCTCAGGCAAGAGGAAAGCAGAGCGCAAGGGTGAATTGGACAGCACTAGGACGGCCGAAAAGGAGGAAGTCCCTGTGGTCGCTGCACGATAAACCAAAATGCGATGTGACCAAGAGTCAATATGAGGTACTGGTTATCGTTCATTGGGTCGAGACGTGTCAAATTGTTCGGTACAATCCATCCTGCTACCATGTGTCTTGTGAGCAGTATAGCGTTGGCGTTTGGGGTTATGTTGTGACTGCACATGACCTACATAGGTAGATTATCCTAATGAAAGAGCAGGAACGCTCATGGGTCGAAAAGCGAAGCGTTCTTCTATTGATAAATTAAAACATGATAGCCGCGAGGCTCGTGCATCCTGCCTTTCCGAGATTACAATTTCGATACGTCTCACCTTTTCTACTCTGCTCTTGCCCTTGCAGTAGGTACCTAGGTAGGCATGCAGGTATCGGGACAATGTTGTGCACGCGTGGGCCACTTCGAGAAGCCAAACATGTTCGCACCGGCACGAAGAGCACGATTCACCCGGCCCAGTCACGTACCCCTTGGCATATTTGGCAAGATGCGCCCACTGCCAGTGCAGCTGATCCCACAATGGTCTAGCTGGCTTGGCGCTCCTTGCCAGACTACAAATTCTGATCGCAGCTTCGCAACAATTTTCGAAAGGTTTCTTCAGATCAAAAAAGCAACAGAGCCAGCCACGATTCGCGCTCAGTATCATAACTACAGTGCCGAATTGCCATGGGTCTTTCGGGACCCAGTGGCTCTGGAGAACAAGTCATTTTATTTTCCTTGACAGGAAGTTTCTCTTTCGTTGGGTCCTCTTCAGTGAGGGCGATGGGAGAGGAATGTCGAAGATGGGATACATTTCATTTACACTGCTATCATGAGTAGTAAATTGCTCGCGCTGTCCTGATGCCTTTTGGTGGTCTAGAAATGAAGCGACAGCTTCGTGCTTTGCTGCTGATTCTTTTATCCACTGGAACGTGGAAGTCTTGCCGCGATGCAGCGAGAGCTTCGCGTACTCGACGTGGTCGCATTTTGCATCAAAGACTGCGGCAGCGTAGCATGATGCCATGGATTGATATGAGGGCTACAGTAGGTTATGGCAGCTTTTCCGTCTCAAGGATCTTGTCTCCATTTCCATTCCATATCTATATCCACCAGCCCAGAACGTGCCTCGCCCCTATACGCAGCTGATCAGCTTACCCACGCCGCTATAGACAGCCTTGTTTATCTACCTACCCAGGTAAGCAAACACATAATGTCCGAGCACGTGAACAACAATACCGTGGGTGGGTTCACAATAATCGTGTTGATCAGTGGCTGTCTGCACGAAGGGTTCGACTGTGCTTAACAAATTCGTTGCTCTGATGTATCACGACGAGAAGTACGTCCTCATATTCTGATCGCTTCCTCCGATTGATACTTCCTTTGCCACTTCCAAGAACGCTCCCCATTCCATCCACTCTGGTTCCGGTATAAACAGCTTCTTCGTTACGTGCTTTCTTATCTTTTTATCCTTAGCCAACCACTGATACCGCGCGTGCCAGTAGTTCAAGAAGCTGGACAGTGCACTCGAGATCAATCCTTGCCCATGCCTTGTCCACATTGCGCTTCACGTCGATGTTCATGTCCTTCTTCTTCTTCTTCTTCTTCTCCTCACGAAGCGCATCATATTCAATAGCTGCATCGACTCTCTCAAGAATTTTGATGAATTCAACCGTGTCTTCAATGTCGAGTGGACAGAAGAAAGGACTTAGCAGGTAGATACTATCTTGGAAGAAGTTGTGTTCAGAGAAGGTTGAAGTAGTGGGCTAATAACATTCAGGCTATGAAGACAGCCTTTCATTATAGCGCTTTCATGTAGTACATGGAGGACTATCTGCTTCCAGTAAGGTAGAGCGACTACTGGAAGCTGAGACAACCACCCACCTATTGAATTCAACGTATTGTTTGTAGCTTGACAAGTTGAGACACCGTCCCATGGTCAGTGTTGTCGAAATCTGCAGTCTTTGGTCACGGTACAAATCCCGCAGCCTACCTCATGCCTTCGGTATTGGACGAGGTCTGGTGGCACATCCTATCTGACTAGCTACTCAAGCATTTCAAACAACGCGAGATATTGATTTGGGGAGGACAGCCTCTACGACGCTGCCAGGGGCCTGGCTTCGATTATACCACACTCGAGTGAGGCGATGAACCTTTGAAGAATGCTGTATAACTGTCACAACGAACGTTGAGACCGAACTGCTGTGACTCCAGGGATATCTGGCAAGTGAAGCTGTCACTACGACATAGGTGACCAGCGTCCTGATCGATGCATGGACCATGGTCGATTCAGGAAGCTCCATAGCACTGTTCACAGAAACAGCCTGGATGCACTTTGTTGAGCTGTCGGACCGATAGCAGAGGTCAGCACCTTGAGTTCATACCACGGGAACATGATTGATAGAGTGGTTATTCTTCGAGCAATCCCTGCTTTGTTATGACGACTTTCGGCTGCGTCGGAAAGTGTGAGCCGGGGAAAAGCCGGGGAACCATCACCTTGCACGGACCCGGATCCTCGCAGACCCAATTTGTTCCTTCTTCTTTACCATGACGTTTTGTTCTTGTTTGGATTCCTACCTAGGTAGCCTTGACCCCATACTGGCGGCTCTCCGGCAAGGAAGCCCGCCGATATTTCCAATACATGCTCTTGTCATTGGCCATGCCTCTGCGCACGGAATCAGCTAAAACCCAGACACGGCTGAAAGCTCGTTGCGTAGTCTCCCATTTTACCAATAACTTACGCAAGCAAGCTTTGCTGTGGCTTTATTCAAGCATCCTCGGGTCATGTGGCCGTAGGTCAGGCCATGCAGGTCCGAAGGGCTTTGACAGAATCTACGTTCCAAGCATAGCACATAGCAATAACCTCACAGATTGGCGAACAAGGGCCTGCTGCTTTCAATATCCCTTCCATACCTATAGACGTGGTAGACCGCTATCACTCCTATACACTGCATTCCTGCGCCAGTTGTCACGGATCTCTATACTGAGCTGCTGTGAAGTAACCCAACGGAACGTCTAACCATGCCTCTTCCCGCCCCGAAACATGCCACGGTGGGCAACTACCCTGGAGCGAATAAACAAGATATAGAAAATGAACCAGAATGGCATGCGGGTCACAACCATCGCATAGGCTATCGCAACAACCAGGGGCGTATCCCTGGTCACACGTCCGATGGGGGTTGGGGGTCAGAAGAAGATATTGCTTTCGCAGAGGAGGCAATGAGGAAATATCGAGATCTACGACAGCGCACTGAGAAGGGTGATTTGATCAACTTTCAAGACGTCATGAAAGACCAGACAGTACGTTGCGCATACCCACCATCTACACGCTTTGACGTTATCCACAGGATTTTGGCGAGCATCGACCTGACGTATATCCACCTGGCTGGAGATTTATGGTTCGAGCGCGGGAAGATTGGGTGAAAGATGAGCAGGATTGGCCAGGTCCGATTCAAGAAACTGTCCTTGCGAGGACTAGGCTGATTTTTGACAGCGAATATCAAAAAGCGCCAGAAGGACGAAAAGCAGAAGAAGAAAGACGAGGACGAAAACAAAAAGGACCAGGAACAAAACGGTCGACGAGGGGAAGGAGATAAAAAGAAAGACGAAGGCCAAGAAGACAACAATGACGAGCACGACTGGCGGAGAGGAGCGGGTAAAGATGGTCACAAGCACCATGACGCATATGGCAAAGGTGGACAGAGTAATGATGAAGCACAAGTGAATGGTGAGCAGAAGGGCCAGAAAACCGATTACCAGAAATTGCGCGAAAAGTACTCTCCGGAAGAAATTACCCTTTTACGAGCTCTGCAGCATGAACGAGATCAGACAAAAGCCTTTGAGCAGAACGACGGTCGTTTAGAGTCTCCTGTCAAA
>Ga0210040_10007411_pt1 | contig 13281 bp, 7 predicted proteins | sample CryGeyCG12114_NA_FD_185462 | JGI IMG/M metagenome (GOLD analysis project Ga0210040, IMG submission 185462) | Groundwater microbial communities from aquifer - Crystal Geyser CG19_WC_8/21/14_NA (SPAdes) (version 2) | ecosystem: Environmental > Aquatic > Deep subsurface > Groundwater | place: USA... | reverse complement strand
CAGTGCCAGCCAGGATTTCGAGCATCTGCAAAAGCTGTATGGCAGCAAACCCGCCATGGTGTTCTTCGACCGGATATGCGATGAGCTGCCCACGGCCAGCGTCACTACCAACGACTACGAAAGCGGCTACATCGCCACGCAACACCTCATTGAGGCCGGTTGCCGCCATATCGCGCATTTGCTGGTTTCCGGAAATCTTTCTATCGGCCGCATGCGAATGCAAGGGTATCAGGCCGCACTCCACGACCATTCGCTTTCGTTTGATGAAACGCTGGTGCTGAACGGCGACGGTGATGACGAGCGCAATACCGCACTGATTACCGAGATGTTGCGGCAGCGCCCGGAAGTAGATGGTATTTTCGCCTCCGTTGAGCGGTTAGCCATTAGCAGCTACCAGGCTTGCAAGGCGCTGGGCCGCACGATTCCCACTGATATTAAAGTTATTGGGTTTTCCAACTTAGGTGTGGCGGCCTTGCTCGATCCGGCCCTGACTACCATCACGCAGCCTGCCTACGAAATTGGCAAGGAGGCTGCCAAGATTCTGCTGCGCGCCATCGAGAAGAAAAAAGCCATCTTGCCCAGCCAGAGCGTAGTGTTGAAATCGGAATTGTTTAAGCGCAAGTCCACTGCCTGTAGTTAGGCAGGTTACACTGTTGCTCCAAGCTTGTTTGGAACCCGCCTGCATCTGGGAAAAGTAGCATATGATATCCTAGATATATATTGTTAGATGCTGCATTGATAGGCCTGCATCTTTTCGAAACAACAGATTGTGTGCCAGGTGGGGAGAAGTAGGTCTGCAAGGCTGACTCGCCGCCTGCACTGCGCGAAACCAGTAGGACGGGGCCTTGTTACTGGCCCCGGAAGTTGGATAGTATCCTAGTGAAAATGGCTAATACCGTGATTATGAACTGCAAATGCAACAGTCCGCGGGAATGCCAGCTCTATTACCGAAATTGTAGGCGACTTATCACGTTCCGAGAGAATACTCTATGAAGCAAGCTGCTTTCAGATGGCTTTGCCTGGTGCTGTTGGGGATGAGTACCCCCGGATTTGCCCAGCAGACCAAGCCCAAACCGGCCAGCCCAGCTGCGGCCGATGCTACGGCCGTTCCCAAATTCACGGGCAAGCTGGCCTCCGACCCTGCACAGTTCATCCAAGACGTGCAGCTGATGATGGCCAGTACCAAGAGTGCTTCGGCCATCAGCTCCGGCATTCGGCTGCAACAGCTCTGGGGCAGCAACAAGCTAACCGCCACCCAGCAACGCAGCATTGTGGCCATGTCGCAGGAAATGCTGACGTTGGGTTTCAAGCCGCGTCCGCACTTCGAGACGATGTTTTCGGGCCTGGTGGCCGGCGCTACGGTGCAAAACATGAACGACCAGCAGATGGATGGGCTGCTGAGTACGCTAGCGAAAACGGTGCACAACATCCCGGGGCCGGAAGCTGCCAAGTTCATTGCTTCCACCACGCAGTTTCTGGAGAACCGGGTGCTGTATGCCTCGCGCTATAACAAGCTGCGCGCCACCGGGGGCACATTCTCGTTTGCTTACAACGAGCAGGATATGCCAAGCATGGCTCCGGCCCCCGCACCTGTGGTAACGCCTGCGCCGGAGCCCGCCGCGCCCGCCAAACCGGGTGCCAAGCCCATTGCCAAGCCCATTGCCAAAACCAAAGCCACTCCCAAAAAGCGCAGTAGCGACGGCTGGGACACGGCCGACATCTGGAGTGGCAGCAGCAGCAGCGGCTGGGGCGACAGCAACGATGGCTGGGGGGCTCCCGCCAAGAAAGCGCCGGCCAAACCTGGCGCGGCCAGCCAGCCGGCTGCCGCGGCGCCCGCCCCGGTGTACACCCCCACCCCGTACTACGACAACTACATGGCACCACCCACCAAAGGGCCGGTGCTGGTGCTCAAGGATGCCGACCTGATTATTTCCGCCAATGCCGACTCGGTTACAATTCGCAAAACCAGCGGGGCCGTGGTGCCGCTCACGGGCCGCTTTGTAGGCTACGGCGGGCAGTACGACTGGCAGGTAAACGGCAGTCCCGCTTCGGCCGAGCTAACAACCTATGATTTCGAGCTGAGCCGAGCTGAGTTTACGGCCGAGCCCGTTACGCTAACCTACGCGGCCGTGCTGGAAGCGCCGGTGAAAGGGGCGTTATCGTATAAGAGCATGAAGAAGAAGGCCGGCTCTGCTGACACTGGCTACCCGCGCTTTATCTCGCTCACCAACAACGCCCGCGTCAAGAACATCGGCGAAAACATCCGCTACTACGGCGGCTTCTCGCTGGCCGGGGCCCGTACGCTGTCGGCTTCGCTAGACGGCTCGTTGTCGCGCATTTTCGTGGATATGGACGGGAAGCCGAAGTTCCGGGCGTCTAGCCGCGCCTACGTGCTCGGCGACTCGCTGATTACGGCCGACCGGGCCTCGGTTACCATTTTCCAGGACAAGATTGACTCGCTTACCCACCCCGGTGTGAAGCTGAAGTTCTCGAAGAAAAAGCAGGTGCTCCAGTTGGCCCGCGAGAACGGCCTCTACAAAACCACGCCCTACTTCGACTCTTACCACCAAATGGAAATTTCGTCGGAGCTGCTGACGTGGCCCATTTCCACACCTTACATCGATTTTGCTATTCTGACGGCCAAAAACCAGGTGACGGCCAGCTTCGAGAGCAAGGAATTCTACACCAACACCCGCTACCAGCAAATCAAGGCCATCAACAAGCTGCACCCCTTACAACTGGTGGTGGGCTACAGCGCCGAAAACGGCAACGTGCGCCGGTTTACCGTGCAGGATGTGGCCACTTTCCGCAACATCCAGCCAAGCAATGTAAGTTCGGCAGCCAGCGGCCTCGCCCGCGACGGCTACATTGATTGGAACCCGCAAACCCAGCAAATCACGCTGCGGCCCAAGGCACTGCACTACGTCAACTCGTCGCGGGGCAAGAAAGATTACGACCACATTGCCATCAAGAGCCTCTCGCCGTCGGGCAAGAATGCCACGCTCAACCTGACTACCAACGACCTGATTGTGCGCGGAGTGGACCGGTTCAACTTCTCTGATGACTCCGTGACAGTGTTCGTGCGGCCTGATTCCAGCATCATCCGAATTCAGAAAAACCGCGGCATCCTGTTCAACGGCACGGTGGTGGCTTCGGCCTTCGTGTTCAAGGGCAAGGAGTTCAAGTTCGACTACGACGGGTTCTTTATCGACCTGGCCAAGATTGACTCGATTATCGTGAAGGGAAAGGGCTCGAAAGGCTCGGTGATGAAAGCTAAAGCCACTGACTTCACGCTCACTAATAAGAAGAAAGAGTCGTCGGGCAAGCTTTATATCAACCACCCCAACAACAAGTCGGGCCGCAAAAAGCTGGGCGCGTATCCGTCGTTCGATGCCAGCACCGGAGCCTACGTATACTTCGATAAGCCGGAAGTGCTGGGTGGAGCCTACGATACCACCGTGTACTTCGATATCCCGCCCTTCAAGCTCGACTCGCTCAACAACAAAAACCGCTCGGCGGTGGGCTTCAAAGGCACGTTCGTGTCGGGAGGGATTTTGCCCAATATCAAAACTAAGCTGGGCTTGATGGAAGACGGCTCGCTGGGCTTCAACTACGATTTGCCCAAAGAAGGTTTGCCCGTGTATGGGGGTAAGGCCCGCCTCTTCAACAAAGTAAAAATGAGCAACGAGGGGATTCAGGGCAACGGCGACCTAAAGTACCTGACGGCCTCGCTAAAATCCGACCAGTTCGTATTCTATAGAGACTCGGTGGTGACGGTGGGCAAATCCGGCATTATTCAGCCGGGGCCGCTGGGCGGAGTGGAGTTTGCGAAGGTGAACCTGCCGGTCGGCTACCAGATGAAATGGGCCGTGAAATCGGATTCGATGTACCTGAGCAGCCAGCCTAAAGGCCAGCCACTCAAATTCTATGGTGACCAGTACGGATTCAAAGGCACGGCCACGCTCACGCCTGGTGGCCTCTACGGGGACGGGGGTATGGAAGGGCCGCAGTCGTTTATCCGCTCCACGCAGATGGCTTTCAAGCCGACCAGTTACACGGGTAAGAAATCCACGCTAAGCATCAAGTCGGCAGAGGCCAACAAGCCCGCCCTGACGGCCAACAACGTAGATTTTACCTTCGACGTAAAGAATGCCAACGCCGTGTTTGCGCGGCAGGAAGGCGACAACAAATCCAGTATCGACCTGCCGTATTCCGACTACAAAACCACGCTGTCGGGGGGGAAGTGGGACTTCAAGAAAAAGAACGTGCAGTTGAAAGTGGCCCCCGGAGCCGATTCCACCCGCTCGTACTTCTATTCTACCAAGCCCGGGCAGAACGGGCTGAAGTTCCGGGCCGCCACCGGCGAGTACGACTTGGCCCGCTACCGCCTCGTGGCTGGTGGCGTACCGCACATTGCTGCCGCCGACGCTTGGATTGAGCCGGATTCCAACAAAGTGTACATTCTGGCCAATGCCGTGATGCGCCCATTCCAGAACGCCGAAATTGTGATGGATACGTTGGCCAAATTCCACCGGCTCTACAAAGGCGAGATTCAGGTGCTGTCGCGCAACGCCTTCACCGGTAACGCGCTGCACAGCTACAAAAACGCGGTAGCCGACTCGTTTGCCATCAAGTTCTCCAACTTCCAGGTAGATTCTACGGGCACCGGGTTGGTAGCCGTGAAGGGCAAGCCCAGCAAGAGCCTGCTCCGGAAAAAAGCGGCCGATGATACGCCCGTGGCACCGGCTACGCTGGCAGTAGCTAATATTCCGGCCACCGATAAATTCCATCTGGCCCCGCGCATTGCGTATCGGGGGGCCATGAACCTGAACTCCAAGAACCGGGGCTTCACCTTCGATGGGCAGGCTCGCCTGGAGTTCAGCGGCAAGCCGGGCTCGGCGGATTGGTTTGCGGTGCAGGACAGCATCGACCCCAAGGCGGTGCGCATCAAGCTAAAGGAGCCCAAAGCCGACGACGGTACTCCTATGCTGACGGGCTTGTTTGTGTCGGAAGATGCCGGTACCGTCTACCCGCTGTACGTGGGTAACAAGCCCACGGCAACGGACATGAACCTGTTCACCACCAACGGCTTCCTCACCTTCGACGCCAAGCGGCACCTGTTCACCATTGCCAACCACGACATTTCCGACCCCAATGTGTACGAAGGCTCAGTCATGACCTTCAACGACTCGACGGCGGTAATGAACTTCCGGGGTAAGCTGAACCTGATCAACTCCACCAAGGATTACGGCATTACGGCCGCCGGCGTCGGCACCGCCAAACCCGATAGCAACACGTATGCCCTCGACACCTTCCTGGCGTTTGACATCAACCTGCCCGAGAAGGCCGTGGAGGCAATGGGCAACGATATGGCGGCCAATACCAAAGGTTCGCCGGAAGCGCTGAATGGCTCGCAGGAAGAGCTGTATAAGCTAGGCGAGTTTATGGGCAGCAAGGCCGTGCAAACCTACTCGGAGCGGCGCGGCAAATACGAGCCGCTGCAGAAACTCTCGCCCAAGCTGCTGCACACCGTTGTGCTCAACAAAGTGGATCTGCGCTGGGACCAGAAGATGAAAGCCTGGTATTCGGTGGGCAAGATTGGCCTGGTGAGCATCGGCAAGAAAGACCTGAACGTGCTGATTGACGGCCACATCGAAATCCGGAAAGAAGCCGGTGCCGATTTGGTGGAGCTGTACCTGGAAGCTGATCCGCAAACCTGGTACTACCTCAAGTACTCAGGGTCGGCGCTGCTGGCCAAGGCCCAGCACGGCTCGTTCGACGAAATCATCGGCTACAAGGCCAAAGGCGACTACAACACGGCCACCCAATACGGCTTCTATCTCGGCGACGACCAGGAAGTGCAGCAGTTCCTGACCCACTTCCGCAAAGACTACCTGAAGGAAGACCCCAAGAAGAAGCGGGCCGTGGTAACGTCGGCTCCCGCAGGCAGCGCCGGCTTCGACACCGATGAAGGCGCGGGTAAAAAGAAAAAGAAGAAGGGCAACGAGCCGGCCTTCGATGCTGACGGCATGCCGCTAGACGAAGCGCCGGTTGACAGCAAGAAAAAGAAGAGCAAGAAGGAACTAGCCGCCGACGCCAACGACCCCTTTGGTGGGGGAGATGCCAATGCCGCTCCGGCCCCTGCCCCGACCAAAAAGAAGAAGGAAGAGCCGGCTGCTGACGCGGAGCCCGCCGAAGATACCAGCAAGAAGAAAAAGGCTGACCCGGTAGCAACTGACCCCGCCGCTACTGAGCCGGCAGCAGATCCTAAAGCCGCCAAAAAAGAAGAGGAGCGTAAGGCTAAAGAAGCCGAAAAGCAGAAGAAGGAAGACGAGAAAAAGGCGAAAGAAGCCGAGAAGAAGAAAAAAGCCAAGGAGGATGACCCCTTCGGCGACACCTGATTTCCTGCAACGCCCCGGCCTCACGCCGGGGCGTTGTTTTTGGTGTCTATGATCAAAAACTACCCTGCTGGCATATTCGTCGTACTTCTATCTTTGGCGTAACGCCCTTCCTCTTCACCCCATTTCCACATTTGATGAATCTAGCTTTAATCCTCGGCCTGCTGGTGGCCGCCTACCTCCTCGGCTCTATACCAACAGCCCTATGGGTGGGCCAGCACTTTTTCGGCCTTGATATTCGGGAGCATGGCTCCGGCAACGCGGGCGCTACCAACACATTTCGGGTGCTGGGAAAGGGGCCAGGCTCCTTCGTGATGGCCATTGACGTGCTGAAAGGCTGGGCTGCTACGTCGCTGGCTATGGTAATGCTGAACCAGGGTGCCATTGGGCTGGACCAGCTGCTGTACTTTCAGCTCGCGTGTGGCATCCTAACTATCCTGGGGCACATCTATCCGATATTTGCAGGGTTCCGGGGCGGGAAGGGCGTGGCCACAGTGCTGGGCATGATGCTGGCCATTGCGCCGGCCACGGTGGGCGTCTGCATTCTGGTGTTTCTGGCGGTGCTGGCCGTTTCGCAGTACGTGTCCTTGTCGTCCATGACGGCGGGCGTTACGTTTGCGCTCTTGCAACTGCTACCGGCTTTTCGCCCCCAAAACCCGCTGCTGCTATGGTTTGGCTTTATCTTGGCGGCCTTGCTTATTTACACGCATCGCGCCAACATCGGCCGCCTCCGCGCCGGTACCGAAAGCCGCGTGCCACTGCCGTGGAAACGGAAGTAACCCTTCTATCTGAAACGTGATGAGCTTTATTTGCGCTTGCTGTGGAAAAACGCATGATGCCTTACCTGATTTAGGTTTTGCTAAGCCAGAGCCATATTTCGATGTCCCCGAAGAAGAAAGGGCAGTAAGAGTTCAGTTGACTTCAGATACCTGCATCATTGATGAAGAGCATTATTTCATTCGTGGCATACTAGAAATACCTGTGCACGAGCAAGAAGAAAGCTTCGGAGTTGGTGTATGGGTTAGTCAAAAGAAAGAGCATTACTATACGTACCTAAAATAGCCCAATACTGCCGAGATAGGGCCATATTTTGGATGGTTATGTTCTAGTATCTTAGCTTTCGGCAACACCTATTTGTTGAAGACAAAAGCACATTTTCAAGGAGATAATCTGCGTCCGCAAATAGAACTCGAACCCACAGAAGAGCCGCTAGCAATAGCGCAGCGTGAGGGTATCAGTCTAGAAAGGGCTTGGGAAATTGTGCATGAGTACCTACCATCGGGCGCTAATGATTAACAAAAGTTCCTTCCCTACTTTTACCTCCGCATTCCTTACTAACCCTACTGCCCGCATGGCTTCTTACCTCGCTAGCAACCAAGAGCGTTTTTTGAATGAGCTGATCGACTGGCTCCGCATACCGTCCGTTTCCGCCGACCCTAAGTTTCAGGCCGACGTGCGCAAAGCCGCCGACTATCTGGCCGATCGGCTGCGCGAAGCCGGCCTGGAAAATGTGGAGCTGTGTGAAACCGCTGGCAATCCCATCGTCTACGCCGACAAAATCATCGACCCCAGCCTGCCCACGGTACTCGTTTACGGCCACTACGACGTGCAGCCCGCCGACCCCTATGAGTTGTGGGAGTCCCCGCCATTCGAGCCGGTTATCAAAGACGAGAAGATTTATGCCCGCGGTGCCTGCGACGACAAAGGCCAAGTGTACATGCACGTCAAGGCCTTCGAGGTGATGATGCAGGAAGACGGCGGCGTGCCTTGCAATGTGAAGGTAATGTTTGAGGGCGAAGAGGAAATCGGGTCCAACAACCTGGGCATCTTCGTGAAAGCCAACAAAGAGAAGCTGGCCGCCGATGTTATCCTGATTTCCGACACCGGCATGCTCGCCGACGACGTGCCCAGCATTGAAGTGGGCTTGCGCGGCCTGAGCTACCACGAAGTGGAAGTAACCGGCCCGAACCGCGACCTGCACTCTGGCCTCTACGGCGGCGCGGTGCCCAACCCCATCAACGTGCTCTGCAAGATGATTGCCAGCCTGCACGACGAAAACAACCACATCACCATCCCAGCCTTCTACGACAACGTAGCCGTGCTTTCCGCCGACGAGCGTGCCGAACTGAACCTCGTGCCGCACTCCGATGACGAGTTCAAGCAAAGCATTGGCCTCAAAGACATCTATGGCGAGAAGGATTACACGACCGTGGAGCGTATCGGCATCCGGCCCACGCTCGACGTAAACGGCATTTGGGGCGGCTACACCGGCGAGGGCGCTAAAACGGTTATTGCCTCAAAAGCCTTTGCCAAGATTTCGATGCGCCTGGTGCCCAACCAGACCTCTGACGAAATTACCGCCCTGTTTCAGCAGCATTTCGAAAGCATTGCGCCCAGCGGCGTGACGGTGCAGGTCCGGCCTCATCACGGCGGCGAGCCGGTGGTACCCCCAACCGACTCGGTTGCCTACAAAGCGGCCGCCGATGCCATGGAAACCACCTTCGGCAAGCGCCCCATCCCCACGCGCGGCGGCGGCTCTATTCCCATCGTAGCCATGTTTAAGAGCGAATTGGGCCTGGATACCGTGCTGCTCGGTTTCGGCCTCGATTCTGATGCCATTCACTCGCCCAACGAGCACTACGGCGTCTTCAACTTCCTGAAAGGCATCGAAACCATTCCGCACTTCTACCGCAACTACGCGGCGGCTATGAAGGGGTAATATACCTTGCTATATCAACAAAAAGAGTGTTTCTGTATCAGAAATACTCTTTTTTAGTTGCGCGCTTTTCACACTCCTGGCAGCAGGTAGCCAATGTAAAATTGAAACACGCTGTTATGGCCCTTCGCCGAGAACCCCGAGCCAGGCAAGATGGGGTTCTCGTTGATAGGGTCGCGGAAGCCAGCATTATAGCGCAGGCCAGCGTTCAGGCCGTTGGAGAGTTGGTAGCCCAATCCGGCGGCATAGCCATAGTCCAGCGTGCGGTAATTGTCAGTGACTTTCAGCGAAACGTTGTTGACTTTGTACTTGCCGCTCAGCCGCCACCCAATCTGCGGGCCAGCTTCCAGAAAAAAGCCGCCGGTTTTCACTTTCAGCAACACCGGCACATCGAGGTAGGACAGGTTGGTACGTTCCGTTGTGCCGAAACCGTCGTTCCGGTCGCCTTTCAGGGAAAACAGTAGCTCTGGCTGCACTGAGAACCGGCTATTGATGCTGCAATCGGCCACTAAGCCCGCGTGAGCGGCTAAGCGGTAGCCGCTGGTAAGGTCACGGCCGGTGAAGTTGCTGAGCATGGGGCCAGCTTTCACACCCAGCCGGAAATCCTGCGCAAAGGCCCCCACCGATAGGAGCACTAGAAAGGCGGACGAGAGGAAAAGTTTTTTCATAGACGAGAAGAGAACCTGAAAAAAATATTCCTTGCCCTGCGCTTGAAGGTCGCAGAGCAAGGAATAACAGTAAGGAGAAACGGGCTATTTGCTGGGAATCAGGTAGCCGATGGAAGCCTGGAATACCGAGTTACGGGCATTACGCAGGTCGTTATCAGCATAGCCATCTTTACCGAAGTCCGTAAACGAGCCGTTGTAGCGCACGCCAATCAACAGGCCCATATCCGACTGGAAGCCCAGCCCGGCCGCATACCCGATTTCACTGCGGCGCACATTATCCAGATCCTGGGTGCCTGATACGCTAGAGAAAGTATTGCCATTACGCGAAATACTTGATTCATCCTTTACCTTTAGCAAGTAGCTATATTGAGGGCCTGCTTCAAGATATAGACCACCCGCTTTCACTTTCAGCAGTACTGGCACATCAATGTAATTGTAGGTCCGGTCGCCTTCGTACTTGATACGGTCGCTTCCAACTGTGAATTCGTTGTCAGCGTACTTGAAACCTTTTTGCGAGTACAGTACTTCCGGCTGAATAGAGAGGAAACCATCTGCTACCAAGCCCACATTCAGCATTACGCCGCCGTGGAAGCCTACTTTGTTTTTGAACCGATCTTCCTCGGTCAGGTCACCCGAAAGGTTGGAAAGGTTGGCACCTGCCTTAACTCCGAGGCGGATACCTTGGGCGTGAGCAGCAGGAGCGGCTGCGAAAGAAGCTACCACCAAAGCAGCTAAGAGTGCAGTTTTCTTTTTCATAGGAAAGGGTACTAAAAAATGATTTGCCTTAATTGGAAGGCAGTTATGCTTACGTGCTGGCTGTCTATGAGTTCACCTTTCAGCATGATTCACTGTAAACAAAACCGGCTGCCTTCTCAGAGAGGGCAGCCGGTTTTTTACTAAGCAACAAACAAAAACTACTTGGTTGGAATCAAGTAACCGAGTTGCAACGTGAAGGCATTGTTGAACGCTTTCGGCTCGTTATCGGTGTTTTTGGTGTCGATGAGAGAGTTGAAGCCACGAGCATAACGCAGGCCAAGGCTGATACCACCGTCGGTCATGTAGCCTACGCCAGCCACGCCACTGATGTCGAACTGCGCCAAGTCAGATTTAGACGATTCGCCGCGTTTAACTCCACTGTAGTCCAAGAAGCCGCCGTCGTCTTTCACTTCGTCTTTCGTGCCATCCGTGTATTTGGTGGTCGTTTCAGACTTATTTTTCGAGCCGAACAAGTAGCTTACCTGCGGACCAAGCTCGAAGAATAGGCCACCAGCATTGATTTTAGCTAACAATGGCACGTCTATGTAGTGCAGTACGCGCTTCTGTTCTGTTTCGATAGAACTGATGTTAGCAGATACGTTTTTCTGCTTAGACTCAATCTGATAGCCTTTGCGGTTGTACAACAACTCAGGCGCAAACGAGAAGAACCCATCGCTGCTCAACGGGACCGAAAAACTCAAACCGGCGTTATAGCCAAGTTTGTAGTCACCAAGGTCGGAACTGTAGTTAGGGCCAGTGATTTGGCTTACATTCTTGCCAGAGATGTTGGAGAACGTGCCACCAACCTTAACACCAAGGCGGAATCCGCCGGCATCTTGAGCTTGGGCGAACGAGATAGAGGCAGCAGCGGCTGCCAGGGTGAGTGTGAGAAACTTTTTCATTACAACATGTAGGTGGAGGTGGCAAACACAAATCAACAGCACTGTCCTGAGCCCAAAGGCCCCGGTGGGCCGCTTACAGGGCCTCATACTGCAAAACCGCCCCCTTTTGTTACAGATACTTGAAAAAATAATCTTGTGTCGAGCTTCATCCCTGACTGTTAGAGCAATCCATATTTTTGTGCTTCTCGCTACGTGGCTATGGCTCTTCCCCTACATCTTACATTTCTTATAAGCTTCGCCGTGCTGACAGGCGCATCTGCGCAGGCGCAGCTACCGGCAACCGAAGAGGCGCCGGCGCCTGGTCCGCTGATTTTAGGCGCGTATGCGCAGGGGAGCTTTGTTGTGGCACACACGCCGGCCGTGCAACACCTGGCCGTTTCGCACCCAACGGGGCTGGAACTGAACCTGCAACGCCAGACCAACGGCTCAGAGCCCTGGCACGCCTGGTACCGCTACCCCCGCATCGGACTGGCCCTCGTGTATTACGACTATCATAATCCGGTGCTGGGAAAGTCATACGCTTCTACCATATACATTGGCAAGAGCCTGTTTCGGACACCGCGGCAGGAGCTGAATTTCCGGTTGGGCACCGGCGTAGCGTATTTCTCCAGTCCTTTCAACCTTGATACCAACCACAAAAATACCATCGTCAGCTCCCGCCTGAACGCCACTCTCCAGATGCGCTTCGAATATGATGTGGCCGTGACGGAGCACCTGGGGGTACTAATAGGCTTGGGCCTGAACCATTACTCCAACGGTGCCACCACCAAGCCCAACTTAGGCATCAACATGCCCACGCTGCTGGTAGGGCTCAACTATCATCAACAGCGCCCCTTTGTGCCGGTAAAAGCACTGGCCAGCGAGTTGCCTGTCGATATCGGCCAGAACTTCCTCAACCTGAGTACCAGCGTCGGCTTCCGGCAGCTCAACCCAACGGATCGGCAGAAGTACGTGGTGCAGTCGGTATCGGTGCTGGGCGGGCGGCGCGTGGGCCGCAAAAGCAACCTGCTAGTGGGCCTCGAAGGATTCTACGACCGTAGCCTGCTTCAGCAGCTCCGCGACACCGCCAGCAGCACCAGCAACCTGCCCGATGTGAAGAAGGCCGGTATTCTGGTGGGCCATGAGCTGCTCTTTGGCCGGCTGGCTATGGTTACCCACCTGGGCTTCTACCTCTACAATCCCTACAAATCCAACACTTTCTACTACGAGCGGATTGGGCTGAAATACCACTTCACTACCCTTGTTTTCGGTGCCGTCGATTTAAAAGTGCACCGCGGTTCCGCCGACGTACTGGAGTTGAAAGCAGGGGTGAAACTGTAGGGGGAGTGAGGCAAGGTTGCATCTGCTGCTCCGGAAGCTGATTAGGCTGCTTCAGCAGCTATGCATGACGGTTGGGCAAAAACAAGTTGCCCATGGCTAGGGCAGTACGAATCTTTACTGCACCAACTCACTCTGTTACGCCATGGAAACCTTTTTGCTCTACAACCGCTGGCTGCACATAGCTGCTGGCTTCATTGGCTTTTTTGTAGCGCCCCTTGCGCTATATGTGCGGAAGGGTGGCGTAGCGCATCGGTGGTGGGGCAAAGTGTTTTTCTGGGCTATGTTGGTGGCAGGCAGTACGGCGCTGGCGGCAGCCATGCTCAAAGGCATGACGTTTCTGCTGTTAACGGGTGTGTTTAGCCTTTATCTGGCGTTCTTCGGCTACCGTTCGCTCTACCTCAAACACCTGGGGGCCGGCCAGCGCCCGGCACTGCCCGACTGGACCTTGGTAGGAGCGGGGCTGCTGGTATTTGCTGGAACGCTGGGCTACGGCCTGGTGGCCGGCAACACACCAGCGGCGG
>Ga0210040_10007409_pt1 | contig 13284 bp, 12 predicted proteins | sample CryGeyCG12114_NA_FD_185462 | JGI IMG/M metagenome (GOLD analysis project Ga0210040, IMG submission 185462) | Groundwater microbial communities from aquifer - Crystal Geyser CG19_WC_8/21/14_NA (SPAdes) (version 2) | ecosystem: Environmental > Aquatic > Deep subsurface > Groundwater | place: USA... | reverse complement strand
CTCCACCGACTCCGGCATCCCCGACTACCGGGGGGCCACCGGATCGCTGCGCCGGCACACCCCGATGACCTACCAGACCTTCACCCGTGACCCCCGCGGCCGGCACCGCTACTGGGCGCGCAGCTACGTCGGCTGGCGGCAGATCGAGCGGGCCCGTCCCAACGAGGGCCATCGGGCGGTCGCTGCGCTGCAGACGGCCGGCGTCGTCGGCGAGGTCATCACCCAGAACGTCGACGGTCTGCACCAGGCCGGCGGCGCGCGCGATGTCCTCGAGCTGCACGGTGGGCTGGACCGGACGGTCTGCCTGGCCTGCGGCGACGTCGCCGACCGCGCGGCGCTCGACGTCCGGCTCCGGGCGGCCAACCCCGGCTTCCGGCCCGAGGCGACCGAGGAGGTCAACCCCGACGGCGACGTCGAACTGCCGGAGGAGGCACTGGACGGCTTCGTCATGGTCGACTGCCTGGCCTGCGGCGGCGGGCCGCTCAAGCCCGACGTCGTCTTCTTCGGCGAGACCGTCCCGCGGGACCGGGTGGACACCTGCTTCGGGCTGGTCGACCGGGCGAGCAGCCTGCTCGTGCTCGGCTCGTCGTTGACCGTGATGAGCGGCTACCGGTTCGTCATCCACGCCGCCAAGCACGGCATCCCGGTGGCCATCGTCAACTCCGGGCCGACCCGCGGGGACGCCAAGGCCGACCTGAAGCTGGACGCCCCGCTCGGTGCGGTGCTGCCCGAGCTCGCCCGCCGGCTGGCATGACCCGCGAGGTCGAGCACACCGACGACGGCCGCTGGATCGTCGTCGACGGCCGGCGCTGGCGGACTGCCGACCCCGCGCTGCCCGACGACGTGCGCGCGCGGCTGCTGCACCACCTCGGCGTCGCCCGCTCCGCCGTCCGCACCAGCCGGGGCGACGACACGGCCGTGGCCGCCGCTCGGGCCCGGGTGCAGCTGGCGAAGACCGGCCTGGGGGAGCGCGGTACCGCCTGGTGGGAGCAGGACGGCGACCAGCGGCGGGGCCGCTGGGAGACCGCGCTGCGCGAGCTCGACCGCTAGGAAACACTGGGCGGCGATGCAGACCTTCCTCCCGGTCGCCGACTTCACCGAGTCCGCCCGCCTCCTGGACAACCCGCGGCTGGGCAAGCAGCGCGTCGAGTGCCTGCAGGTGCTGCGCGCCCTCGAGCTGCCCGACTACGGCTGGGCCAACCACCCGGTCGTCACCATGTGGCGCGGGCACACCGCCGGCCTGGTCGTCTACTCGCTGGCGATGGTGCGGGTCTGGCGGGAGCGCGGCTTCGCCGACAGCACCGAGACCCTCATCGCCGAGTTCGCCCCCGACGCCGCGGCGATGACCCAGGCCGCGGCGGCTGCGGCGGGGCTGCTGCCCAGCTGGGTCGGGAACGAGGCGCTGCACCTCTCGCACCGGTCGAACCTGCTGGCCAAGGACCCGGGGTTCTACCGGTCGCGCTTCCCCGGCGACCCCGACGACCTGCCCTACCTGTGGCCCGGCTCGGACGACGTCCCGCCGGCGCCCGCGCCCGAGGGGGTGCCCGTCTGGGTGGTCCGGCCCCGCGCGCACACCGAGCTGGGCGCCGCCCTGGCCACCGGCGTCGTCGGCCTGGGCACCCAGTCCGGCGTCGACGTCGACGCAACGGGGCTGACGGCGAAGGAGCTGCAGGCGCTGGCCAAGGAGCTGTCCGGCAAGCGGCCGAGCAAGGACCTGCGCCAGCTCTCGGCCTTCCTCGACGAGATGGCGCCCGGCGACCTGGTCGGCCTGCCGATCGAGCACGGCGCCGGCCTGCTGCTCGGCGAGGTCGTCGGCGGCTACGCATTCGCCGGCCGCGAGCTGCTGCCGCACCGCCGTCCGGCCCGGTTCGGCTCCGTGGTGCCCCGGGTCGCAGCCCGTCCACCGGCCTCGCTGCAGGACCCGCGGGCGCTGTTCCGGGTCACCCTCGACCCGGACGCGCTGCCCCCAGGCCTGCGCTGACCTCCGCCACCGCAGCCGCCAGCCGCGCGTCGGCCTCCGGCCGGTCAGCCGGCACGCGGGTCGCATGCACCGACCACCAGGCGGCCACGTGCAGCTGCCGCAGCCGGACGAACGGTGCCAGTTCGTCCTCGGTCATCGGCTCGGGCAGCGCGTCGACCGCGGCCCGCCCGTCGAGCCGCCGGGTGGTGCGCAGGCAGGCCAGGTCCCAGCCGCGGGGGCCGCGGGTGGTGTCCTCCAGGTCGGTCCAGCGCAGCCCGTCCGTGGTCCGCAGCAGGTTCCCCGGGTGCGGGTCGCCGTGCAGCGTCATCGCCGGACCGGCCAGCAGTGGCGCCAGCAGGGAGGTCAGCTCCGCGGTCCGCTCGACGAGTGCCGGGTCGGCGCCCAAGGCGGTGCCCTGCCGGGCGAAGGCCGCCAGGTCCGCCAGCGGGGTGTCCAGCGCCGACCCGTCCCACAGCGGTGGCATCCCGGCCAGCACCGCGTGCAGCTCGCCCAGCGCGGCACCGGCCTCCGCCGCGGTCGGCGGCTCGGGCAGCAGCTCGACGTGCCGCCAGAACGACACGGTCAGCCCGTCGGCGGAGTGCGGCCCCGGCGGCAGCAGGTCCGACGGCGGGACGACGGCCGCACCGGCCGCGCTGAGCGCGCCCGCCAGCGCCACCTCGCGGGCGAAGTGCTGGGACACGTCCGCCCGCAGCCAGGCGGTGGTCGTCGCGACGCGCGCCACCACCGGCGCCGGGCGCAGGTGCACGACCGCGTTGGCGCCGTCGTTGAGCAGCACCGGGTCCTCGACCGGCAGCCCGTGCGCCCGGGCGACGGCGACCGCGGCGGCCACCGCCCGGGCGACCCGGTCGGTCACGCCCCGGGCAGCGGCACGGTCGGCAACCGCACCTGCCCGCGCGCCACCGGCTCCCCGTCGTCCCGAGCAACGGTGGTCAGGTCGGGGTTCACGCCGCGTCCCAGACCAGGCAGAACGGGTGGCCCACCGGGTCGGCGTAGACCCGGAAGTCACCGCCGCCGCCGGGCAGCCGGCGGGCGCCCAGCGCCAGCACCTGCGGCTCGGCCACGTCGACGTCGGCGACCCGGATGTCCAGGTGGAACTGCTGCGGGTGGTCGGGGTCGGGCCAGTCCGGGGGCTGCAGGTCCGGCGCCTGCTGGAAGGCGATCCGGTAGCCGGCGCCGGTGACCACCACCCAGTCGTCGCCCGGCTCACCCCGCACCTCCATGCCGAGCAGCCCGGCGTAGAAGGTCGCCAGGGCGTGCGCGTCGGGGGCGTCGATGACCACGGAGTGCAGCTGACCGATCATGGCCGCCATCCTCTCCCGCGCCCGCAGGTCCGACCAGCGAGGTCCCGGCATGATCGGGGCATGACCGCTGTCCAGCTCGGCACGCTCCCCTGGTCGCCCGCGGGCGAGCACCTCGACCTGCTCGGTGCGCCGGTCGCCGCCGCCGTCCCCGGCCTGGCCGCAACGGCCTGGGTGGCCGCCATCGACGACGACGCCGCGGACACCGCCGCATTCACCGCGGCCTACGCCGTGCCGCTCGCCGCCTCGGCGAACTGCGTCGTCGTCGCTGCCCGCCGGGCGGGGGAGACCACGCTGGCCGCTTGCGTCGTGCTGGCCACCACCCGGGCCGACGTCAACGGGCTGGTCCGACGACACCTGGGCGCCCGCAAGGCGTCCTTCGCCCCGCAGGACGTCGCCGTCGCCGAGTCGGGCATGGCGTTCGGCGGCATCTCCCCGATCGGGCTGCCGTCGTCCTGGCCGGTGCTGGTCGACGCCGCGGTCGCCGCGAGCGAGCTGGTCGTCGTGGGCAGCGGCACCCGGGGCAGCAAGCTCGCCGTCCCCGGCGCCGTGCTCGCCGCGCTGCCCGGGGCCGAGGTGCTCGAGGGGCTGGGTCAGCCGCTGGCCTGACCCACCCGCAGCACCTCGCCGAGGCGCTCCCGCCGGCGCAGCGAGGACTCCAGGGCGACGACCCCCGCGACGGCGAGCAGCAGCGGCAGCACCACGGCGGGGGTCCACCAGGGGACGACGAGTGCCGGGGCGGTGGTCTGCCCGGTCACCCGTTGCAGCTCCAGCGGCGCCCTGACCAGCCAGGCGACCAGCATCCCCAGCGCGCCGCCGCCGACGGTGCCCAGCAGCACGCCCGGCAGCAGCTCGCCGGCACTGACCCGGCGGACCTGCCGGCCGCTCAGCCCGAGCGTCCGCACCGTCGCGAGCGTGCGTCGCCGGTCGGGCCCGCCCGCCTGGGCGGCCAGCACCACCACCAGCACGGCGAGCGCGACGAGGACGACGGCCGATCCGCCGACCAGGGCCACCAACCCGGTGGTGAGCGGCGCGGCGCGCTCGGCGCTGAGCCGGTCGGCGCGGTCGACCACGTCGGCGCCGGTCAGCTCCGGAGCCGCCGCCACGGCCTCGGCCGCGCCGTCGCCGACGACCCAGACGGTGTCCGGCGCAGCCAGGTCCGCCGGGACCGAGCCGGTCGACAGCACCACGGTGGTGCCGTCGTCCGGGGCGAGGGCCGGCACCCGGCCGACGGCGCGGAACGGCACCTGCTCGCCGTGCCACAGCAGCGTGGTCCCGCTGGCCCGCAGCGGCAGGTCGGCGCTGACCAGGGCCTGCGGCCCGTCGCCCAGCCGGGACAGGTCCGGGGCGTCGGGCAGCGGCGTGCTCGCCAGCAGCCGGGCGAACGCCGCCGGGTCGACGACCAGCACAGTGGCCCGGTCGCCGCCGGTCGCGGCGAGCAGCTGGACGCCGTCCTCGACCCGGGCCGGGACGGCCAGCTCGACCCCCGGTCGGGCCGCCAGCCGGTCGGCGGTCCCGGTCAGCTGAGGGTCGGGATCGGTGGTCACGGTGACGTCCGCGCCGACCGCCGACCACGAGGCGTCGACCTGACCGGCCCGGACGGTCGCGCCGAGGGTGAGGGCCAGCACGGCGAGCCCGGTCGCTGTGGTCAGCGCCAGCACCGGCAGCGCCCGGGTCGCCGCCTGTACCCGCGCGGCGGCCAGCAGCGGGACCGCGTGCCGAGACCGGGTCGCCCAGCGCAGCGCCAGCCGGGCGAGCACCGGGGTGAGCCGGAACAGGACGACGGCCCCGGCGAGCACCGTCAGCGTCGGAGCCGCGGCGAGCAGCAGGTCGCCGCCCGGGCTGACCGCCGAGGCCAGCACCCCGCGCAGCCGCAGCGCGGCCAGCGCAGCGACGGCGAGCAGCACCCCGGCGGCCTCGATCACGACCTGCCGGACCTGCCGGTCGCGGCGCAGCGCCCGCCGGCGTCGCCGGTCCGCGGGGACGCGCCGCCCGCCGGTGGCGCGGGCGGCGGCCCGGACGCCGAGCACCGGGCCGGTCGCCGCGGCGACCAGCACGACCGCGGCCAGCAGCGGCCAGACGGTCCGTCCGGGTGCGGCGACGGAGGCCGCGAGCAGGCCGAGCCCGGCCCCGGCGAGGGCCAGTGCGATCGACTCGAACGCCAGCTCGGCGGCGGTCCCGGGCAGGGAGCCGCCGCGGGTCCGCGAGGTGGCCAGCACCGGACCGCGCCGCTGGACGAGCAGCTGGCCGGTGAGCAGCAGCGTCAGGGCGGCGGTCAGCACCACCGCGGTGAGCATCACCGGGGCCTGGGCCTGGGCGGCGCGCAGCCGGCCCTGCGCGTTCAGCAGGACCGTGCCCAGCCGGCTGTCCACCCGCGGGGCCGGCGCCAGCGGGAAGATGCCGGTTGCGCTGCGCAGCCGGGTCACCGCCTGGGCCACCGGGTCGACGTCGGCGGCGCCGAACCGGTCGGCGATCGGGGCGAAGGTGAAGGTCCGGACGGTCGCGTCGTCACCCAGCAGTGCCCGCGCCGAAGGCAGCGACCGGTCGGAGAGCAGCACCGTGACGTCGGCCCGCGCCTGGGGACCGGCGCCGCTGAGCCGCGGCCGCAGGACCTCCGGCGTCCGCGACCAGACCGGGTCGCCGGGATCGGCGGCCCGGAACACCCCGGTCACGGTCAGCTCCACGTCGACCGCCTCGTTCCGGACCGTGAGCCGGTCGCCCACCCCGGCGCCCACTGCCGCGGCGACGTCCGAGGAGAGGCCGACCTCCACCCCGGTGTCGTTGGCCGCCGGCGCCGCGCCGGCCACCCAGCTGACTGGCGGCCCGCCGTCGTCCCAGACCCAGGCCAGCCGCAGGGCGGTGGGCGGCAGCGTGCTGGTGGTCGGCAGGGTCAGCGTCAGCGGGTAGCTGACGACCGCGGCCACCGGCGGCGTCAGCACGGCGGACAGCTCGGGCGGCAGGGCGGTGGCCAGCCGCGGGGCGAGGTCCACCGTCCCGGCGGCCGGGTCGTGGTCCGGGCCGGCGCCGGCGCTGTCCGGTCGGAACGGGACGGTGAGCGTCGTGTCGGCGCCCGCGCCGGCCCGGGCCACGGCGTCCCGGATCGACTCGTCCGCGGTCCGGTCGACCAACCGCGGGGTGAGCACGGCGAGGAAGACGGTCAGCGCGATCACGGCGAGGGCGACGAGCAGCGGCCACCGGTCGGTGCGCGCCCGGCCCAGCACGCTGGCCAGGTCGAGGCCCGGACGCGCGCGGCGCTGTCCGGTCGCGGTGGTCACGCGCCGCCGTCCAGCCGCAGGTGGGTGGCGGTGGCCCGGCGGCCCAGGACGGCGGCGACGGGGACGGCTACCGCGGCGCAGCCGACCAGCAGTCCGGCCACCAGCAGGGACTCCGCCGGCCACGGCCAGTGCGGGAGCGGCCCGGGCACCGGTGTGGTGCCCCGCTCGGTCACCGTCATCAACGGCGCGACCAGCCAGGCGGCCAGGGCACCCACCCCGACGCCGAGGCCGACCGACAGTGTCGTCACCGCCGTGTGCTCGGCCACCAGCGCACCGGCCAGGGCCCGCCGGGGGACGCCGAGACCCTGCAGCCGGGCCGTCTCGACGGCGCGGGCCGACAGCGCCGCTGCAGTGTGCAGGGCGGTACCGGTGAGGGCCAGCGCGCCGGCCGCGGCCACGAGGAGGGCCACCGCCGCCAGCAGACCCACCCGCAGCGGGCCGTCGCGGAGCTGGTCGCCCAGCCCGACGGCGGTGACCGCGCCGGGCAGGCCCGCGTCGGCCAGCCGGGCCGGCGCGCCGGCCAGGTCGGGCACGTCGCCGGCCCACCAGCCGGTGGTCAGCGGGTCGGTGTTGCCGACGGCGGTCAGCGCGCGGGCCAGCGCCTGGTAGTCGGCGAGCAGGCCGGGCGCGCCGGGCAGCGAGGGCACGTAGGGCACCACGCCGGCGACCACGCCGACCAGTGACGCGGAGCCGACCAGCAGCGCCAGCCGGTCACCGGGCTCAGCCCCCGCGGCGGCGGCCAGATCGGCCGAGAGGAGCACCGGCAGGCCGGACGGAGGAGGCGCAGCGGTGACGAGCAGGTGGACGGGCCCCAACGGCAGGCCGCCGACGGCCACCTGCGCCGTCGTGGTCAGCACGGCGCCGTCCGGGGCGGGGGAGACCGCCGCGGACGGTTCCACCGGAGGCCTCCCCTCGACAGGCGGCTGCCGGGCTGTCCACCGCGCGTCCGACGTGGTCGCGCCCGGCACGCCCAGGGCGACCTGCAGACGCGCGTCCAGGGCGGTCTCCGGGTCGATCGCGTCCGGGTCGGCGGCCGAGACCTCCAGGTCGAGCCCGACGACCGTCAGCTCGCCGCTGGGTGGCTGCCCGTCGGCGTCCTGCAGGGAGAGCGGGTGCGGCGCGCCGTCCAGGACGACCGGCTCGGCGTCCAGCGACAGCCGGCTGCCCTCGACGTCCTCGACCAGCAACGTGGGCCGGGCGATCAGCACCGTCCCGGCAGAGGCGCCGGTCAGGACGACCGGACCGGCGCCGAGGGCGAGGCCGACGGCCGGCTTCGGGGTCAGCCCGCTCGTCACCGCCGGCCAGCTGCGGCCGTCGGGGAGCCGGCCGCGCAGCAACTCGCTGGCGTGCCGGGTGTCCACCGCGACCAGCTGGGTGGCCGTGCCGTCGGCCGTCCGGACCGCGGTGCCGAGGGCGACCGGCCGGACGTCGACGGGGGAGATCGTCCCGCCGACGGCCGCCCGCACCGCGGCGCCCTGGCCGGTCAGGTCGTCAGTCGGGGCGGGGACGGCGAGGGCGCTGCCCACCCGGGCGTCGGCCTGCTCGGTCTGCGACGACCGCCAGGTGCTGGTGAAGGCCACGCCGAAGGTGGCTGCGGCGGTGGCCAGCACGAGCAGGAAGGCCGCGCCGGTCGCGTGCGGGCGCCGGGCCAGCTCCCAGGCGGCCAGGGGGAGGACCAGCCGGCGGGACCGGCCGGCGGAGCGTTCGGCGAGGCGGGCGACCAGCGGCACGACGCGCAACGCGAGCACCGCACCGGCCAGCAGGCAGACCACCGGCGCGGTGGTCAGCAGCGGGTCGACGCCCGCGGTCTCGGTCGCCGGCCGGCCGCGGAGCTGCAGGAAGCCGACGACCGCGAGCGCGGCGAGGACCACGTCGGCTCCGGAGCGGATGACCAGGCCGCGGGTGCTCCGCCGGCCGTCCCCGGCCTCGGCCGGACGCAGCGCCGGGACCACGAGCACCCCGGCGAGCAGGAGTGCCCCGACGGCCAGCGTGCCGACCAGCGCGGGCGTCGGCGCCGCGGCGCCCGACAGGCCCGCGTCAGCCAGCCGCGGTAGCCCGGCCAGCCAGCGGAACAGCAGCAGTGACAGCGGCACCGCGGCCATCGCGGCGACGACCGCGAGCACCGCGCCCTCGGCGGCCGCACCGGCGACCAGCTGGCCCCGCCGGGCGCCCCGCGCGGTCAGCAGGGCGAGCTCCGCGGCCCGGCGCCCGGCGACCAGCCGGCCAGCCAGGCCCAGCGCGGTGCCGGCCAGGGCGAACCCCACCAGGGCGACGACCAGGACGCCGGACCCGGTCACCGCCTGGGTCGCCGCGACCGAGGTCAGCGTCGCAGGCAGCTCGGCGACCACCCGGGAGGAGACGTCGTTGCCGGCCAGCGCTGCGCGGAGCTGCGCCGGTGCTGCCTCGAGCCCGGCACGGGCGTCGGCGAGGTCGGCGGCGGAGGCACCACCGAGGTCCGGCGCGGCGAGCAGGCTCACCCGGTCGACGCCGCCGCCGGCGTCGAGCAGCTGGTGCGGGGCGACGACGAAGGGCCCGAACGCCGGCAGCTGCACGCCGCCGAAGACGCCGAACTCAAACCGGGCGGTGTACCCGGCGCCACCGAGCAGGTCGCGGGACCAGCCGCCGGTCGCGGGGGTGAAGGTGCCGACGACGACCGCGGTCACCGGTGACGTGTCGCCTAGGCCGGTGGGCTCCAGGCTCGGCCCGAGGGTGACCCGGTCGCCGAGGGCGAGGCCGAGGCGGGCGGCGGTGGGCACCGGGACGGCCACCTCCGGGGGCCCGGTGCCGGCGACCGGCCAGCGGCCGTCGGCCAGCCCGGCGACGTCAGGGAGGTCGTCGATGTCGGCGAGGTAGCCCAGCCGGCGATCGCCGGAGGCGTCGGCGGGGAGGTCGCGCACCGACGACGTCGCCCACGTGGACGTCGTCACCGGGAGCGGTGCCAGTGCGTCCCGGAGCACCCCGGCGGCGGTGGCGGTGGCGCCCGCCGGGTCGTTGCCGAGGCGCGTGAGCCGCACCTCCGTGGTGAGCTGCTCGGCCGGGGTGCTCCGCAGGGCCGCCTCACGCGCCCGGTCCTGGCCGGTGGTCAGCAGCAGGGCGCAGGTGCCCAGCAGCGTCGTCCCGACCACCACCACGGCCAGGACAGCGGCCAGCAGCCCCGCCTGCGTCCAGCCGCGCCGGGCGAGGAAGGTCGGGGTCAAGCGTCGACCAGCCGGCCGTCGGCGACCCGGACCACGCGGTCGGCGAGCCCGATCATGACCGGGTCGTGCGTCGAGACGATCGCGGTCATGCCCTCGGCCTCGACGACGGCCCGGATCAGCGCCATCACCGCCAGGCCGGTCTCGCTGTCCAGCTGGCCGGTCGGCTCGTCGGCGATCAGCAGCTGCGGGGACCCGGCCAGCGCCCGGGCGATCGCCACGCGCTGCTGCTGCCCGCCGGACATCTCACCCGGCCGCTGCTCGGTGTGCCCGGCGAGGCCGACCAGCTCCAGCAGCAGCTGCACGCGGTGCTCCCGCTCGGCCACCGGCAGCCCGCGCAGCCGCAGCGGGACGCCGACGTTCTCCGCGGCCGACAGCACCGGCACCAGCCCGAAGGTCTGGAAGACGTAGGCGACGACGTCCCGCCGCAGCCGGACCAGCCCGTCGTCGTCCAGGGCAGTGACCTCGGTGCCGGCGACGTGCACGCTGCCGGCGTCCGGGCGGTCGAGCCCGCCGACGACGTTGAGCAGGGTGGTCTTGCCCGAGCCGGAGCGACCGACCAGGGCGACCAGCTCCCCGGGGGCGACGGTGAACGAGACGTCCTGCAGGGCGTGCACGGCGCCGTGTCCCGTCCCGTAGGTGCGGCCGACACCGACCACCTCGACCATCGGCTCGCTCATCGGGGAACGTCGGGTCGCAGCGACACGTGATCGGCCTCCAGCGCGAGCCGCACCCGGGAGGTGAGCGCCAGCGCCTCCCGGAACTCGGCCGGCACCTGCACCCGGCCGGTCCGGTCCATCACCGCGTACTCCTCGGCGATGACCGCGGAGCCGCCGTGGGCGTCGGTCTCGGTGCGGCGGAGCACCTCGCTGGAGGTCCGGCCGTCACGGATGGCCACGGTGCGCTCGACCTGGCCCGACACGGCCGGGTCGTGGGTGACGACGACGACCGTCGTGCCCAGCTCGCGGTTCGCGCCGCGCAGGGCGTCGAAGACCTGCTGGGACGTCGTGGTGTCCAGCTCGCCGGTGGGCTCGTCGGCCAGCACGAGCCGCGGGTCGTTGGCCAGCGCGACGGCGATCGCCACCCGCTGCTGCTCACCGCCGGACATCTCCTGCGGGCGCCGGTCGAGGCAGTGCCCGACGCCCATCAGCTCCAGCAGCTCGACCGACCGGGACCGGCGGCTGCGGCGCGGACGGCCGGCCAGTGACTGGGGGAGCGTGACGTTCTGCGTGGCGGTCAGGTACGGGACCAGGTTCCGTGCGGTCTGCTGCCAGACGAAACCGACCATGCTGCGGCGGTAGTCGACCCGGTCCCGGCCGGTCATCGCCATCAGGTCCCAGGGACCCACCCGGACCCGGCCGGCGGTGGGGGCGTCGATGCCGGAGAGCACCGACAGCAGCGTGGACTTCCCCGAACCGGAGGCGCCGACGATCGCGACCATCTCGCCGGCGTCGACCAGCAGGTCCAGCCCCTGCAGGGCCTGCACCTCGATCGAGCCGGTCTGGTAGATCCGCACCAGGTTGTCGCAGACCACGAGGGCGTCGCGGCCGAACTCCGCGGCCCGCGGGGACCGCGTGCCGAGCTCGTGCAGGGTGCTCTGGGACATCCCGCCTCCGCTCGTTGGTCTGGTGCCGGCGGGGAGCATAACGGCTGGTCAGGGCGCGTCCGGCCGACTCGCTCTATCGTCGGAGGAGTGTCAGCCCCCGAGCAGCGACCGGACCGGACCGCGCCGACCCCGCGCCGCGAGCGGGCGCCGGACGACAGCGACGTCGGCTGGGGCGAGCGGGTGACCGACCCGGACGACGACGACCGCCGCTACACCGACGACCGCCCCCCGCACTGGGGCAGCGACTGAAAGGACCCGCTGCCCCCCAGCCCTCGCAGGCTCGGCCCGGGCCCCTGCACCGGGGCCACCCCAGCACGTCTCACACAGGGCGGCGGAACTCGCCGGTGTGCGCGTGCCGGCCGGCGTCCTCGGCCTCGACGGGGTCGAGGCCCTGCTGGGCGCGCAGCAGGTCACGGATCTCGGCCAGCAGCTCCAGCTGCGTGGGCACGGCCGGGCCGGCCTCCTCGCCGTTCCTGCGCCGCTCCATGAGCCGCCTCATCGGGTAGACGATCACGAAGTAGATGACCGCCGCGGTGATGACGAACGAGACGACCTGGCTCAGGAACGAGCCCCAGGTGAAGTGCTGCTCGTCGACGGTGAACTGACCGCCGAACTGGCCACCCCCGCCGACGATGTTGATGAGCGGGGTCAGGAACGAGTCCTTGAAGGCGTTGACCAGGTTGCTGAAGGCAGCGCCGATGACGACGGCCACGGCTAGGTCGACGACGTTCCCGCGCAGCAGGAAGTCCTTGAAGCCCTTGATCAACGCTGCGTCCCTCGGTCGGGCGAGCAGCACCAGGCGGCCCGCTCATCACGGCCGGCCGAGCGTAACGGTGAGGGTCGCGCCGGCCCCGGCAGCCGCCAGGTGCTGCGCCGTGTCCGGCGGCACCGCCAGGACCAGCAGCCCGTTCTCCGCCGTCCCCTCCTGGTCGGTGTCGGGGACCGCGAGCACCAGGGCGGCCTCGGCGACGACCTGGACCGACGGCTCTGCCGCCGCTGCCTCGGCCGCCGCGAGCACGTCGACCCGGTCACCGGCCCGCAGCAGGGAGGTCACCGCGAGGTCGGCCAGCCGCACCGGCGCGGCGACGAGCCCGTCGGGCACCTGCGACCACAGCCCGGGCCCGACCAGCCGCACGTCGGTGACCGGCTCGCCGCGCCGCACCGGCGACGCCAGCACCTGACCGGTGAGCTGGTCGACGGCGGCCGCGGCACCGGCCGGGGCGGAGTCCGCCGGCAGGGGGACGGTCGCCAGGTCAGCGGGACCGAGCGCGGTGCCCGCCGGGAGGTCGACCGCGGCGACCGCGACGGGGACGGTGCGGACGTCCGTGGCGTCGGGGACCGGTGGTGGTGGGCGCAGGGCGAGGACCAGCGCGAGGCAGGCCAGTGCTCCGGCGGCCACCTGCCGGAGCAGGTGCACCGGCGAGCGGGGGCGGCGGAAGCGGGGCACGCCACCATGCTGGTGGCCGGCGGCGCGCCACCCCCGGCTCAGCGGGGAGCTGTGGAACCAGGCCCGGGTTGTGGACCGGCGGCAGCGGACCGCCGGCGTTCGTGCAGGGTCAGTCGGCGGCCTTGCTCGTGCTGCTCGGCGCGGCCTTGGCCGGGGTCGACCTGGCCGCCGAGTCCTTGCTGCTGCTGCTGCTGGCGCTGCTGGACGAGGAGTCCTTGCTCGCCGCCGGCGTGGTGGAGCTCTCGGACTTGCGGCTGTCGGTGCGGTAGAAGCCCGAGCCCTTGAAGACGACGCCGACCGAGCCGTAGACCTTGCGCACCGGGGCGCCGCACTCCGGGCAGGTGGCGACCGCGGGATCGCTGAACGACTGCACGACCTCGAACTCGTGCTTGCCCTCGGGGTTGGTGCAGACGTACTGGTAGGTGGGCACGGCGGTGGGAGCTCCTCGTCCGGTGGGTCCGCCGGGGGCTGGCACTCGACCCC
>Ga0210040_10007407_pt1 | contig 13286 bp, 13 predicted proteins | sample CryGeyCG12114_NA_FD_185462 | JGI IMG/M metagenome (GOLD analysis project Ga0210040, IMG submission 185462) | Groundwater microbial communities from aquifer - Crystal Geyser CG19_WC_8/21/14_NA (SPAdes) (version 2) | ecosystem: Environmental > Aquatic > Deep subsurface > Groundwater | place: USA... | reverse complement strand
CCGCTCGATCGACACCGTAAGCAACACCGGGCAGTACTTGTAGGGGTTCTTCACTCCGGCCCGGCGCCCAAGACGAGACGTCCGGCTGGGACTCGTGAACGAAAAGCGTGTTCACGAGTCCCAGCGCCGGACGCTCGCCGCGCCGGACCTTCGTTCAGAACCCCAGTCCGATCCTTGCGACTCGCGTCTCGCTTCGGGCAGACTTCGTCGACGATCAGGCGAACAGCGTGCACGCGCCTTGAGCCTGTAGAAGGGCCGCACCACCGCCCCCTGAACCTGCCGAAAGGGCTGAATCACCGCTTCCTGAGCCTGTCGAAGGGCCTCGAACCGCGCCCTGAGCCCGTCGGAGGGCTTCGAACTGCACCCGTCGACAGGTCAGGCGGCCGCGCGGTGGCCGGAGCGGGCGCGGGCTCGCTGGACCAGGGTGAGGATGCCTCGCCAGCCGAGCAGCAGGACGGCGAGGACGATCGCGGTGACGATCACGAACGAGAACTGGACGCCGGCGCCGCTGACCAGCCGCAGCAGCATGCCGCCCACGACGGTGGCCGCCCAGAGCACCAGGGCCGTGGAGCGGGCCATCGGGCGCTGCCAGCCGCGGCTCAGGACCAGACCCACCAGGCAGCCCACCAGGAACGGCCAGGCGGTGTCCGCGACGCCCACCAGGTTGGTCGGCTCGCCGTGGCTGCTGCGGCCGACGGCCGCGAAGAGGGCGATGCAGCCGACGTCGATGATCAGCGCCGGCCAGGTTCTCACCGGCGCAACACTACGCTGGGGCCATGGCTGAGCGGGTCCGTCGCGGGGGAAGCACGTCCGAGCTCGGGTCCTCGCCCGGCGAGCGGTCAGCGGCCAACTCCTCGGAGGTCGCGCGGCGTCGGCACACCCGGGTGATGGGCGTGGAGACCGAGTACGGGATCAGCGCCCTGCCGGCCACCACGCGGATGACGCAGGTCGAGGAGGACCTGCACCCCATGCAGCTCTCCAACCACGTGGTCAAGGCCTACGGCAACGCGGTCGCCGGGCAGCAGGCCGGCTGGGACTACGAGACCGAGACCCCGCTGCGCGACATCCGCGGCTACGAGATATCCCGCGCGTCGGCCCACCCCGACCAGCTGACCGACAGCGACCTCGGCATGGCCAACATGATCTTGACCAACGGGGCGCGGCTGTACGTCGACCACGCCCACCCCGAGTACTCCGGGCCCGAGGTGACCAGCGCCCTCGACGTCGTCCGCTACGACCGGGCGGGTGACGCGGTGATGGCCATCGCCGCCCAGCGGGCCAGCCAGTCGCTGGGCCGTTCCGTCCGGCTCTACAAGAACAACACCGACGGCAAGGGCGCCTCCTACGGCACCCACGAGAACTACCTGCTGGAGCGCAGCACCCCGTTCGACCGGGTGGTCACCCAGTTCACCGGCTTCCTGGTGTCGCGTCAGGTGGTCACCGGGGCCGGCCGGGTGGGGCTCGGTCAGGCCAGCCAGCAGGCCGGATTCCAGATCAGCCAGCGGGCCGACTTCTTCGAGGCCGAGGTCGGGCTGGAGACCACGCTGAACCGGCCGATCATCAACACCCGGGACGAGCCGCACGCCGACGCCACCCGGCACCGGCGGCTGCACGTGATCACCGGGGACGCGAACCTCTCCGAGATCTCCACCTACCTCAAGGTCGGCACCGCGTCCTGGGTGCTCCGGGTGATCGAGGCCGGCGAGCTGAGCAGCGACCTCCGCGTCGAGAACCCGGTGGCCGCGATGCGCACGGTCAGCCACGACGTCGGCTGTCGCGCCCTGCTGGTCCTGGTCGACGGTCGACGACTCTCTGCCGTCGACCTGCAGGAGGCCTACCTGGAGGCCTGCCGTGCCCACCTGGAGCGGATCGGCGGCGAGCTCAGCGAACCCGTGGCCACCGAGGCCAAGGACGTCTTCGGCCGCTGGCAGGACTGCCTGGACGCCCTCCGCACCGACCCCTTGTCCCTCGCCGACCAGCTCGACTGGGTGGCGAAGCTGAAGCTGATGGAGTCCTACCGGGCCCGGGACGGACTGGGCTGGGACGCGCCGAAGCTGGCCCTGATCGACCTCCAGTACTCCGACGTGGACCCCCGGCGCAGCCTGCACGCCGCGCTGGTGGCCAAGGGGAAGATGCAGCGGCTCGTCGCACCGGAGGAGGTCGAGCGGGCCCGGACCTACCCGCCCGAGGACACCCGGGCCTACTTCCGCGGTCGGGTGATGGACAAGTTCGGGCCGTCCGTGGTCGCCGCGTCGTGGGACTCGGTGATCTTCGACGTGCCGGAGCGGCCGGCCCTGCAGCGGGTGCCACTGCTCGACCCACTGCGGGGCACCCGCGAACAGGTGGGGCAGATCATCGAGGAGTGCTCCGAGGTGACGGAGCTCTTCGCCGCCCTCGGCCGTTAGCGGGAGGCCGGGTCGCGCTCGCGGCGCGTCGGCAGGGCTGAGCGGCAGCCGTGGCGGCGAGCGCCGCCAACGTGACCGGAGGAAGTGTCAGCGCGGGTGGTTAGGGTGGAACCACCCGAGAACGGACCCGTCGGCGACGCCGGCTCCCGCTCGTCGGATCGAACAGGCCAGCAGGAGGAGCAGACCCATGGCGGAGTCAGAGCAGAGCCAGCGCAAGTCGCGCCGGACCGAGGAGCAGGAACCCGAAGCCCTCGCCCCGGCCGATGCCGCCCACAAGGCCGAGCTGGACTCCGAGGTCGACTCGCTGCTCGACGAGATCGACGACGTGCTCGAGGTGAACGCCGAGGAGTTCGTCCGGTCCTTCGTCCAGAAGGGCGGCCAGTGAGCCGTCCTAGCGCGGCCGGTCTGCCCGAGGAGTACCTCCGCGTCGGCACCTCCTCCTTCTCCGATTTCGCTGCGCAGGTCGCGCCGAACGTGCTTCCCAGCGCTCGGTGCGCCTCCGCGGGCGCGGCCGACCTCGCGCCGCACGGCACCACCATCGTGGCCGCGACCTTCCCCGGTGGAGTGGTGGTCGCAGGGGACCGCCGCGCCACGATGGGCAACATGATCGCCCAGCGCGACATCGAGAAGGTCTTCCCGGCCGACGAGTTCTCCGTGGTGGGCATCGCGGGGGCAGCGGGCATCGCCGTGGAGATGGTCGGCCTGTTCCAGGTGGAGCTGGAGCACTACGAGAAGATCGAGGGCGCCCCGCTGTCGCTGGTCGGCAAGGCCAACCGGCTGGCCACGATGATCAGGGGCAACCTCGGCCTGGCTCTGCAGGGTCTCGTCGTGGTGCCCCTGTTCGCGGGCTGGGACGTGGCCACCGAGGAGGGACGGATCTTCTCCTACGACGCCACGGGCGGCCGCTACGAGGAGCACGCTTTCTTCGCCGTCGGCTCCGGGTCGGTCTTCGCCCGCGGCTCGCTGAAGAAGCTCTACCGGCCCGACCTGGACGCCGCCTCGGTCACGATGGCCCTGTTGCAGGCCCTGTACGACGCTGCGGACGACGACTCCGCCACCGGTGGGCCCGACCTGGCCCGACGGATCTTCCCGGTGGTGCTGGTGGCCACCGCGGACGGGGTGCAGCGCGTCACCGACAGCCAGATCGCCGACATGGTTGACGAGATGGTGGCCGGCCGCCGGCAGCGTCCCGACGGACCGGCCGCGCCGCTGACATGAGCCCCCGCACCCTCGCCCCCGTGCCCCACCGACGCGCCCCGGGCGCCACCTCGATCGGATCCTGCGCATGAGCACGCCCTTCTACGTCGCGCCCGAGCAGCAGATGAAGGACCGCGCCGACTTCGCCCGCAAGGGCATCGCCCGGGGCCGGTCCGTCGTCGTCCTGCACTACGCGGACGGCATCCTGTTCGTCGCGGAGAACCGGTCGCAGGCGCTGCACAAGGTGAGCGAGATCTACGACCGCATCGGCTTCGCCGCGGTGGGACGCTACAACGAGTTCGAGAACCTGCGGACGGCCGGCATCCGCTACGCCGACCTGCGGGGTTACAGCTACGACCGCACCGACGTGACCGGCCGGGGACTGGCGAACGCGTACGCCCAGCTGCTCGGCACCATCTTCTCCTCCGGCGGTGAGAAACCGTACGAGGTCGAGATCATCGTGGCCGAGCTCGGTCCCACCGACTCCCAGGACCAGATCTACCGGCTGACCTACGACGGCTCCGTCGGCGACGAGAACGGCTTCGCCGTGATGGGCGGTCAGGCCGAGGTCATCACCGAGGTGGTCCGTCGCGGCTTCCGACCTGACTTCGGGCTGGCCGAGGCCGTACGGCTCGCGGTCGACGCGCTCGCCTCGGACGGCGGGCCGTCCGCCCCCCGGCGTGAGATCGGGGTGGAGGCGCTCGAGGTCGCCATCCTCGACCGTGCCCGGGCTCTGCCGCGCAAGTTCCGCCGGCTCCGGGCCGACCGCCTCACCGAGCTGCTGCGCAGTGGGACCGAGCCCGTCGACGAGGGCCACGAGGCCATTCCGGCCCTGCCACCGCAGTCCGTGCCGGAGACGACGCTGCCGTCGGCGTCCGGCCCCGCTGGGAGTGGCGCGCCGGACGCTCCCGCCCCGCCCCCGTCGTGAGTCCGGCCGGTCCTCGCGCGGTCGTCATCGGGACGGGACTGATCGGAGCCTCGATCGGGCTGGCCATGAGCACCGCCGGGTACCAGGTGCACCTCCAGGACCGCACGCTGAGCCACGCCCGGGTGGCCGCCGGCCTCGGTGCCGGCACCCTGGACGCCCCCGAGGCGTCGGCGGTGGTGCTGGTGGTCGTGGCCGTGCCCCCGGCCGCGATCGCCGAGGTGGTGCTGGCGAGCCTGGAGAGCTACCCGGCCGCGACGGTCACCGACGTCGGGTCGGTGAAGGCCGGCGTGCTGGACACCCTGTGGCAGCACGGCACCGACCTCAGCCGGTACGTGGGCTCACACCCGATGGCCGGCTCGCAGCACTCCGGTCCGATGACAGCCCGCGCCGACCTCTTCGACGGACGCACCTGGGTGGTCGCGCCACACCGGCGGTCCGCCCCCGATTCGGTGCGGCGTGTCGGCGAGCTGGTCGAGGCCTGCCACGCCCGGCTGGTGCGGATGGACGTCGACGACCACGACGCCGCCGTGGCGCGGGTGTCCCACCTGCCGCACCTGATGTCGGTGCTGATGGCCGGTCACCTCACCGAGGTGCCGCAGGAGGACCTGCTGCTGGCGGGCCAGGGGCTGCGGGACGTCACCCGGATCGCGGGCGGCGACCCCGGGCTGTGGCGGCAGATCCTGGAGGCGAACGCGACGGCGGTGCTGGCCGAGCTGCGCTCCGTGGCCGATGAGCTCGACACGCTGATCAAGGCGGTGGAGTCCGGCCCCGCCTCGGTCGAGCTGACCGAGCGGCTCTCCCGTGGGGTCGCCGGTACCCGTCGCATCCCCGGCAAGCACGGCTCCGCGCCGGTCAGCTACCGCCAGGTGGTGGTGGAGATCCCCGACACCCCGGGTGCCCTCGGCCGGCTGTTCGCCGAGGTCGGCGCGGCCGGGGTCAACGTCGAGGACATCTCCATCGAGCACGACCAGGCCCGCGAGATCGGCTACCTGGCGCTGTCGGTGGCGCCGTCCCAGGCCGAAGGACTGGTGGCGGCGATGCTGACCGGTGGCTGGTCCGTCGGCTCCTGACCGGTTCGGAATGCGGCCCGGTGTGGGAGCCGCCCGGTACGCTGCTGCTCGTGTCTGAGGCAACCAGGAGCAACGGCTCGACCGGAAGGCTGGCCAGCGGCGAACGTCTGGTCGTGGCCATCGACGGTCCCAGCGGCTCCGGCAAGTCGAGCACCGCCCGCGGGGTGGCGGACAAACTGGGTCTGTCCTACCTCGACACGGGAGCCATGTACCGCGCCGCGACCTGGCTCGCTGTGCACGAGGGGGTCGACCTCACCGACACCCAGGCCGTGGCTCACCTGGTCCAGCAGGCCGCCTTCGACATCGACCTCGACCCGCAGCGCTCCGCCATCACCATCGAGGGACACGACGTCACCACCGAGATCCGCCGGCCCGAGGTGTCCGCGGCCGTCAGTGCCGTGGCCACCAACCTGGGGGTGCGCGCCAACCTGATAGCCCGGCAGCGCAAGCTCATCGCCGCCGCCCCGGCCGGGGTGGTGGCCGAGGGACGTGACATCACCACCGTGGTCGCGCCGGACGCGGACGTCCGGGTGCTGCTGGTCGCCGACCCCGAGGCCCGGGTGGCCCGCCGGCACGCCGAGCTCGGTGAGGGGATCGACGCCGCCGACGTGACCGACCAGGTGATCAGGCGCGACCGCGACGACTCCACGGTGGCTCAGTTCGAGTCGGCCGCCCCCGGGGTGGTGGTCGTCGACTCCACCTTCCTCGACCTCGGGCAGGTGGTCGAGGCCATCTGCGCGCTCGCGTCGCCCGTCAGGCCCCAGGAGTCGGAAGCGTCGTGATCGAGGGCGTCAGCCCCGACCTTCCGCACATCGACCACCTCCCGCCGACGAAGGAGTGGGGTCTTCGGCTGGTCCGGGTCCCGGTCGGGCTCTTCCTCCGGAGCTGGTGGCGGGTGAGCGTGCACGGGGCGGAGAACGTCCCGCGCAGCGGCCCCGTCATCCTGGCGGCCAACCACATCGGCCTGCTGGACGGGCCGGCCCTGGTCGCGGTCACCCGTCGGCTGACCTTCGCCATGGCCAAGAACGAGCTCTTCCGCGGCTTCGGCGGCCGGATGCTGACCTACGTCGGCCAGATCCCGGTCGCCCGGCGCGAGCCCGACCTGAGGGCGATCGACCTCGCCGTCCAAGTGCTGCGCTCCGGCAGGGTGCTGGCCGTGTTCCCCGAAGGACGGCGGACCGACGGCCGGGTCAGCTACGCGCGGGGAGGTGCGGCGTACCTGGCCATGGTCTCGGGTGCGCCCATCGTCCCGGTGGCGATCCTCGGCACGCGTGAGCCGGGGCAGGCCCGAGGCGGCTTTCCGCAGCGGGGCCACCCAGTGCACGTCGTCTACGGCGAGCCCTTCTTGGTCGCCAGCTCGCCGGTACCGGTGCCGTGGCCCCGCCGGCGGCAGGCGGTGGCCGAGTGGACCGAGCACCTGCGGGTCCGGCTGGCCCAGCACGTGGTCGCGGCCCAGGCACTGACCGGGCTACCCTTGCCGGGGCCCCCGAAGCCCGGATAGGTCCTGCTCCACCGGCTCGGGCACCGTGAGCAGGCGACGGTCCGGCCGTCCCGACGTCGGGAGACGTCACCTCGAGAGAACAGTGCAGAGAACACCCATGTCTGACATCGCGACCCCTCACGATCTTGGCGTTGCCGGCGAGGCGTCGCCGATCCTGCCCGTGGTGGCCGTCGTCGGCCGTCCGAACGTCGGCAAGTCCACCCTCGTCAACCGCATCATCGGCCGTCGCGAGGCGGTGGTGCAGGACGTCCCCGGCGTGACCCGTGACCGGGTGTCCTATGACGCGGACTGGAACGGCCGCTCCTTCGTGCTGGTCGACACCGGTGGCTGGGCTCCCGACGCCAAGGGCATGGCGGCGCAGATCGCCGAGCAGGCGGAGCTGGCGATCGCCTCCGCCGACGCCGTGCTCTTCGTGGTCGACGCCACCGTCGGCACCCAGGACGTCGACGAGGCGGTCGTGCAGATCCTGCGCCGCAGCGGCAAGCCGGTGGTGCTGGCGGCCAACAAGGTCGACGACCAGCGCAGCGAGGCCGAGGCCGCCAGCATGTGGAACCTCGGCCTGGGGGAGCCGTACGCGGTCTCGGCTCTGCACGGCCGCGGCAGCGGTGACCTGCTCGACGCCATCCTGGACGCGATCCCCGACGCGCCCCGCGAGACGCTCGAGGTGGAGCGCGGCCCGCGCCGCGTGGCGATCGTGGGCAAGCCCAACGTCGGCAAGTCGAGCCTGCTCAACAAGGTGGCCAACGCCCAGCGGGTGGTCGTTGACAACGTCGCCGGGACCACCGTCGACCCGGTCGACGAGCTCGTCGAGGTGGACGGCACCCTGTACCGCTTCATCGACACGGCCGGCATCCGTCGCCGCGTCAAAGAGGCGTCGGGGCATGAGTACTACGCCTCGCTCCGTACCCACGGTGCCATCGAGCGCGCCGAGGTCTGCGTGGTGGTCATCGACGCCAGCGAGCCGGTCACCGAGCAGGACCTGCGGATCCTGACCTCGGTGGAGGAGGCCGGCCGCGCGCTGGTCGTGGCGTTCAACAAGTGGGACCTGACCGATGAGGAGCGGCGCCGCTACCTCGACCGCGAGATCGAGCGCGATCTGGTCCAGTTCGGCTGGGCGGCCCACGTGAACATCTCCGCGACCACCGGGCGGCACGTGGACCGGCTCGGACCGGCCATCCAGGAGGCGCTCAACGGCTGGGAGACCCGGATCTCCACCGGCAAGCTGAACGCGTTCCTCGGTCGGATCGTCGCCGCGCACCCGCACCCCGTCCGCAGCGGCAAGCAACCCCGGATCCTCTTCGGCACCCAGGCGCAGGTGGGCCCACCCACCTTCGTGCTCTTCACCTCGGGGCAGGTCGACCCGGGCTACCTGCGCTTCGTCGAGCGCCGGCTGCGGGAGGAGTTCGGGTTCGTGGGCACGCCGGTGCACGTCGAGGTGCGTGCCCGGGAGAAGCGCAAGGACCGTTCCTGACCAGCCGTCCCGACGGCCGCGTCGATGCCGGTTCGGTCGAGGACGTGCAGTAGAGTCTTCCCTCGTGGTCGCGCCGCTCCAGCGGTCGACCGCAGCGGGCTGTGGCGCAGCTTGGTAGCGCACTTGACTGGGGGTCAAGGGGTCGCAGGTTCAAATCCTGTCAGCCCGACCGGCATATGGCTTGGTCGGAACGCCTTTGGCCGCTCCGCGAGGAGCGGTCCACAGGTCTCGCGAAGATCGTGCTCGGTGGCCTGGGCAACGGCGACTCGCGGAATAGCTACACCACCGCGTCCCGAGTCGTCACACGCCGCAGCCGCCCTGTTCTCTCACCGCGCGAGGAAGCGGGTTCAGTACACGCTCGGCCCGGCTGTCGAGGAGGGGGAAGCTGATGGCTGCGCAAGAGGAAGCCACGCCCGTTCCGTCGGCACCCGAGGCGATGCGACGTCCAAGTCTGGTGCTGTTCGACGTCAACGAGACGCTCTCGGACATGTCGGTGATGGGGCAGCGCTTCGCTGACGTCGGTGCACCCAGCCAGCTGGCGGTCACCTGGTTCGCCAGCCTGCTCCGTGACGGCTTCGCGTTGACGGCGGCGGGAGCGTCAGCCTCGTTCGCGGAGCTCGGGAGCGGGCTGCTGGGCGTCCAGCTGGCGGGCCTGTCGCTGGACCGCGGTCTGACGGCGGCGGTCGAGCACATCATGGACGGCTTCACCAGCCTGGAGCTGCATCCGGACGTGGTGCCCGGGATCGCTGCGCTCGCTGACCTCGGCCTGCGTCTGGTGACGCTGAGCAACGGCTCCGCGTCCGTGGCAGCGGGTCTGTTCGAGCGCGCCGGTATCAAGGACCGCTTCGAGCAGCTGCTGTCGGTGGAGGACGCCGGGGTGTGGAAACCGGCGCCCGGTTCCTACCGCTACGCGCTGGACCGGTGCGAAGTGAAAGCCTCGGAGACGATGCTGGTGGCCGTGCACCCCTGGGACATCGACGGGGCGAGCCGCGCCGGCCTGACCACCGCCTGGCTGAACCGGACGGGCAGCCCGTACCCGGGCTACTTCCGCCGCGCCGACGTGGAAGTGGAAGCCCTCGGCCCCCTCGCCCAGATCCTCACCTGACCGGACTTCCGCTCCCGCCAGGCCTGACACGAGAACAGATCAGCGATCGTCGCTGGTGCAGGCGGACCACACGAAAAGGATCCGCCCGCGCGAAGGCTCGCGGCCAGCGTGGCCCGAAGCATCAAGGCATTGTTCGGCGGACTTGTCGCAGACGTCGACGTCGCGGTGGTCGGGGTGGACCTGAGGCATCCTGATTCTCCTGCGCCGGGGCTCCAGGTTCACGCGACGGTCGCGTGCTCGTCGAGCCGGGCTCGAAGCCATCGCTTCTGCCGGCCAAGACACCCAGCGAGTCCGGCCGGCTCGGCAGTCAGAAGTGACCGCGCGCTCGGCAGCCGCCCCGTCCGAGGTCCTCGAGCCACTCGTGCAGGCGGTCGGGTGGGAAGGGTCTGCTGGAGGCGAGATGGAGGGTCCAGACGCCGGGGTCGGTTGGTTCACCAGTCGGCTGCTGGCTCTGCCTAGCGGCTTTGACACTCATTTTCGTTTGGACTACCGTCGTTCAGGTCCACCACTCCCCACCTGCATCTCACCTCGAGGGATCACCTGATGAACCGCGCCCTGACTCTCCTGCTTGCCGGTGTGGCGGTGAGCGTCACCGCCTGCTCCAGCGCCAGCGGTGCGCCAGCCGGCGACGCCGGTTCGGCCGCTGCCGCCGGCACCCCTGTCGCGGTGGTCGCCTCGACCAACGTCTACGGCGACATCGTCAAGACCATCGGGGGTGACGCCGTGGCGGTGACGTCGGTGATCGACAACCCGGACAAGGACCCGCACGAGTACGAGGCTGACGCCCAGACGCAGCTGGCGATCTCGAAGGCGCAGCTGGTGGTGGAGAACGGCGGCGGCTACGACGACTTCGTCGACACCATGCTGGCCGCCGGGTCGAGCAAGCCGACCGTGGTCAACGTCGTCGAGGTCTCCGGCTACGAGCAGGAACCGGCGGAGGGGGAGTTCAACGAGCACCTGTGGTACGACTTCGCCACCATGGAGAAGCTGGCCACCCGGCTGAGCTCGGACCTGGCCGCGGTACGGCCCGACCAGGCAACCACCTTCCAGGCCAACGCGACGTCCTTCACCGAGACGCTCCAGAAGCTCGAGCAGGGGGAGGCCGACATCAAGGCCGACCACGCCGGCGACGGGGTGGCCATCACCGAACCCGTCCCGGTGTACCTGCTCGATGCCGCCGGCCTGGAGAACAGGACCCCTGACGAGTTCAGCGAGGCGATCGAGGAGGACAGCGACGTGGCTCCGGCGGTCCTGCAGCAGACCCTCGCCCTGTTGGAGGACAAGCAGGTCAAGCTGCTCGCCTACAACGAGCAGACCACCGGCCCCCAGACCGACAGCGTGCTCAAGGCAGCGCAGGACAACGACGTCGCCGTCGTACCGGTCACCGAGACCCTGCCCGAGGGCGAGACCTACCTCAGCTGGATGCAGAAGAATGTTGACGCAGTCGCGGCGGGCGTCGGTGGCTGAGCTGATCCGGGAGCGGGCCGAGACGGCGGTACGCCCGGACACCCCTCAGACGGAGGCCACCACGGTGCTGTCGCTCAAGGGGGCCAGTCTCGGGTTCGGTGACCGGACGCTGTGGTCAGACCTCGACCTGGAGGTGCGTGCCGGGGAGTTCGTGGCGATCCTCGGCCCGAACGGTGCCGGTAAGACCAGCCTGCTGCGGGCGGTGCTGGGAACCCAGGCTCTGACCTCGGGATCCATCGAGGTCCTCGGGCAGCCGGTGCGGCGGGGGCACCGCCTGATCGGGTACGTCCCTCAGCAGCACCTCGCCGACCGTGGCACGCCGCTGCGCGCCCGGGACTTCGTCGGGTTGGGTCTCAACGGTCACCGCTTCGGGGTCCCGCTGCCCAGCCGGGCCCGACGCCGAGCCGTCGACGAGATGCTGGCCACGGTCGAGGCCACCGCCCTGGCCAACATGCGGATCGGCGACCTCTCCGGAGGTGAGCAGCAGCGGCTGAGAATCGGACAGGCCCTGATCGGGGACTCCCGGCTCCTGCTGTGCGACGAGCCGCTGATCTCCCTCGACCTGTACCAGCAGCGTGCCGTGAGTGCCCTGATCGACCAGAGCCGCCGCAACGGCGACCGCGCCGTGATGATGATCACTCACGACGTGAATCCCGTCCTGGACATGGTCGACACCGTCGTCTACGTCGCCGCCGGGCAGGTGCGGACCGGCAGCGTGGACCAGGTGTTCACCAGCGAGGTGCTGTCCGAGCTCTACCAGACCCGCGTCGACGTGATCCGCGCCCGCGGCCGCATCGTGGTCGTCGGACTGCCCGACCTCGCCCACGAGGGTCACGAGTCCCACCCCCATCAACCCGGGGGGCACGAGTGAACTCCGAGATCTGGGGTGAGCTGTTCCGCTTCGACAACTACGCCGAGCTGCTGGTGCTGGTCCGCAACTCGATCATCGCCGGCGCGGTCCTCGGGCTCACCGGCGGCCTGATCGGGGTGTTCGTGATGGCCCGCGACATGGCTTTCGCCGTGCACGCCATCAGCGAGCTGTCCTTCGCCGGCGCCGCCGCAGGCCTGCTGTTCGGCGTCGGCGTGGTCGAGGGCTCACTGGCCGGCTCGTTGGCCGCCGCCCTGCTGATCGGGCTGCTCGGCTCCCGGGCGCGGGACCGTAACTCCATCATCGCGGTCCTGATGCCGTTCGGGCTCGGCTTCGGCATCTTGTGCCTCGCCCTGTACCCCGGGCGGGCAGCGAACAAGTTCGGCCTGCTCACCGGGCAGATCGTCGCGGTGGACAACCCGCGCCTCACCGCCCTGCTCGTCATCTGCAGCATCGTCGTGGTCGGGCTGCTGCTGATCTGGCGGCCGCTGATGTTCACCAGCATCGACGCCCAGGTGGCCGAAGCCCGCGGCGTCCCCAGGCTCGCCGTCTCCATCGCCTTCATGGTGCTGCTCGGGCTCGCCGTAGCCGTCTCGGTCCAGATCGTCGGCTCCCTGCTCGTGCTCTCCATCCTGGTCACCCCCGCCGCAGCCGCCCTCCGGGTGTCCGCCTCACCGTTCCTGGTACCCATGCTCTCCGCCTTGTTCGCCGTCGTGGCCACCGTCGGCGGGATCATGCTGGCGCTGGGTGGGTCGGTGCCCATCAGCCCCTACGTCACCACCTTGTCGTTCCTGATCTACCTCGGCTGCCGCTTCTTCGGGCACATCAAGAACCGCGGGCAGCGCCGGCACCGGGCCCGGATGCCCGACGTCACGGCCGGCTGAGCCGCCGAGTGAAGCGAGGCTCTTAGGTGTTGGCAATGTTTGTCAATAGGATGAGGGAGTGACAGACCCCAACGCCTCTTCTCTGGATGGCGCATCGGGTGCGCCGCAACGCAAGACGCGCCAGCGAGCCGCCGTCGGTGCCATCCTGGAGCGCAGCGACCAGTTCCGCACCGCCAGCCAGATCCACGACGACCTGCGCCACGAGGGTCAGAACATCGGCCTGACCACGGTCTACCGGACCCTGCAGATGATGGCGGGCAGCGACGATCTCGATTCCATCCGCACCGACGACGGCGAGATGGCCTACCGGCGCTGCTCCACCGGTCATCACCACCATCTCGTCTGCCGCTCCTGCGGCCGCACCGTCGAGGTCGAAGGGCCGGCCATCGA
>Ga0210040_10007406_pt1 | contig 13291 bp, 9 predicted proteins | sample CryGeyCG12114_NA_FD_185462 | JGI IMG/M metagenome (GOLD analysis project Ga0210040, IMG submission 185462) | Groundwater microbial communities from aquifer - Crystal Geyser CG19_WC_8/21/14_NA (SPAdes) (version 2) | ecosystem: Environmental > Aquatic > Deep subsurface > Groundwater | place: USA... | reverse complement strand
TCATACCCAAAGGAATCAGCAGTAAAGTATACATCATAATCTGGATGGCTGTTTTCAGATTTCTTCCGCCTTCCATGGGTAACATCTTAAAACCTGCCAATTTATAATCATCATCTAATACCCAGGCTATAGCCCAGAAGTGCGGGAACTGCCAGATAAACTGTATACCAAATAAGATACCTGCTTCCCAGCCAAAAGTACCGGTTGCAGCAATATATCCAATCATGGGAGGCAAGCCGCCGGGAATAGCACCCACAAAAACACAAATAGGGGAAATTCTTTTCAGGGGTGTATAAATAAACCCGTATATAATCAGGGATATTAAGGAAAGCGCAGCGGCTAAAGGATTGAAGAAATAACCAAGAACAGCTAATCCAATAACTCCCAGAAAAAAGCTATAAATACCAGCTTCGGTAACAGACACGTATTCTCTCGCTAAAGGCCTTTTAGCAGTCCGCCTCATTAATTTATCCAGATCTTTTTCCAGAATCTGGTTGATGATATTAGCAGAACCGGTAACCAGCACCCCGCCTAACATTACCAATAAAGGCTCATACCAGTTACAATTCCGGTTACCTAACATGTAACCAAAAGCACTGGAAAAAGCAACGGTTAAAGATAAACGAAACTTTAAAAGCTGAAAGTAATACTTCCATCTGGAAGCAGTTGTCGTGTTAATAGTTAATTCACTCATCATCTCTTCTGCTTTCATTTCAGGCAACAACTTTTACAACCCTTCTGGCAGGAACGGCATAAAGATAAATAATTAACATCAGGAACTGGATACCAAATATTAAGGAAGCCGTAACCAAATGCAGGGGTTGTAACACAGCCGGAATAGCCCAGTTAGCCATTATTACCCCAAAAATTATTTCCAGAACTATCAGGAAAACCAAGCCGATTATTAAACGGTTCATTAAACCGTCTTTTAATTTAAAGAGCTGGTAGGCCAGATAGAGATTGGTGAATAAAACCAGACTGGAAAATGAACGGTGAATATAAAAAGATATATCCAACTGACTAATCCAGTTTTCCCGGCTTAGATAATTGTTATTGGCCGCAATCACATCAATCATTTCCCTGACCTGGGTACCTAATAAAGTCTGGAAAAAGGAAAAGCAAACCACCAACCACAACATAAAATAAATAAAACCGGAATACGGGAATGTTCTGTTGTTTAGTTCTGATTCCTGCGATCTGGCTACAGCATAAATTAAGATACCTAACATTACCAAGGCCAAAGCCATGTGTAAAGTAATGGTTACCGGCAGCAGATTGGTAGAAACAACAATTGATCCTAACCAGGCTTGTAAGCCCACCAGCAATACCGATAAAACCGAGAGTATAACAATAACTTTATCGTGCCGGTAATAGGCAAAGGAAAATAGTAAGGTCAGAAAAATGAAAATACCAATTAACACCCCAACTAACCGGTTCACATATTCAATCCAGGTCTTGGTCGCATTAAATTCTGTTTCGATGTGGGCAGCCGGATTATTCTGTAACTGACTGGCTACTTCCACAAAGCCTAAAGTATGTAAGGTGGCTGCCAGCCGCTGGTTTTTCTGAATCCGTTGATCACGGTAAATCTCACGATAATTAGCCGGCAATTGATTTACCTCAGTAGGAGGCACCCAGGTTCCGAAACACTTGGGCCAATCGGGGCATCCCATACCCGAACCCGTGCTTCGAACGATGCCTCCTACCAGGATTAAAAAATATACAGCAACTATGGTAAGTACTCCTATATTTCTAAACCTTTTAGAACTAAAAGATTTATTGACCATGCTGTTTTGTTAAGGCAGATTTTTTTCGTGCGGCAAGTTAGAAGATGGCGTTTGCGCATACGGTATATGCTGCGGAATGAAATCATCTTCTGCGCCCGGTTTGCTGTAATCGTATGGCCAACGGTAAACGGTAGGAATCGCACCAGGCCAGTTGCCGTGAATACCTACTACCGGAGTAGTCCACTCCAAAGTATTAGAACGCCACGGGTTTTGCGAGGCCCGGCGGCCCCGGAACATGCTGTACACAAAGTTAAATCCGAAGATAAACTGACCAATCCAAGCCACAATTGCCGAAACACTAATAAACATTTGCAGGTTGGCCATGGTGTTAAACATATCGAAGCTGGTGTAAGAATAATAACGGCGCGGGAAACCGGCAATACCTACGTAGTGCATCGGCATAAAGGTAAAATACACCCCAATAAAGGTTAACCAGAAATGCACATATCCTAATTTCTCGTCCATCATGCGGCCAAACATTTTCGGATACCAGTGATAAACTCCGGCAAATAATCCGAAGAAAGCCGAAGAAGCCATAACTAAGTGGAAGTGCGCCACCACGAAATAAGTATTGTGAAATTTAATATCTAATGTGGAGTTACCCAGAATAATACCGGTTAAACCACCCGAAATAAACAAGGACACAAAACCAATAGAGAACAACATCGGAACGGTGAATACAATATTTCCGCGCCACAAAGTTGCCAGCCAGTTAAATACTTTTACCGCCGAAGGTACCGCAATAATGAGGGTCAGGAACATAAATACGGATCCTAAAAACGGATTCATACCCGATACAAACATGTGGTGCGCCCATACAATAAAGGAAAGGAATGCAATCCCGAGCATAGAGCCAATCATCGCACGGTAACCAAAGATAGGTTTACGGGCATTGGTAGCAATAATCTCGGAAACCATACCAAAAGCCGGCAGAATAACAATGTATACTTCCGGGTGACCTAAGAACCAGAATAAGTGCTGGAATAAAATTGGGGAACCACCCACATTGGATAATGCTTCGCCACCAACATATATTTCTGACAAGTAGAAAGAAGTACCAAAAGAACGGTCGAATATTAACAATAGTGCACAAGATACCAGTACCGGGAAAGATAAAACACCTAATACGGCCGTCAGGAAGAAAGACCAGATAGTTAACGGCAGCTTGGTCATCGACATTCCTTGGGTACGCAGGTTAATAATAGTAGTAATATAATTGATACCGCCCAATAATTGCGATACAATAAAAAATACCATGGAAATCAACCAGAAATCCATACCAGCACCAGAACCGGAAATTGCTTGCGGCAAGGCGCTTAATGGCGGATAAATCGTCCATCCGGCTGAAGCGGGGCCAGTTTCGAGGAAAAGAGATAAGAACATGATAAGACTGGATAGAAAAAAGAACCAGTACGATAACATATTCAAAAATCCGGAAGCCATATCCCGCGCACCAATTTGCAACGGAATAAGTAAGTTACTGAAGGTACCACTTAAACCAGCCGTAAGTACGAAAAATACCATGATGGTTCCGTGCATGGTTACCATTGCCAGGTAAAATTCGGGGCTAAGTTTACCGCCTTCAACCCATTTACCAAGTAGTGGTTCTAACCAGCCTAAGGTTGCCTGCGGCCAGCCCAGCTGAATACGGAAAATGCTGGATAAAGCCCCACCAATGAACGCCCAGATAATACCGGTGATAAGAAACTGCTTTGCAATTACTTTATGATCCTGGCTGAAAACGTACTTAAAAAGCCAATGCTGATCATGATGGTCATGATCGGTATCGTGCGCATCATGGTTGTGGTGTACATCCTGATGTAAAGTAATATCGGTACTTGCCATATTTATCTAATTAAATTTAAATTATAATGCTGCTTTAACTTCTTCCGTTTTAATTTCCTTCTTCTCAGCAGATACAATGGCTGCCGGCGTTTCCGATGCTTTTGCAAATAGCTCGGCTCCGGTTTCGCTGAATGGTTTTTGAGCGGCCAACCAAGTTTCGTAATCTTCCGGCTCATCCACTATTACCACAATTCGCATAGCAAAGTGACCTTGTCCGCAAATCTGAGAACAGGCAATTTCGTATTTGAAATCCGGGTTACCGGTTTCAGTCGCCATTTCCGCAGTAGTTTTAGTTGGCACAAACCAAAACTTGGTCGGCATGCCCGGTACGGCGTGCATCTGCACATTCCAGTTAGGTTGCCAAACATCGTGGATTACATCCCGCGAACGTATTTTAAATAAAACCGGCTTTCCCTTTGGTATATGAAACTCGGTTGGCTGTACAATATCATCTAAAGCTTTTTTATCGCGCACATCATAACCAAATTCGTTCGAAGCATCTATTAATGTATGCTTCACCGTGCCTAATTCATTGTCTTTACCCGGGTACCGGACTAACCAGTTAAATTGCTTACCTAAAATCTCAACTACTACGGCATCAGCCGGAGCCGGATTAGTGATTTTGCTCCAGGCTTTCCATCCTGAAAATACCAGGACTGCCATTACAATAGCGGGAATTAAAGTCCAGAAAACTTCTAAACGGTTATTATGCGGGTAATAATAAGCCTTCCGGTTTTCTTTATATTGATAACGATAAGAATAAACAAATAGTAAAACCTGGGTAATAAAAAACACAATACCGATAACAGCCATGGTTGTCCAGAACATATCGTCTATCCACTTACCATGTACCGATGCTACTGGCTGCGTGAAGTCTTTTTTAGCTACCCCAAAAGACCAAATGAAAGCCCCCATACCCAGGATAAGGAAAAGAATAAATAAAATGGCATTAACCCGGTTACTGGTACTTACCCGTTTATTGAAACTACCCCGGAATACCGAGCTTAAAACCTGTATCCGGAACAGCAGATAAAGAATAACTCCCAGAAGAGCTAAAGATAATATGATAGCGAGCGTAATCATTCTGTATTCTTCTTAATTATAATTAAACGTGATGATGCATACTTTCTTCCAGGAACGGATGGTTTACCGGCACTAAAGAAGCACTAGATAATTTACGGGTGAATAAAGTTAGAAACGCTCCTAAAAATAATAACATGGTACCAATCTCCATTAATCCAAACCCACTATCTCCCCGCATAGTTCCCGGCATAATCATCAGGTAAAAATCCATCCAATGACCAAAAAGAATAGCTATACAAACAATTTTCAACATGATGGTCTGACGTTTGGCATCGCGGGTCATCAGTGCTAAAAGTGGGAAAGCAAAGTTGATGAACAGGTTAAAAAATAAAATCCAGGTATAGTGGTCGTTGTAGCCACCTAAGCGTTCCATAAAATAAATGGCTTCTTCAGGAATATTGGCGTACCAATACAACATAAACTGTGAGAACCACAGGTAAGTCCAGAAGATACTGAAGCCAAAGATAAATTTACCTAAATCGTGCAGGTGGTTAGCATTCACAATTTTCAGGAAACCGGCTTGTTTTAAATAGATGGCCGTTAAAGTGGTAGCCGCTAAACCAGAAACAAACCAGCTAGAGAAAACATACCAGCCAAATAAAGTACTAAACCAGTGGGTATCGATAGACATTACCCAATCCCAGGCCGACATAGATGAAGTAACCCCGAATACAACTAAGAACATAGCCGAAATCCGGATACTTTTGTGATAATAAGTTAATCCACCATTCAGATCTTCTTCTAAAGATTGTTTACGTAACCAATAAGCAAAGAAAATCCAGGCACCAAAATAAACAATCGTCCGGATTACATAGAATGGAATGTTCAGAAAGCCCGATTTGCCCGCAATAATAGGATCGTATTTCGGATTTCCGGCTTCAAATAATTCATGATCCGTCCAGTGAAATAATGGATTATGACCGCCAAACAAAATGGGAAGCAGAAAAACCAGCAGCATGACAATACCGCCTAAGGGTAAATAAGCGGTTAAGGATAACAAAATGCGCTTCAGCGGCACCGACCAGCCAGCATAAGCAACATATTGAACCGCTGTAAAAAATAATCCTACTACCGCTATACCAGTTAAATAAACATTGTTCAGCCAGAGGTTTGCCATTAAGCGGTTTACCCACGTAACACCGTGCTCACCGGCAGCTGCAGCCGCTTCGCCGTGTTCTCCTCCGTGATGCCCGGAGCTGCTCATGGTAATAAAAATGCCGACAATCAGCAATACCAGGCCCAGTCCTATCATTAAGAAGAACCTATTACTTGTTCTTTTCGAAATAGTTAGTCTTTCCTCTATCATTATTCGTTTGTATTATACTTAAGCTGGTTATTGTTTAATTGCGTTTGGATTAGGAGTTTGTTTTGTATCCTGTGCATTTTCAGTGGCGCCGCCCGATGGCTGATTGGTTCCGGTTACAATATTAGTATTAACATCTTCACTGGAGCCTTCGGGTTGATCTACATTAGGCACATCCGGGGTTTCTACTTCGCCCTGGCCTTGTAAAACGTGTTTCACGTACATGGCAATTTTCCAACGTTCTTCCGGATTTACCTGCGTACCGTGCGGCATCATCCGTCCGCGGCCGTAGGTTATTACATGGAAAATATGGCCTTGCGGTAATTCCAAATAGCGCCCTTGTGTTAAGTTAGCTACCCCTTTAAATTTCTGTCCTACCAAACCATCACCGTGGCCTTCTGCCCCGTGGCAAGGAGAACAAAATCTACTATACAAAACCTGACCTTCGTCTATATTTTCTTGAGTAGCTCTTAAGGGATTGGTTAAACGCGTACCAGCTTCTTCCGCTGCTTCTTTAGGTATATGAGTGTAATAAGATAATTTACCCCGTGGTATTGAGCCTTGCGCTGGTAAACGCATATTCATACCCGATGGATTAATATTATTGTGGTCCACCTGCTTTAAAGGCTGATAAGCCGCATCATCGTACATCTGGGGTGCATACTGGGTTCCTGGATCGTTGGCTTCCGGAGAACAGGAATAAACCAAGGCAGAAGCAAAAATCAGGAGGGAAGCTTTTGTTCCGTATTTTAATAAATTGTTCATTATGCAGTTACCTCCTTCTCGTTAACTTCAATAGCACCATTATCGCGAAGCAAGGTATTTATTTTATTCAGATCCGTAGTACCTTCTTTTACTTCGATGGCCATAATAAATTTATCGTCGGTAGAACGTACATCCAGTACCGGCACTTTCATGCGGGGATACAAACCACACACAATCAGGAAAGTTATAACCATGCCATGTGCTGTAAACAGTACTGTTAATTCAAAGCTCACCGGAATAAAAGCCGGCAGAGCAATATGAGGTTTACCACCAATAATCATGGGCCAGTCAAAACCTAGCATATAAATCTGCATCCACAACGCAAAGGCTAAACCGGTTAATCCGTACAAGAAGGCTGCAATTGGTAAACGCGATCTTTCAATTCCCAGAGCATCATCAATACCGTGTACGGGGTAAGGAGAAAACACGGTATAAATTTTAGTTCCAGCTTCCCGAATTCTTTCGATGGCCTGAAGCAGTACATCTTCATCATCGTAAACGCCGAGTATGTATTTCTTATTTGTCATCGTAACTGTGGTTGTTTGGTGAATGGGCGTGCATAGTATCCGGTTTGTGGGTATGAGGAACCCCGGAAGATGATTTCAGAATTGCTTTTACTTCGAACATGTTTACTACCGGAAAATATTTGGCAAACAACAAGAATAAAGTAAAAAATAAGCCCAGCGTTCCTACATAAATACCAACGTCTATAATAGTTGGCGAGAACATAGCCCAACTGGATGGCAAATAGTCGCGGTGCAAAGAAGTAACAATAATTACGAAACGCTCGAACCACATACCAATATTCACAAAGATGGATATGATAAAGGTAGCTACTACGCTTCTTCTGATTTTGCGGAACCAGAAAAGCTGTGGCGTAATTACGTTACATGTCATCATGGACCAGTAAGCCCACCAGTAAGGACCGGTAGCCCGGTTAATAAAGGCATATTGTTCGTATTCTACCCCTGAGTACCAGGCAATAAAAAACTCGGTAATATATGCCACCCCTACTATCGAACCGGTTACAATTATAATTTTGTTCATCGATTCGACGTGCTCTAAAGTAATATAATCTTTCAGATGGAACACTTCGCGGGTAATCAGCATTAAGGTTAACACCATGGCAAAACCCGAGAAAATTGCACCCGCTACAAAGTATGGAGGGAAAATGGTGGTATGCCAACCTGGGATTACGGAAGTGGCAAAGTCCATGGATACAATGGTGTGTACCGAAAGTACGAGCGGCGTAGAAACCCCGGCCAATATCAGAGAAACAGTTTCGTAACGTGACCAGTGCTTAGCCGATCCGGTCCAGCCTAAGCTTAATAGAGCGTAAGCCCGACGTGCTATTGGTCCGGTTGCCCGGTCACGGATGGTGGCAAAATCCGGTACTAATCCTAAATACCAGAATACCAATGAAACCGAGAAATAAGTACTAATCGCGAACACATCCCATAACAAGGGTGAGTTGAAGTTGGTCCATAACGATCCAAAAGTATTGGGTAAAGGCAACACCCAGTAAGCTAACCAGGGCCGGCCCATGTGCAAAACCGGGAACATGGCCGCACAGATTACTGCAAAAATGGTCATCGCTTCGGCCGCACGGTTAATGGAACTTCTCCACTTTTGCCGGAACAATAATAATACGGCTGAAATCAGGGTTCCGGCGTGGCCAATACCTACCCACCAAACGAAGTTGGTGATATCCCAGGCCCAGTCGATTGTTTTGTTTAATCCCCATTCACCAATGCCGTACCATAAAGTGCGGTAAACAGAATATATAAATACACCCAGGAAAAATAAAGATACTGCCAAAGCAATGGCCCAACGCAAATTGGGTTTTGCTTCTACCTGACGGCTGACATCTTCGGTAATGTCATGGTAGGTCTTCCCTCCTGTTACTAACGGTTCCCTAACCGGAGATACATGTTGCATAATTTATTCTCTAATTTTTGTTTCTAAATCCAGCCCGAGGCTAACTCCCAAATTAAGCGTTGTTATTTCTAATTTTAGTTAAATAAGTCACGTTAGGTTGTGTATTTAACTCCTCCAGTACATGGAAAGCTCTTTCTCCATTTTCGCGACGCAGTATTTGTGATACCTGGCTGTTCGGATCTTTCATATCACCAAAGATAATGGCGTTTGTAGGGCAAGATTGGGCGCAGGCGGTTACAATTTCACCATCTTGCGGCCGACGTTTTGCTTTTTTCGCCTCCAGCTTACCTAATTGTATCCGCTGTACGCAGAACGAACATTTTTCGATAACCCCCCGTGCTCTTACGGTTACATCCGGATTCAGTACCATACGTCCCAGATCGGTGTTTTGCTGGAAGTTTTGTACTGCAAATTTCTCGTTATCATTGTAAGAGAACCAGTTAAAACGACGCACTTTATACGGACAGTTGTTGGCACAGTAGCGGGTACCTACACAACGGTTATAAGTCATTTGGTTCAGACCTTCAGTGCTGTGGGTAGTAGCTAAAACCGGGCAAACGGTTTCGCAGGGGGCGTGATTACAGTGCTGGCAAAGCATAGGCTGGAATACCACCTGCGGGTTATCGGATGGTTCTTCCATGGCCTGGTAAGTAGCAATGGTGCCCAGATTGGAAGTTTCTTTGTGGGTATCGCTGCTATAATACCGGTCAATTCGCAACCAGGTCATTTCGCGGCGGTTTAACACTTCCTGTTTACCAACGATAGGCGTATTATTTTCTGAAATACAGCCTACCACGCAAGTACCGCATCCAATACAGGAGTTCAGGTCAATGACCATACCCCAGTGGTGGTTTTTATACTCGTAATCTTGCCACAAAGAAACTTTAGCCGGCGTTTGCGGGCCTTCCGGCGTAGCAATTTTCACGTATTCTGTTACCTCTTTCGGGTTCTTCCGGTATTCGGCTAATGAAGCCTCCTGCACTACCAAACGATCCATAATAGTATGGTGGGTTTGGGTTTGCGCAATTGGGTTATCAGCGCCGGTTTTCTCTATTTTCTGAACAGCATTTGTATATAAGATGCCATTGTTGGTAACGGTGGCCAGCGGGTAAGCATTAGCGCCTACTTCGTTCGCAACCGGTCCGGCATGCGTACGGCCATAACCAACTGCTACTGCCACCGTATTCCGGGCCTGACCAGGTTGTATCAGGGCTGGTAATTCGATGGTTGCACCGTTACGGGTAGTTACGCGTACGATATCATTTTGCTCAATGTCCATTTCTTTGGCCATGGAGCGTGGAATAGCGATATAATTTCCCCAGGTTGCTTTGGTAATCGGGTCGTGTAACTCTTGTAACCAAGGATTATTGGCTTCCAGGCCAGTACCAATAGTCGATTTCTGGTAAACTACTAGTTCAATGCCGTTGTTAGCAGCCCGGGCGGTATTATTAATGGCTACGGAGGCGCCGGCTATGGTCATAGGGGTGCCCGTGGCGGTAGTAGTTTGTCCGGGAGTGGTTACATTGTTTAGTACGCCATCGTGTACGGCTTTATCCCAATACGCATCAAAATCCCCTGTAGTCCGGCCACGCCAGGCATTGCGCAGGTAATCGTAATAATTAGTGTTATTGCCGGTCCAAACCAGTAAGCTATCCTGGGCCTGACGGGTTTTAAACAAAGGTGCAATGGTCGGCTGCGATAAGCTCAGGAAACCTCTTCTGGGCTCATAATCGTTCCAGGATTCAAATTGGTTATGATCCGGGGTGATATAATCGGCATAAGCAGCGGTCTCATCAATTCTGTCGGCAAAGGAAATCTTTACTCCTACTTTTTGCAGACCTGATTTTATTTTATCGGCTTGCGGATAATTATAAACCGGGTTGGCATTATAAAAAATAACGGCTCCAATAGCTCCGGCATTCATTTCGTTTACAAAGCGCAGCATTTGGGCATCATCGCCTTGTTTGGTGTAAATAGGAGCTGATGTATTAATAGTGGTTCCTTCGCTGCCCAGTAAGCGATTAATTTCCCGTACAATTGTTTGTACAGCTAAGTCGTTTGATCCCGAAACTACCAGCGCCGCACCCCGGCTGGCTAATAATTCGCGGGCAGCCGCATCAATTTGCTTAGATTGCGCAAAAGCGGGGGTATTTATTGCTTGCCCACCGGCTCCGCCGGCAATCCGGTTATACAGGGCAGCTACCGCTAACCCTTCTTCTGATGGCTTTATTGGTACCCGTACATCGGCGTTGGCTCCAGTCATGCTAAAGTCAGACTCGAACTGGTAATGCCGGGACATGTTCGGGTTTTCTTTCGTTACCTTCCGGTTGGTGATATATTGTTTCGCAAATTCTACCTGTGATAACCAAGGCCCCAGGAAATCGGCGCCAAAAGAAACAATGGTTTTGGCTTTGCTGAAATCATAACCCGGTACTACACCGCCATTGGCTTTAATTAAGGCAGAAGCTGAATATGGATCGTAAACAACGTGTTCGAAAGACGGGAATTTAGCGCCAAACTCCCGAATTACTTGCTTGGTTGTAGGGCTGATAATGGTAGTAGATACTATTACTACTTTTCCTCTTACGCCACCCAGTTTAGCGGCAATCTGCTGATCAACGTCTTCCCAGGTTATATCCTGGTGCCGGTCACCTTTTTTTGCTACCGGTCCTTTTAGGCGGGTTGTATCGTATAAATTCAGTACCGAAGCCTGACCACGCGGGCTTAAACCTCCTTTAGTAAGAGCCGAAAGCGGGTTTCCTTCTACTTTAATCGGGCGGCCTTCGCGGGTTTTAACTAAAATACTGTTGTAATCCCCATCAACAAAATAAGTAGAAGCATACCAGTTGGGAATTCCCGGATCTACTTCTTCGGGTTTATTTAAATATGGAATGGCTTTCCGAACCGGCGCTTCACAAGACGCTAAAGTTGCAGCTGCTAAACCAAATCCCATTAACTTTAGGAAATCGCGGCGGGGAGCTACTTCTTTATCTGCGTTTGGTCCGTTCTTTTCTTTTACCGGCAGGAATTCCGCAAATTCGTTTTGTGAATTTTTGATAAATTCCGGAGTGTTTTCGAGCTCTTCCAGCCCTTTCCAGTATTTTATTTTTTCTTGCATATTATGGATAGAAAACTCAGATGCTTGGGAAATTTTTAATTAATAATGACACTTAGAACACTCCGTACCACCGTTGGAAGATACCGTGAAGGCAGCACCTTTATTGGCCGCATCGTGCAGTTTCACCAGGTTGTCGTAGTAAGCATTGCCCTGGGTGTTTAGTGGTGTTTCGCGGTGACAGTTAATGCACCAGCCCATGGTAAGTGGTGAGTATTGATACACCACGTTCATGGTTTCAATCGGGCCGTGGCAAGTTTGGCATTCTATACCACCAACTTTAGTATGTTGGGAGTGGTTAAAGTAAGCCAGATCAGGCAAGTTATGAATCCGTACCCACTCAATTGGCCGGTTCTTTTCAATAGCCGCGTATATTTTCTTAATTTCCGGTGATTCTTTCTGAATCTGGCTGTGACAGTTCATACAGATATTAGCTGATGGAATATTAGCGCTTTTGCTCTTGTAAACACTGGTGTGGCAGTAATTACAATTTATCTGATGCTCGCCAGCGTGTAATTTGTGGGAGAAGGCAATCGGCTGCGTAGGCTGATAACCTTGCTGCAAACCAACATCGTAAGTTTGCTCGATGGCGATATCTAAAATAACACAGAAGAAAATTAAGCCCACAATAACCTGAACGGCGCGTGATTTATATACTTTAGAAAAATCCCAGCGCTGATTTACCAGTTCCAGTTCATTGCCATCCAAATCTTTTTTACCGCGCAGGTAATCTTTCATCAGGTTAGCAATTATCAGCAATACAATCATCATAATGATCAGCACTACTATTAATGCAATCAGAATGATATTCATGTAGTTACCGGCACCAGCTAAGCTATCACCACCTGGCCCATCAGTAACACCAGTTGCGACCTGGTTATTAGCCGGGCCACCGGTTGGAGCAGTTGGAGCTACCGCAGCCGAACTCTCTGCATCCAGGTAGGCAACAATAGAGGTTATTTCTTCATCCGAAAAATTAAAGGAAGGCATTTGCTGCTTGTCGTACTCGTTAAAAATTTTAACGGCGTACTCATCACCCGACTGCACCATTTTACTGGAATTCCGGATCCAGTTGATCAGCCAAGGCAGCTTGTGCTTTTTACTCACATCGCGCAGAGCAGGTCCCACCACCTTCTCGTTGATGGCGTGGCACATGGCACAGTTATTCTTAAACAGCGTACCACCCGCATCTACGGCAGCGTTGCCTCCGGCCGCAGGAGCACCTTCGGTTACACCTTCTTTGCTGGTGATGGCCTCATCGCCCTGGGCAAAAGAAGAAAAAACTGTTAATAAGGAAAAGAGTAATGTTAAAACAAAGGCGTTTATCTTGTTGGATTTCCAGCTAATCATCATTTAGATCGCTTTTTTAGTAAGGTGAAACTACATTCCGGGCACAAATCTAATATGCGATTCTTATTATTCAAACATAATATCTCATATTTTTAGACTGCTAAA